>VFQR01001034.1_pt1 | contig 25022 bp, 23 predicted proteins | sample 3512321 | NCBI WGS metagenome assembly VFQR01 (sample SAMN10412374, study PRJNA504923) | tailings metagenome | isolation source: Relicate 3 Philex TSF1 revegetated site | place: Philippines: Tuba, Benguet | collected 2017-08-29 | reverse complement strand
GGGATCCATGGCACTAACGAACTCGGGAGTAATCAGTACGAGGAGTTCCGTTTCGGCTTCATCATAGTTCACGCGGCGAAAGGCGGCCCCCACGTAGGGAAGTTCGCCCAGGAAGGGGATCTTCGATGTTTGTGCAGTTTTGCGGGAGGAAATCAGACCACCGATCGCCAACGTCTGACCAAAGTTCATTTCGACTTGAGTTTCGACAGTTCGTTTGGTCAAGCCGGGAACTGTCGTGCTGTTGAGTGTGACGGCATTGGTGAGGTCTCGTTCGCTCACTTCAGCAATGATGGTCTGCTTCAGACGATTAGGGGAAAGAATCATGGGAACCGATTCCAGCCTGACACCGAATTCTCGCCATTCAATGGCAATCGTTCCTAAACCTTGAGGGACAGGGATGGGGAATTCACCACCACTGACAATTTTGGCTGGTTCGCCACTGCGGGTCAGGATGGTTGGTTCGGCCTGGATTTTGAGCAAGCCTTCTTCGCGAAGTGCTTCGAGAAGACCACCGAAAGCAAAATCGTCACCCACAATTCCCAATGACATCGTCGCGTTACGAAAACCCGATTGAGCCAGACCAACACCTGGCGGCCCGCCAATCGGTACGGTGAATGCATCCAGAGGAGAAATTGCCCCCGGGGTACTCGAAAAGGCGACATTACGGCCCAGATAAGTGAAATTGAGGCCCAATGATCGCAGCTTGGATCGTTGAACTTCCATCACTTTGCAGCGCAGTTGAACCTGCTGCGGGCCACCCATCTTCATCTGGTTCAAGACGTTGGGATAATACAGTTTGGCGATATCCACGATCTCGGTGATCTGTTGTGGTTCGACCACCCAGCCACGCAAAAGGACGTTGTCCTTCAGCTTGGTGACGGTGACAGAGGTGTTGGGGTATTCGCGGCTCAGGACCGCTTGCAGTAATCGAGCATCACCAGCCACCATGACATCGATCGTCGTGATGGCGCCATTTTCGTCGGTGATCACCATAGTGGTGATTCCTTCAGTGATTCCTTGAACTCGAAGTTGATCGTGGGCGAGAGCGGTCACACTGAGAACTGCTGGATCAAATCCATCAACACGCAGAATTTTACGCGGGAATTGGACCACGCGGGCGAAACGCTCGGCGATTTCGAGCTTTGTCCGCGATGCCGTGATCTGGACGACCTCTCCGGCGACTGGAGCATTGCCGTTCTGCGCGAAGGCCATTCCAGAGGACGAAGAGAGCCCTGGATACGAAAGAAAGGACTGGCAGAGGCAAAGCCCCCAAACCAGTGCTGCACGCCAGCGGTGAGTATGAATTCTGACCTGCATCCCTGCACCTCTCGTTCAATCCGTCGAACGATTGAAAAACAATTGATTTCGTTTCTTGGCGACCCGGTGATTCACGATCAGGTGATGATCGTTGAAACTCCGGTACGCACTTACTGACTGTTTTCGCATGGCCCGCGAATTGAAACTTGACTGATCCTCTCAGTCGTGCTGAACGAGGTTTAAATCATGGTTCAGCACGCTTGAGTTGGCTGGTTTATCTTTTCATGGCTTCGGAGGATTGCATCGCCGAAGGTGAATCTTCGGGTGACTTGATGCGATCCGTACGATTGTCGGGTGTCGCTACTGAGTTGGTCTTTTTGGTCGTTGTCTGAGATTTCGATTTTCCCAAGCCCAGCATTCCTAACCATCCGCCTTTCGTGGGCGGGGTCTGAGCATTGGTCGAGGGCATGACAGTGTCTGGGCTTTCTGGAAGTTCGAACTCAGCGACATGCTTTTTATCGCCATTAAAAATTTCAATCTTCCAGGTCGGTTTTGGTGGAGGTGGCGGTTCAACCACAGGTGCGGTTTCATCAGAGCTGGAGTTTAGGAAATCAGCGAACGATGGCTGGGGCATTGCCGGTGCTGGTGATGGCGAAGCAGGAAGGCTACTTGCCACGCTTTGTGGAGTGGCAGCAGGTTCTTGATCTTCAGGTTCATCAAACAGTTCTGCCAATTTGCGATCGAGGGCGTTTTCATCGAGATCACCAGTCTGCTCGCCAGGAGCCTTATCGTTACGGCCTCGCAAGAGGAGGTGAAGAGTTCCTTTTTCCTGTGCAAGCTGCAGCAAAGCTCCCTGGCCTGGATAAACCAGCAAGGAAACGTTTTTCGATTGTGAAGAATCTTCTTTAGCGGCTTCCGTCCCCATGCGAACGGAATCTGTCGCCCAGACCTCGATGTATTGGAGGACAGTGCGTGTTTTAAAAGTCTTGCCGTACTTGGGCCGCGTGTAGGAATAGGTCACCTGGACATCAACACGGTCCCCCGGTGAGAGCAGGCCGCTGTGAGTCATGGTGGCCGTCACTGGAACGGTGACAACGCGCATGCCTGGCGGAATCTCCATCGAAGCGCCATATTCGCCTTTGTTACCCAATTGCTTCTTGAGAACGTACTGGCCCTCGTAAAGTTTCACACGGGGAGCCCGCTTATCATATTCTTCCTTGCTGCTGATGACGTCATCAGGAGCTTCGCTTTTCGAGATCAGTTTAAAGCCGACGCAGGTTTCATCCAGAGGTGTCCCGGCCTGAACTTCCTTGCGTGCGACGAGCACCTTGATTTTCGGCCCGGAGGCTTCCCCCGAACGACTGCCTAATGTCTGTTGAACTCCCATCATGGCAATGAGCCCGCAGGCCACAGCCACCAGCATGAGAATCATGGGTTTCATTTTCATAGTACCACTCCGAGTGGAATCTCTGTTCCAGAGAACAAGGCTGAATTGTCACTATCATTCAGCATAGGTCACATTCTCTGGACAGGTCGAAAGATTCCTGACTCGATACAAAGAGCCCTCCGCGGTAAGGCGGAATGGACGCTATCAGCATTGATCGGTCAGAAAATGGCAGACTCTTCACTCTTTGACGGCTGCAACCATCAGAACGATTGAACGAGTTATGCCTCAGATGCTGCTATGGCGAACTCTGCAGAAAATCTGTGATCTTCCGGCGAATGATTTTGTGCAATTGGCATGATCGATCTGCGAAATTTCTCAAGATTCCAAAGCAGGCAGACTCTGCCGGTGAGGGCAGAGTCTGCAATAAATCTTGATCGTGATTTTTCGAATCCATCGGGAAACAGGCTTTAGATCAGACCGGCATAGACAAAGTAAGCAATCGATCCAATGCAGATGGGAATTCCATAGGGCAACAGCAGCATCCGGGGCTTACGTTCGGCAGCAATTTCTGACAGCTTGCGTGGATCGCGAATGGTCGTCCATTCGGTCCAGATCAGCATGGCCTGACCGACGTGCTTGTGCAGATCTTTGCGATAGCAGGCCATGATGATGGCCATAATCGCACCGACAACCACAGAGACCATAAAGGCTTGCCACGTAATGGCTGCACCCAGCCAGGCTCCCATACCCGCCATAAGTTTCACGTCACCAGCGCCCATCCCACCCACTGCGTAAAGTGGCAACAGGCAGGCGAGGCCAACGACCATACCAATGAGTGAATCACCCAGACCGGCCCAGCCGCCCATGACGAAGCCATAGATCAGGCCGCTGAGCACCATGGGAAAAGTAATCCAGTTGGGAACACGCAATTCTTTACCGTCGATCCAGGCAGCAAGAATGAGCACAAGAGAGACAAATTTGACATCCCAATGCTGCATGAGAAAACTCTGCCAGTCCATGATCCATAACCTTTCATTCGAGGGGCAATTGGGCTGGTGAGGAGGAGTTCAGCCAGCATCGAAAAGTACGGTTTCAGCCTTCCAGATAAGGCCGTTTCATTGGGAATCTAGGTCATGTTTCGCAAAGGCGACGGAAGAAATTCTTGAGAATTCTTTTTTCCAGACCGGATTTTCAGGCCATGTGAATACAGAATGTCTTGCGATGGCCAGAAGTTTCCAGGCCTTCGCTTCCACATGATGGAAGAAACGTTTCCGTCGAATCGATCGAAAAAACATTAAAAACAGACAGCCAGACGCCGGAATGACAAATGGCGTCATTCTGGCGACTGGCTGAAATCGGTAACACGTCCTTCGTTATGACACTCCAGAGAGTGGCAAGAAGGTGAATTCGCGGAACGTTCGCTATCTGCCCAGCAGTAAGGTGACAGCCACCATCAGACCCGCAAAAGTTGCGGTGATCAGTTCGGCAACACCGTTGGCGGCAAATTCGATCCAAAAGGGAAACATAAACCAATCCGTTTCGTATACTGAAAAGTCGTAAGTGAAACCCGCACCAATGCTCCAAAAGCCGCCGCACGACTGGTCTGTCTTGCGGCGGCTATGGAATTTTCAGAATCAGCCCAGACTATGTCGCGAGAGTATCGGCGACGTTCTGGAACTTGGCAGCGGCGTTGGTGCCGATGGCCTGCACGGCTGTGAGGCAAACGATCACGATCAGGGCCAGCATAACCGCGTATTCAACGGCTGTTGGACCATCTTCAGAAACCAGGAACTTCTTGACGCTGTTGATAATCTGCATTTCGACACACCCTCTGAATGATGACTGTGACCAGCATGTGTCAAGAACCCGCTGCTACCACCGGAGTTGCAGTCCCTGATTCCCGATCCACATACAGGCTCGCAAATTTCAGTAACCCAGACGGCAATCTGTTCGCGGTTGCTGGCATTTGCATTTCGTACGACCGCTTCATCGAAGGTTGTTGTTGGCTTCGCTGAAGGGCTTCACCAGAAAGCTAGGTCACATTTACGATGAGTCAAATTGCTGCTTGTAGAAAAATTTTGAGGATCTCGTTGCCTTGCCGGATCGTGCCGGTGATGTGGCATATCAGAAACGAATTCAGGGCCAGTTCGAATCAGGTTGCGAAAAGGTGCGCCAGGCGAATCATTTCTGCAACATCACGACCTTGATGGTTCTTCATCCAAAAATGGATGAACAGCAGCTCACGGAATTCTGAGGAGCAGTTGCGACTGCCACTGGCCAGTCGTATTTCAATCCTCGCGATGTTTCTGAGAGCACCAGGTTCCACTAGCCAGTAACGAGGCAAGGCAGCGCCCTGCCAGCGAGGCCAGAAATAGCGTCTGATAAGCCGCCATGGCGTTTTCGGGTGTTGATGCTTCTAACTGCCAGCTCAACCACCAGGCTCCGGAAATTCCTGAAAGGCCAGCGGCCATGCCAGCACCAAGTCGAAAGACGGCAAACGAAGCACTGCGGTCACCCTCAGGACTCAGTCGCAACGCCATATGGGGCCCAGCCACGTTCACTGCGCCAAAGGCTCCCCAGACGACATAGGCGCCGCCAATCATCCACCAGTTCTCAGGCGATGAGAAGTAGAAAAAGAGCATCGAACTGGCAGTGATCGCCGTTCCGAAAGTCAGCACGAATCCTTCTCGATGCCTGGAAGAGAATTGGCCTCCTTGCCAGGAGGCTGGCAGTTGAATCAGGTACATCAGGGAGAACATGGCCTGCATGGGGAGAATCGACATTTTGAGAATCTGATACTGATACTGTGCCAGCACAGCCTGAGTTAACCCGTTCGCTGCTCCCAGACACCACGCATGAGCAATCAGCCAGCCATACCCCGGTTGTTGAAACGATTCGCGCAAAGTGGCCCACAGCCCAGTGCTTCTTCGAACTTGAGCCAACGAGACTTCAGGCAAAGCGAGCATGGGAAGAAGAGACGCCAACTGCAGCAGGACGCCTGTGAGAAAAATTCCTGCGTAGACCATAATCAGTAACTGATTGGAGCCAGTCATGCGGGCCTGTGACTGTGCAAAATCGCGAATCGCCCCTGCGATCAATGGCAGCAGCAGTTGTGTGGCAATCATCGCCATGGAACGTATCGCGAGAGTCTTTCCCCAAAGTGGTGGCGCAGCCAGTAGACTGATCCAGTCACTCCAGGCAGCAAAGGCAATCCCCTGAAAAATACTGGCTAAAGAGATCGCCAGAATGATCAGCCATAGTGCTGTTTGAGGATCAGGAAATTCGTGATGCAACAGCGCAATTCCCGGGGTGCAGACGAAAAACAGTCGGGAGACAATTGTCGAAAACCACCAGAGATGACGTCGACCCCAGCCACTTTGTAGTAGTGGCCTGGCATATAGCCCGGCTAAACCACATAAATCGGGCAGCGCAAGCAATAAACCCAGCATCCAGCCCTTCGCACCTGCTTCCTGAACGAACCAGTTAAAGAAGACACCACTGGTCAACGTGCTCCCTGCCTGCCAGAGGAAGGATGTCAAAGCGATTCGGATTGAAAGTCCTGCAGGCATGGGCAATGTGGCTTTCAAGAATCCATTCCTCGATCAACGGGCCAATTCAAATGTGATCTTCAACGTAATGTATATGGCACACAATCTGATATCATCGTCACCGCGGCAAAACGTGGTGACGGGTGGCCCGGCCAACTCGTGGCCGGGTCGTCGTGGCATTCCACGACGACAAGATGCCGCGCCATGCGCGTCCACTGCCACCACTCTTGACCTGGCCTTAGGTGGCACGACCCTGAAGCCCATAAAAAATCAAAACAGTGCATAAGGGCGTGGACTTAACGCGATTCAAGTTCATATCTGGCTTACTGCCCGGGTTCAGGCAATCAGATGTTTTCATCTTCCCCCGTGGTCAATCGAGTTCACCAGCATGATTGCATCAAAAAGTATGCTTCATGACGGTCGCAAAAATTCGCCATGATTGATGTGAGTCCAACGGCCTGGGGGCAAACGAGGACGTTTGACCCCAGCCACCCGGTCTCCTGTCATGCATCGTTTCAGTGCACTGAAAAAGTTATGTGTGAATGACAGTTTTCAACAGTCAGAGGGCGATCCAAATTGTCTTGATCTCAGGTTGCGACTCGAATCCGCAGTCAGGTGAGCTTAAACTGTGGCAGTTCTAACACGACGGGATCAACATCGATTTCCGATACCTTACCGTCGCTGGGACTTTCGATAAGGCCTGAATATGTTTTCGATGGAGTTGCTGGAAGAGATTTCCCGGCTGACCACCCCGGTGATTGCCGGAGCTGCCGTCGTCCATGTGCTGATCTTTCTGTATCTATGGGTCTGGGCCAGTCGCGATTTGAAGAGAATCTCTGCCGAGTTCGAACGCTTCACACGCGGGTTGGATCATCGCAGTGTGCTGGAGCCTTACTCGAGTCTTTCTGATCAGATCGATGCCTTTCTGGCGGATGTTCGCGATGTCCTGGAGAATCCGCTGCGAAAAACAGAACGTCGGTTGTTGCTGGATCGTTTAGTGACGCTGGATGAGCACCGTCGATACCTGCAGTCGCAAAGCTTCGAGACCCTCTATAACGTCGCCCGATCGATGATTGAGGCTTATCCGATGGCGGGTGTTCTGGGAACCATCATTGCCATTGGTTGTGCTCTGCAGCAATCACCTGGTGAAGATGGACGGCAAACGATTCAAGCGATTGTGCAGTTTTTTGGAAACTCAATTTGGTCCACTTTTGCCGGGCTGCTGGCGGCCATTCTGCTGATGTTTATCAACAGTTTGTTCGAAACGAAATTTCGCCGGCTGGCAGAGAATCGCAGCTTTGCTCGAGATACCGTCGCCCTCGCTCGCCGAGAATTGGCTATTGTTCCAGCCGGGAATGGCGGGGATCACCAGACAAGGCCTGTTGAGACGACGAGGTTGGCACCATGAAGCCGCATCGTCTGGTGTTTCAACTCACATCACTGCTGGATCTACTGCTGATTGTCATGTTCGCGCAGTATCTCGAGATGCGTGTGCAGGAAGAAGAACTTCGTTCCACAATGGCTGCTGAGAGACAATCGCTGGAGCAGGAGCTCTGGAGACGCTCGACCGAAGCCACGCTTACCCGGCAGGAAATGGATCGATTGATGAGTCTTATCGAGAGAGTCTTTCAAAAAGACCCTCAAGAACTATTGAAACTCCTGGGTCGTCCGCAAACAGAGCCACCTTCAGTCACTGATGCAGCAGGGGCCGGCGGTGATCTCGAACGGCTGCGGACTCGACTGGTGCGGCATTTTCAGACGCATGACGAAATGCGAAAACGGATCGACTTATGGCAGCTTCATCTGGCAGCGGATGGGATTGTGCGGGTCGATACAGGCCGGGGCTTGCCGAATGTCGAGTTTCGAGTCACGACGGCTGAACAAGTCGCACAGGATCTCTTTGCGCTTTCTAAAACCGTCGATCAGCCCAAAAGTCTCGTCGTCATGTTGTTAACGTGGGGTGATGCCAGGTTCGGTGATCGCCAGGTGATGGAACAGGGGCTGGAACTGGCGGCAGAGCGGATGCAGAAAGATGCCGGGACAAGATCACGAATTGAGCGGGCTACGCTGGGTTACCGCAGTGATATTGATAGTCTTCCGCGAGTCCCTTGATTCCCTCGGCATGGCGAGTTTGCCTTGATCCGGAAGAATCAGCCAGCACGAATAATGACCAGAGCCATAGACAACAGGTGAGAAGCATGTCAGACGATAATCGATATGATGACCGGATGCCTTATCGCAAATGTGGGAAGTGGGGCCTCAAACTCCCGGCGATTACTTTGGGTTGCTGGCACAATTTTGGCGGGAGTGCGCCCACGGCCAATCAGCGGGCAATGATTCACACCGCCTTCGATGCGGGGATCACGCACTTTGATCTGGCCAACAATTACGGCCCGCCGCCGGGTTCTGCCGAAGAAAATGTCGGCCAGTTACTACGCGAGCTTCCTCGCGATGAGATCATTGTCTCTTCGAAAGCGGGCTACCTGATGTGGCCTGGGCCTTATGGCGAGTATGGTTCCCGCAAATATCTGCTCGCGAGTCTGGATCAATCGTTAAAGCGGCTGGGCATGGATTATGTCGATATCTTCTATAGCCATCGATTTGACAGTGAGACTCCCCTTGAAGAAACGATGGGGGCCCTGGAAACGGCTGTAAAACAAGGGAAAGCTCTCTATACCGGGATCAGCAGTTACACTTCGGATCAGTCGATTGCTGCCATTCAGACGTGTGCTGCCAAAGGGTTTCAACCGCTGATCATTCATCAGCCCAATTATTCCCTGCTCAATCGCTGGATTGAAAAGCGGTTACTGAATGTCACAGGATTACACGGCATGGGTGTGATTGCCTTTTGCCCGCTTTATCAGGGGTTGCTGACAGATAAATATCTGAATGGCATTCCTGCAGGGTCACGCGCGACGGTAACGGGTTCCCTCTTGCGTGAAGGAGATCTGCGGCCGGAAGTGATTGACGTCGTTCGCAAGCTGGCGGAACTGGCCAGGCAACGTGGCCAGACATTGGCACAAATGGCACTGTCGTGGGTCTTGCGCGACCCCCGCGTCACCACAGCACTGATTGGCGCCAGCTCACCACAGCAGATTCTGGAAAATGTCGAGTGTGTTAAAAAACTCAGCTTCAGCCGTGAAGAACTTCAGCAGATTGACGCCTGGACCAGCAGTATCGAATTGCCAGCCAGCCCCTGGGCGACTGAATAACTGCAAACCCGGGGATTCTGTCTGAATTCGTCCTGAATTTTGGCGACTTCCGGCGAGATGAGTGTTCAATAAGCGTGTTGAGTACGAGTCTTCCTTACGTTGTTGCCTGGCCGTGGAGAGAACAGCATGAGCTATCTTGTGAGTCGCCGATCATTCTTAAGGGCCGCCGGTTTTGCTGCGGCAATCAATGTTTCTGGTGTCTTCGCAGAAGAGTTAATGCGAACACCGGCACTGACAGAGGGGCCATTTTATCCGGATCATTTACCACTGGATACCGATAACGATCTGCTGGTGGTGAATAACCAGATCACTCCGGCCGTGGGCGAGATTACTCATCTTTCGGGGAAGCTCTTGAGTTCCACGGGTGAGCCCATCCGCAATGCATTCATTGAGATCTGGCAGGTCGATGGTAATGGGGCTTATCTGCATACCGGAGACAGTCGACACGCCAATTTTGACAAGAATTTTCAGGGATATGGTCGCTTTCTGACCGCGAGTGACGGGAGCTATTACTTCCGCACGTTGAAGCCCGTTCCTTATCCGGGGCGGACACCGCACATTCACTTTGGAGTCAGCCTGGGTGGCAAGCGGGTCCTTACAACTCAACTCCTGATTAAGGGACACCCGCAGAATGAGCGGGATGGTGTCTTTCGTGGGGTGAAGTCTGAAGCGGAGCGAAACCTGTTACTGGCAGATTTCCAGAAGATCCCCAATTCGCCGATTGGTGAACTCGCTGCGAAGTTCGACATGGTTCTGGGCCGGACACCTGAAGACGATCATCATGTCCATGGGATCGCCAAATCCGAGATGGCAAGTGGCGGTGGCCGAGGGCCGGGCGGCCCGCGCGGCGGTCGTCCACCCGGTGGGGCCGGTGGGCCGGGCAGCGCCGGTGGGCCAGGTGGTGCTGGCGGGCCGGGTGGTGCTGGCGGGCGGCCACCAAGGCCCAATGTGCCACCTTCCGGTTCGACCGAAGAGTAGTGAATCGACATCACGCACGTTGCGGCACTTTGAGCATGATGATCGCTTGAAGTGTCGCAACGGCTTTGCGATTCCTGAGATCATCAGGAGATCAACGGTCGCGTGGCCAGCCAGAAGAGTTCGACATGGGGGGCTGGACCGCATTGGCCCCACCGGCTGGAGCAGTCGTTGTCGATTGAGCATGACCTGTCTGCAGGATTGAATTCATTCCCAGGGATGGGCTGCTCGACGTGGGATTCGCCAACTGAGATTGAGCCTGCAGGGAGGACTGATCCGGGAAGGACTGAATGCTGGTAATGGTTTCCTTCACCTGCTGCATTTCCCGCCCATCGGCCGTCTGGACGAGCATATCCAGCACACTTGTCAACCGGGAACTGGTGGGCAGACCCGTCGCGCGATCAACCCGGCAATCGCCCGCCTGTCGTCCACCCCGCACAGAAACCTTGATCCCCTGCGGGCCATATTGAGCTGATGATGGGGCGTAGGCCCCCACAACATCAATGACAACTTCCCGAGGGCCCAGGTCTTTGACGAGGCATCGAGTTTCCAATGTCAATGGAATCGGACCGTCAGTTCGTTTGGGTGGCAACACCCAGGTCGAACCGACAGTCACTTCCTGTGAGCCGCGGGCCGGCAGGAGTCCGATCGAGTTATCAATAAAGTTGGCAACACCTTCGTCGTGAGGCAGCACAGCCAGTTGACCAATCACATGCGCTTTGCGTTCAGCAGGAACATGTGCCACACAACGTTGCACAAATTCTTCGAAACCCAAAACTTCTGCGACCCGGCGGTCAGGCCCCAACCAGAAGCCAAAACCATTGCCAGGGAGACCGGCGTAAGCCACCGCCTCCTGGGGAATCGACGCTGCGTTCTCAGCGGAGTTGTAACTGATCGACTTTCCACCCAGATTTTGCTGAAATTGAACACGGTGATACTGCACTGAGAAACGCGTTCGATCGGCCTGTATCTCATCCACTTGCAGGACAAGTTGCAGTTCCAGTCGGCTCGTTCCCACCACCTGCGAAGGTGTTCCCTGTGAGACACGTTGATCGACAGTTTTTAACAGTGGAAAGCGATCACCAACTTTGACACGTAAGTCAAGCTTTTCGGAGGCTAACGCCGGTGCAGCAGGTGCCTGCCCAATTCCATTCGATAAGTCTGCACTGGTCTGACTCCCAGAAGACATTCCCATATCTTTAGCGACTTCTGAAGAATCGCCAAAATCGAGTTCCAGGTCGGATGTCTCGGTGCTTGCTGAAGAGTCACAGCCAGCCATGAAGAGGACGATTGTGAGAAAACAGCCATACCAACCCCAATTCTGACAAAGGCTGGCGCTGAGAATACGGAATTCAGGAGATGTCATTCCCATGTTCTGCCGACATCCTGTCTGAGATGGAATAGACTTAAACTGTTCTGCGGAAACGCGTTGCTGCAATTAAGCGTGGTGCGGAAATTCCTTGAGATCCTCTGGCAGAAATAACCGCATCCAGAGATTATCAGCGAAATGGCGATTTAAGGAAGAGTAGCTTGAACAACCGGGAGTTGGCGGAAGCAGAATCTTATGGAAAACCCGGGCCCGACAGAGCAGGATGTAAGAGTTGGCCCCATTCGATCTGGCAAGGAAGTTGCCGGGAGACTGCCATGGTTAAACGCCTCATGTCGTCCACTTCCTTTCGAGGAATGATCGTTTCGGCCTCTTTGCATGCGGCTCTGCTGGTGCTGCTCAGCCTCATTGTCTTTCAGGCGAAGGAGCTGCCCGATCATCCACTGCTGACCACTTCCTGGGCTGATCAGGAATCACTTCAGGAGCCGCTGTCTGCAGTCGTTTCTGTGATTGAACCAGATGCACTTGATCCTCTGACAAAAGACCAGACCCGCATGGATCAGGGAGGATCTGCCGAAGTTCTATTGGCCGAAGATCGCTTGAGTATGGTCGATGACCTCATCCTTGAAGCCAACCCATCGATGCTGCTGGAATTGCAACCTGCGGTACCTGGCGCCGTCGCAAAACCTGCGAGGAATACCAAAGCCAGTGGCAAAAATCGGACAGGGGGAAGTGGAAATGGAAAGGGTGTCGGGAAAGGCTCTGGCCGTGGGGCAGCCGGTCAGGGAATTTTTACCCGGAGTTCAGCTGCTCGAAAGGTTGTTTATGTTGTGGATTGCTCGTTGAGCATGAATGCACCTCACCCGCCGACGTATTATCGCACGGGGGTCCCTGCGACCAGATTTCAGCGTGTGCAGTTGGAACTGGTGCAGGCTGTCGAGACTTTGCCTGAAGAGACCGAGTTTTCAATTGTTTTCTTCAGTGATCGAGCCTTTGCCATGCCGGGCGAGGCCATGGTGGTGGCCTCTCAGGAAAACAAAGTCAAAGTGCTGAAGTGGGTTGCGTCATCCATGACAATGTCCGGCGGTACCGATCCACGCGAAGCTCTTTCCGTCGCCTTGAAAATGGAACCGCAAGTCATCTATCTGCTCAGTGACGGTTCTTTCCATCCGGTCATTCAACAGGATTTGTTGAAACTCCAGCAGGATCGAATTCAGATACACACAATCGCCCTGGGAGAATCGGCTGCAGAGACCGTTTTGAAGCAGATTTCCGACCGCAATCGAGGCGAGTTTTCGTTTGTCCCTTAATGGCACAAGTGGGCTGTTCTCGAGTGGCTTCTATGCTGCCGATCAAAGTGCTTTTGCAAACTGGCAACCAGCGTAGACGGTGGCGGCGCATTGAATCGCTTCGAGAATGGCCTCATCGGCGAGACCCAGTTGACGGGCTTTGGCCACATGTCCTTCCGTGCAGGGCTTGCACCCGTTGACATCACTGACAGTGATGTTGATCAACTCGACTTCCGCATCTGTCAGACTGGTACCGGCAAAAGTATGGGCTCGGAGTCCCACGGGCATGCCATTGAAAAGATCACTGCCACTCAAATCACGAAACTTGAAAAAGACATTGTACATCGCGCAGGTGGCCTGCACTGCGAGAGCATCTGCGACGAACTGAGATTGGGCCGATTCACTCCCTTCAACCAGTGTTCGCAGGCGCCGGGCAAAGAATTCCGTCATGGACTTCACGCCGGCTGTATGGCTGACCGCCAGTCCAATCAAGGCTTTGTCTTTCAGGCTGAGTTTGCCCTGGGTATAGCAGAACTTCTTGAAGTTCATGTAGTAGTCATTAACGAACGACGGCACGATGGCCATGTGATGAAAGAACTCCGGGATAGAATCTGTCCCGAAAACTTCTTCCAGCCGTGATAATGTCTGCTTGGCTTTGTCATCGATTTCTGCCGGTGTCCGCGCAGGCCAGTAAGGATGCATCATGACTCCTGTTTAAATAGATTAGGGAAGAAACGCTCGATATGAGATCGTGGGAGCGATGTCGAGTAAAGAAAACAGCCACTGGAAACGCTCGAAGGCCGAGCGTTCCAGGGCTGAAACTATGCATTGCGACGAAACTTCCTGCCGGTTGAATAAGACCAGTGATTCAGCGCCAGCAGTCAGGAAACTAGTTGAGTGTGGACTCGCCTTTTTTCCAGTTGCAGGGACAGAGCTTGTCTGTCTGGAGAGCGTCGAGAACTCGCAGAACTTCTTCGACACTGCGTCCCACGGAGAGATCGTGAACGGCGAGCCAGCGGACGGTACCGGTGGGATCGATCAGGAAGATCCCGCGATAGGCAATGCCCTGCTCTTCATCGAGGACACCATAGGCCGTTGAAAGCGTGTGAGCCGTATCGGCGAGCATCAGATGCTTGAGGCTTGCCAGGTCTTTATGGCTATCGCACCAGCCTTTGTGAGAGAACACACTGTCAGTGCTGGCTGTGAGGAGCACGCAATCGCGATCAGTGAAGTCGCCCACGGCCTTGTCGAAAGCGACAATTTCGGTCGGGCAGACGAATGTGAAATCGAGTGGATAGAAGTAGAGGCAAACCCACTTCCCGCGAAGATCTGCCAGGCTCACCTTGGTGAACTGGGCATCGGTATTGTCTTTCGTGCGGTCATAGGCTTGAACCGAGAAGTCGGGAGCGGGCTTACCAACGCGAGCAGTCATTATCAATTCCACCTTGTAAGAACACGGAATCATTCAATACCAACAGAGAGCGGACTCAAATCGGCTGAATGGTTGATCATTTGGCGAATCAGACACCGGAAGTCGCCGGGCTGACTGTGCTAAGTATAGCCTGCCGGTGATGACAGACAAACCCTGCAGAGACAATGCCTGCAATAGGTTTTCCCTATGCGTATTGCCCGCCAGGATCTGATCATGGGTGCGATTCATCAACAAATTCACCCTGGAAATTTCAGCCTTTCCAGGGTGATTCGTGTGATTTTCCGGCCCGTGGCGATGCTTTTCAAAATCCACTGGCTGCCATCAATTCGCTCTCAGAATCAGAAACCCGCTGGGATCTTCAGCAGGCCACCTTTGGGCTTATCGCCAGTCTCCTTACCGAGACCGAAGACAGTCACGTAGGCGTTGCCATCCTTATCGAATGCCAGGGCCGTGGGTCGATCGAGTGAAAGGACCTTTTTCGGCTTGATCTCTTCGCCTTCGATCACGAGTTCAAAAAGTCCCCCCTGTGTCGGATCTGGCCATGCGAAATCAACAGCATAGAGCTTGCCATTGGGGGCGTAAGCCAAACCGGTAATGTCGTGCAAGCCGGTCTTATAATTCTTGAGCAGTTTGCCGTCTTCTGGGTTATAGAACGTCACCAGTGAATCGCCGGCAACGTTAACTTCGCCACCTTGACTGATGACAAGTTGTCTTCCATCAGGTGTGACAGTCGCTGCAATCGGGGCATCCACGTTGACAGCTTCTTTGGTGGCCAGCCATGGTTCGAGGTTACCTGGCTTGCCGTCGGTGATGACAGAACGGGCAACCCAGCCTTTGGCATCGTTGCCATTGGCCGTGACGTAAAAGGTGTTTCCAATCACCGCAACGCCGTAAAAATTGCCTTCACCTTTGGGGCTGGCATCTCCAGGGGCAATGGGGCCAACGGTGAATTCCGCATCGGTTTCCTTGCGGGGCGGGCCGGGAGTCTTGTCTTCGATTTTGTAGATACGAACAAGCTCTTCACCATCAGGACGGCTGCCATCTGCCACAATCAGCTTGTCAGTCCCCAGCAAAGCGACACCCAGTGGCCCGATATCGTATTTGGGGCCTTTTCCGTAGACATCTGTCGGGAAGCCTTCAACTTCGAGGAAGATCTTGTGTGGTTTCCCTTGCACCAGTCGAAAGACACCCTGCTTGGAGACGATGAAAACGTGGCCATTTCCACCATGAATGGCGACGCCAGTCGGATTATCGAGGTGCTCGACCAGTTCTACGGTCTTGGGTGCTGCCGGAGCATCGGCTGGTTTAGTTTCCGCTGGTTTGGTTTCTTCGGGCTTGGCTGATTCAGGCTTGGCCTGTTCTGGCTTAACATCGACCTTGGGGGTATCAGGCTTGGCTTCCTCGACTTTGGGAGCTTCAACCTTGGGAGCCTCGACCTGTGGTGCTTCAGCTTTAGGAGCTTCGACCTTCGGGGCTTCTGCAGGTGCAGGAGTTTCCTGAGCACTGATTGAGGTCATTGAGATTGCTGAAACCAGCAATGCTGAAGCCAAACTTCGTGCCGATGGGAGTTCATTCATCCAGAAACGCATCCCTCGTTCCTCTCATCTAAATAAGGTCTGGTTCGTCCTGTTGTGGCATTCCATTTCGAAGAGATTCAACTTGCGGTCATCATGCGAAGAGAATCTTCCTATTGAGCCGCCTGCTGCTTCGTTCCAACAACTCGAACAGAGCCGGACGTTGTCTGGCGACTGATCGAATTGTCTCTTTCAGACTTACGATGCTAACTCGATATGGTGTCGAAAGCAAAGCGGTTCGGTGCGTAAGAAGTGACCGCTGTATCGAGCGTGTTGAGGTTGTCTGGCTTGTCGGGCGGTTATTGGGGGAGTTCGGGCTTGGTGATAATAGGAAGATCCGGGCTGGATAATCCTTCCCGCATGAAGATGACGAGAGCTGCTTTTTCTGCATCCGTCAACTTGAGCGGGAAGATTTCTTCATCGAGGTAATCGTTGGGCGTCCCCCCTTTATTGTAATGCTCGACCACTTCTTCGAGTGTTTTGAGACTGCCATCATGCATATAGGGAGCAGTACGGGCGACTTCTCTGACCGTGGGAGTCTTGAAGGCCCCCTGATCGGCCTCCAGTTTGGAGATGGCAGCTCGACCAGCATCCTGGCTGCCAATACCGATATTATGGAAGGCATTATCAGTCAGGTTGGCACCACTGTGGCAGGCACTGCAATTGGCTTTTCCAAAGAAGAGGGCACGGCCCAGTTCAAGCGTCGGGTTCCAGTTCGTGGTATCGCCAGCCACAAAACGATCATAAGGCGAGTTCTTCGAAACAATGGTTCTTTCAAAAGCGGCGATCGCCTTCGCCATGTTTTCCGCAGTGACGTCTGTCCCAAAGACTTTTTGAAACTGAGCACGATACCCTGGCACTTCATTCATACGTTTGACGAGTTCGTCGAGTGTCATCCCCATTTCAATCGGGTTCTGCATGGGCCCCAGGGCTTGCTCTTCAAGAGTCCTGGAGCGTCCATCCCAGAACTGAAATTTGTGGTACGCGCTGTTAATGATTGAAGGAGAATTCCGATTACCACGCTGGCCGCCAATCCCTTGAGAACTGGGTTCTCCATCGCTGTACCCCTTTTCCGGATTGTGGCAACTGGCGCAAGAGACTTCCTGTGTTTTTGAAAGTCGGGGGTCAAAAAAAAGCTGTCGACCCAGTTCGACTTTTTCTGGCGTCGAGGGATTGTCGGCTGGTGAAGTGACTTGAGGGAGTGGCCAGGGGCCATTGTTCGCGACTGCCAGATGAGTCGATTCGCCAAAGATGGAAAATCCACTGGCCAGAATCAGTGTCAAAACCCCTAAACTACGCTGCTGTATCACCGCTCAACCTCCCTTCAAAATAGTAGTTCTACCATATCGTCTTAACGCACTCCCCATCAATTGAGTGCCTCCATTGTGAGAAACACTTTATTGGTTCTCAAAGGCAATTGAATAGTTTGCCATTGGTTTCGTTGAAACTCGACGTAGGTGAAACACCTGAAAATTCCACGAAGCGTGAGTACCGCTGCAACCAGAAACAGCCTGACGAATTTGGTCATGTAGGTTTTGAACAGGCTGGTGAAGAATTGAACTTCGACTGAGTGGCGATCCTTCCAACTTCCACTCAGTCGTGTGTCCATATCCATACCCGCTGCAAATGGGACAATCTCTGGCCTGTCAATCTGGCAAATTCTGGGGAATTCGCGTGGACGTTCGCTTTGTTAATCCCATCATACGCGCTGCCACATCTCTGTTTACTCAGATGCTCAGATCACCTCTGGATTTGGGAAAGCCGGGATTGGCACCCCGTAGACCCTATAGTGGGGTGACCGGTGTCATCGAGATTCGTGGCGGTATCGTCGGGACGATTGCTTTGAATCTCAGTAATCATCTTGCGATTGCTGCCGCCAGCACAATGCGAGAAGAAAAGATTCGCGAAGTCAACACAGAGGTCATCGATGCCATCGGCGAAATGGTCAACATTATCGCCGGGCAGGCGAAGTCAGAACTGGCCGCTCATCAACTGTCACTGGGGCTGCCGACAGTTCTCAAAGATCGACTGCACATGGTTCGATTCAGTGGTTCACCCGTCGTGCGAGTCCCGCTGTATTCGAAGTGGGGGCCCTTGACCATCGATTTCTCCATGATTTTGCAACCCAATCGCGGTCAAACCGTGCCTGCAAGGGTGACTGTACCGGTCATTCGCTGAGACAAACATCAACCGTTACAGGCACAGCTCAATCATTGAAAAGTCGTCCACAAAATCTGGCGACCCCTGGAAGGTCTGTAACGCTTCTCGAATCGCTGGTACTCGCTGGCTGGATCGGTGGGCGTTTTTCTCGATGGTTTGGATCAATCCATGGATTCCCAGACTATCACCCGCTGGTGAATCCAGTTCAAAGGCACCATCGCTGTAGACATAAAGTCTGGCCCCTTGCTGAACTCGCACCCGTTCTGCCTGATAAGGCACGTCGGCTGCAGCACCAATCATAATTTGATTGGAAACGAGCTTTGTGCACGGCCCACCGGGACGTTGCCATAACAGGGCTGGTGGATGACCTGCGGCACCATACTCCAGTTCTCGTCGTCCTGTGTGAAACACGCCGTACCACAAAGTGAGAAACTTTCCGTTGTGTTCTTCCATAGGGAATGCTGAATTCATGGCGCACAGCACCGATTCGACATCGGTAAAGCAGATCCCGGGCAAGGCCTGCCGGCGGAGTGCATTCAGAGCAGAAACGGAAAGCAGTGATGCTCCGACTCCATGCCCGCTGACATCGAGCAGGTAAATCGCCAGTTCTTCCTCACTGATCCAGTGATAGCCGAAGAGATCCCCACCCAGTTCCGAGCAGGCCACCAACTCATGGCTGGTGGAAATCGAGTCTATGAGAGGGGTTGGAAGAAGCGAGTGAATATAATCTGCTGCATCACGCAATTCATTCTGCAGCAAAGCCTGAGTCTGCAAGAGCTGGGCACGGACTTCAAGGAGCTTTTTTTGAGCCGAAATCAGATCGAGCATTTGAAACTGCTGCTCGACCAGATGGGCCAGTTCTCTGAGTGGCACATCATCAAATGGCTTCTCGCGGGGAACCGTATCCGCCATACAAAGTGTCCCCACCGGTTGGCCGGTTGGACCTGAGAGGCGAAGACCGGCATAGAACCTCAAATGAGGAGCTTCCAGCACCATCGGGTTGTCGGCAAAGCGGCTATCCTGCGTCAGATCAGGAACCACAAGTGGTTCTTGCTGAGCAATGGCATGGCCACAAAATGAAATAGAGCGGGGTGTTTCCAGAATTTCGAGGCCGATCCGAGCCTTGAACCATTGTCGTTCACGATCAACCAGCGAAATGTAGGCGATGGGAACTTTGTAGATGGCCCTTAATGCACGGATGATTGAGTCGTAGCGGTCTTCGGGTGGAGTGTCCAGCAGTTCCAGAGCATACAACTCCTGGATCCGCTGTTCTTCGTAGGGCAAATTGGGGGCCGAAAGCATACTGAGAACCTTAACGACAGCGTGGTCGAACAGGTTCTCAGCATGGTTATTCAGTCATCCGCGAACAAGTCTGGCGTGATGAATATGAGAGGGACGCCAATGTGTGGCGCAACGTCGGGGCGAACATCCGTGCTCGACCCGCGCTGCATCTTCAGCACCTGACCTGAATGGAAGTCCGTCCCCATTGCAGAGCAGGCGATCTCCTCTAAGAAAGTTCCACTCGAATGACAATATCTTCTCAGGCAGCCACCTTCTGGCGACCTGTCATCGGAATCACAGCTGGCATGTTGCCCATGCGGCAAGCACCCACGAATTCCTGGAACAGCTGCATGTCGAGAGCACTGGCGGTGTCATCTTCCGGATGCCACTGCACACCAATGCAGAACCAGTCCGGGTCGGTGGATTCATAAGCTTCAATCACACCGTCTGGTGAGCAGGCTGAGGCACGGAAGCCTTGAGCCAACTGATTGACAGCCATGTGATGATCGCTGTTGACGCGGATTTCACCAGGGCCGTAAACATCCCAGACACGGGTCCCTTCGGTAATTTCAATAATATGGCGATTGCATTTTTCGACGGAATCACGGTGGTGCAGAGCACGGGGAACTTCTTCCGGAACGTGCTGGAAGATCGACCCACCCAGGACGATATTCAGCGTCTGCATGCCCGAGCCGATCGCCAGAATTGGCAGTTTCATTTCCACAGCCATTTTGCAGAGCAGGCGATCAAAATCTTCCCGGCGCTGTGGCATCGGGCGTGTATGGGGGTGTGGCTCCAAACCCAGACGAACAGGGTCAAGATCGTGCCCACAACCCGCAAGGACCACTCCATCGACCGAATCGAGAATCTGCTTCAGATCGTCCGTATCTTCCAGCGGAGGGGTAAGAATCGGCAAAGCACCGGCGGCGGTGACTGAGTCGTAATAGCCGGTATTAAACCAGCTCAGTGCCGGGCCGTCTTTCTTCTTGGGGCGAAAATCCCCATTGAGCAGAACAACGGGCTTGGAAATAGGTTCAGCAACTTTGCGACTCATGGCACTTCCTTGTGCTAAGGTTGAACTTCAACCTGAAAAATGCTGGCACTCCCCCCTTAGGAATACCCAGCACGGGGTACGAATCCATTCGATGCAATCAACAGACCACCAATCAGCAGATCAAACCCTGTTGCCATTCATGGCGAAGACAAACTTGCAGGCAGTACACGGATGTCGATTTGATAATGAAGACCGGTTCAAACACGTTGGCCAAGATTTGAACATTGGCCGAGTGGCAAGAATTGCCGTTGACTGCAATACAAATAATTACAGTTTCGGAAGACTGCAACGATTTCAACGATTTTGCGGCCTTTGCTGGATAGGCATACTACATCTTGTGTCTTGCAATCGGGTTCGAGGAGTTGCAGAAAGAACTCCGAGAGTTGCATAACGCACCATTTCTTCCGATTGAAAATTCTCCCCCAGGTGATCGATTAATGCCTGCAAAACAACTTAACATGTTTCTTGCAAACGCTTTAGAAACCTTAAAGGCCGGTCGTTTTCTCGGAATGAGTTGTCAGGAGCCCATGATCGTATTGCTCTCGGGGCAGCTCGGGGTGGGAAAAACGACCCTCACGCGCGGAATCGTGGAGGGATTGGGTGGAGCGATTGACGATGTTTCCAGCCCCACTTTCACGCTGATCCATGAGTATCAGGCTCGTCGCAGTGTCTACCACCTGGATACCTACCGGCTAAAAACCACAGCCGAGTTCTTTGAACTGGGTGTCGATGAACTGCTGGAATCTGAGGCTGTCGTGCTGATTGAATGGCCTGAGCTCGTCAGTGAGTACCTGCCAGCGGATCGACTGGAAATCAAGATTGTTCATCAACCCGAAAATACCCGGGAGTTAACAGCCCAGGCGACGGGAGATGCCTCTAGCCGAGTTCTCGAAAGTTGGCGGGAACTCTTGAGAGCCCCATAGATCCTGTGAAGCCAGCAGGCCCCATGGACCAGCGTGATTGATGGCCAATTCTCACGGGTGGTGTTGCTGGAGCTGGATCGCTATTCAGTGACCGCCGGATGCCAATAGATGTCGACAGGTTTGAGGCCCGCTTCTGCCAGCGCTGCACTGAGTCTGGCCTCATTACTCGTTCGAGATGAGGCTTTGCGGTAAATCTTGACTCGCGGGCCTTCGTTCGATGGTGTGGTCAATAGCGCCTGTTGAATCACCTGATCGAGCGGTATGACAGCTGGCTCGATGGCATAAGTCTGGCTGTTGCGGAAGTGATATCCCGCATCGTCGATAATGATATCCAGCACTTGAGGCGCTGCCTGGGTTTCTGGCCGGGATTCCGTGGATGAGGCCAACGCGGTGGAGGCATTGGTTTTGGATAATGTCTGATCGACGTCTTCGTCACTGACTTTGGTCTGTTGTGTCGAGACCTGCACACCTGGAAACTTGGAATCTCCCAGCCCGAAACCTTTGAGCCAGCCGCTGATCCAGAGGCCAAACAGAATGCCGCCAGTCGCCACAACGCCGAGTGTGCGTCCCATTTTCATGTCAGGGTCTCCGGGTTCATGACGTGGGCTCGTCGGCCGTGGAAAAGAGTAATCTGCCGCTTGCGATTCGAAGCAGCGAGAACGACTGGTCAGTGTTTAAAAACAGGGTCCAAAGGCAATACGTTTGACCAATTTAACTGGAAAGTGGACTTTCTGTCAGCCCGGAATTCGAAGGTTTGCCAAATGCCTATCTCCACTTCTCCAGCCCTCGCCTGGCTCTCTGCTGATTAAGGAGCACAAAGGCCGGCGGAAACTTCTTCAACAACTTAATGAGCTGACTGGTTGAGCAATCGAGTTGCAGAGCAGCCCGATGAGGTTCCCAGGCATGTTCGGCGAGGACATCCAGAGCTTCGGAGAGCAGTATGGGGAAATCAAAATGTTCGTCAGAAACGACAATTTTCTGCTCTCGAACGCGTGACTTCCAGAGTGCAGAAGGGGCCTCAATCGCAGACTGTTGACTGCGGACTTCCAGCGCCAGTTGCAGCCTGAGACGTTTGAGGGCTTTCGACTGGTTCTCTGCCTGACTGCGACGTTCGGTGGCCTGTGCTTCGACTCCTGTGGGACTATGCTTGAGAAAAACTCCCGTTTCGACTTTGTTGCGATGCTGACCACCAGGGCCAGAAGTCTGCTGGCGACGCGCTTGGCACTCGCTCAGGAGTTGCTCATGGCTCAGTAATACGGGGTGTTTCCATCCATGAATCTGCGAACCCTGAAGTCGAATTTCTGGCTCAATTTCCACAGGTTCAAAGTTCTCGAACGGCTTCAAACTCTCTGTTGTTTCTGATTCTGTTGTTACCGATGAAGTCATGTTCATTTCGATGGGTGGATGGTTTCCAAAATCATCTCGAGTCATGATGTTGCCGATGGATCGAGGAGTTTCGGGGCGAAACCTGGGGGAAAAATTTCGTTCCAAGGGTGGATAATTTCTGGAGAAGCGATTGACGGCTGAGGATCGCTGTGGGCAAGAGACGCAAATTTGAATCAAAAGTTCATGCTTTTGATGATAGCAAGACCATGAAAAGTTGAGTCTACTATCAGAGGGAAATCCCACTACGGCCCAACTGGCTGCAAAAGCTGAGATTTTTTTCGTATTCAGAACACAATCATCGATTATAGACATCTCTCAACAGGAAGTAATTCCCTTGACGCTGACATCGGCATCGTCGAATTCTCCCACGGTGGAGACAGAGACTGGTGGCTCACCTGCCTCGTCTGGGAGCGCGGCAGCCTCTGAGAAAATGCTTTCAATGACGCAGTCGGCAGCAGCAAGCCCTGCCACTTCTCCAAATAGTCCGGCGCAAGCAGCCTCTGCCAGGAACGTGAGTTTTCGCAATCAGGCTCCCGGACGACTGGCTTTGCCAGTCAGTGCCTTGATTGCCCTCGCTGTCGCGGGCCTGCTACTGCTGGGCTATTTTGTGGCTTCGCCAATCACGGCCCGCTGGTCTTCGTTAACACGCATGACGTTTTTTGTGGCGATCGGCGTATTGATCCTGTTCAGTCTACAGACCTTTGTGGAAGAGTGGATTCGCAAACAATCGGCCAGCATGCGGAAAATGCCTGTGTTTCAACGAAACCGGGTACATATCCCCAAGGAAGGGCTGATGTATCTGGGAATCATGATTGTGCTGCTGGTGGGCTCGATGCTGGGCCAGTCGAACATGATGATGCTCGTTTTTGCGGTGATGGCTGGTCCCTTTGTACTCAATGGCTGGGCGGCCTTTACCGCTCTGCAAGGCTCAAAGGTGTCGCGCACCTTACCCAAACGAGCCATGTGTGGTGAGCAGTTCAGTGTCGAAGTAAGTTTTCGGAATGATCGGCCACTGTTATCTGCCTGGATGATGCTGGTGCGGGATCAGGCACGTCCAGCCAAAGCGCGACACTCACAGATTGCCGCTGTCGCCAGTGTCCTCTTTACACGCGTGGGGCCCCAATCGATTCAATTAGCCCATTATCGGATTCGACTGGGGCATCGCGGCCGGTACATCTTCGGGCCACTGAGTGTCTCCAGTCGCTATCCACTGGGATTGATTGAACGCGGGCTGGTGGTGAATGCTCATGAAGAAATGCTGGTCTATCCCATCATTGGCAGATTGCATCCCCGCTGGAAACGTGAACTGGTCGGTGCCTCTGAACTTGTGACGTCCAGCCAGTCGAGGGGCGGGATTTACAATGATGATTTTCATCATCTGCGAGAATACCGCAGTGGCGATAACCCCAAAGCGATTCACTGGCGGAGTTCTGCCCGCCGGAATGAACTGATTGTCCGCGAGTTTCATCAGAATCGCGAACATCATCTTTCAGTCGTGGTCGATCTGCATCGGTCGGCTCATCCGACTCCTGAGGAAGACCTGCAGGCTGAATTGATCCTGAGCTTTGTGGCGACACTTTGCGCCGAGCATTCGCAGACGTGCCGGGAATCGACAGTGCGTCTGGCCATCAGTGGTGAGTCGGCGACGGTGTACGAAGCGGCGGCTTCACCGGCCAATCTTGAATTCCTGCTCGATCAGTTGGCGTTGGCCGAACCTGGCGCAGCGACCACGACCACGTCGATGCTGGCAGAAGCCCAGAGAATTCTCAGTGCTAACACCAGGCTCGTGCTCGTCACGTCGAGATTACATGGAAAAACCACGGAAAACGATCTCAGTCATGCCCAGACGGGGCGAGCTCAGGTGATTCATATTGATCCATCAACCTATGCCGATTACGTCGTGCTGGATCAGGATTTTGCTCCCCGGGGAACTTCAATCCTAGCTGAAAACGACGCGGAAGAAGCAGAACTTCTGCCAGACGATGATCTGTAGTTTCGGCCGTTAAACACTCTTTTGCCCGGAACACTCTCTAATCCGGAACGATCTTGTCCGGAAGCTGGTCGCCCACTGCCAATACTAGCCAACACTGACGGCAGGCAGACCACGGAAGCGTCGCCAGGCACTCAACTGGCCCAGGTGAATGGCTTCGTGAGTCGTAAGCAGGTGTGCCATAAGATCTCCGGTCGAGGGGTAGTTTTTCACCAGAAATTCCACCG
>VFQR01001033.1_pt1 | contig 25046 bp, 21 predicted proteins | sample 3512321 | NCBI WGS metagenome assembly VFQR01 (sample SAMN10412374, study PRJNA504923) | tailings metagenome | isolation source: Relicate 3 Philex TSF1 revegetated site | place: Philippines: Tuba, Benguet | collected 2017-08-29 | reverse complement strand
GGGCTCCTTTCACCCACAGCCCACCCGTCTGATCGAGAAAGTTCCGCATTTGCGAAGCCATGTTCCCGAATCGGGTGGGGGTTCCAAAAATGATGCCGTCGTAGTTGCCTAACTCCTTGGGATCAGCCAGAGGAGCCGCCTGATCGAGTTTGGCACCTGCTCTGGCAGCAGCTTCGGGTGGCATGAGTTCCGGCACTCGCTTGATGGTGACTTCGACTCCCGGAACTTTCCCTGCCCCTTCGGCAATAGCCCCCGCCATCGATTCCACATGTCCGTAAGTCGAGTAATACAGAACCAGAAGTTTCGCCATCTGTTTCCCTTTGGCTTTCATTTCCCTGGAGGCCCGATGCACGCTGCACAAGGCTCAACATCTTTCCAACTTTTTGCTGCTCAAATTCCTACAGCCACTACAACCTGCCAAACCTGACCACCCACAAGCAACCCATCGCGCAAAATCGCACCTGGGATCGACCTCGTTCTATCTTCCTACGTGAGATGCAAGGCCCTATCCAAAACTGAACCGAACGAACAACCCTGCCTGCACCTGCAGAGAATTCCCTCTGAATTCTCCCGCCGTCCTCCAGAGCTCAATTCATGTGCCATAATACTTTTACATTTCCGCATATTGGAAACATTGAATAAACGCCAGCTCTCCATTTCGTGAACATCTGTCTGAACGAGCTCCTGTTGGGTCATCCATGAGTATTCTTGAACCTTATCATCTGCATGAATTCAGTCATTTTGAGTTTCCACCGGCCAGCCGGGTTCTCGATGTGGGTTGCGGGCCGGGAGAACAGATGCTGGAACTGCTGAGAAGAGGTCACGAGCCCGTCGGCATCGATCCCGATCCTGACTGTGTCGAAACAGTCCGCTCGTATGAACTTGAAGCCGTCCAGGGGTTTGCCGAACATCTCCCTTTTCCTGACAGCAGCTTTGACGGCGTGATTTCGAAAGTTGTTTTGCCCTACACGCGTTCTGCCATCGCCATGAAAGAGATGGCTCGTGTGCTTAAGCCCGGTGGCATGGCTCGCTTTTCGTTTCATGGGGCAGGCTACTTTTTGCTCTATGCCGCCAAACACCCCAACTGGAAAACCCGCATCTACGGCTTGAGATCGTTAGTCAATGGCTGGAGCTACGCAGCGACCGGCAAACGCCTGCCTGGTTTTCTCGGTGACACGATCTATCAATCACGGACACGCCTGAACCGATATTACCGCCGACTCGGCCTCGAATTGCTCGAAGATCCACAGGCACCAACCTTCATGGGTTTCCCCGTCTTCATCTATCAGGCAGTTCGTAAACGACCGCTGGCTCGACTCTCAATCTACAGGCCACAAGTGGGCTCCTTACAAGGCCAGAAACTCACCAGCGAATGTCAAACATCTGACAAATTACATGAATTAACGGCAGAAGATGAATTCGCCATGAAGTAAGTGGCGGTTACATCGTCCATCAAGACTGATCCGGTGCGAGGTGACACTCTGCCTGAATTGGTTTTCACCCGCCTGTCGCATCTCTTTGGACGAAAACAGATCCATACACCTCGATGGATTGATGGCAGTTAAATTCCGGGAGTCTTCTGACTTCTGCGAATCACCCATTGCATTTTCCTACTCCTTAGAAGACGCTTGGCAGGCATGAAACTGCCGATGGTCCAAGGGATGGAAGAGAACTCTCAGTGCGGGTATGGCAGACCGGCCTGAATAGGGAGCGAACAGGGTGGAATGGGGACTTTTCGGCGAGCTGGCTTTGATCCTCTTGCTGATTCTGTTCAATGGATTCTTCGCCGGTGCGGAGATCGCGATTCTGACTGCCAAACGCGGGCGGCTGGAGCAGCTTTCACAGGAAGGCGATCGTGGTGCCAAAGCCGCACTTAAACTCTCCAGCGATGCCGATCGGTTTTTACCCACTGTTCAAGTCGGGATCACACTCGTTGGTACGTTTGCCGCCGCCTTTGGTGGTGCCAGCTTTATCAGCGAAGTCTCACATCTCATTGGACAAATCCCTGTTTCATGGATTCAGCAGCGCAGTGACACGATTTCTTTAGGTGTCATTTCGGTCGGGATTGCCTTTTTCTCGCTGATTCTGGGCGAACTCGTCCCCAAACGAGTCGCTTTGCAGAATGCTGAGTTCATGGCCCGCTGGGTGGCTTTGCCCATGGTGCTGCTCCAGACCATCGCCCAGCCATTTGTCTGGTTCCTGCGCGTCTGTACCAAATCCGTCCTGCTGATCCTCGGTCAGAAAACGGAGATTCGCGAGTCCGTCTCGGTCGAAGACATTCAGCACCTGATTGATGCTGGTCACGAAGCGGGAATTCTGCACGAGGCCGAACAGCAGATGGCCCAGCAGGCTTTGAAAATGCGTGAACGGACAGCCGCAGAGATTCTCAGGCCACGGATCGATATTGATGCTATCGATGTTGATACGCCGCCCGAAGAAGTCCTGGGAGCCATGGCCATGTCGGGCTTTTCCCGAGTCCCTGTCTGCGAAGGGAGCATCGATCGGATCGTCGGTTTCATCTATATCAAAGACGTTTTTCTCGAAAACTATCTGGGCAGGTCTCTCGATATCCGCCGGGTCATGCGAGCCCCGCTCTTTATTCCCAAAACACTCACCATCTCGAAGCTACTTGAACTCTTTCAGAAAGAGCGGACTCAACTCGCGATTGTGCTCGACGAGTATGGCGGCACCGAAGGGATGGTCACCCTCGAAGACGTGATGGAGATTCTCGTCGGCTCGATTCATGACGAGCACCGCCGCGATGAAGAGCAACTGGTCGTCCAACGATCCGATGGAAGTCTGCTGGCAGATGCTGCTCTCAACCTGCATGAACTGCAGGAAGCATTGGAATTCAGCAAATGGCCCGAACCTCCTCCTCGGGGCATTGCCACGATCTCGGGACTCGTGGTCGCCCTGCTCAAACGACCTCCTAAAATTGGAGATGTCATCCAGTGGAGCCAACTCCGGGTCGAAGTAGTCGATATGGATGGCCCGCGGATCGACCGGCTCCTCGTAAGTCGCATCGTTCCTGAATCCTCGAACGACGCCGAGGTCAAACCACAGGAAGAAACGCAAAGCTAGTCTCAGTCGAAAGTTGCAGTGATTTCGATACCCTCGCTTGAGACTTCTCGATGATGTCTCATCCATGGGAATTCGCTGATTCGTCGCTGGTGGAAGATTCCAATCCCCTTGAATGCAGCTAGACTATTGGGCCGCAGCCGAGTGAGAATCATGCGATGACTCAACCTTGAGGCGATCTACGCAGACGGTTTATGTCCTACCCGTTGGTTTCAACCCACCATCGATGCCAGATTGCGAGTGAACGTTTCGTTTCATTCTGTATAGTCGTGTGGGGTGCCGGTCAAAAAATGATCCGAGAACTGGCCACTGGGGACTGGCGAAGAAAATTCACTGGCGTCTTGCTCATTGTCTCTTACTGCGTTGGTGCGTGGGGATTCTCGACCAACTCACTGAGCCTCATGTCTGGCGGCGCCTTCCCTTGCGCTGGTCACAAATGTGGTTGTGCTTCGGCGACGCAATGCTGGAAAAACTGCTGTTGCTACACACCGGTGGAACGACAACTCTGGGCGAAGCTCAATGGTATGCACCTCCCGGAAGGGTTCGTAGAGAAGCCAACTTCACCAGTTCCACCCCAGGCTTCCTCATGCTGTTCTATGGGAAAAGCCAGATCGTCTCCAACGCGTAGCCAGGTCGTTCCAGAGCCTGCCTGCGGATCACAAATTTCAACTTCATTACGTGAACTCCGCATGCAGGCGGCTCGCGGTGACGACGGCAGCCTCTGCTCTCGCAGGTCATCCATCGAAGTGACTCCCCCGAAGACTGCGAAAACAATTCTTGTAGAAACCAAGAGCACATCCTCTTCAAGCTGTTGCTCGGTCAATCAGAAAGCTATCAAGACAGAGCCCGTTCCTGTTGCCAGCAAGCCGGCCTGCTGTGCTCCCTCCTCACCCGCAAATTCATCAGCAAGTCAATTGCAGGCCCAGAAGTCGTCGCTGTCCGAGCCAGAATCGGCACTAAACTCATCAATACCAGCTTCATCGGTACCTTGGCTAGATACTCTCAAGTGTCAAGGTGCCGGCTCCATGTGGACCATGCTCACAGAGCCCCTGACCACGCCACCGATCTCCATGTCGTGGCAACCGTGGTCGCCACAACGGTCAACCTTCTCTCCTTCGCAGGGAATTCCCTGTGAAGTCTTCTACAACCGACTCTCTCCTCCCGGTTGAACGCTCTCTCGCGATCTCATTCCGTGTGCCTTCCTGCGCCGAAGATCCTCAATCGATCTCGCGTTCCAGCGATCATAAGTGCCATGCTTGCGGCTTTGAGCAAGCCTGCCTTATCCGTGATGTAACGCCATCGTTGAATCTCGACCCCGTGCGCAGTCCCGGCTCTGCTGGCACTCGCAGCGCTCTCAATTGAGCTTCACACGAGATGAGATCGTCCATGCGTTGATGGGCAATGAATGGCCCATCAACCGCCCCATTCTGGATGCCCCGGGCAGACGCACTGTTGGCTTGAACCGCACTCGCTTTGTGCGTGTTGGTCGTTTTCTGCTCCGAGAGTCTCAGTTCACGAATGGCCCTGCTCTGCATGGCCTGAGAGTTCGTTCAATTTCACTGACATTTCAATACCCGAGGAGGGTTGTATGCTGGCTTCGTTAATGATGATCAATCATAAGGCAAGTGCGACTTCGATTCTGGCACATGCCATTCTGGCTTTAAGCGTGGCGGCTATCAGTACCATCGCTAGCGCTCACGACACCTGGGTTCAAACCAACGTCGCCCAGGTTGCTCCGGGCGAAGTGGTTCATATCGATCTCATGCTCGGTAATCACGGCAACGAACACCGCGATTTCAAACTCGCCAGCAAGATCGGCATTGAAAAGGTCAGCTTTGACCTGATCACGCCCGATGGAAACCAGCAGGATCTCAAGTCGCGCGTAGCCGACATTGGTAATACCGCAAAAGAAGGCTTCTGGTCAGTGCGGCAGGTCGCGAAACAACCAGGGCTCTATGTCGCTGCTCAGTCTCTCGATACGATCCACGGCACCACGCGCGCTTATCGCAACGCGAAATGCTACTTCCAGGTCGGTGAAAAGGCCGGAGGTGTCGATCCTTTGAAGCCGCTGGGCCAGCCCATCGAATTGGTGCCACAGAGCAATCCGGCCACAGCCAGAGCCGGTGAGCCAATCACAGTTCAAGTGCTCCTCAAAGGGAAACCGCTGGCCGATGCGACCATGTCGTTTATCCCCCGCGGCGTAGAACTCGCCGCCGATTTCGACCCGAACTTCGAACGCAAGACGGATGCTTCTGGCAAAGCCACGTTCACACCGGCAGAAGCCAGCTACTATCTGGTCGTCGTGCATCATGCCGCTGATGACGAAACCGGCGAGAAGTACGAACGTTCTCACTACGCTGGCACACTCACGCTGAACATCGCCCGCTGAATGGCGAGTTTTTGTGCCATGGTTGCAGCTTTGGGCAAGCATGTTTCGCGATGCCCTGCATTCAGGCAGACAAGACGACGACTGCCACTAGCACCGCCAATGCTGAATTGGTCATTGGCCGCTGATGATCAGTCAGCTCATGGACTTCTCATATCTATGACTACAAACGCCCTTTGAAATCCTCCGACAGGACACCATATGCCTATTAAAACTCAACCTCCCCATCGAGGTTTCACACTTATTGAACTTCTGGTGGTGATCGCGATCATCGCCATTCTGATTGCTCTGCTGCTTCCCGCCGTTCAACAGGCTCGGGAAGCAGCCCGGCGAACGCAGTGCCGTAACAATCTCAAGCAGATTGGCCTCGCTCTGCACAATTACGAATCGACGTATGGCCGCTTCCCCTGCGGCTGGAACGGGCATACCAATCCCGCGCAGGCGACGACGATGCGCTGGAGTTTCCTGGCGTATATCCTGCCCTATATCGATCAGGCCAATACACTCAACCAGTTGGATACGAACTACACGCTCTACCCGCCGGGAGGTGGTCAGCCGCCACGTGCCATGCACGTCAATACGATCATGACAAAGATTCCGACCTATCTTTGCCCGAGTGATCGTTCGGACTATGTCTCGAGTCCCACCGGGGTGATTGACTCTGCTCCTTCCAACTATATGGCCTGCATGGGCTCTGGTATCAACAATGTAGCCGATACCAGTGATGATGGCCAAAGCGATGACCGTGCCGATGGTCTCTTCAGTTCGATCTCCTGGCGAAGAATTGCCGATTGTACGGATGGCTTATCGAACACCGTTCTCTGTTCCGAAAGTCTGTTAGGCGTTGGTGGTGCCGACCCCGCTGCTACTGAGAGTCCTGATGCACAGACGCATATGGCACTTGTCAGCCCTCCGACGAGTGTGACCATTGCCAATTGTGATCAGGCGAGGCCGGCGAGTATCGCCCGCTTTGTGGCCAGTCGAAATCGAGTCTGGGCAGGCCAGGCGTTCGAGAACACCGCTTATAACCACTATTTCACACCGAACAGTCGGCGCTACGACTGCTACTTCTGGGTGGCGCAAGGCTTCAAGGCCGCCCGCAGTCGGCATACAGGCGGTGTCCATACCCTCATGGGCGATGGGGGAGTTCGATTCACCAGTGAAAACATCGACGCCACGATCTGGCGGAACATTGCTACACGCTCTGGTAGTGAAGTCGTCAGCGAATTCTAAGTCAACATTACGATACAAATCTTTACGGGATAAATTTCATGTCAATACGACCCATGCAAATCCGAAAAGCCTTTACACTCATTGAGCTCCTGGTGGTGATCGCGATCATCGCCATCCTGATCGCCTTGCTGCTGCCAGCCGTTCAGCAGGCGCGAGAAGCGGCGCGACGAACGCAGTGTCGCAATAACCTCAAGCAGTTCGGGCTCGCAATGCATAACTATGAGAGCACCTTTACGATGCTCCCTATGGTGAATGCCCAGAATTACCTGCCGAATACTCAGGGGTTTTCGCCACAGGCCCGTTTGCTACCTTTCTTTGACCAGGCTGTCCTCCAGAATACCCTGGACTTCACTCAACCGGCATTTACCGGGCCATTTAATAACCTGGTACCCAACCCCAACTTTGCTGCCGCATTTGCAACACCTCTCGCCATGTTGCTTTGCCCCAGCGATCCTGCACCAACCCAGAATACCGGTGCCGGCGGTGCGATCTATGCCGGTACGAACTATTTCGTCAGTTATGGTAGCGGCACAGGCACCAACTATGACCTACGCTGGAAGACAGACGGCATCGTCTATGAGAACAGCAATGTCCGCATGCGCGATGTCACTGATGGTACGTCGAACACCGTCTTTATGAGTGAATCGGTTCGTAGTACCGGAAGTGATGTCACCTTTCCTGCGGGTACCCTTCCCCCCTTTCCTTATCAGCTCACAATGAATGGTTCAACGGGTGTCGGCACAACACTCGGGACGTCTCAAGGGATGCCTCCTACGGGTGGGGCCTGGTCGTCGTTTGCCAATGCCCAGGGCTTTATCGCGAATCCGGATCTGAATGCGGTATGGCCTACCATGACAAACTGGCGGGGAGCCGCCAGTCTAGCTCTGCGAGGCCGAGGGACCTCCTGGGCACATTCAGGAGCGATCAGTACGCTCACGAATGGCTATAGCACCCCCAACAGCCGTATTCCGGATGTGGTCACTCATTTTACCGGCTTCTTTGGGCCGCGCAGCTACCACGTGGGCGGGGCGCATGCACTCATGGGCGATGGCACAGTCCGTTTCCTGGGTGACAACATTGACACCCGAATTCATCGTGGACTTCACAGTACCAACGGTGGTGAGGTTCTGGGTGAATTCTAGTCACTGAAATGGGCTTGCTGATGGTGCAGTTCTCGGCACAACCAAATGTCGAGAACAGCACCATTGCTCCTATGCGTGCGTTAAGCACATGAGCAAAGTCTCTACTTCATTCTGGTGCGCTCCGTTGTCCGCCAGGGTTAACTGCGTAGGAAGGCCTGCTAGAGAGCTGCTTTCCGAAGAGAGGTCGATTGAGAAGATGTCTACCAGCAAGTTCTTCAGATATGCTTTGCCCGCTTATCGCACGGTCTGGCGATGGCACTTCTATGCAGGACTGTTCACGATCCCGTTCGTCATCATTCTGTCACTCTCGGGAATCGTCTATCTCTTCAAAGCCAAGATCGAAGACTGGCTGGATCAGCCTTACAATCATCTGGTGATGACTGGTCAGCCAGCAAGTCTGCCAGAGCAGGTGAATGCGGCTCTTGCGTCAAAGCCAGGGAGTCGTTTTGTTTCTTATGAGCTTCCGGTTTCAGCCCATCATGCCAGTCGAATTGTCGTCAGCGAAGCGGGCAAGAACTGGCGGATCTATGTACATCCACAGACGCTGGCGATCCTGCATGCAGTTCCCGAACAGGATCGACTGATGCGCCAGATCTTCAGGCTGCATGGTGAACTGATGCTTGGAGAGGACGGTTCTCATCTGGTTGAGCTGGCCGCATCCTGGACGATCATCATGATTCTTACGGGGCTCTATCTCTGGTGGCCTCGTCATCTGCGTGGCTTTGGTGGGATTCTCTACCCTCGCTTCACAAGTGGAAGGCAGCGTTTTCTCCGCGATCTGCATGGTGTGACCGGGTTCTGGATCTCAGCCTTTGCACTCCTTCTGCTGGTTTCCGGTTTGCCGTGGTCTCACTTCTGGGGTGATTACTTCCGTGAGATTCGCAAACTCACTGGCACGTCAGTCGCACAGCAGGATTGGTCGAATCGCTCGGAAAACCCTCAGGCACGACCCGTTAATTCCGAGGCCAGGCTGGCATCAGCAATCCTTCCCACAACTGCTGATGGCGAACATGCAGGGCATGCCTCACGAGAATCCAGCTCGAACGCCGGAGAATCTCCCACGAAATCGGGGCGCTCGAACAGAAGACGAAATGCTGCCCCGGTCTCGCCCGAAACGTTGTCGCAGTTGCCACTTGTTGTACAAGTCGTGGAGCCGCTCCAGTTGCCACATCCCGTGATCTTGACTCCACCCGCTTCCGAGCGACAGCCCTGGACCGCGAAATCGATGACTGCGAATCGTCCCTGGCGGGAGACGCTGAAAATCGACGCCATACAAGGTTCGATTCTCTCTCGCGAAACTTTTTCTGATCGTCACTGGATTGATCGCATTGTCAGTATTGGAATTGCCCTCCACGAAGGACGACTGTTTGGTTGGCCCAATCAGCTTCTCGGTTTACTGACAGCCCTTGGGCTGATTCTGTTGTCCTGTACGGGGCCACTGATGTGGCGGCGACGACGAGCGCCTGGCACATTAGGTGCCCCGGCCGAGTCAAAGATCGCGATGCGTCATGAAGTCCTGTTTGCCGTCCCCTTCATGCTATTCGTGATCCTTCTGGGCATTCTGCTCCCCATGTTCGGCGTCTCGCTACTGGCTGTCCTGCTGATTGAACGAGTCGTTCTGAGAAGAATTCCGCCACTTCGAAACTGGCTGGGGCTGGCTTCTTAGTTCGTCTAATCCGTACACGCTGAAAACGAAACCCGCAAACCGCCAGCCCTCTTTGAGAATGGCCGCATAATGCAAGGCTATGAGTATTCATCCGATCCAGGAAAAATTGACATGTATTCGACAGTCACGATTTCAAACATCAGGAAGATTGCCGTTTGTCTTGTCCTGATGATGGTCACCGTTTTCCAGAGCTGTGGCCCCCAGCCGATTAGTGGCGGTACGGAAGGTGTCCTCCGTCTGGATGGGCAGACAGTCAGTGAGATTCAAATCTCGCTCTATCAGAAAGAGGGTGGCAGTTTCCGACTTTGCGGGTTTGGCACCACCCGCGACGATGGCTGGTTTGCACTGGTTCAGCCGAAAGCGGTGGGCCCCTTAAGCCTTCCCCCTGGAGAATACCACTGCACCATCGAGTCGGCGGGAGCCCCTGTGCGAATTCGAAAAGAATTTCTTAAGCCCGAAACCTCGACGATTATGCTGGATTGGAAGCCCACAGATCGAGTGATTGATCTGGATATCAATACTCAATCGAAATAATGACGACATAGCGGGAAGAGATCGAATACGAATTTTCTCCTGGCTCTGTTCCATGATTCGCTGAAACTGTCATGCTGAAAATGATCTTTGTCACTCATCAACTGGCTAAACCCAGGGAAACGTTTTATGTCCACAACTGGCACTCCTGACTCAGCCTCAAATGCGGCACTTCTCCGGCAGCAGCAAACCCGTTTTCGTCGGAGGGTGTTTCTTGTCATTGCAGCGGTGATCGTGAGTTTCTACGCACTGATCTTTACCTATCATCTGCTCACTCCGACCCCTTCTCAAAGCGCATCTCTCCAGGTGCTCGAGCAGTGCCGGGAGATTTGTCTCAAGTATGGGTTGATCCCCACGGGGAACATCAAACAGGATGCGGAGGCTTACCTGGAGGCGGTCAAGAAGCCCAGGCTTTCTGAACCTTTACGAGAACTGCTGGCTGATGGACAGTTCATTGTGGCCGAATCGCGTCCGCATCCTTTACTGAAGCAGCCGGCCCCCGATTTCCAGTTAAAGAACCACGAAGGGCAACTGGTCTCACTACAGGAAACGCTTGCCCAAGGCCCGGTGGTGCTTGTCTTTTACTATGGTTACGACTGCAGTCATTGTGTCGCACAACTCTTTGGACTTCAGGAAGACCTGAAGTATTTTCAGGAGCTGGGTGCCCGGATCGTGGCGATCAGTGCCGATCCCCCCGAAGAGACCAAAGCCCGCTTCGAGGAATACGGCGCATTCCACTTTACCGTCTTGTCAGATCCCGAGAACAGGATTGCCCAGCAGTATGGCGTCTTCATCCCGGAAACGGCGGAACGTCCGTCCGATCTGAAACACGGAACCTTCCTCATCAATCCCGCCGGGAAGGTCTTCTTTTCGACCTTCGGCTACAAGCCGTTCCTCGACAACAAATCGCTGCTTTTCATGCTCAACGAGTTCTCGCAGCCATCCTCCTCAGAGCATCATTCAGCCGAGGGAACCTGATTGCAGCTCGCATCAACGTCTGCGGCACTCCTTGAACAATCCTTAAGCGATTCTCAGCCAATGGATTAGGTGCTGCCAGACAGTCGATGAAGGATGTCATTACAACCCGCAAATTCGACATTTTGGTAAGGGGACAAGTCGTTTAGCAGTGTGATCAGCAACGCGATTCTCAGACGAATGGACAAAACGTCGATATCCCCACTGTGTTTTCGGCATGAATCGCCGAGAAGAGATCGATGGATCGAACTAAGGAATCAAACCAATGCTTCGCACTGCTTTTGCTGCTCTGGTCATGTCCGCCAGCCTGGTTCTGGGTGGCCAGATTGAAGCGGCTGACGCCCGCATGGAAGTTGTCAACAACCGTCCTGCCCGTACAGGATTCTTTGCCCGCCTGATGGAACTCGAACGCCGCAAAAACGAGCGGATCCGCGAATGGTTCCGTGGCAGCCGCTAATTGTCAGGATTTGACAAATATCCTGAGTGATCAGCACTCGCACTCCCCAAGTGGGTCTGTCAATTTGTTGGCAGGCCCACTTTTCGTTGCGGGTCACGCAAAGACTTCCTGCCAGCGATCGGCATAAATCGCTGGAAAATCAGAGCTTATCTCACACTGGTGAGTTTCTTCAGAACTCGACTTGGCAAAATCCGCCGATTCTCTTACATCTTGCTTCACCAGATCGGTCATTTTTGCCGCTGGCCTCGAAATTTGCCTCAAGTTGATCTCATTTTCCCACCTGTTTCTCATCCCCTTGTCTGCTGACTTTCCCTCGTTCCATGCCTCGTTCCCTTCTGTTCATCAATCCCGTTCTTGATCATTAACCAGCAGTCATTTCTGACTGTGGTCGAATTTTGCTTCTTCCCTTCGCCTCGCATTTCCGCTTTGTGGCCTTGAACCTGCCTGTATTCATCAATTCCTGTCCAACCTTTCGCCTTCCATCCATTGGTAAACCTGTTCCGGAACATCAGCTTTCAGTCTGACTGAAGACTGCCGGAATCTTGAGTTTGTCGTCTCAGGAGTCCTTCCATGGGCCCGTATTTACGTTGTCTCGTTCTTGCCTTACTTTGCCTCGTCGTCGCGATGCAGAGCGGCTGTCATTGCCGTGAAAAGAGGATGCTGCGCCAGAGCCAGTTGCACTCCCGTCAGCTCTATCAGCAGTACCAGGGACTGGCGATGGAACGCAATCAGTTCCAGGGCAATCTGTCTCAACTCATGGCTGAAAAGGCACAGCTCGAACAGCAAAACGCGACACTTCGCAATGGCCTCGAACTGGCCAATCAGCGGGTGGATAACATGCTGGCAGCCAACTCGAGTCTGGAAGACAAAGTCAAGAACATGCTGACCAGCAGTTCGAAAAACCCACTCTCGACAGATGCCAATCAACGCATGGAAGAGCTTCGCCGCAAATACCCCGATTTCGAATTTGATCCTCAGACGGGTGTCAGCAAGTTCCAGGAGAATCTGCTCTTTGCCTCAGGAAGTGATGAAATTCGGCCTGAAGCCTACGCCCTGTTGCAGGAGTTTGCCCGCATCATGAACAGTGCGGATTCCAAACATTTGAAGGTGCTGGTTGTTGGTCACACTGATGACAAGCCGATCTCGCGCAAGGCGGTGGCTGATAAGCATCCCACCAACTGGCATCTCTCGACCGATCGGGCAAACTCGGTGGTCCTGGCACTCAAAAAATCAGGTCTCGCTGAACAGCGAATGGGTGCTGCAGGCTACAGCCTGTTCCAACCACTGGCTCCGAATACTGACGATAAGAACCGCCAGAAGAATCGCCGTGTCGAGATCTTCGTCCTCGCTCCTGACGCAGTCGTAGCTGGCTGGGAATCAGGTGGTACGAACAATTGATCGGGCAGATATAAACCGGTCGATGTCTCCAGAAACTCAGCACCAACGCTTCCAATGACACAGAATTGCATCGTGAATCGATTTGTGTTCAAAAGGCTTCAGTTGCGGGCTTCTTCTGGCTGCGGTTCTGCTGACTTTTGTTCCTTTGGTTCCGTCGCCGGCGGTTCTGTGGCTTTGTCTGCTGCTGGTTTTGTTTCAGCAGGCGGATTGTCGGCAGGCTTGACCTCTGCTGGTTGACCTTCGCCTGCTGCAGCTTTGGATTCTGCCTCATTCGCCGCAGGCAGCGAGTTCTTGATCAATGTCACCAGAGTACGATAAGGATCCTGAGAAATCGGTAGATCGAGAGCGTTTCTCGCTCCCTTAAGATCGCCCAGTTCGAGCATGCCATCGACCAACGCAACTCTGGCAACCGATCGCCATCGTCCTCTGGTGCGATATCGATTGATGTATTCCGTCAACAAAGCGACGCCACCCTTGATATCTCCGTCTTCGATCTTGCTGATCGCGCTGAAAAACAAGGCGTCTTCAGCAGCAATCAGATGCAATCGTTCAATGGGTGGTGGGTAAACCCCCGTAATCGCTGACAGTTGCCGGATCGTCATGTAGGCGGAAATCGCCTGAGAGTAATCGCCACTCAATTGTAAAATTCGATTGCGAAACTGCCGGAAAAGCGATGAACCGAGAACTTTCTGCCGTGTTTTCGGATCCACTCCCATTTCCACAGGAGCTTCAAAAGGTCGGAAAGATTCCTGAAGCAGTTGTGCCATTGTGGGTGTCATTTTGCCCATTTTCTGCAGGCGATTTTCCGGATATGGCCACGCGAGTGGTGGCAACTCTTTCCAACCAGAGTGGCTGGCAGAAACTCGATCCCACAATCCCGGCTCTCCCTCGCTACTAAAGATGGGCTGCGCCACCAGCGAAGAGTTATTTCCTGTTAGCGATTCCTGCAGAAACAACATCCTCCGGGCTGACCAGCGGGGATCTGTCACAATCAGCGGCTTAAGCTTGGCCACACTTTCTGTGCTGAGACGATAAGGCTGATCTTTACGTGGCGAGAGGAGCGCCAACCACTCGGGATGAGCTTCCAGTTCTACCAATGTCGCCACAGGTTGATTCAACAGCAGTGAAGGCGATTTTCCTGGGGGAATCGGCAAGCCGATAATCGGGTCATAGACCAGCACTTTTCCATCAACCAGCACACCAATCAACCATTCTTCACTGAGAGCGTCGACGGGTTTTTCTGCGAGCACGAACGCATCAATACGCAGTTGTCGCATGATTTCAAAAAACACGCTGGCCCGGGCTAATGCCGTTCCACGTCCCAGGAACAAGGTGTCGTAAGCGCCCAGTGGCAGTTCTTCTTCACTTTCACTCAGCAGGCTCACGTTTCTGAGACAATAAAAAAATACCCGGTTCACTCGCTCTGTATCGCTGCTGGCACCTGTGGTGATATGCCCTGCAACTTCATCAAAGAGAATCGAGTCGCGAATGTGAGTGCCATCGGCATTATCAAAGACGGCTGATTCCAGGATTTCTTTCTGAGCTTCACCGAAGAACGCCAATGTCTTTTCGGAAACGGTCGGCAAGGTCTCTGATTCCTTGCGGATCTTGATCCACGTATTGAGCACAGGGATCGCTGTCTTCAGATCGGAATCAATCCCCAGATTTTCTGGCCGTAACTGATGCAGGGCTCCTTCGAGAATTTTGGCGGTCTGCCGGGCAGTGCCCACCGATTTTTCCGCCTGGGCTGATGGTTCGCTCTCTTTGCTGGCAGGGGCTTTGGCAGGGCAACCACTCAATACCATCAGGCACAGAATCGCAAAACTCCAGGCACTGACGATGCGGGCCAGCGGTACAAAGTTGCTCCAGAACCTGTTGCTGGACGCTACATGCGTTAACCCCACAGAATGTAAAACAGCCGATGACTGCCGAGGGAAAGTTACATTCTGACGATGAGGGTGAGAATAAAATGTACCGCGGTGAGCAAAGTTCGAACCGTGAACCACAGCATTAACTTTCACTGAAAAATCGGGCAAGGGCGATAAAAGCACCCTCTATCGTGCCCGCCACCCCTGAGACAGGCAACAGTCCCGAGTTCAATGCCGGGAATTTTCACTCGAAACTCGTCGTTGCACGGGAATGTTTTGAAAGTTGCGATCAGAAACTCTTCTGACACACTTCCCCTCAGGTGCCACTTCATCAACTTCAAAGGGTACGCCTTTCTCGACTTCAACAACTCGAAATGTTTCCACGTTCTGTGCAGACATCTCCGGCCTGGAATCAACCTTCACAGACGATGCGAATCGGGCTTGTCAGCTCTTGAGGTTCTGACATGGCATTGCGTTCAGTGGTCTTCCGAATGGTTTATCTTCCCAATGTGAACAGATTCCGGTAGATTCTGCCGCTCAGGTCAACAAGGAAGGTTGTCCCAGTTGTGAATTTCCGGGCAAAGGCGATCCCTTTTGCCTCATGGCATTGATTGAAATCAACCAAAGGTCAGGCATGGACGCCAAACCCATACAGCCTCAAAGTCGTGGCTTTTCTTCATCCAATCCACGGGTTGACAGGTATCGGCTCGCGAACCTGCCGAGGCAGATTTTTGGCAGCTTGAATCAGGTTTTGTCATCCCTCTGGAGCTGTATCGATCGTGGGGAATTCCTCACACTCTGGGGCTTGGGAACGGGTGGTCTGTTAATGCTGCAGGCGGCTATTGCCACCTGGGGCGTACTCGAACCCTGGCGATCCTGCGCGCTGGTTGCCCTTTGCCTCGGTGCTGGCCTGGGGAGTCTGGCCCGAGTTCAACCGCGACGTGTTGCCTCATCTCTTGAGCAAACCTCTTCCCCAGAAAAACCTCTCTGGAAAGCCTTGCTCGCAGGTTCGCCACCTCTGGGAGCAGTGCTCCTGGCCACCTGCGTCTGGTTCTGGCTCGGGCCACTCTGGTACAGCATACCTGCCATGCTGCCAGGCCTGTTTTCAGTGGAGTTTCTCGCGCAACGTACCGGCTTGATTCCCGTCGCATTTCTGGTCGCCATGTCCACAGTGGGTGTCACCAGCGCCCTGTGTGTCTGGTCGTTGCGTGAGCTGGCTCAACTTCGGTCAACGGCGGCCCACGAATCCTCGACGAATCGCAACTCGAAACCAAGTCTTGAGCATCCCGAAAACATGCTTGCCCAAAGCTGCCAGCATGGCACTCACAGCAGCGCACAAAGTCTTGCGTGTGCTGCTGATGCAAAATGCTATGGGCGACTTGCTCTGCTTTCTCCCGCCTGGATGGCAGGTGGTGTGAGCCTTGGCATGGGGATCAGTGCTGCCCTCCTCGCTTATGGAGCATCTCCGTCCATCCTCCTGGGATTGGCCGGGCTGGCGACGGGCATGCCTGCCATTCGCTACTGGATGAGCCTCGAAGCAGAGGTCATGGGATCAGCTCATGCACAACGACACACCAGCCGCCGAACCACAGATCATGGTTTAGAGACGAGCTGGATCAGTCACTGCCTCTTACTGATGGCTGCTATTCTTGCGGGAAGTTTTGCCTGGGGAATAGAACGACTGGTGAACGACCGCATGCCCACCGGGACGTTCGTCATGACCGGGTTGGCTCTGGGGGGAATCTGTGGCTGGGCTCTTTCAGCTTGGATGAATTCCCGCCGCAGCCGGATGGCAGTCGGGACAGATCTGGATGCCGCACATGAACATCACAAACCCGCCGACATCTCGACTAGTGCCATGATCTGGATGGGCGTTGTCGCGATCGCCCTGAATCTGTTGTTGCTACCCGCACTGACCGAACTGCTCCTCTGGACAAACGCGACAGTGAGCTGGTCGCCCGGTGTCTGGTGGATTCGTATGTTGTTTACGATCCTCATGGTTTGGCCTGTCGGCTGGCTCATGGGCTGTGCCACCACACGGCGTTCGGGTTCGATGACAATGCTCTGCCTGATGTTAGCTGCCGCTGGCTGGCTGACTGCTCAATGGTTCGGTCGTTTCGTGTTGAGTCCCGCCAGCTTGCTCCTGGCCTGCAGTTGGGCCCTGGCGGCTCTCTCTGTCATACCACTGGTGCTCAATCCTCGCATGCTGCGCGACTGGGTGTCGCCTCGATTTGGGAAAACGTTTGCTGCGAATGAGGCCACCTCCAGCGACCACCGCACGCAAGCTGGTTCGCCTTCCTCCTTCGCGATGCAATCTGGTCATCTGGCCTTATCGACACGCATGGCCTCGTTGTTTTCGGTCGTCGCGGGTGCTGGCCTGTTGGCCACGCTCCCCTGGTCTGTCAGTCGCGAGTCATCAGCCTGGAACTCCCGCGCTCTCTTCTCGACATCGGCTTCCGTTGCCTGGCATGCCGGCTTTTCGTCGGACATGCTGACAGCGCTCGATGACAGTCGTCTGGTCGAGGTCGAACATGCCGAGAATGGGACGATGGTCCGCTGGCGTACCAAATTTCTGGAAGAAGTCACCCGTGTCAATGGGCTGCCACTTCCACCTGTCAGCCGCGATCCCGGTGTCGTTCCCCAGGCTGTCCCGGAACTGATCCTGACAACCTTACCTCTCGCTCTGCATCACGAAGCCCGGCACATTCTGCTCCTGGGAGCAGGTTCTGGTTTGCCACTGGTCACGCTATCCGACCTGCCGGTTTTGCAGGTGACATGTCTGGAAGGCGATGGTAGTTGTCTCCAGGCTGTGCAATCCCACGTGGTGCGCGCTCTGGGTGCGGAGATTGACGAGCGATTCGATATTCACGGGGTCGATCCGGTCTGGGGAATATCGAGCCTGCAGGATCGATTCGACGTCGTAATTTCGGCTCCGCAGCTCTCATCGACCGATCGAGGGACTGCCAGTCTGACACGCGAGCATTATCTGCAATGCGCCGACCGGCTCACAGAGGATGGCATCTTCTGCCAGCGCTTTGAATGTGTGGATTATGGCCCGCAGGTGCTGGTGGATGTTTCCCGCACGCTACGATCGGTCTTCCGCGAAGTGACTCTCGTGCAGACTGGCATTCCCGGAGAGGCGGTCTGGATCGCTACAAATTCTTCCAAAGGATTAGTGCGCGAAGGGCTTCTCTCACGCATCAAATCGCCACAAATGCGGCGCATTCTGGCTCAGGCGGGCTGGGACTGGTCCATGCTGGCTGGACTTTCCCTCGTCGATGATGCGGCTCTGGGTGAACTCGATGGTACAGACTCCAAAATTCATCTGAGGCATGCCCGGGCGAACACAATCCGTTCCAATCATCTGGCCTGGCAGACACCCATTGAAACGATGCGCTGGGGAGCCAAGCTGCAGCAGACACAAGCTCTGTTAAGTGCTCCGCGTTCTACGGAACCGGTTTATCCCCCTCCACCAATCCCTGTGGATCCGGATTCGGGTGAAGAGCCTCCGCCAGTCGTCTATCGAAGGCTGAGCCTGCTGATGGAAGGGATGGGGTTTGATGGTGAAGATCCTGATCTGGTTCGTCGACTCGAAGAGATCGTCGCCCAGAGGCATCTTATTAACGATCACCCGGAAGCGTGGTGGTGGGAATATCGCAAAGTCGTTAAGGAACGCCTGGGTAAGCCACCAGTCGCCACTGTACGGCTGGCGACGGCTCAGGCTCTCAAAGGGGGCATGCTTCCCGATTATGCCCGCCGGAAAGATTACTTCGAGCATCTGGGAGAGGCGATTCGTTCGCCCAATCCTGCGGCTGAAGTCCCCGAATTACTGAAGTTTGAAGAAGCCTACGATCCCCTCCTGTCGCCCTTCATTCATCAGGAAGTGGCCGAATTATTGCATCGCAGCGGGAAAGAGGCCCGTGCCGAAGAACTGCGTCATCGACTTCATCTCGTCTACTTTGCACCGGGCTTTGACAGCTCTGTGCGCAACGTGCAAGTGGCACTGGAAATGGTACTCGACCATCCCGAAACGATTGTGGATGACGCAGCACGCTATGACCTGATCCTGAGCCTGATGCATACGATGCGCAATCGATGGAACCTGCGGACATCCCAGACACTCAAGTCGATCCGCCTGACATTGCGGGATATTGATGCCTGCCTGCTTGTGGCCCGGCGAGGGAAAGAAACGCTCGATCAACTGGCTTTAGCTGGGGCCGCGGATCATGCCGATTGCGAAAAACGCCTGCAGGGGCTGGATCGTATGTTGTTACAACCTCTGGAGACATATCGCAACAACCTGCGCAGTGCGACTCCCGAGTTCAAGGATCCTTCGGCAGTGAAACCGACTTCAAAATAAGCCTTGATGGTCGATCAAGTGACAGAGTTGTTCGTCGTCGAGAGCTTCGAGTTCCAGGAGTGCTGCATAGGGATCGCCAGGTGACGAATCGCCTGGTAATTGCAGGCAATGAGCAAAGGCAGGTTCGGTTTTCAGACCTGCCTGCTTGAGTTCAATGATTCGCAAACGCAATGGTTCTCCAGCCAGTTTGAGTAACCTCGCTTCGATGAGCAGGTGACGATAGCCCCATTGCTCATGAATGGGGATTGGCTGGGCGAAGATTTCCAGTTCAAAGTTTTCAAATCGGCCACTGGCGACGAACGACGGGATGCCGCGAAGTACCATCTGACGTTCGCGGTAGTCCGTCAGTTGGGGAGCGAGTTTCTGGCAATATTCTGCAAAGATTCTTAAATCGGGTGCAAAGCACAGGATATCGAGATCACTTTCCGGGAGATCGATCGCCAGGGGAATCGTCCCTGCGAGAACGGGTGTGAACTCTTTGAAAATCTGGGCGAGCTCGAGCGTTGCGACCGTTCGTGCCACTTCGAGCTGGCGAGGTAATGAGCCAAACGATTCGGGTTCGTCGAGAGAGAATCGCAAGTTCACGGCTGTAACCTCTTATTGACCGATTCAGGAATCCCGATTACACCACCTAGGATGCAGAATCGGCAGATCCTGCCGGAAGTCCATCTTCAGGCGGGATGACCTGTCCGATAGGGCTTCGAAAGTCCATGAATAGTAACTCAGCCTTTGTTCGCGAAAAGGATGTCCGAACACCGTGTCTGACGATATGAGCGATCTCCTCAGCCCCGAAGAAATTGAAGCCCTGATGCAGGCGGCTCGCGGGGAAGGTGCGGGAGGCGCGTCAGCCGGTCTCTTTGGCCCTCCGGGAGGTGCGGCGACTCCTGCCGGAGCCAGTCCACGTCAGGCTCAGCAACCAACCTCAAGAACGACATCGGCCGAACAATCGCTCCGGCAAGCCGAGCAGCAACTTGCAGCAGCACTTTCGGAAGAGTTGCCTCCCCGCAATATGCGAGGTTTACCTCCGGGTGAAGCACCTGCTCCCTTCGAATTCGAAGAATTTGGTACACCGTTTCCCACACGTGCTGCAGCACCTGTCTTTCCACTCGATGCACTGCAGGATGTCGAACTCGATATCCGCATTGAGTTGGGCCGGACAGAACTTCTCATCGATGAAGTGATGCAATTGCGGGAAGGCGCTGTGGTTCCTTTGGATAAACTCGCAGGTGATCCTGTCGATATTCTTGTGAATGGCAAGTTGCTGGCCCGAGGCGAAGTCCTCGTGCTGAATGATAACTTCTGTGTACGTATTGCTGAAATTCTGACACAGGATGGCTGATCCTTTCCCGGGAGACGCCATGCGTCCAACACTTTCCTTCCATCGCACTGATACGTGGCGGCACCTGCTGATGGTGCAGCTCTGCAGATGTATTCTGGCGGCGAGCTTGTCTCTTTTGTCGATGACTCCGTCTCACTCGCAGGCTCAAGAACTGCGGAATGATCGCCCCTCCTGGCCCTATGATGCGGCCGTCCCTTTGGGCGAACCGCAGCGAGCTTCACCCCCACCAATGCCCGGCGAAGGTGTCGAACCAGCCACATTCCGGCCAACACCTGGAACGTCAGGCCACGTTGCTACGGCAGATGCTGAGTCAGGGCTCTCACTCTCCGGGAAGGCGTTGCCATCGCGTGGAAGTCCCAAAACTGGCACTGGTCAGTCGCATCGGCAGGTATCATCCAGTTCGTTATGGTGGACTGTGGGTATTCTCGTGGTGGTCCTCGCTACGGCTGGAGCCACACTTCCCTGGCTGAAGCGACATATCCCGGGGGCTGTGCAACCCTTGCCCGAATCTGTTGTCCAGGTGCTGGGAAGGCGTCCACTCGACCCGCGAACATCACTCCAATTGATTCGTGTCGGAACGCGAGTGCTGGTCGTGGGCTTGGGGCCGGATGGTGCGCGAACACTGGCCGAAATCACAGAACCAATTGAAGTCGATGTCCTCGTCGGTGCCTGCAAGACCAATCGACCAGAAGCTCAGGTAACAAAATCGTTCCAGCAGTTCTTCGAGCGAAAGGTCAGCTCATGAAACTGCACCATCTGGCTATCTCACTGGTGGCTCTCGGCGTTTGCTGGCTGGGAATGTTCATTTCTCCCTCGATGGCTCAGGCCGTACTGAAGGAAGATGCACCTGGCGTCATCCGTTCCAACCGGCCGAATCCAACGAATGATCTCCGTCCGGCTGTTGCGCCAGTGCAACTGTCGAGCCCGGCACTTGTAAGGACTGGTGCCGAAAGTAACGCCCCCTCTGATTTCAACGGTGGTGAAAACAGCACCCTCGCATTCCCTTCCGGCTTGGCGGCACCAGCCCTGCCAGCTGGACTGGATGCCTCAAATCTCACATCGCGGAGCGGATTGTCGAATACACTCAAAATCATGTTCCTGCTGACCGTGCTCACTCTGGCACCCAGCATTCTCATGATGACCACCTGCTTCATTCGCTTTGTGATTGTGCTCGGATTGTTACGGCAGGCACTGGGAACACAGCAATTGCCACCCAATCAGGTGATTACTTCGCTTTGTCTGTTTCTCACATTTCTCGTGATGGCACCTATCTGGCAGGAAGCCTATGAAACGGGCATCAGGCCCTATACTTCACCTCGTGCGGGTGAAGCAGCGATTGATGAATGGACAGCGTTCAATCGCACTTTAGTGCCGATCCGCCGCTTTATGGCCGAACAGATTGACCGCACCGGGAGTAGTGATTCGGTCTGGATGTTTATCGACTTCATGCGACCACCCAAAGACAGCCCGGCTCTGAGCACCTGGAAAGAACCCACCACCTACGAAGACGTGCCACTGGTGGCATTACTACCCGCCTATGTGCTCAGTGAGTTAAAAGTCAGCTTTCTCATTGCGTTCCAGATCTACCTGCCCTTTCTGATTATCGACATGGTCATTTCCTCTATTCTGATCAGCATGGGGATGATGATGCTCCCCCCTGTGCTGATTTCTCTCCCGTTCAAACTGCTCCTCTTTGTGATGATTGATGGCTGGTTCCTGACGGTTGGCATGCTGCTCGAAAGTGTCAGGCCCTCCGGATAGCGCACACTTCGTATCGAGAGTCCATTTCCACCCTTCTTCAAACTGTAGGAACGCCTAAGTCCTATGACGTCTGATACTGCTCTTGAACTCTGCCGGAATGCGGTCATCGTCGCGCTGATGGTCTGTTTACCCAGCCTGATGTCGGCCATGCTGGTCGGCTTGATCATCAGTCTGGCACAGGCTGTGACACAGCTTCAGGAGCAGACGCTGAGCTTTGTTCCCAAGCTGGTGATCATGCTGCTGGTGGCCTTATTAACGCTTCCCTGGTCGATGAGCCTCATGGACAGTTATGCCCTCGATTTGTACTCCAGCATTCCCGAACGTCTGGCGAATGAATGAACACCAGGCTGGTGGGATCTTCCTGACAACCTCAAACTTACCTTGCCGAAAGTAGATTTCGCTCCATGCCGGCCTTGCCCTGGACAGAATGGCTGCTGACCGAAGCCACTTTTCAGTTCCAGATCTTTCTGCTGGTACTGGTCAGGCTCTCAGGCCTCGCATTGACTGGTCCGATCTTTGGGGCCCCAGCCGTACCCACGAATATCCGGGTGCTGCTGATTTTTGTACTCGCACTGCTGGTGACACCGTCCATTGGCCATCAGGCGGCTCAAGGTTTTTCGCTCCGAGATGTTAACCATGATCAGCGATTAACCAGTGACGAAATCCCCCCGGCACTGGCTGAGCGGTTTCTCACAGAATCATCAAACGCACCAGCATCTGCCGAGCTTTCAACGGCTGATGATCGAGTCATGACACCCCAGGAGTACTCGGCGCTTCCCGCACCTCCAGAAAATCTTGGTCAACTGGTGCTGGTGCTTCTGGGGGAACTGGTGATCGGCTTGTTTCTAGGGTTAGGCGTGCAGATGGTGCTGGCTGGTCTGCAGATGGCGGGACAGATTATCGATCAGCAGGGAGGGTTCGGACTGGGTGAAGTCCTTAACCCGGACATGCAGATGAATGCGTCGCAAAGCGGGCAGCTTCTCTTCTGGCTGGGGACGGTCATCTTTCTGGTGCTCGAACCTCTGGGCGGTCATCTGGTCATGTTGAAATCGCTGGTCGAAAGTTTTCAGTCAATCCCGGTGGGACGCGCCTTCTGGGAGCCGGGAACTGTGGAACTGTTGAACAATCTGATGCAGGCCTCGTTCTCGCTGGCAATTCGCTTCGCCGCACCGATCATGCTCGTGATGTGCTTGGTCGATGCTGCCATTGGTTTTTTGAGCCATACCGTTCCGCAGATCAATATTCAGGCCGTCGGGTTCTCACTCAAGGCCATGGTGAGCCTGCTCCTGCTGATCACACTTTTCAGTACCTCGCCTGCTGTCATCGTGAATGCCTTTCAGGAAACCTTTTTCGTCTTGAGACAAGGGCTCTCCCTTCCCGAAGGAATCACGATTCCACCCTCTGGTTAACAGGTCAGATGGCATCCATCGCTGTACCGAATACTAACGTTTCGAATCCTCGATTCCATTTTTAGCCAGAACTTGTGATGCGGAATTCACTTCAATCTCAGTGGCTGGAGCCGGAGGCTCCCACCTATGGCTGGCTGGATCATCCCGGCCAGCGGCTGAGAGTGCTGTTACTGATTTTTCTGCTCCCTTCACTGGTCATTGGATATCGTCTCGTGCAGTTGCAGGTGTCTCGTCAGGCAGAGTTCACTCGCGTTTTCGAGGCCACCACCACACGGATCGTCGAGATCCCCGCTCGCAATGGTCGAATTCTCGCCTCAGATGGCTCGTTACTGGCGGTCGATGAAGAGAACTTCGAACTCTGGGTGCATTATCGATGGCTCGAAGAACCGCCTCATCCGGACTGGCTTAAGCGGCAGGCGAATAGTCGGTTATCCCGACGGCAGCGACGTGATGACAAACAGGTGGCTGCAATGACCACCACGCTCCTCGATGAACGCCGTCAGCAGTGGGAACGTATTGCCCGCATCACGGGTGTTTCGAAAGAAGACTTGGATCAGGCACGCCAGAGTGTGCAGACCCGGATTGAACGGATGAAGCAGGCGGTGCTCGAGAAACAGAATCAACAGCAGTCAGTCACCGCACAGCCAACACGATCAATACAGCCAGCACGATCAATTGCAGAAGAATCCTCATCACATACTGTGACTGCGTGGCTCGGCTGGGGCCAGATGTTATGGCAGGAGTTTCAGCATGAGTTAACCACGCCACCACCTCGCGCAGAAAACGGGCCTTTGATATTGGCCGAAGAACTCGAAGCACAGCGAGTGCTCGAGACGCTCCCCAAAGAGGCAGCCGATGAGATTCTGGCACACCCGGAGTTATACCCCGGGCTCGAAGTTCGCGTCCGCCATCACCGCACTTATCCAGCCCGGCAGGTCGCCAGCCATTTGCTGGGTGTGCGTACTCCATTGCGCGAAGAAGAAGCACTGGATCGGGCCAAGCAGTGGCCACAAGGTGATCCCCTCGATTATCGCACGGGAGATGCCCTGGGCCGCAGTGGCCTCGAACTGGCTTATGATGCTCAACTGCGTGGCTTGAGAGGCCTGAAACGGCTGACACTCGATCGACGCGGGCAGATTGTTGAAGAAGTCATCACGCGCGAGGTGCGGCATGGAGCCGACCTGTATCTGTCACTCGATGTCGAAGTCCAGCGCACTGCCGAAGCTCTGCTGGAACAAGCCCTCTTGCCCGATGTGATCGAAGCGCCAGGCGATTCATCAACGAATGATGTCGACAATCCCCCAAAGCCAACCCGATCGGCATCACCACAGGGCGGCAGTGTCGTCGTGATCGATGTCCGCACTGGCCAGGTGATCGCCGCAGCGAGTGCTCCGGGTTATGACGCCAATGTCCTGACGAACCCCTCAGCGACTGAGTGGGCGC
>VFQR01001032.1_pt1 | contig 25048 bp, 26 predicted proteins | sample 3512321 | NCBI WGS metagenome assembly VFQR01 (sample SAMN10412374, study PRJNA504923) | tailings metagenome | isolation source: Relicate 3 Philex TSF1 revegetated site | place: Philippines: Tuba, Benguet | collected 2017-08-29 | reverse complement strand
CCGATGCTGCCGGCCCCGGACCAGTTCCCCTACACGCTGCGTGTGGTCTCCGAGATCACGGAATCGAACGGCTCCTCCTCGATGGCGACCGTTTGCGGCACCTCGCTGGCGCTGATGGATGCCGGCGTTCCGCTGCAGCGTCCGGTGGCGGGCATCGCAATGGGCCTGATCAAGGAAGGCGAGCGCTTCGCTGTCCTGTCCGACATCCTCGGCGACGAGGATCACCTCGGCGACATGGACTTCAAGGTGGCGGGCACTTCCAACGGCATCACCTCGCTGCAGATGGACATCAAGATCGACGGCATCACCGAGGAGATCATGAAGGTCGCCCTCGACCAGGCCAAGGACGGCCGCCTGCACATCCTGCACGAGATGGGCAACGCGATCTCCGAGAGCCGTGGCCAGCTCGGCGAGTTCGCGCCGCGCATCGAGGTCATGCACATCCCGACCGACAAGATCCGTGACGTGATCGGCACCGGCGGCAAGGTGATCCGCGAGATCGTCGAGAAGACCGGAGCCAAGATCAACATCGAGGACGACGGCACGGTCAAGATCGCATCCTCGAACGCCAAGGAGATCGAGGCGGCGAAGAAGTGGATCCACACCATCGTGGCCGAGCCCGAGGTTGGCGAGATTTACGAGGGCACGGTCGTGAAGACGGCCGATTTCGGCGCCTTCGTCAATTTCTTCGGCCCGCGCGACGGTCTGGTCCATATCTCGCAGCTCGCCAATGACCGCGTCCAGAAGACCACCGACGTGGTCAAGGAAGGCGACAAGGTCTGGGTCAAGCTCATGGGCTTCGACGAGCGCGGCAAGGTCCGCCTCTCGATGAAGGTCGTCGACCAGGCGACCGGCAAGGAGATCGCGCGCGAAAAGAAGAAGGAAGAGGCCGAGGACGCGGCCTGATCCACTTCCACTCGACACCGTTCGAAGGGGCGCGGCGCAGGCCGCGCCCTTTCCATTGTGAGGCGCGCGTCGCCAACGCGTCCGATGGCGCGAGAGCGCAGGATCAAGCGACCATGAGCCGACCGGCATGAGCGACAGAGCGCAGGAAACGCTGCTGCATCCCTTCGAGCGGGGCATGCTCGAGATTCCCGGCGGCCCCGTGTTGTTCCTGGGCGCCCGTCAGGGGCTCCGCCTGCCGGGGGACTTCGCTGCGAACATTGCCTGCGTGCAGCCCTTCCGACCGGCATTCCTTGCCTTGCGGCACGCAGGGCTCGCCGTCGAGCCCGCCATTCCAGACGGCCGGTTCGACGCGGCGCTGGTGCTCGTGGACCGGCACCGCGGGCGCGGCGAGCGGTGGCTGGCATCCGCGCTGCGATGCGTCGTGCCAGGCGGCCTCGTCATGGTGGGTGGCGCCAACGATGACGGCGCTTCGAGCTTCGTGCGGCGCATCGCCGGCGCACTTCCCGTAGAGGGACGCGCCTCCAAGCACCACGGAACGGTCTGCTGGCTGCGCCGCCCTGTTGATCCGTCCGCGGCGCTGGACATCCTCGACGGCCAGGCCGCCGGCGCGAGCTTTGCCGACGGGTTCGAGACGGCGCCGGGCATGTTCAGCCACGGCAGGATCGATCCCGGCTCGGCCCTTCTTGCCGAGCATCTTCCGGCTGCGCTTTCGGGCAAAGTGGCCGATTTCGGCGCCGGCTGGGGCTTCCTGTCCGTGGCGGCGGCGCGCCGCGCGAAGGGTGTTTCGGCCGTCTCGCTCTTCGAGGCCGATCACGACGCGCTCATGGCGGCGCGCGCCAATCTGGCGCGACTGGCGCCCGGGCTCGAAGCGAGTTTTCACTGGCACGATCTCGTCTCCGAGGACGTGCCCCGCCGCTTCGACGCCGTCGTGATGAATCCGCCTTTCCACGAGGGCCGGGCGGCCGAGCCGGCGCTGGGCGCGGCATTCATCCAGAGGGCAGCACAGGCGCTGAAGCCCGGTGGCAGGCTGTATCTGGTCGCCAACCGCGCTCTGCCCTACGAGCCCACGCTCGCGGCGGCATTCGCGGCAAGCGGCGAGATCGCGCGCGACCGCGACTTCAAGGTTCTCTGGGCGAGGAGATGACGAGCAGGGTCGGTCAGTGCACCGCGATGCGGCGCTCCGGCTTTTCGGCTTCGTCGAGCATTAGCGGTTCGGGCCGTCCGTAGAGGTAGCCCTGGACGACGTCGCAGCCGGCCGCCCTGAGCAACGTCGCCTGGCTTTCGGTCTCCACGCCCTCCGCGATGGGACGCACACCGAGCGCGCGCGACAGGCCGACTATGGTCGACACGACCGCGCCGCCGCTTTCGTCCTGCTCCATACGCGTGATGAAGGAGCGGTCGATCTTCAGCTTCCGGAACTGGAAGTCGATGAGATAGGACAGGTTCGAATAGCCCGTGCCGAAATCGTCGACGGCGACGGAAATCCCGAGACCGGCCAGTTCGCTCAGCACCTCGGCGGCGCGCTCCCGATCCTGCATCATCGCGGATTCGGTCAATTCGAGCTCCAGCCGGTCGGGCCGTATGCCGGTCTCGTCCATGGTCTGGCGCACCAGCGTGACGAAATCCTTGTTGGTGAACTGGACCGGCGAGATGTTGACCGCGACGAAGCAGTCGTCGGGCAGCACCCGTGCGTCGATGCAGGCTTTCTTGAGGACCCATGCGCCGATCGGGCCGATCATGCCCGTTTCCTCGGCCACCGGGATGAAGTCCAGCGGCGAGATCATGCCGCGCTCGGGATGGCGCCACCTGAGCAGCGCCTCGTAGCCAACGACGCGTCCCTTCGCCAGATCCATCTGGGGCTGGTAATGGAGGCTGAAGTCGCCGCGCTGGAAGGCAACGTGCAGTTCGGCCTCGACCCACTGGCGGAATTCGGCGACGCGGCTGATCTCCGGCGTGAAGGCCGCCCAGTTGGAAAGGCCTGAAGCGCGCGCGTGCTGCAGCGCCAGGTTCGATCTGCGAAGGATCGCGATGGGATCGCGCCCGTCGCGCGGGATCGCCACGATGCCGGCCGATATGCTGACCGACTGCAGGTGCGTCGAAAGCCGGTAGGCCTGGCCGAGCTTTTCCATCAGCGGTTCGATCAGCGCGTCCACCGCCGGCAGGTCCGGCCGGTCGGGATAGATGACCGCGAACTCGCCTGCGCCGATGCGTCCGATCTCCATCTCGCGCGGAAGCGCCTCGCGCAGGCGTCGTGCGAAGCCGCGGATGAGTTCGTCGCCCGACTGGTAGCCGATGGAATCGTTGATCTGCTTGAAGCGGTCGATGTCGATATCGATCAGGAACACCGGTTCGCCGGTGGCGAGCGCACGTTCGCTTGCCGCCGCGATCTTGCCGATCATCGCATTGCGCGCATGAAATCCGGTCAGCTTGTCGACCTGGGTCTCCCGGCGCACGAAGTCGATGGACTCGTTGACCCCTGCGAAGAACGACGCAGCGGCTCCGGCGGCGGCAAGCGAGCAGAGCGCGGCAATGACCACGCTGATGAAGCCGTCGGGCAGGCCGGCGAGGCCGTTCGCAATTCCATGGCCCACGAGCCAGAGCGTCAGCGCGAAGGTGCAGATCGTGGCGCTCGCGATGGTTAGCACCCGAAAGAGCGTCGTACGGACTGGATTGCGGAAGTTCGACATGGAATGTCCCGGACAGGAACTCTCTCAATGGCACAGGAGGCCTTAAGAAGCCTTTCCGGCTATGCGTCCAATTTTACCGGACCACCTGTAGCTGAACCGGACTCAGTCGCGCGGCTGGTCGGAACGCTTGAGTTCCTCGAGCGTCGGCATGGAGACGATGTGATAGCCGGAATCCACGTAGTGGACCTCGCCCGTGACGCCCCCCGAAAGTGGGGAGAGCAGATAGAGCGCCGAGCCGCCGATCTCGTTGAGCGTGACCGTCCTGCGGAGCGGCGAATTGCGCTGCTGGTAGGAAAACATGAAGCGCGCGTCCGATATGCCGGCGCCGGCGAGCGTGCGCACGGGCCCGGCCGACAGCGCGTTGACGCGGATGCCGCGTGGGCCGAAATCATTCGCGAGATAGCGTACGCTCGCCTCGAGCCCCGCCTTGGCGACGCCCATGACGTTGTAGTTGGGCATGACGCGCACCGATCCCGCATAGGTGAGCGTGAGCAGCGAACCCCCATCCGTCATCAGCGCCGCCGCGTGGCGCGAGACCTCGGTGAACGAATAGCAGGAGATCAGCATCGTACGGACGAAGTTTTCCTTCGTCGTGTCCGCATAGAGCCCCTTGAGCTCGTTCTTGTCGGAAAATCCGATCGCATGGACGAGAAAGTCGAGCCCGCCCCAGGCTTCCTTCAGACTGGCGAAGACCGTCTCTATCGACGCGGAATCTTCCACGTCGCAGGGCAGGACCAGCGAAGCGCCGACCTTCTCGGCAAGCGGCTTGACCCGTCGGCCGAATGCCTCGCCCTGGTAGGTGAACGCCATTTCGGCGCCCTGTTCGGCGAGTGCCTGGGCAATGCCCCAGGCGATCGAGTGGTCGTTGGCGACCCCCATGACGAGGCCGCGCTTGCCCTTCATCAGTGCGTTCATGCCAGAGGCCTCAAGCCGGAAGACGCTGGAAGACCAGCGTGGCGTTGGTGCCGCCGAAGCCGAAGGAATTCGACAGCACCGTGTCGATACGGGCGTCGTCGATGCGCTTGCGCACGACGGGCATGCCCTCGAATTCCGGATCGAGAGTGGCGATGTGGGCGCTCTCGCCGATGAACCGCTCCTGCATCATCAGGATCGAGTAGATGGATTCCTGCACGCCGGCGGCGCCGAGCGAATGGCCCGTCAGCGACTTGGTGGAGCTGATGTGCGGAACCTTCTCGCCGAAGACCTCGCGGATCGCCGCCATCTCCTTGGAATCGCCGACCGGCGTCGATGTCCCGTGCGTGTTGATGTAGTCGACCTGGCCCTCGACCGTGGCAAGCGCCTGCCGCATGCAGCGCACCGCACCCTCGCCCGAAGGCGCGACCATGTCGTAGCCGTCGGAAGTGGCGCCGTATCCCACGACCTCGCAATAGATCTTTGCGCCGCGGGCCTTCGCGGTTTCGAGTTCCTCGAGCACGAGCACGCCCGCCCCACCGGCGATGACGAAGCCGTCGCGGTCGACGTCGTAGGCGCGGCTCGCCGAGGCGGGCTGGTCGTTGTATTTCGACGACATGGCGCCCATCGCGTCGAAGAGGTTGGACATCGTCCAGTCAAGGTCTTCGTGGCCACCGGCGAAGACCCGGTCCTGCTTGCCCCACTGGATGAGTTCGTATGCATTGCCGATGCAGTGGGCCGACGTCGAGCAGGCCGACGAGATCGAATAGTTCACGCCGTGTATCTTGAACCAGGTGGCGAGCGTCGCGGAGGCCGTGGACGACATCGCCTTCGGCACCGCGAAGGGACCGATGCGCTTGGGGCTGCCGTTCTTCTCGGTAATCTCGGCCGCCTCCACGATGGTGCGCGTCGACGGGCCGCCCGAACCCATGATGATGCCGGTTCGCTCGTTGGTGATATCCGCCTCGCCGAGGCCGGCATCGGCTATCGCCTGATGCATGGCCACGTGGTTCCAGGCGCCGCCGGTATGCAGGAAGCGCATCGCGCGGCGATCGACGAGCGGCGCCGGATCGAGCGTGGGTTTTGCCCAGACCTGGCACTTGAAGCCGTGTTCGGCGAACTCCGGCGAGAAGCTTATCCCAGAGCGGGCGTCGCGCAGGGAGGCGGTGACCTCGGCGGCATCGTTGCCGATGGACGACACGATTCCCAGCCCGGTGACGACGACGCGTCTCATCCCCTACTCCCTTGTTGCGGAGCGATCCGGCACTTCAGGCCGCGTCCTGCTTCGACAGACCGACCTTGAGGTCGCTCGCCCAGTATATGGTCTCGCCGTCCGCCTTCATCCACCCGTCGGCGATGCCGAGAACGAGACGGCCGCGCATCACGCGCTTGAAGTCGATGCCGTACTCTACGAGCTTCGTGGAGGGGCGCACCATGCCCTTGAACTTCACCTCGCCGGTCGACAGCGCCATGCCCTTGCCGGGCTCGCCGAGCCAGCCGAGGAAGAATCCGGTCAGTTGCCACATTGCGTCGAGCCCGAGGCAGCCTGGCATGATCGGGTTTCCGGGAAAATGGCACGGGAAGAACCAGAGGTCCGGCTTGATGTCGAACTCGGCACGGATGAAGCCCTTGCCGAACTCGCCGCCCGTCTCCGAGACCTCCGTGATGCGATCGAACATCAGCATCGGGGGCGCCGGCAGCTGCGCGTTGCCGGGACCGAAGAGATCGCCCCGGGAACAGGCCAGGAGGTCGTCGTAGCCGAAGCTGCTTTTCGCCATTGCCATCGTTCGTCTTCCGCTCACCCTTGGGGCAGGGTGTCCTCCAAATGTGGCCGTGGGCGGCCACGTCCGAATTTCCGGCTGGAAACCGAGGACTGCGCTTAACGTGCCACGCCGTGACGGTCAATGTGCCGCTATTGATCGCCTTTTCGCGAGCGAATATATGTGGGCACAGGCAGGATGCTTTCAGGGTGGACTCCGTCTCCCGGATCGCAAACCGCAGGGAAGTGGCACGGATGGCGATGAACGCAGAAGCAGGCAGTGTCAGGGTGATGGTGGAGAGCCGGGTGCGCGAGGCCGGGCTCCGCCCGACGCGGCAGCGCCTCGCGCTGGCCGGGCTTCTCTTCGCCAAGGGCGATCGCCATCTGACCGCCGAGGAGCTTCACGAGGAGGCGCAGGGAGCCGGCGTGCCGGTCTCGCTCGCAACCGTCTACAACACCCTCCATCAGTTCACCGACGCCGGCATGCTTCGCATTCTCGCTGTCGAGGGCGCGAAGACCTATTTCGACACGAATACCTCCGATCACCATCATTTCGTGATCGAAGGGGAAAACCGGGTGCTGGACATTCTCGACGGCCCGGTGACGGTCGCCAATCTTCCCGAGCCGCCGGAAGGGATGGAGATCGCCAATGTCGACATCGTCATCCGCCTGAGGCCGAAGCGCGCGCCCTGAAGGCGCTCACTCTCCCATGCGCTTCACCGACACCGCACAGCGTATCGAATGGTGGGCGGTCGCGGCCGCGGCGATCTGGCTATACGCGCTGAGCCAGGGTAGCTGGCTTCTCTTCGCGGTGCTGATTCTCCTGCCGGACCTGGCGATGCTCGGCTATCTGGCGGGGCCGAGGGCAGGGGCGATGGCCTACAACCTCGCACACCTGGCGATCTGGCCCGTCATGCTCGCCGTCGCCGGTCTTGCCGTCGGCGAGCCGCTGCTTCTTCATGTCGGCCTCGTCTGGATGGTCCACGTGGCGGTCGACCGTGCGCTGGGCTATGGCCTCAAGCTGCCGACGGGCTTCCGCGACACGCATCTCGGCCGCATCGGCCGCGAATGAACGGCTCTAGTCCTTGAAGCGTTCGCCCGGGTAGGCGCCCCATACCTGTTCCTGCGCGACCCAGCCATTGTGGCCTGCAAAGTTCCCCTCGCACCAGCGTCCGTCACAGGCCTTGATCGTGCCGACGACGCCGGGCTCCAGACGCGCGACCTCGGTGGCGTCGGATCGCGGTCCCGACATCAGCGCGATCGTCGACGACTTGCCGCGCTGCCAGGGCGCGGCGATGGCCGTGCGACGGCCGGAAAGGAGGGACTGGTTGATCCAGCCTTCCGCGCCCTCCGAATCGCGCACCCGGCGCCAGTTGTCGTATTCCTGGATGATTTCGACCGGCAGGCCCGACTTCAGGTACATCCAGTCGACCGCGTAGCCCAGCCCGGGTCCGACGCGCGAGTTGACCCGGCTTGCCTTGAGGCTGACGAATCGCGGCAGGGGCAGCCCGCTCGGTCCGAGGGTCACGTTGGGAATGGCGCCGGTCGTCTGCGCGACGGCCGTTCCGCCGAAACCGGCGACCGAAAAAGCCAGGACGAGGACAGCGCCCGTCAGCCGGGCAGTGAGAGACCGCGACACCTTCGTGCTCCGATACAAAGCCAGCGGCGTGGCCGCATCCGCGCGGCCAGCCTTTCCTTTGCCGTCCGGCCGCGTTCCTGCTAGGGGACGGATGACTGGACGACACCCGTTACAAGTGTCGCGAGTCTTGGTTAAAGAGGTCTCAACAAGACCCGTCTTCGAGGAAGCTCATGGCCGGCAGGAAGAAGCCGCTCGTCGTCGTAACGCGCAAGCTGCCGGACCAGGTGGAAACGCGCATGCGGGAACTTTTCGACGCGCGTCTGAACGTCGAGGACCGGGCACTGACCCAGCCCGAGCTCGTTGCGGCCGTCCGCGACGCCGACGTGCTGGTTCCCACCGTGACGGACCGCATCGACGAGGCGCTTCTGGCGCAGGCCGGGCCGAACCTGAAGCTCGTCGCCAACTACGGCAACGGCGTCGACAACATCGACGTCGCCGCTGCCATGAAGAAGGGCATAACCGTCACCAACACGCCCAATGTTCTCAACGAGGACACGGCGGACATGACGATGGCGCTGATGCTTGCCGTGCCGCGCCGGCTCACCGAAGGCGCCAACGTGCTGACCGGAGAGGGGAAATGGGCCGGTTGGTCGCCCACCTGGATGCTCGGCCGGCGCATATGGGGCAAGCGTCTGGGCATCGTCGGCATGGGCCGGATCGGCACCGCGGTCGCGCGGCGCGCCAAGGCCTTCGGCCTGTCGATCCACTATCACAATCGCCACAAGGTGGCCCCGCACATCGAGGACGAGCTTGAGGCGACCTACTGGGACAGCCTGGACCAGATGCTCGCCCGCATGGACATCATCTCGATAAACTGCCCCTCGACTCCGGCCACCTTCCACCTCGTTTCCGCGCGCCGCCTGGCGCTGATGCAGCCCTCGGCCTACATCGTCAACACGGCGCGGGGTGACATCATCGACGAGGATGCGCTCATCGCGCTGATCGAGGAGGGCAGGCTGGCCGGCGCCGGCCTCGACGTCTTCGAGCACGAGCCGGCGGTTAATCCGAAACTCGTCAAGCTCGCCGCCAGAGGCAAGGTCGTCATCCTGCCGCATATGGGTTCGGCGACGATCGAGGGCCGCATCGACATGGGCGAGAAGGTCATCATCAACATCCGGACCTTCTTCGACGGTCATCGTCCGCCCGATCGGGTCCTGCCGCTGCGGCTATAGCCCGTCTTGTGCGCTGGCGCGGATCTGTCCGTCGCCTGAAGCCGCAACGATCCGCCCCCGGAACTGACCGAAGGCCTGGCGGTCGAGCCTGAGTGCCACCGGCGATTTCCAGCCCATTTCGCGGGCGACGATCAGCCCGAGAAGCAGGATCGCATCGGGCTCGTGGAGGACAATCGCCGCCGGTGCGAGTCCGGCGCGCACCAGCTCCAGCAGCACCGCCGAAGCCGAGGACGATCCGATCGTCCCGGGCAGCATCAGAACCGTTTCCGATATTGCCTCCCCGCACTGGGGATGGCGAACGTCGACGATCGTGCCCGTTCGCGGATCGACGCCGCCCCAGAAGCTGATCGGCGCGTCGAGCACGAGCGCAGGTCCGGTACCCCCGCGACCCTGCACAAGGATTTCGGCGCGAAGTGCGCTCACGATGGAGCCCCGTCCGCGCGCGCCGGTCGCCCGGCGACGGCGCTCGCCACGCAGTCTTCGAGCGATGCGTAGAGCACCGAATAGCCGGTATTGCCCGGGGCGTAATGCGCGAACTTGCCGGAATTCGTCATCAGGACGCCGCCGGCGACCGCGTCGAGTATGGGCGTGACGACGACACAGGTGTCGGCAACCACGGTGACGCCGAGCGCTTCGAGCGCCTTTCGACGCCCGGAGCGGTCGAGTTCTCCCACCACGTGTCTGCCCGTGCAGGCATAGAATGGCAATCGCAGCCGGCGGCCGGAGAGCGCGCGTTCCAGCGCGTGGAACTCGGCCAGCGAAAGATGCGGGCTTCCGATCGCCACCGCATCCAGCCGCTCGGAACCGGGCGCGGTGGACAACGCGGCCTGCGCGGCCGCGAACATGCCAAGATCGACGCGGATCGTCATCTGCGGCGCGCTGCCTCCCAGCGCCGTGTCGAGATCGGGCGCCTCGGGCGTAAAGCCCGCGACATGGAAGAGGCCAACCGCGCCGGATGACGCGGCGGCGGCACCGAAGGCCTTGAGCTTGTCCTCGCCGGGCGGGGCAGCGAGCCCGGTGACCACGCCCACCGTCGCGCCCGCCTCACGGCCGTAGAGGCTGCCCAGCACCGGCCAGGCGTAGTCGCTGCCCGTCACGCGTCGATCAAGATCCGAAACGTCGAACACGATCCGCGCACGCCGGTTGTCCGGCCTGTGCAGCCCGCAGTCGGGTGCCCGTCCGGAGATCGCGCAGGCGATGTCGAGAAAGTCGCCATAGCGGTTGGTACGCGCGCCCAGCACCGAGTTGCAGAAGACGACCGCGTTGGATTCGCCCCAGGCGACGTCGGTCCCTGCAGCCGGCCGGTGCCCCGCCTGATAAGGCGCGCAGGTCCAGCTCGTCTCGCATCCCATGGCGCGATAGGCCTCCATCAGGCGACGCGCCATGCCGCGGCGCGGCTCTTCGAGGCGCACATGCGAGCACCCCGTCAGGTCCAGCGCCCCAACGTTCAGCGTGGCCCGGACGGCGACGCGCGCACCCGACTCGGCCAGCCTTTCCGCGAAAAGCGTCCCGGAATCGCCGTGGTAGAGCGCCCCGTCGATATGGGCCGAGCGAATGGGAATGAGGCGGGGGGCACCCAGCAGACGCGCGGATTCGGCAACGATGCGCATGGCGACCGCCGCGCCGTCGTTCCCCGCCGCGGTCGCACGCTCTTCGAGGCTGAGCGAAAGCGGCACTTGTTCACCCGGGGCTCGGGGCGCGGTACCGGATAGTATCGAAACGCGCGCCGAGCGCGTCGTACATCAGCAGCCGTCCGATCAGCGGCTCCCCGATCCCGGTCACGACCTTGATGACCTCCAGCGCCTGCAACGTTCCCATCACGCCGGTGAGCGCGCCGAGCACGCCGGCTTCCGCGCAGGAAGGCACCATTCCGGCCGGAGGAGGCTCGGGAAACAGGTCCCGATAGGTCGGGTTGGGCCGGCCTTCGCCATCCTGGAGATGCGGCGCCAGAACCGTCAGCGTCCCGTCGAAGCGCCCGACGGCCGCAGTCACCAGCGGCCTGCCGGCTGCCGCCGCGGCGTCTGCGACCGCGTAGCGCGTATCGAAATTGTCGGATCCGTCGGCCACGACATCATAGCGTTCGACGAGTTCCCGGGCGTTGTTCGCCGTAAGCCGCGTGGCATGGGGTTCGACCCTGCAATGCGGATTGAGCGCACGGATCGCGTCCGCAGCACTTTCGGTCTTTGGTAGCCCGACGCCCTCCGTATCGTGGATCACCTGCCGTTGCAGATTGGAGAGCGAGACGACATCGTCGTCGACGATGCCGAGCGTGCCGATGCCGGCGGCCGCCAGATACTGCAGCACCGGTGCACCGAGGCCGCCGGCGCCGATCACCAGCACGCGGGCGCGCTTCAGCTTCTGCTGCCCCGGCCCGCCGATTTCGGGAAGCACGATGTGGCGTGCGTAGCGCTCGAGCTCGTCAGGCGAGAAGGCGGGCGGGTCGTGGCGTGTCATGCTGCGATCCTATCCCCGCCGCGCCGCGCTGTCAGCCGGAAGCGGTCGCGGCGTCGCCGTCGCGCACCGCAAGGAATTGCGCGCGCCCATCCAGCGCAGAGAACAGTTCGGCGTCGGTTCCGGTCAGGAAGGCCTGTCCGCCGAGCTCGGCCAGGATCGAGAACAGCGCGGCCCTGCGCCCGGCGTCGAGATGCGCGGCGATCTCGTCGAGGAGCAGTATCGGCGTGATGCCCGAAAGCTCCGCCGTCAGCCGCGCCTGGGAAAGGATCAGCCCGACGAGAAGCGCCTTCTGCTCGCCTGTCGAGCACAGTTCGGCCGGCATGTCCTTCGGACCGTGGCGTACCACGAGGTCGGACCGGTGCGGCCCTTCCAGCGTGCGGCCTGCGGCGCGGTCGCGATTGCGCCCTTCGGACAGCATCTCGCGGAGCGACTGCTCGACGTCCACCGCGGCGCGTTCGGCGAGCATGGAGTCGATCGTGCCTGAAAGTCCGATCGAGGATCGTGGGAAAGGACTTTCTTCCGGCAGTCGCGCGATCATGGCCGTCAGCAGGCGGACGAGTTCCATTCGCGCCGCGGCGATCGCCGTGCCCGCCTCCGCCATCTGCGCCTCGATCGCGTCGAACCAGGCGGCATTGCGCGTGTCCTCGGCCAGCAGCCGGTTGCGTCCGCGCATCGCCTTCTCGTAGTCGAGCGCACGGCGGCCATGCGCGGGGTCGATCGCCAGCACCAGTCGGTCGAGGAAGCGGCGTCGGTCGCTCGCCGGCCCGGTGAACAGCGCATCCATGGATGGCGTCAGCCACATCACCCGCAGGTGGTCGAGGAGTTCGTCGGCGCCCGACGGTTCGCCGTTCAGGCGGATGCGCCGCCCGCCTTCGCCGCCGGACGGGTCCCCGCTGTTGCCGGCCGCGGTGCCGATCTCGACTTCTCCATGCTCGCCCTCGACACGGGCATGGACGACGAAGCCGGTCTCGCTGCCTCCACGCGCGATGTCCTGATAGGGCGCGCGGCGAAGGCCCCTGCCGGGCGAAAGCAGCGAGACGGCTTCGAGGAGGTTGGTCTTGCCGGCGCCGTTCTCACCGGTCAGCACCACGCAGCCGGGCCCGAGTTCGAGCGCCAAGCGTCGGTAGTTGCGGAAGTCGGTGAGGGTCAGCCGGCTGATATGTGGCTTCGAGGGCAGGGTTACACCCGCATCGGCATCAGCACGTAGAGCGTGTGCTCGTCCGTCGCGTCGTGGATCACCGTCGGCGAGCCTGCATCTGCGAGCATGAACCGCGCCTCGCTGCCGGAGAGCTGCGCCGCCACGTCGAGCAGGTAGCGGGCGTTGAAGCCGATCTCTATGGGATCGGCCTCGTAATCTGCCGCGAGTTCCTCGGTGGCGCTGCCGGAATCGGGATTGTTGACGGTGAGCACGAGTTGGCCGTCATTGATCGACAGCTTGACCGCGCGTCCGCGCTCCGACGAGATGGTAGAGACGCGGTCGACCGCGGCCGCGAAGCTCTGGCGGTCGATCACGAGCTTCTTGTCGTTGCCCGTCGGGATCACGCGCTGATAGTCGGGGAAAGTGCCGTCGATCAGCTTCGACGTCAGGACGACGCTGCCGATCGTGAAGCGGATCTTGGTGTCGGAAAGCTCCACCGCGACCTTCACGTCCGGCGCGTCGACGAGCTTCTGCAGTTCGCTGACGGTCTTGCGGGGAATGATGACGCCGGGCATGCCTTCCGAGCCTGCCGGCGCCTCGATCTCGGCCCGTGCAAGCCTGTGGCCGTCTGTCGCGACCGAGCGCAGGCTGAGCTTGCCGCCCCCCTCGACCGTGTGGAAATAGATGCCGTTGAGATAGTAGCGCGTCTCCTCGGTCGAGATCGCGAACTGCGTCTTGTCAATGAGCCGCTTGAGGTCGGACGCCTCCATCCGGAAGATATGCGAGAAGGAACCGGCCGACAGTTCCGGGAAGTCGGATTGCGGCAGGCACTGCAGTCGGAAGCTCGCCCGGCCCGAGATGACCGACATGGCGTTGCCGCTGTCGTCGGTCCTCAGCATGACTTCCGAGCCGTCCGGCAGCTTGCGCACGATGTCGTAGAGGAGATGGGCGGGCACGGTCGTGGCTCCGGCCCGCTCGACCTGGGCAGGCGTCGCCTCCGTCACTTCAAGGTCGAGGTCGGTGGCCTTCAGTTCCAGGCTCGCCCCATCGGCTTTCAACAGCACGTTCGACAGGATCGGGATCGTGTTGCGGCGCTCCACCACGCGATGCACATGCGTGAGGGATTTCAAGAGGTTGGACCGTTCGAGGGTGACGCGCATGTGAGGCCGATCTCAATCAATCTGCATGTGGAACCGCCGTGCGGGATCGCCGCCCCGCGGTCGCCGGGAAAATGGCTTGAATCGCAGGCAAAGTGACAGGAAAACGGCGCCGAAGGCAAGTCCGCCGGGGCGCTTTCCAGCACCCCGGCCGACCGTCTGTCACAGGTTCGGGCCGCGTGGCCCGATCCGTTCAGGCCTGGTCGCTGATCAGCCGTTTCAGGAGCTCGATCTCCTGGGCAAGCTGGCTGTCGCCCGACGACAGTTCCTCGATCTTGCGCACGGCGTGCAGCACCGTCGTGTGGTCGCGTCCACCGAAGCGCCTGCCGATCTCCGGCAGCGAGCGCAGCGTCAGCGCCTTCGACAGATACATCGCGATCTGTCGCGGCTTGACGATGGTCCGCGTCCGGCGGTTGGACAGCAGCTCTGTCTTCGACACGTTGTAGTGGCGGGCGACGACGCGCTGGATGTCCTCGATCCTGACCCGCCTCGGCTCGCCGGAACGGTAGATGTGGCCCAGGAGTTCGTCGATCCGATCGACGGTGAGCGCCGGTTCGAACCCGCGCCGGAAAAGGAGCTGGTTGAACGCCCCTTCCAGCTCGCGGCCACTGCCCGTCACGGTGCGCGCCACGTGGTCCAGTATGTCTTCCGGTATCGCGATCGAGGCGTCGTCGGCACGTGCCGCCGCGAGCCGCTGGCGCAGCATCGCGAGCCGCATCGGATAGTCGGGCGAGGCGATTTCCAGCGCCACGCCGCCATGCAGGCGCGAGCGCACGCGGGGCTCGAGGGACTCCAGTTCCGCGGGGGGACGGTCCGCCGCCACCACCACCTGTCGCGCGCTGTCGAGCAGCATGTTGATCAGGTGGCAGAACTCGTGCTGGATCGACTTGCCCTGCAGGAACTGCATGTCGTCGATGATGAGCAGGTCGATGTCGCGAAGCTGCTCCTTGAGCGTCAGCGCGTTGTTGTCGCGGATCGCCTTGGCGAAGCGCCACATGAAGTATTCCGCCGTCAGGTAGACGACGCGGCCGTTTGGCCGGTTCCTCAGCGAGGCCGCCGCGATCGCCTGCAGCAGATGCGTCTTCCCGAGGCCGACGCTCGCATGGACGAAGAGCGGATTGAACCGCACTGCGCCGGGCGCGGATTCGGCCACCGCCCGAGCCGCCGCCAGGGCAACGCGGTTCGACGGGCCCTCGATGAAGGACTCGAACGTGTACCGCGCGTCCAGCGGGGAGCCGAGGAGGTTGTTGCGCTGTTCGCCTTCGATCGCTATGGGCGCTGCCTGGCGTTCGCTCTTGAAGGGCGCGATCGCCGTCGCAGAGGCGAGTGCCGCCTGCTGGGTCCGGGCCGGCCGTTTCGCCGCGGCCGCTTCACCTGCCGCGGCCGCCGGTTGCACGGAGCGCGTCGAGCTTCTGACCACGATCTCGAGCTTCATCAGCTCGGGGTCTTCCTGCTTCCACAGCTCCGTGAGCGTGTCGATGTAATGTCCGTTGATCCAGGACCGCAGGAAGGCCGTCGGAACCGATATGCGCACGACGTTGCGTGTCGCCTCGGCCAGCTTCATGCATGCGAACCAGCTCGAGTAGACGTCACCTCCCAACCTTACCTTGAGCTGAGCCTTGACGCGCTCGAAGATGCGCTGTGCGCCGCTTGACACCGCTGCCATTTCTGGCCCCCCGATGTTCGTATTGAGAAAGAGCTGGCCCGCCGTGGCCTCTCTTCCAATGCCGCTTTGCATTTCGTGAACCCCTGTTTGTGCCTGGTTCCTGTTTGTCGTGGAGCGACGAAGCGCCCTTCTTTGATGGTTCGTCCGATGTTTGCCGACACCACGAACACAATCGGCCGCGCACCTCCTTCCGCCGGCAGTCCTCGTACCCGGATTTGAAACGTCACGGATCTCCCCAACGATCCGCGACGACAACGCCCCAGTCCCCGATCGGCAAAACCGGTCCCCGCCCGGTGGATCACACCGGAGCCCGATTACCGCTCCCGATTGGAAGGGTGAGCCGATCAATACCTGTTCAAGAGAGCAAAAATTCCCCGCCACGGATTGCTCCGCGTCGCGCAGCCTGCGAATTCGGGTAACTTGTCGAGCGTGTCGCTCGCCCCTCTTGATGACCGGAGACTAGCCAAATGACGGCGTGGCTTTCAAGGGCGAGGCTTACCGATTCTTAATGAATTCGCCTGACTCGGGCACCGATGCAACACCCCGATTCAGACGATGAACCGATAAATCGTTTTGATTCAAAACCTTTCCGACCACGGGTGCAGAAGGGCCACGTGCGGTAAAAAAAAATAAAAAATGCGCTTGACAGGTAGCCTCTTCCGACCGGTCGTGGAGGACGTGGACAAGGTGTGGGAAAACCTCGCGTAAGTCACTGAAAAAAAACAATAAATGATGTGCCGAGTTTGGCGTCCCGACGGCGTTTGTGACGCCAATACGAAAGGCTTGTGCCTCAATTGTCGGCAAAGGATCGGGCGGACCCGCGGCATGCCTGCACAGGCCTTCGCGACCGGCACGTCGGTGCCGGCAGACGAAACGAGAAAGGCCCGGCGGAGACCGCCGGGCCTTCATATGACGAGACTGGCTCGGTCGGGGCTCAGGCGCCCAGCGACTTGACCCGGCTGGAGAGCCTGGAGACCTTCCGCGATGCCGTGTTGCGGTGCAGGACGCCCTTCTGGGCCGCGCGCATCAGCTCGGGCTGGACGACCTTCAGGGCGGCCTCGGCCGCTGCCTTGTCGCCGGCGCCGATCGCTTCCTCGACCATGCGGAGGAAGGTCCGCACGCGAGAACGACGAGCCTTGTTGACGGCGGTGCGCCGAACGATCTTGCGCGTTGCCTTCTTGGCCGAGGACGTATTGGCCATTTCTGCCTCTCTGTTCAACCGGGGTGGCGCAGGCCGGCAATCGGCCGCGCATCAAAACAATCGGGCGGCCGAAGGGCCGCCTCAAGTCCGGCGGCTTATAGTTCAGCCCGTTGCCTGCGTCAACGCCGTGCGCGCTCAGCGATTGCGGAAATTTGCGGAGCGCTTCTCCATGAAGGCGGCCATGCCTTCCTTCTGGTCGTCGAGCGCGAACATCGAGTGGAAAACCCGGCGCTCGAAACGCAATCCCTCCGCCAGGAAGGTCTCGTAGGAGCGGTTGACCGCTTCCTTGGTCATCATCGTGGCGGGCATGGAGAAGGAGGCAATCTTGGCGGCGGCCTTCAGCGCCTCCTCGAGGAGGTCAGCGGCGGGCACGATGCGCGACACCAGCCCGGCGCTCTCGGCTTCCTTTGCATCCATCATGCGCCCCGTCAGGCACATGTCCATCGCCTTGGCCTTGCCCACGACCCTGGTGAGGCGCTGCGAGCCGCCCATGCCTGGCATCACGCCGAGCGTGATCTCGGGCTGGCCGAACTTGGCGGTGTCGGAGGCGATGATGAAGTCGCACATCATGGCCAGCTCGCAGCCGCCGCCCAGCGCGTAGCCGGACACCGCTGCGATGATCGGCTTGCGGACCCGGCCGAGCGCCTCCCATGCGGCGAAGAAGTCCTCCATGTACATGTCGACATAAGACTTCGACTGCATTTCCTTGATGTCGGCGCCGGCCGCGAAGGCCTTCTCGGATCCCGTTATCACGATGGCGCCGATGGCGTTGTCGGTCTCGAACGCCTCCAGAGCCGCCAGCACCTCGCGCATCACGGTCGAGTTGAGCGCGTTGAGCGCCTTCGGGCGATTGAGTGTGATCAGCCCGACCTTGCCGCGTTCTTCGGCGATGATCGTCTCATAGGCCATTGCGTCGCTCCCGTTGCCAGATCCGGGCCGGGTCTAGCCTAGCGCTGGCACCGGGGGCAATAGAAAGTGGAGCGCCCGGCCTGCACGATGCGGGCGATCGTCCCCCCGCATCCCGCGCGCCGGCAGGCTTCCCCCTCGCGTCCATAGACCGAGAATGCGTGCTGGAAATAGCCGAGCGAGCCATCGGCGTGGACATAGTCCCTGAGCGAAGACCCCCCGGCCGCGATCGCGTCCGCGATGACGTCGCGGATCGCCTCGGCCAGACGTTCGCGGCGGCCCCGTCCGCCTGCAAGCGTGGCGGCCTGCCTGCGCGGCGACAGCCCGGCCCGCCACAGCGCCTCGCAGACGTAGATGTTGCCCAGCCCCGCGACCAGTCGCTGGTCGAGGAGCGCGGCCTTCAGCGGCGCGCGTCTGCCCGCAAACAGCGCGCCGAGCAGGTCGCCGTCGAGCCGGTTTCCGGTCGGCTCCACGCCGAGGCCACAGATCATGGGGTGGCTGTCGAACGCGCCCGCCTCCGCGAACAGCATGAAGCCGAAGCGGCGCGGATCGTTGAAGACCACGCGCGAGGCCTGCCCGTCGCGCGAGGCGACATGCAGCACGACGTGGTCGTGCGCGCCGTCCTTGGAGCGCGGATAGACGAATTCGCCCGGCGTGTGCGAGGCCTCCCCGCATTCGACGCGCCACGAACCCGACATGCCCAGATGGCTGATGAGCGTCAGCCCGTCGTCGAGATGCGCGGTCAGGTACTTGGCCCGCCGCCCGAGGGACTCCACCCGCCGCCCTCTCAGCCGTTCGGCGAAGCGCTCGGGAAAGGGGAAGCGCAGGTCCGGCCTGCGTTGCTCGACGTCACGGATGGTCGCGCCTTCGAGCGCCGGCTGCAGGCCGCGCCGCACCGTCTCCACTTCCGGCAGTTCAGGCATTGCCGCGCACCTCGCCGAGGAACGGGGAACCGTGCGGACCGGGTGGCAGGCCGAGATGGGCGGCGATGGTCTCGCCAATGTCGGCGAATGACGGCCTGACGCCGATCGGTCCGCCCGCCGCGTCGCCGTGGCGCAACCCGATGACCGGCACGCGCTCGCGCGTGTGATCGGTACCCCGCCACGTCGGGTCACAGCCGTGATCGGCGGTAAGGATCAGGAGATCGCCCGCCGAAAGCCTGGCCAGCGCTTCCGGCAGCCGCCGGTCGAAGGCTTCGAGCGCCGCCGCGTAGCCGGCCACGTCGCGGCGATGGCCGAACTCGGTGTCGAAATCGACGAAATTGGCGAAGACGAGGTCGCCGGCGCGGGCGCGGTCCATCGCCCCGAGCGTGGCGTCGAAGAGAGCCATGTTACCGCGGGCCTTGAGGGACGAGGACACGCCGCGTCGCGCGAAGATGTCGGCGATCTTGCCCACGCCGACGACCTCGCCGCCGGCCGCCACCACGCGGTCGAGCAGCGTCGGTTCGGGCGGGGGAACGGCGAAATCGCGGCGGTTGGCCGTTCGCTCGAATGTAGAGGCGTCGGAGCCGGTGAAAGGGCGCGCGATGATGCGGCCGACATTGTAGGCGTCGGCGAGGCGCCTGGCGATCACGCAGAGCGCGTAGAGCCGGTCGAGGCCGAAATGCTCCTCATGCGCGGCGATCTGGATGACCGAATCCGCCGATGTGTAGAAGATCGGCCGGCCGGTCGCGACGTGCTCCTCGCCCAGGCGCGCGATGATCTCGGTACCCGAAGCGTGGCAATTGCCGAGGATGCCCGGCACGCCGCCTTGTGCCACGATTGCGTCGACGAGTTCGGCCGGAAACGCCGGCACCTCATGCGGGAAGTAGCCCCAGTCGAACGGGACCGGGAGGCCGGCGATCTCCCAGTGGCCCGATGGCGTGTCCTTCCCGCTGGAAATCTCCGTCGCCGCGCCGAAGAAGGCCCCCGGAGCGAGAGGTGCCTCGTCGACGGCGGGGTCGGCGCCCGTGGCCAGGCTGGCGGCTCGGCCGAGCCCCAGCGAGCTCATGTTGGGAAGCGCGAGCGGACCCTGCCTCAACCCCTGCCTGTCGGCCAGTCCCTGCGCGCAGGCCATGGCGATGTGGCCGAACGTGTCGGCGCCCTCGTCGCCGAAGGCGGCCGCATCCGGTGCGCCGCCTATGCCGAAGGAGTCGAGGACGAAGAGGAAGGCGCGCGCCATTGCTGGACTGTTCTGCTTGTTGCATCCGGTCACCACAGATAGGCTTGGGCCATGCTCGAGGCAATCACGAGAAGAAGGAGCGCCGCGGCTGCGCTTCTTGTCGCGGCCCTGCTGGGCGTGCCGTCATTTGAAGCGGCCGTCGCGTCCGAGGGCGGCGAGGGCTTTCGCGTCGGCGTCGTCGTGCCGCCCGGCCAGGACGACACGCGCCGCGTGGATGCCCTGCGCAGTGTGGTGGCCGGCGCCACGGGATCGCCGCCGCGCATCCAGGCCTATCCGGACATCGCGGCGCTGGTCGACGCGCAGGTCGCCGGAACCGTCGACTATGCCGTCTACAGCGCAACCGCCTTTGCCGTCGCCGACAGGCTCTGCGGCTGCGTCGAGCCCCTGGTGGCGCCGTCGCGGGCAAGCGGAGCCACGTCCCAGAACGTCGTTCTGATCGGATGGGCCGACCGCGTGCCCGACATGGGCGCCGTCGCCGACGCGCGGATCGCCATTGCAGGCGATTCGATCGCCGGCCGCTGGGCCCCGGTGGCGGGGTTGCGGATCGCGGACACGGCGTTCGATCCCTTTGCGGACGGCGTCACGACGACGTCGACGGCCTCGGAGGCGGAGGCGCTTTTCGTGGCGCGGGGCGTGGATGCCCTGTTCGGCTGGGTCGTCGACGGCGGCGCGGCGGCGCACGGCACCAGGAGCCGGCTGGAAGAGGCCGGCGTGGCCCCGGAGGCAATGGTGGAGCTCTGGCGTTCGGAGGCGATACCGCTGGGCGCTCACGCGGTTCGCTCCGGCGTCGATGCCGGCTTCCGACGGCGGCTGGCCGAAAGCCTGCTGGCGCTCGACCGCGCCGAACCGGAACTCCATGCCGCGCTGGCGGGAGGCGACGACGGGCCGTTCGTGGCCGTCACGGCGCAGGACTATGCCTTCGCCCGAAGGATCGTCGAGGCGATGGCTGTGCCCGATGCCGAAGCGCGATAGCCCGGATCGATACGGGCGCTCTCAGGTCCGGATCAGCAGGTGGGGCAGGGGATCGTGTTGCTCATGCGCGGCCGCAGATAGTACTGCTCGTGCATGTCGATGTTGGAGAAGGCCGACGTCAGGCCCAGCGTCGTCTTCTGGTCAGCTGTCCAGGCGATCACCGGTAGGTAGTCCAGCTTGGACTCGACGCGGATCAGGAAGGTTCCCTTGATCTTCAGCTTGTCGGGAACCTCGGTGATCGTGCCCTTGGCGGCGTCCTGGTTGAAATTGCCGTTCTTGATCTGCCGCGACCAAACCACCTTGACCTTGGGCGTCGTCTCGTCCGTTACCTCGATGGCCGTGACGACGATGTTGAGCGGCGTCCTGTTGTAGGGCTGCACGATCGACTCGCCGATGCGCAGGATGCCTTCCAGCTCGCTGCGGCTCATCTCCGGCTGCTGCGTCACGAGATCGGCCACCATGCTGGCGACGCGGCCGACCTTCTTGTTGGCCTCGATGCCCATCGCGACTTCCATGGTCACGAAGTAGAGGACCAGCAGCATCGGAGCGACGAGCGCGAACTCCATCGCGGCGACGCCGGAGCGATCCCCGCGGAAGCGGCGGAGCCGCCCCAGAAGCGATCGAACGGGATTTGCCATCTGCCTTTGCCCCCTGCGGCTCAGTCGTCGAACGGCTCGTTCTGCCAGGTGACCGTCGCGAAGTGCAGCGTCTTGCCGTCCTTCAGGTTGGACATCGACTTGCGCATGAAGTCGGTGATCACCGGCCACTTGTAGAAGACGCGCAGCATGTTCTTGGACTGCGACTGCCCTGGCTTCACGTCGAAGCCGTCGGTATTGATGTCGCGATCGTCGGTGAAGCGGATGCGCTGCGCGGCCGCCGCCTCGAAGGTCGTGAACTGGCGGAGGTCGACGATCAGGCCGGGACAGTCCTCGCTGACGAGGATCGAGATGTCGGCGCAGATCATGTTCCTCAGCTTCTCGTGCGTCATGTCGATGGCCTTGATCTGGCCGGTGCGCAGCTGCCTGGCGACGTTGTCGGTCGCGTTGGCGAGCAGCTGCTGGCCCGCGAAGGACACGCAGCTTTCGAGAATTGCGAAGACGAGGAGCGCGAAGGGGATCGCCAGGATCCCGAATTCGACGGCGACGTTGCCGTCCCTGCGCTCGCGGAACCGACGGAACAGGCCCGCGCGATCGCGCCCGGCCAATTCCATTCGACCTGATGCCGCCCCGATAGATTTCTTCATCGCCCTGCCCGGTCCGCCCGGCCCTATCCGGATCATCCCCGAAGCATAGGCTGGAACGGGTTGAAGTCCGGTGTTGATGGCGAGAAAGATTAGATCAATCGCCTTTACCGCCCGTTAATCGGACGGCGAGGCGATCGGGGCGGATGGATGAGGCGGCTACTGGCCGCTGCTCATCTCCATTTCGGACATGCGCTCGGCCTCGCTCTTGAACGAGCTCTCGCAGAACGGCGTGCACGACAGGGTCTGCACGTTGGCGCGGCGGTAGATGCGCACCGAGCTGGACGCGTCGCGCGAGACGTAGACCTGCTCGTCGACGATCGGCGCGCCGTCGGAATCGAGGACGACGAGGTTCGTGACGCCGAAGCCGCGTCCAGTCAGGACCAGCGTGGTGGGATCCTGCACCGAAGCGTCGGCGATCGCGGGATTGCCGATGACGATCGTGTCGGCGGCGCGCGCCAGCTTAACGATCTTCGCCTGGTTCATCACCACGCTGATGCCGGCCTCGCTCGCATGCGCGGGCGATCCATATGCGAATGCGAGCGCCACGCCTGCGGCGAGGACGGCGAATGCGGTGGGCAAGCGAGACATGGCGGTTCCCCGAAGCCTGGAAAGGTTCAAGGGAAGATGAACAATAATGGTGAACAAATGCTTATGGGTTTCGAACGCGGGGCGCGGTCGCTTCTTTTTCGGACCTGCACAAGGATGCTCCGACTTGTAGGCTTCGGCTTAGCCGTAGATTAACCACCAAGCCCGATCCGGGCCCTAAACACTTCGGTAATCCTGTTTCTTAAGCGCATCGCAAGGGCTTCTCGATAGTGTGCCGCCATCCGATCGACACGCCAAAGAATCGTTGACGGAAAGTGCTGTGAACACGTGGAGTAAGGAGCTCTCGAATGTCTAAGCTTGTTGCACGCTTTGTGAAGGACGAGTCCGGCGCGACCGCCATCGAATATGGCCTGATCGCCGCTCTCATCGCGGTTACCATCATCGTTGGCGCCGGCCTGGTTGGCGACAACATCAACTCGCGCTTCGAGCAGATCGCCGACGCTGTCGGCAATGCTGGCGGCGGCGAGGGCGGCGGCGAGTAATCGCGCCATTCTGCAATTCGCATGCAGGGCCGTCCCTCGGGGCGGCCCTTCTGCTTTTTCGGCCGGCTTAACCAGTCCTTATGTCGCGCCCGTTAGTGTCGGCCCGACCGCGGACCCTGGAAAACTGGACGCCCGTCATGATTGAAGCGCTGATCTTCGTCGTATTTCCCTTCTGCATGGCTTACGCGGCGATCTCCGACATGATGTCGATGACGATCGCCAACCGCGTCTCGGTTCTCATGATCGCGGTATTCCTCGTCGTCGCGCCGTTCACGGGCATGGGCCTGGAGCAGATCGGCTGGCATCTGGCCGCCGGCGCGCTGATGCTCGCCGTCACGTTCGGGCTGTTTGCGCTGGGTGGAATGGGCGGCGGCGACGCCAAGCTGATGACTGCCACGGCGGTCTGGATGGGCTACGGCCTGGTGCTCGTCGAGTATCTCGTCATGTCGGCGATCTTCGGCGGCGTGCTCACCCTGCTCATACTGCTTTACAGGAAATCCCCGCTCGCTCCGGTCACCGGAGCCTATCCGGTCCTGCGCCACCTGGCCGACCAGAAGGAGGGGATACCCTATGGCGTGGCGCTGGGACTTGGCGGACTCGCGGTCTTTCCGAAGAGCCCGCTCGCTCTGTGGGCGGTCCAAAGTCTGGCGGCCGGATAGGCTTTGCGGAAAACTTGCATAAACTTTGCGTTAATCACGATTGTAAGCACTGCATTAACCGTAATTTGACAATTCGCCGCGCAATCTCCCGATCGGTTCAGTGATTTGCCGATCGTGAGGTTCGGACAAATGAATACTTCCCGCATCATCATCCTCGGCGTGGCCGTGGCGGCCGCCGGCGGAGCCGGCTACATCGCCAAGCGCATGTCGGCCCAGCCGCCCGCCCAGATCGTCGTGGCGGCATCGCCGGAAAAACCTGCGGTCCAGCTCGACCAGGTTCTCGTGCTGAGGCGCGACCTGCCGATGGGCGAGGCTATCGACAATCACCTTGCATGGCAGTCCTGGCCGGCCGAGGCGATCTCCGACGGCTTCATCACCCGCAAGGCGGAACCGGACGCGCTGGAAAAGATGAAGGGTCAGGTGGCCCGGATGACCATGTATACCGGCGAGCCGATGCGCCATGCCAAGCTGGCCGACGGACAGAGCTTCATGTCCTCGCTGCTGCCGGCCGGCAGACGGGCGGTCGCCACGCAGATCGCGGCCTCGACCTCGGCGGGCGGCTTCATCCTGCCCAACGACATGGTCGACGTCATCATGACGCGGCGGTCCCAGACCGGCGGCGCCGCCGAGGGATACGTCACCGAGACGATCCTGAAGAACATTCGCGTGCTCGCCATCGACCAGACCTATCGCGAGGACGAGGAAGGGCGCCGGGTCAAGGTGGGCGAGACGGCCACCCTGGAGCTGACGCCCGAGCAGGCCGAGATCATCACAGTCGCCCAGCAGCTCGCCGATCGCCTGGCGCTCGCGCTGCGCTCGGTCAAGGACGCGCAGGAGGTCGCCGACAGCCAGGCCGACTACCTCGTCTCCTCGAGCGGCCGGCGCGGCACCGTCCGGCTGATCAAGTCGGGCGAGGTTTCGGAAGTGGGGGCCAGGTGATGCGCGGCAAAGAACGCAATTCCGGCGTACGCAAGGGGGACGATCCGGTGACCAGCACGATGGCAAGCTCATGGGCTGCAACGGCGATGGCGCTGGTGCTCGCGGCCTCCGGCATGGCGGTCTCCACGACCGCGATCGCGGGCGGCACGCCCGACACCATGACGACCAGCGCGTCGACGGCCATCCAGCGGGTCAAGCTCGGGCTGAACAAGTCGATCGTCGTGGACCTGCCGCGCGACGCCTACGACGTGCTCGTCGCCAATCCGACGGTCGCCGACGCGGTGACCCGCACGGCCCGGCGCATCTATCTCTTCGGCAAGCAGGTCGGCGAGACGAACATCTTCGTCTTCGGCCCCAACGGCGAGCAGATCGCCAGCCTCGACCTCGTCG
>VFQR01001031.1_pt1 | contig 25083 bp, 20 predicted proteins | sample 3512321 | NCBI WGS metagenome assembly VFQR01 (sample SAMN10412374, study PRJNA504923) | tailings metagenome | isolation source: Relicate 3 Philex TSF1 revegetated site | place: Philippines: Tuba, Benguet | collected 2017-08-29 | reverse complement strand
CGCTTCCCGTTCACGGCTTTGTTCTGAAGGGTGAGTGGCGCTATCTCGAGCATGATTGGGTCGCTACCGAGGGTGGATATGTCTACGAAGCCCCGGGTGAAACGCACACGCTTGTTGTCGATCCGCATGTCGAGGAAATGATTACTCTTTTCCAGGTGAATGGCGCGATGATTTACGTCGACCCGGACGGCCGGACTATCGGTTATGACGACGTCTTCACGCGGATCGACAAATGCCGCGCGCACTATACGCAAATTGGACTTGGCGCCGATTACATCGATCAGTTTATTCGGTAGCGGCCAGCAGCAGGGCGTAACCGCATTTTTCTTAAACCGCTTACGCATGTTCAGCGGCAAGTTACGGTCTCAGATACCGTTCCGACGAGCTTGCCGGGCTTCATCGCCTGGCAAGCAGGCACAAGGCCAATAAACGATCCGTCTATTTGCCTTTGCCGGAGCGATGCATTTGATAGCGCGATGGCCTGAATCCGGTCATGCGCTTGAACGTATTCGAGAACGCGAACGGATTTTGGTACCCCACATCGCGTGCAATCACCTCGATTTTTTCGTCGGTAGTCGCCAGCCGGTGTGCGGCATATTGAATGCGCAGATACGTCAGCTGCTGCATCGGGCTTCGCCCCAGGCTGCGCTGACAGAGACGGCGAAGGTGCTCGCCGCTCGTCTTCGCTTCCTTGGCCAGCGAAGCGACGGTCCAGTCGCGGGCGAGATTTTTCTGTACCGTGTTCCACACCGAGCGAAGCCGGTCTTCCGTGCGTAGCGGTTCCGCAAAACGCGTTACGTAGTGTTCGATCAGGTCGATCCAGAGCGACACCGAAGCAGTATTTCCGCCATTCTGTGTTTCGCGGAGCAGGCCGAGGATCGCATGATTCAAGGGTTCGGGATCGAAGCGCGCGATAACCGGCGATACGAAGTTGATTGAGGACCGCGGTGAGGCGGGCATGTAGCGGACCCAGCAGTACTTCCACCGCTTTGAAGGTACGGCATGGAAAGCGTGCAGGACGTGTGCGGGAGCGAGAGAAATCATCCCCGCCTTGTGCGGCCGCCATTTGCCGTCGAGCAGCATCCGTCCTTCGCCGCCGAGACTGGCGTGGACATAGGTTCCGCTCAGGTGCGTCCGCACAATTCGATATGGCACTGCGGCATCGCCAACGCCCACATGGGAAATATGCCTTTGCGCCAGCGCTTCGTGGTCTTCGGCCCGCAAAATCACCTGCCGCGTGTCGTCGCCGACGATGTGCGTTTCAGATAGGTTACCGTGCAAACTAGCCATGGCCCAGCGATTATCAGCAAAGATAATGTGGATACTAATAATAAAAAGAACTTAAGCAAACAGGGAGGAAGACATGATCCAGAAGAGTGGTCTTGCTGTCGCGTTGTCGGCAATGCTCGCGTTCAGCGCAGCGCCTGCCAAGGCGCAGATTTCCAATGATGTCGTTCGTATCGGTGTGCTCGCCGACATGTCGGGCATTTATAACGATCTCTCCGGCAAGGGCGCCGTCGAAGCGGTGCGCATGGCCGTTGAGGATTTCGGCGGTACCGTGCTCGGTAAGAAGATCGACGTGGTCTTCGCCGATCACCTGAACAAGCCGGACGTGGGCGCTGCGAAGGCGCGCGAATGGTTCGACACCGGTGGCGTCGACCTGATCAACGATCTCGCGAACTCGGGCGTAGCGCTCGCGGTTGCTGCGGTCGCCAAGGAAAAGAAGCGCCATATCATCGTGAACGGCGCGTCCAACATGGGCATCACCAACGCGGTGTGTTCGCCTTACGCGATCCACTACGCCTATGACGCCTATTCGCTCGCGCACGGCACCGGCAAAGCTGTCGTTGAGCAGGGCGGCAAGACCTGGTTCTTCCTGACCGTGGACTTCGCCTTCGGCATCGGTCTCGAAGGTCAGGTTTCGGAAGTGGTGCGTGCGAACAAGGGCCGTGTCGTCGGCGCCGCGCGTCATCCGCTCGCGACCACCGACTTCTCGTCTTACGTGCTGCAGGCGCAGGCTTCGAAGGCCGAAATCATCGGCATCGCTTCGACCGGTGCTGACGCGGTGAACGCGATCAAGGCGGCGAAGGAATTCGGCGCGACCAAGAACCAGAAGCTCGCCGCGCTCCTGCTGTGGATCGAGGACGTGCACTCGCTCGGTCTCGAAAACGCACAGGGCCTTATGCTGACGAACGCCTGGTACTGGGACATGAACGAGGAGACGCGCAAGTTTGCGCAGCGTTTCATGAAGCGCGTCGGCAAGATGCCGAACATGGCGCAGGCCGCCGACTACTCCTCGACCATGTTCTACCTGAACGCGGTCAAGGCGGCAGGCACCGACGATCCGGACAAGGTCTCGGCCAAGATGCGTGAAATGAAGATCAACGACATGTTCACGAAGAACGGCTACGTGCGCGTCGATGGCCGCATGGTCCACGACATGTATCTCTGGCAGGTGAAGACTCCGGCGGAATCCAAGGCGCCGTGGGACTACCTGAAGCCGGTTGCAACGATCCCGGCGGAGCAGGCGTTCCAGCCGCTCGCGCAGAGCACTTGCTACCTCGCCAAAAAGTAAGAACCTCCCGGCTCTGGGCGGACCACGCTTGGTTCGCCCAGGGCCACCCGTTCAACGCGGGCGTGCAGAAGCCGCCGCGCTGTAGCACAATCGCAAACGATACAGCGCTCATCCGCTTCCGCTTTGGGGCCTTGTGACCGATGGAATTGTTCGGCGTACCGCTTTCGGCACTTCTTGGGCAGATCATGCTCGGGCTTGTGAACGGCGCGTTTTATGCCGTTCTAAGTCTGGGTCTTGCGATCATCTTCGGTCTTCTGCGGATCGTGAATTTCGCGCACGGCGCTTTCTTCATGGTCGGCGCTTTCGTTGCGATGATCCTGTGGCGCTATCTCGGGCTGGGCTATTGGACGGCACTTTTGATCGCGCCGCTCATCGTGGCGTTTGCGGGGATCGTTTTCGAGCGCTTTCTGCTTCGGCGCATCTACGGCCTTGATCCGATTTACGGCCTGCTGCTCACCTTTGGACTTGTCCTCGTGCTGGAGGGCCTGTTTCGCGTCGGCTTCGGTTCGTCCGGCCAGTCGTACAACACTCCCGCCGAACTGCGCGGCGTGTGGAATCTCGGCTTCATGATTCTGCCGATCTACCGCGCGTTCGTGATCGGCATTGCGATCGTAATCTGCGTCGCGACCTGGTTCGTGATCGAAAAGACATGGATTGGTTCGCGGCTGCGCGCGGCAACCGAGCGGCCCGATCTTACCCGTGCTTTCGGCATCAATGTGCCGTTGCTTCTTACGCTGACCTACGGTGCGGGCGTCGGCCTTGCGGCTTTCGCGGGCGTGCTTGCCGCCCCAATTCAACAGGTGAATCCTTCCATGGGGTCCGACCTCGTCATCGTCGTGTTCGCGATTGTGGTGATCGGAGGTCTCGGTTCGATTTTCGGCTCGGCTGTCACAGGGCTGGGTCTTGGTGTGATCGAGGGCCTGACCAAAGTCTTCTATTCGGAAGCCTCGACCACCGTCGTCTTCCTCGTAATGGCACTCATTCTGCTGCTGCGTCCCGCAGGTCTTTTCGGACGGGAGGAGGGATGATGAGCGCGTCCTTCAACCGCACCGTTATTCTTGTGGTGCTCGCCGCGCTGATCGCGGTGCCGTTTTTCCCGCACCTGATCTATCCCATCTTCGTCATGAAGGTGATGTGCTTTGCGCTTTTTGCGTGCGCATTCAATCTCCTGCTCGGCCATCTCGGGATCGTTTCTTTCGGTCACGCGGCTTTCTTCGGATCGGCGGCTTACGTGACGGGTTACATGTGCCGTGAGCTGGGCCTGCCGCCCGAACTCGGCATCATTGCCGGCGTCGCTGCATCGGCATTGCTCGGTACGGTCATCGGCGCGCTCGCGATCCGGCGTCAGGGCATTTACCTCGCGATGATCACGCTTGCGCTTGCGCAGATGGTCTACTTTTTCTTTCTGAAGGCGCCCTTCACCGGTGCGGAAGACGGCATGCAGCAAATACCCCGCGGCACGCTGTTCGGGTTCATAAGCCTGCGGAGCGACTTCAATCTCTATTTTGTCGTGCTGGCTTCGGTCGCCGGAGCGCTCTGGTTGCTCAACCGCATTGTGCACTCACCCTTCGGCGAGGTGCTGCGCGCGATCCGGGAACACGAAACGCGTGCCCGTTCGCTGGGCTACAAGGTCGAGCAATACAAGGTGCTGGCTTTCACGCTTTCCGCCGGACTGTCCGGGCTTGCCGGCTCTCTGAAGTGTCTCGTCTTCCAGCTCGCGGCGCTCACCGACGTACACTGGCATATGTCGGGCGAAGTCATTCTGATGACCTTGCTGGGCGGGATGAACTCCGTGCTCGGACCCGCAATCGGAGCGGTGCTTGTTTCCGCGCTCCACCACTACTTCGACGCGCTCGGCGCCTGGGTTACGGTCATGGTGGGGGTCGTCTTCATCCTCTGCGTGCTCGTGTTCCGCCGCGGCGTGGTCGGCCAGATCAAACATATTCTTCAGCAACGCTCGGCGGCGCTTGCCGCAGCTATGGGCAATCTCAAGGGTGGCGAAAATGCCAAGATTTGAGCGAAAGCAGATCGTGGAAAAATTCCACGACATGATCAAGCGTGGCGAGCCGATCATCGGCGGCGGCGCGGGCACCGGCATTTCCGCTAAATGCGAAGAGGCCGGCGGCATCGATCTCATTATTATATACAACTCCGGCCGCTACCGGATGGCTGGCCGCGCCTCGTCCGCGGGCTTGCTCGCCTATGGCAACGCGAACGAAATCGTTGTCGAGATGGCAGGCGAGGTGCTTCCGGTCTGCAAGAAGACGCCTGTGATCGCCGGCGTCAACGGCACCGATCCTTTCATCATCATGCCGGTGTTTCTGAAGCAGCTCAAAGAACTCGGCTTCTCCGGCGTGCAGAATTTTCCGACAGTCGGCATCATCGACGGAACTTTCCGCGTGAGCCTCGAGGAAACCGGCATCAACTATGCCAGCGAGATCGATATGATCCGCCAGGCGCATGAACTGGATATGCTCACGACGCCGTATGTATTCAGCGCCGATGAGGCGATCGAGATGACGAAGGCGGGGGCCGACCTGATCGTGCCGCACATGGGCGTCACCACCGGCGGCGCGATCGGCGCGACCACGGCGAAGTCGCTCGCGCAAAGCGTGAAACTGATCGACGAATGGGCGGAAGCCGCGCGCAAGATCCGCAAGGACGTGATCGTGATCGCGCATGGCGGTCCGATTTCCTCGCCGGAAGATGTCGACTATGTTCTGAAACACAGCAAGCACTGTAACGGCTTCTACGGCGCAAGCTCGGTCGAGCGCCTGCCGGTGGAAACGGCGATCGTCCAGCAGATCAAATCGTTCAAGAGCCTCAAGACCATGAGCGGAGGGGAGCAGAAATGGCGCGCGTCTATGTAAGTGCAGTGATGGATATTCCGATCGCGGAAGCGTGGGGCGTGCTCCGCGATTTCAATGCGCTGCCGGTCTATCACCCGTTCTTCGCAAAAAGCGAAATCGAGGGCGGCAGGCCGTCCGATCAGATCGGCTGCGTGCGTGATTTCTATACGCATGAGGGCGGCCGCATCCGCGAGGAACTGCTGACGTTGTCCGATCGCGATTACACCTGCTGCTACAGAATCCTCGAAGCGTCGCTGCCGGTGCAGAACTATGTCGCCGAGATGCGGCTGATCCCGATCACCGAAGGCAACAAGACCTTCGGCGACTGGTGGGCGGAATATGACGTCGCCGACAAGGACGCCGCGCAAGTTTTCCAGACCGTGAGCGACACCTTCCGCTTCGCCTTCGAGGGAGCGGTGAAGGTCGCGAACGAGAAACGGAAGAAGTAATCCGCGCCATGCCTGGCACAGCCTACGTCGTCGGGACATTCGACACCAAGGCCGAAGAACTGCGCTATGTAGCGGAGTTGCTTCGCGCGGCGGGTGTGCGTGCGGTGACGGTCGACGTCGGCACCAAAACGCCTGCAGCCGATGCCGACGTACCAGCGTCCCGTGTCGCTTCGTTCCACTCGAATGGCGCCGATACCGTTCTGAAGGCCGGCGACCGCGGTCTCGCAGTGACCGCGATGTCGGAAGCGCTGGTTCGCTTTATCTCCGGGCAAAAAGATGTAGGAGGCATCATCGGGCTTGGCGGCTCCGGTGGCACGGCGATCATCGCGCCTGCGATGCGTGCATTACCGATCGGCGTGCCGAAGCTCATGGTCTCGACGTTGGCAGCCGGCGACGTGAGCGCCTATGTCGGCGTGCACGACATCGCGATGATGTTTCCGGTTACCGACATCTCCGGCCTGAACCGGCTGTCGCGTGTCATCCTGGGGAACGCCGCACACGCGCTCGCCGGCATGATGACGCGCCCCGTGCCGGTCGCTGTGGATGCCAAGCCCGCGCTCGGGTTCAGCATGTTCGGCGTGACCACGCCCTGTGTGCAGCAGCTGACCGCGCGTCTGTCGAACGATTTCGAATGCCAGGTCTTTCACGCCAACGGCCCGGGTGGTCGCGCGCTGGAAGCGCTCGCTTTCGCCGGCATGCTGCAAGGCATCGTCGACATCACCACGACGGAAGCGGCCGATCATCTGCTCGGTGGTGTTTGTACTGCGGGTCCGGATCGCTTCGAGGCGGTTGCGAAACTCGGCATTCCCTGGGTCGGATCCGTCGGCGCACTCGACATGGTGAACTTCTGGGCGAAGGAGACCGTGCCGGAGAAATACAAGAGTCGCCTTCTGCACGCGCACAACGCAAACGTCACCCTGATGCGCACGACCGCGAGCGAACTGGTTGGGATCGCGGAATGGATCTGCGAAAAGCTGAACCGCTCGAAAGGGCCGGTCCGGATGCTTCTACCCGAGGGCGGCGTGTCGGCGATGGATGCTCCCGGCCAGAAGTTTCACGACCCGCAGGCGCGGGAGGATCTTTTTAAGGCGTTCGAGAAGCATTTCGTGGCGAGCGACAGCCATCGGCTTATCCGCGTTCCGTTTCACATCAACGATGAAGGCTTTGTCGTTTTCGCCGAGCAGCAGGTTCGGGAAGTGATGGCCTCGAAGTAGAAGTGCTTCGATCACCAGGCCGAAAGAACGCTTCGAAACTCCCGCTGGATGACCGCGACCGCTTCTTGGTCGGTAATCTCCTTGGCGAACCATTTCTCGGCGGGTTGCCTCCAGATCGATCGTCCGATCGCGAATCCGACGCCGATGCCGCTGTCTTTCGCAAACTTCAGTTTCGGTGTGAGTTCGTCGAGCGGCTGGTCGAGGCCGAGCACGATGACGCCCGCGCAGTAGGGGTCGTGCCTGCGTATGATCTGCGCAATGTCGTTCCATGGCGCGATGCTGTCGAGTGCGGGAAGCTTCCACCACGTGGGGAAGAGTCCTGCGCGATAAAGCGCCTCGACGGATTGCGCGACCAGCGCCGGCTTGCTCGCGAAGTTCGGAGGAATCACTTCCAGTAGCCAGCGGCGGCCGGTGTCATTTGCCGCGTTCTGCAGCGCGATGAGGGAGGCTTCCTGCGTCCTGCAAAGCTCGGCCGGATGGCTTGGATCATAGGCAACCAGGCACTTCGCGACATGCTCGACCGGCCAGCTTCGCATCGTTTCGGCGAGGCGATCTCCCGCTTCGAACGCGAGCGGCAAACTCCCCGGCACTTCGACGGGCCGCGCCAGCCAGCGGCCGCTGCCGCTCAGGCGCGCAAGCGGCGATTCACCGTAGGTATCGTCGATGATCGCGCCGGAGATGGCGGGAGGCATTTGCGCAAGCGCAGAAGCGAGCAAGCTTTTGAACGCTTCGATATCGGCTTTTGTCGCGCCGAACTTCGCGGCGAGTTCCGCGAACTGCTTGCGATGATCGAAGGCAAGCGCGAGCACCGGCGAGGGGGCCGCCCTGCCTGCGGTCGTGCGGTGCAGATGCTGGAATGTGGTGTCGTGGTGGACGAGCCGGAAACCTGCAGGCTTCGCGAGCAACGCCGCAAGCTCGATCATGCTCGGCATCGCGGGCGCACAAGCATGGCGAGATACTACGAGTGCTCCGCAGCCGTTGGCGTAGGTCGCAGCGGTTTCCCAGCCTTCGTCGCGCAACCAGCCGCGCAGGAAGCCCGCGAGGAATCCATCGCCGGCGCCAAGCACATTGAAGACTTCCGTCACGAAACCGCGATGCGTGATGCCGCCATCGATGGTGTCCGGAATTGCGCCGGGGAAGATGGAGCAGCCTTGTGCGCCGCGCTTCAGCACGATTGCGGCGTTGGAAAGCGCGCGGATGTTGCGAAGCGCGGCAAGCGTATCCGTGCTGCCACCAGCAATGTGGACTTCCTCTTCGGTGCCGACGATCAGATCGCAATCCGGAAGAATGGATTGCAGGTGTTTGCTGACGGTGTCCGACGCGATGAAGCGCTGTTCGCCCAGCCCGCGGCCGGTCAGTCCCCACAGCACGGGGCGGTAGTCGATATCGAAGACGACCCTGGTGCCGTTCTTCTTTGCGTAGCCGATGGCCGTCCGGCAGGCCTTGTCGGTGGACTGTGTCGAGAAATGCGTGCCGGTCACGAGCAGCGCCTTCGCCGAAGCGATGAAGGCCTCGTCGAAGTCTTCCGCCGAGATCGCCATGTCCGCGCAGTTCTCGCGATAGAAGATCAGCGGAAACGTCTCGCGGTCACGGATACCGAGGATCACGAGGCCGGTAAGCCGGGCAGGGTCGGTCTTCACGTGCGAAACGTCGACACCCTCGGCGGCGAGCTGTTCGCGCACGAAGCGCCCCATGTGTTCGTCGCCGACGCGCGTGAGCATCGCGACTTTCAGTCCGAGACGCGATGCACCGGTTGCAATATTGGCGGGGCATCCGCCGAGATACTTGGCGAACGTGGACATGTCTTCGAGCCGGCCGCCGATCTGCTCGCCGTAGAGGTCCACGGCGGCGCGGCCCATCGCGATCAGTTCCAGCGGTCTTTCGCTACGCGCCATTCTTGGCTCCGTTGCGGGATGTGAGCTTGTGACCGAGCGAAACCACCAGCGATTGCGCGAGACAAATCGGAGCCACCAGCGAACGAAACGGCTTTGTGCGGAGTTCGCCAATCTCGAAACTTACCTTGGCGACCTTGGCGAAGGGACCGAGCGGGTTGTCGGTAATCAGGATCACGGGCACATCGCGCCGGCCGAGTTCGGTCGCGATTTCCACCACATCCGGCGAATAGTCCTTGAAGCTGACCGCGACCAGCGCGTCGTCCTTCGTTGCCGCGCGCACGCGGTGGCGCATGAAACCGCCGACGCCGTCGAGCAGGTGACTTTTCAGATCCAGCCGGTTCAGGCCGTAGTCGATATAATAAGAGATGGGGAAGGAGCGGCCCTGACCCGCCACATAGATGTTCTCGGCGTTTGCGAGAATGGAAACCGCGCGTTCCATCCGGTCCGAGGGCACGTTTTGAAACAGCCCTTCGAGCGACGCCACGTCGTCGGAGATGAATCCGGCCAGAATGTCCGCGGGCTTGTTGGAGCGTGCGCCGGTGCTGGTGGATCGCAAGGCGTTGATGCGGTCGCGGTAGCTGGGTGATGCGCCTGCGGTAAGCCGCGCGCGATACACCTGCTGCATATTCGTGAAGCCGTCGAACCCGAAACTGTTCGCAAAGCGCACGATGGCGGAAGGTTGCACACCCATCCGCTTCGCAAGCTGCGAGACGGTGCTCAGCGCCATGTCGTTCGGATGCTGCACGGCAAAAGAAGCGATGATCTGCAGCCGGCTCGGCAGATCGTCGTGCTGACGCGCAATCTGCGCCGTCAGATCTTCAAATGTTTTTGGCGCTGGCACGCACGTCTCCCGGCTCTTCTTTCTTCCGGGTTTCCGCTCTGCGCCCCGGGATTTCGCTTTACAGCCTTCGTAGAATAGGTATTCTATTTATGAAGATCAATAGAATATCCGTTCCAAGAGCGGAATTGGGAAGAAAAACGTGAACGCGAAAATCGGCTTTATCGGCCTCGGCATGATGGGTCACGGGATGGCGAAGAATCTCGTGACCAAAGGATTTCCGTTGACCGTGCTCGGTCACAAGAACCGCAAGCCGATCGAGTCGCTTGTCGGCATGGGCGCGGCGGAAGCCACCAATCCCGCCGAAGTTGCCGCGCGCTCGGACATTATCTTCATCTGCGTGGTCGGCAGTCCGCAGGTCGAAGAGGTCGTGTTCGGCAAGAACGGTTTGCTCGGCAGCGTGAAGCCGGGGCAGATCGTCGTCGACTGTTCGACCAGCGAGCCGGAATCCACGGCACGCATCGCTGACGAGTTTTCCTTCAAGCGCGTCGCTTTCGTCGACGCACCGCTCGCCCGCACGCCGAAGGAAGCGGAAGAAGGCCGTCTCAACGTCATGGTCGGAGCCGAGCCGGATGTTTTCAAGAAGATCGAGCCTGCGCTGAAAACGTTCGGCGAGAATATTTTCCATGTCGGCGGACCGGGTGCAGGGCACAAGCTGAAGCTCGTCAATAATTTCTTCGCGATGGGGCAGGCTGCGCTGATCGCGGAATCGCTCGTGGCTGCGAAGCGCTCGGGCATCGATCTTGATGCCTACTGCAAGGTGGTGAGCGCCGGCGGAGCGAACAGCGGCATTTTCCAGATGGTCGGACTTTCTGCGGTCGCGGGCACCTATGACGGCCTGCGTTTCGGGCTCGATCTCGCGCGCAAGGATCTCCGCTACTACACGCACATGACCGAACAGCTCGGCCTGCCGAGCGTGCTCGGCGAAGCCGTGCATCAAAGTTTCGTTCTCGCGTCGGCGTTGGGCTACGGCGACAAGCTCGTCGGTTCGCTCGTCGAGGCGCAGGAAAAGATTACGGGGACGAAAGTCAGCAAAGGCTGACGGATCATCATCCAGTCAGTCCGGCAGAAGACCGGCGGCTGGTAACAGGGAGGAAGGCCATGACTAAGAAGGGCATTTCCCGTCGGCGTTTTGTCGGCGGTACCGTTGCCGCCGCCGGGCTTACGGGCGCGACCACGTTCTTCGGACCGTGGAAACACAACACCGTGTATGCACAGAACAAGCCGATCAAGCTCGGCCTGACCTGCGACGCCAGCGGTCAGTATGGCGATAGCGGCCAGGACGATCTCCGCGGCATCAAGATGGCGATCGACGAGTTCAACGCCAAGGGCGGCGTGCTCGGACGCAAGGTCCAGTTCGTCACGGCCGATACGGAAACGACGCCCGCGACCGGCAGTCGCGTCGCCGAGCGTTTCATTACGCGCGAAGACTGCACGGTGCTGCTCGGTGCGGTTCACTCCGGTGTCGCGAACGCGATCACGCAGGTCGCCGCGAAGTACGGCACCATCTACATGAACACGAACTCATCGGCACCGAGCGAAGCCGGCGAGAACTGCTCGCGCGTCAAGTTCGTTTGGGACGGTAACGGCACGAACTTCTCGAAGGCCGCCGTGAAGAACGCGGTGCAGGGCATCGGCAAGAACTGGCTACTGCTGACCAACGACTATGTCTGGGGTCATACGACCTCGAACTCGACCAAGGCCCTCGTGGAAGCCGCCGGCGGCAAGATCGTGGACAATCTTCTTGTCCCGCAGAACACCCGCGACTTCACCTCGTATCTGCTGAAGATCCAGCAGATGAAGCCCGACGTGGTCGCAACCGCGATCGGCGGCGACGACATCAAGGCGCTGCGCACGCAGGTCGCGAGCCTCAACCTCGAGAAGGGCATCGCCTGGATCAACAACCAGCAGGACTGGCCAGATATCTGGGGCGCACCCGACAGCCTGTTCGGCGTGTTCGGAACGACCTGGTACCACAAGCTGAAACTGCCGGGCGTCGATGACTTCGTGAAGCGCTGGCAGGCGACGAAGGGACCGATCCCGGTTCCGGGCAACGTCTCCTACAACGGCTACATGGCGACGCGTGAACTGTTCCGCGCCATGGAGCGCGCAGGCTCCACGAACAACATCAAGGTCATCAAGGAACTCGAGGGCCTCAAGGTGTCGGCAGCGGACCGCATGCAGCATTTCGATGCCTACATGGATCCGGTCACGCACCAGATGCAGCAGACGATCTATCTCGCACGCCGCAACGTGAAGCCGGCGGACAAGACCGATCTCTACGACATCATCAGCTGGACCGAACCGAAGAACGCGTTGGACGACGCGGCTCCGACGAAGTGCAAGCTCGTTCCTTACGAGCAGGTGCCTTCGGTCGATTCCTGATACGATACTCCTCCCTTCCGGGCCGTCCTCCGGGCGGCCCGGAACCTTTTTTAAGAACCTGAGGCGCGCGTGTTCGATCTCCTGCCGCATCTGCTGAACGGATTGATGCTCGGACTTCTGTTCGCGCTGATCGCGCTCGGCTTCATGCTGATCGTAGGGCTGATGGAGCAGATCAACCTCGCGCACGGTTCGCTTTTTGCGCTCGGAGCCTACATCGCTTTGCAGTTGCTTGGGCCGCGGCCGCCGCTGCCGGCCGATATTGCGAGTTATTGGCTTTCGATTCCGCTCGGCTGGCGCTACGCGCTCACGTTTCTGATTGCTCCCGCCGTCACCGGTGTCGTTGGCGTGGTCATCGAAGCCTTGATGCGGAGGACCTACGGCAAGGATCCGCTTTACGGACTGCTGCTCACCTTTGGCGCGGCCATGGTGATCGAGGAATCCATTCGTCTTGCGTGGGGCACGCGGGATTACGTGTTGCCGGTGCCGCGCGAAATCAGCGGCGGCTTCATCTTCGCGGACCTGATCTGGTCGACCTATCGCTTCTATGCGGCCGGCGTTGCCATCGTCGTGATCGGACTGGTCTGGTTGTTCATCGAGCGCACGCCGTATGGTGCGATCATCAAGGCCGGCGCACACGACAGCGAAATCGTGCGCGCACTGGGCATCAATCTCACCCGGCTTCGGATCGGCGTTTTTGTGCTTGGCACCATGCTGGCGGCCATCGCCGGCATCATACTCGCGCCGATCTGGGGCATTCGCCCGCACATGGGCATCGACGCGGTCATTCCCGCATTTCTTGTGATCGTGCTGGGCGGCGTCGGCAGCTTCTGGGGTGCTGTGATGGCAAGCCTTCTGGTCGGGCTCGCGGTCGGACTCACCGGCGCCTACGCGTCTGAATGGTCGCTCTTGTCGATGTACCTCTTGCTGGTGGCGGTTATCTCGTTCCGTGCGCGCGGCCTGTTCGGCAAGAAGAGCGCACTCGAGGCATAAATGAACGGAGCTCCGAACCATTCGCCGGATGCAGCACGGCTCATTACACCGACGATGATCGTCGTGTGGGCGCTGCTCGCGACCTTGCCGCTCTGGATCGCCAGACTTGGGCTTTATCCCTATATCGGCGTCGAGATTCTGATCTGGGCGATCTACGCGCTTTCGTTCAATCTCGTGCTCGGCACCGCGGGCCTGCCGTCGTTCGGCCATGGCGCCTATTTCGGCATCGGCGCTTACGCCTTCGGACTTTGCCAGTTCAACATCGCGCCGAATCTGTGGGTCTGCCTTGTCGCGGCTTTGCTCGCGGCGGCGCTTGCGGGTGCTTTCGTTTCGCTTTTTATCTCGCACCGGCGCGGCATCTATTTCGCTTTCATGACCATCGCTTTCGGCCAGATCTTCTGGACCATTTCGATCAAGGCGCACAGCATTACCGGTGGTGAAGATGGTCTCTTGAAGATTGCGCGCTTACCCGCCGATTTCGGCATCGTCGCCTTCGATCTCAAGAGCAACGTCTCGTTCTATTACTTCGTGCTCGCGGTGTTCGCGGTCGTGGTCATGCTGCTTTGGCGGCTGATCCATTCGCCCTACGGCAAGGTGCTTTCCGCGATCCGCCAGAGCGAAACGCGCGCCTCGCATCTCGGCTACCGCGTGTGGCTCTATAAAGCTTCCATCTTCACGCTGTCGGCGGGTCTTTCCGGATTTGCGGGTGGCCTGTTCGCGATGGCGCAGCTTGCGGCGTTTCCGGATGTGATGAGCCTGCATCATTCGGGTTACGTGGTGATGATGACTCTTGTCGGCGGCGGATTGGTAAGTTTCTGGGGGCCTTTCATCGGCGTCATCGTGTTCCTGGTCGCACGCGACGTCATCGGTGCGTTCACGAATGCGTGGATGCTCTGGTTCGGATTGCTGTTCATGGCGATCGTGCTGTTCAAGCCGGAAGGCATTGCGGGTGCGTGGCGCTCGTTCGTGCAGGAGCGTGGCGGCAAGATCTGGAAGCAGGTCGCGGGCGAGCGGCTGCGCCTATTGTTCAGAGGCGGCTGATGACGCTGCTCTCCGCAAAAGGAATCCATGTCCGCTTCGGCGACCGGGTGGTGCTCGAGGAAGTCGACTTCGACGTCCGCGAAGGCGAGTTTCACGGCATCATGGGCCCGAACGGTGCGGGCAAGACCACGTTCTTCAACGTGCTTACGGGACGCGTGAAACCAAACCGGGGTTCGATCGAGCTTGGCGGCGAGAACGTGACCGGGCTCGCATCGCACGCCATCGCATGCAAGGGAATTTCGCGCTCGTTCCAGATCATGACGTTGTTTGACGAGTTCTCCGCACGCGAGAACGTGCTCGCGGCTTTGCCGGAGTTTCGTGCCAGCGGTTTCAATCCCGCCAAGGCCGTCACCGCCGAAAAGAAATGGCAGGACACCGCGCTGGAAGTTCTCGGTGAGGTCAATCTCACGGAAAAGGCCGATGTGAAAGCGAAGGAGCTTTCCTACGGCGAACGCCGCGCACTCGAAATCGCAGTGGCTACCGCGCAACGGCCGCGCATTCTCTGCCTCGACGAACCGACATCCGGCCTCGGCAGCGACGGCGTGAAGCGGCTCAGCGAACTGGTGCGCAAGCTCAAGGGCAAGCTCACGATCGTTGCGATCGAGCACGACATGGGCTTTTTGTTTTCGCTCGCCGACCGCATCTCGGTCATTCACTGGGGGCAGGTGATCGCACGCGGAACGCCATCCGAGCTTCGCGAGAACGAATGGGTGCGCCGTTCCAACCTCGGGAGGTTCGCATGATCCTCGAGGTGGAAGGCATCGACACGTTCTACGGCGAGACGCAGGCGCTCTTCGGCGTCTCTTTCGGCATCGCGCCCGGAGAAATCTTCGCGCTGCTCGGACCGAACGGCGCGGGCAAGACGACGACGATCCGCTCGATCCTCGGATTGACGCGGCCCGCACGCGGCAAGGTGCATTTCGACGGCCGCGAAGTGACCTTCGCGCCGACCCACGAAATCGCTCGCGCAGGGATCGGCTGGGTGCCGGACGACCGCCGCCTATGTCCGACACTTACGGTGTCCAGAAACCTGAGCATCGCGCGCAAGCGCTCGAAATTCCGCGCATGGACCGTGAAGGAAACCTGCGAAATCTTCACGCCGCTCGAGTATCTGATGGAACGCGAGTGCGAGAATCTTTCCGGCGGTGAAATGCAGATGGTCGCGATTGCACGCGCGCTGGTCGGCTCGCCGGGTCTCGTGCTGTTCGATGAACCGAGCCAGGGGCTCGCGCCAAAGATCGTGGCCGACGTCTTCTCGACCATCGAGCGGCTCAAGCGCGAGAATGTCGCTTCACTGATCGTGGAACAGAACGCGCAGATCGCGCTCTCGGTCGCAGATCGTGCCGCCGTGATCGATCACGGCACCATCGCGTGGATCGGAGCGGCCTCCGAATTGCGCAACGACAATGCGCTGCGCCAGCGCCTGTTGGGGAACTGACATGGCACCCTTGATCGCGCTTGACGGCATCCGAAAGGTTTACACGCGCGGAAAAATCCGCCGCCAGACCACTTTCACGCTGGAGGCCGATTTCTCGGTCGATGAGCCCGGCATCGTCGGCGTGGTCGGGCCGAACGGGGCGGGCAAGACCACGCTGTTCGAGATGATGACGGGCTCGAACGATCCGACCTCGGGCCGCGTACTCGTGGGCGGCACCGACATCCACAAAGTGAAATATAAGGAACGCGACCGGCTCGCGATCCATTACCATCAGTCGTATCAGGTCCGGCATTTCAAGAAGGTGGTGCCCTCCGCGATGCTGCTGCCATCGCCGACCGAGCGGCCTATCGTGCACCTCTTCGACGAGCCGCAGTTCAATCCGCAGGACGGCTACATCGGCTTCATGCTCGATTTCTTCAAACGGCTGCGCGATGAGGGAAAACTCGTCTTTATTTGCCTGCACCCAACTGCGACCTACCACCTCGAAATTCTTTCGAGCATCGCGAGCCGCTTCATGCTGGTCTCGGGCGGCAAGGTGATGCAGAAGGATAGCTTCGGTGCGCTGATTTCCGACGAGCGTTGCCGCAACTACCTTGGGCCGCAGATGTACGAAGCCGCGAGCAAGCTGGCATGACCGAAGACGGGCAGGGACGCGTAGCGGTCGTCACCGGCGCGGCCGGCACGATGGGCATGGCAGCCGCGCGCCGTCTTGCTGCGGACAATTATAAAGTGGCGCTTCTCGACATCGCAGCCGATCGTCTCGCTGCGCTCGCAAAAGAGCTGAAGGGATCGCTGGCAATCGCTGGCGATATCGCCAAGCCCGAAACGGTGGGCGCCGCGGTCGCGGAGATCGAGAAAACGCTCGGGCCGGTGTCCGTGCTCGTGAACAACGCCGGCATTCTTTCGAACAACAAGTCCGCGGAGACGACCCCCGAAGAATGGCGGCGCGTCATGGGCGTCAATCTCGACGCTGCGTTTTATCTTGCGCGGGCGGTTTTGCCCGGGATGAAAGAGCGCCGTTACGGCCGCATCGTGAATGTCTGCTCGCTTGCGATGAAGACCGGGGGGCTCACGGCGGGGACCGCCTATACGACCTCGAAGGGCGCGATCGGAGCGCTGACCTTCTCTCTGGCCCGCGAAGTGGCAGCGTATGGCGTCACGGTGAACGGCATCGCGCCGGCTTATGTAAAAACGCCGATGGTGACAGAACAGCTCACCGAAGCGCAGCGGCAGGCCTTGCTCGCGCAAATTCCGGTCGGCCGCTTTTGCGAGCCGGAAGAATTCGCGCATTGCGTTGCGTTCCTTGTCTCGCCAATGTCCGGCTTCATTACCGGCGAGATTCTCGATATCAACGGCGGCCTGCATTTCGATTAAACCAGCATGAGCACCGCGCCGGAACAGATCACACCAGCCCTCGATCCCGAGAAGGATCTCGCGGGCCTGTTCGATTTGAAGGGACAGGTTGCGTTCGTTCCCGGCGGCGCGGGCGGGCTGGGTGAGGCGATTGCCTGGTCGCTGGCGCAGGCGGGCGCTGCCGTTGCCATCGCGGGCCGCGATGCTGCGAAAGCGCAGGCGCTTTCGGACAAGCTGCGGAAAGCGGGTTACCGCGCCAGCGCGTTTTCGTTCGATGTGGAAGATGTGAGCACCATCGAACGCGCGACTGCGGCCGTCGAAAAGGAATACGGCCGGATCGACATCCTCGCGAACTGCGTCGGAATCCAAATCGAGCAGCCGATCACGGAAGTGACGGAAGAGGCGTTCGACAAGGTGTACACGTCGAACCTGAAATCCGCGATGTTTCTTGCGCAGGCGGTCGCGAAGCGGCAAATCCCGCGCAAAAGCGGACGGCAGATCCATCTGCTTTCCGTGCGTGCGCATCTCGGTTTGCGGGATCGCGGCTATTCCGCGTATTGCGCAACCAAGGGCGGTCTCGTGATGCTGATCAAGCAGCATGCGATGGAACTCGCGCGGCACAACATCACGGTGAACGGCGTCGCGCCGACCTTCGTCTATACCGAGATGATCCGTCACGTGATGGAAAATCCGGAATTTCGGAAGGGTCTCGAAGCGCGCATTCCGCTCGGTCGCATCGCGAGCCCGAAAGATGTCGCGGGACCGGTGCTTTTCTTTGCGTCACCCGGCGCAGGCTTCGTCACCGGGCAAATTCTGTATGTCGACGGCGGCATTACCGCGAGCCAGTAAGCCGTTTCCTGGTCGTTCTATACGATAGTATCGTCGATTAAAGCGGAAGGCTTCGCAAAAGCGTTCAAGACATTCCTGTCGGCGATGGTGATGGTGCGGCCGCTGGTTTTCACGCCGGTAGCTTCGAGTTGCGCGAGGGCTCGCGACAAGTTCTCCGGTGTCGTACCTAGCAACGATGCGAGCGTTTTCTTCTCGAAGTCGAGTGTGACCGAACCGGCATCGCCCTGTTTCGCGGAAGTTTTTAGAAGCCAGTTGGCGAGTCGCTCCGGCGTGAGACGAAGCTTCTGGTCCTTGAGCAGCTTGACGACGCTGCGATAGCGCTCGGAGAGTTCTTCGACCACCGCGTAAGCGAAATTCGAGTCTTCGCGAAATACGGCGCGCAAGGCGTCCGCCGGCAGCAGCAACACGCGCGACTCCAGAAGCGTTCGCGCCGATTTCAGATAGGGCTGGTCGAGGATGACGGCTGCCAGAATGAACGTGGTCGTAGGGCGGATGACGTCGATCGTGGTTTGTCGACTGTTGTGCGCCGCAAAAAGTTCGACGCAACCTTCCACGAGAATATGCAGGAAATCCGGTTGATCTCCCTCCGAGATCAGCAGTGTGTTCGGCGGATAGCGGTGCAAGGAAGCCGGGCGGGTAAGGCGTTCCAGTTGGCGCGGCGACATCTTGCTGAAGAGACGCAGGCCGCGAAGCACTTCGAGGTCTGATTCCCGCATCGTTTCGCTGCCCTCGTTCGCCTGATCGCGCTTGATAATAGTCAATTCGATGAATGAACTAGGATATCTCAGAGCGCCTCTTCTGGCATCCGAAATGTAGTTTCCGTTGTTTGCCGTTCGCGCGCTTGACCCACGTCAATAAGCGAAACGCTCGCGTCGCGCTCTATCGCCTCACGCCAATTCCGAATGCGTCGGGGGATAACATGCGAGCAAAAGCGAAGACTGCACCTGAAGGCCAGAGCGCTGCCCTCTGGATGTCCACGATCGCGTTCACGGTGTGCTTCGCCGTATGGACGATCTTCGCGATTATCGGCATCAGCATCAAGCAACAACTGGGTTTGAACGAAACGCAGTTCGGACTGCTTGTCGGTACGCCGATACTGACCGGCTCCCTCATTCGTATCGCTCTGGGGGTCTGGTCGGATCAGTACGGCGGCCGCATCGTCTATACGGCGACCATGCTCGCGGCGGCAGTTGCGACCTACCTCCTGACCTGGGCAACTACGTATCCGCAGTTTCTGCTCGCGGCTCTCGGCGTCGGCATCGCCGGCGGCTCGTTCTCGGTCGGCGTGGCCTATGTCTCGCGCTGGTATCCGCTGGAGAAGCAGGGCACGGCGCTCGGGATTTTCGGCGCCGGCAACGTCGGCGCAGCCGTCACCAAATTCTGCGCGCCTTTCGTGCTCGTCGCCTATGGCTGGCAGACGGCCGCGCAGGTCTGGGCGATTGCGATCGCGATCATGGCGATCGTGTTCTGGCTCACGACCAGCGACGATCCGGTCTTGAAAGCGCGCCGGGCACGCGGCGAAAAAGCGAAAAGTGCGTGGCTAGAGCTTGCGCCGCTCAAGAACGTGCAGGTCTGGCGCTTCGCGCTTTATTACTTCTTCGTCTTCGGCGCGTTCGTGGCGCTGTCGCTGTGGCTTCCACGCTACCTGATCGGCGTCTACAATCTCGACATCAAGACGGCGGGCATGTTCGCTGCCGCGTACTCGATCCCGGCGAGCATCTTCCGCGCCTATGGCGGGCATCTCTCCGATCGCTACGGCGCACGCCGCGTCATGTACTGGACCTTCCTGGTTTCGGTCGCGGTTGCCTTCATCCTGTCGTATCCGCCGACGACCTACACGGTCACGACCGCGCGCGGACCGCTGACGTTCAATCTCGCAACCAGCCTCGTCGGCTTCACCGTACTTGTCTTCATTCTCGGCTTCTTCATGAGCCTCGGTAAGGCCGCCGTCTTCAAGCACATCCCGGTGTACTATCCGAACAATGTCGGTGCGGTCGGCGGCCTCGTCGGCATGATCGGCGGTCTCGGCGGCTTCGTGCTGCCGATTGCCTTCGGTGTCCTGAACGACCTTACCGGCATCTGGACGAGCTGCTTCATGCTGCTCTTCGTGATTGCCGCAGGTTCGCTCCTGTGGATGCATCTTGCGATCCGCCACATGGAAACAAGCGTTCCGGTCGCGCAACGCAAGGCGCTGCCGCAGTTCGCCGAGTTGCAGGAATTGCACCAACCCAAGCACGCGGCGATCACGAATCCGAAGCTGATTGAGACGTGGGAGCCGGAAAACACCTCGTTCTGGAGCAAGACCGGGCGTCCAATTGCACGGCGTAACCTCTGGCTCTCCATTCCTGCACTGCTGCTTTCTTTCGCAGTCTGGATGGTGTGGTCCATCGTCGTCGCGAAGCTTCCGGCAGTCGGATTCAAATTCACCACGGATCAGTTGTTCTGGCTCGCAGCACTTCCGGGCCTGTCCGGCGCTACGCTGCGCATCTTCTATTCCTTCATGCCGCCGATCTTCGGCGGGCGGCTGTGGACGACGCTTGCGACCTGGTCCCTGATCATCCCGGCGCTCGGCATCGGCTTTGCGGTACGTAATCCGGAAACACCGTACTTCATCTTCCTCGGGCTCGCGCTTCTGTGCGGGTTCGGTGGCGGTAACTTCGCTTCCTCGATGTCGAACATCAGTTTCTTCTTTCCGAAGGGGGAGAAGGGCAATGCGCTCGCGCTCAACGCCGGCCTCGGCAATCTCGGGGTAAGCGTCGCGCAGTTCGTGATCCCGCTCGTGATCGTTTACGGCGTGTTCGGCTGGCTTGGAGGCGATCCGCAGGTTGCGACCGAAGCCGGCAAGACCACCAAGATTTACCTGCAGAACGCCGGGTTCATCTGGGTGCCTTTCATCGTGGCTTCCGCCTTCGCCGCATGGTTCGGCATGGACGACATCGCATCGATGCGTGCGTCGTTCGCAGAGCAGTCGGTAATTTTCCAGCGCAAGCACAACTGGATTATGTGCTGGCTCTATACCGGCACCTTCGGCTCCTTCATCGGCTACTCGGCGGCATTCCCGCTGCTCACGAAAACGCAGTTCCCGGCTGTCGATGCCTTGCAGCTCGCCTTCCTCGGGCCGCTGGTCGGCGCGGTGTCGCGCTCGGCGACCGGCTGGATATCCGACCGCTTCGGCGGCGGCCGCGTGACCCTGTGGGTTTTCGTACTGATGACGATCGGTGTCGGCGGGGTACTCTATTTCCTCGGCATCAAGGATCAGCCGCACGCCTTCACCGGCTTCTTCGCGAGCTTCCTGCTCCTGTTCTTCGCCAGCGGCGTCGGTAACGCCTCCACCTTCCAGATGATCCCCGCGATCATGCGCAAGGAGTTGCAACGCCTGATGCCGCGCGCGAACGCGACGGAACGCAACAAGCAGATCGAGATGGAGTCCGCCGCGATCATCGGCTTCACCTCCGCGATTGCCGCCTACGGCGCCTTCTTCATCCCGAAGAGCTACGGCACGTCGATTGCGATGACCGGCGGCGTCGAAGCGGCGCTGTGGGGCTTCCTCATCTTCTACGCAAGCTGCATCGCGATCACGTGGTTCTTCTACACGCGCCGCGGCGGGCTTCTCTATGACGTCGAAAGAAACGCCAAGACTTCGCTCGCAGTTGCAGGAGCTTCGAAATGAGCCACTTTCTCGATCGGTTGACGTTCTTCCGCCGCCCCGGCGAGTCCTTCGCGGACGGACACGGGATTACGACATCCGAAGACCGCCGCTGGGAAGACGGATACCGGAAGCGCTGGCAGCACGACAAGATCGTCCGCTCCACGCATGGTGCGAATTGTACCGGCTCGTGTTCCTGGAAGATTTACGTCAAGGGCGGGATCGTCACATGGGAAACGCAGCAGACCGATTACCCGCGCACGCGGCCTGAACTTCCGAACCACGAGCCGCGCGGCTGCTCGCGCGGCGCGAGCTACTCTTGGTATCTCTATTCCGGAAACCGCGTGAAGTATCCGCTGGTGCGCTCGCGCCTCCTGCGGCTGTGGCGCGAAGCGCGCGTCTTGCGCACGCCGGTCGCGGCATGGGCTTCGATCGTCGAAGACCCGAACAAGCGCGACGCCTATACGACGAAGCGCGGTCTCGGTGGCTTCGTACGCGCACACTGGGATGAAGTGACCGAAATCATCGCGGCTGCGAATGCGTACACCATTCGCAAGCATGGCCCGGATCGCGTGATCGGCTTCTCGCCGATTCCGGCGATGTCGATGGTGTCTTACGCCGCGGGCTCGCGTTATCTCTCGTTGATCGGCGGCGTCTGCATGTCGTTCTACGACTGGTATTGCGACCTGCCGCCGTCGTCGCCGCAGACGTGGGGCGAGCAGACCGACGTTCCAGAAAGCGCCGACTGGTACAATTCGGGCTTCCTCATTCTCTGGGGCTCGAACGTTCCGCAGACGCGCACGCCTGACGCGCACTTCTATACCGAGGCGCGTTATCGCGGCGCGAAGAGCGTCGTGATCTGTCCGGACTATTCGGAAGCGTCGAAGTTCGCCGATCTCTGGATTTCTGTGAAGCAGGGCACGGACGCAGCACTCGCCATGGCGATGGGCCACGTGATCCTGCGCGAATTTTATCTGGACCGGCAGGCAAAGTATTTCGACGATTACGTTCGCCAGTATACGGACATGCCGATGCTGGTGAAGCTCGTGGAGCAGAATGGCCGGCTGGTGCCGGATCGCCAGCTGCGCGCTTCCGATTTCGCGGACAATCTCGGCGAGCCAAACAATCCGGAATGGAAGACGGTCGCCTTCGACGAAACGTCGGAAAGCATCGTCGTTCCGCGGGGCTCGGTGGGTTTCCGCTGGGGCGAGAAGGGCAAGTGGAATCTCGAAGAGAAGGATTCCGGCGGCCGCGACACCAATCTGCGGCTTTCCTTCGCAATGTCGCATGACGAATTCGCTAACGTCGGCTTCCCTTATTTCGGCAATCGCGAACACGATCACTTTCAGGGCACCGATCATCCCGACGTTCTCATGCGCAAGGTTCCCGCCAAGCGCGTGAAGCTGAAGGACGGCGAGGTCCTGGTCGCGACCGTGTTCGACCTCTTCGTTGCGAACTACGGCCTTGAGCGTGGCTTCGGCGATCCGAACGTCGCGAAATCCTATGACGACATCGCGCCCTACACGCCGGCCTGGGCCGAGAAGATCACCGGCGTGCCGCGCGACCAGATCATCACGGTCGCCCGTGAATTCGCGCTGAATGCCGAGAAAACCAACGGGCGCTCGATGGTGATCATCGGTGCAGCCATGAACCACTGGTATCACAGCGACATGAACTACCGCGGCGTCATCAACATGCTGGTGATGTGCGGTTGCGTCGGTCAGTCCGGTGGCGGCTGGTCGCACTATGTGGGTCAGGAAAAGCTGCGCCCGCAATCGGGCTGGTTGCCGCTCGCGTTCGGTCTCGATTGGGGCCGCCCGCCGCGGCAGCAGAACTCGACTTCTTTCTTCTACGCGCACACGGATCAGTGGCGTTACGAAACCGTCGGTGTCGAGGAAATCCTTTCGCCGACCGCACCCGCCGGTCCGTGGGATGGCGCGCTCATCGATTACAACGTGCGCGCGGAGCGCATGGGCTGGCTGCCATCCGCGCCGCAGCTCAAGCAAAATCCGCTTGATATCGCGAAGAAGGCGGCGGCTGCCGGTCTCGAGGCGAAGGATTATGTCGCGAAGGGTTTGAAGTCCGGCGAATTGCAGATGGCCTGCGAGGATCCGGACCATCCCGACAACTGGCCGCGCAACATGTTCGTGTGGCGCTCGAACCTTCTGGGTTCGTCGGGCAAGGGACACGAATATTTCCTGAAGCATCTGCTCGGTACAAACCACGGCGTGCAGGGCAAAGACCTCGGCGAGATGGGTCAGAAGAAGCCGAAGGAGGTCGCGTGGCGCGACAAGGGTCCGGAAGGAAAGCTCGATCTACTCGTGACGCTCGACTTCCGCATGTCGACGACCTGCGTCTACTCCGACATCGTGCTGCCGACCGCGACCTGGTACGAGAAGAACGATCTCAATACTTCGGACATGCATCCCTTCATTCATCCGCTGTCGGCCGCGGTCGACCCGGTGTGGGAAGCGAAGAGCGATTGGGAAATCTATAAGGCGATCGCGAAGAAATTCTCCGAGGTCGCGCCGGAAGTGCTCGGCGTCGAGAAGGACGTGGTGCTGACGCCGATCCAGCACGATACCGCCAACGAAATCGCACAGGCGATCGACGTCAAGGAATGGAAGAAAGGCGAGATCGAGCCGATCCCGGGCAAGACCATGCCGGCGGTCGCGGTCGTCGAACGCGACTATCCGAACACCTATAAGCGTTTCACGGCGCTCGGGCCGCTGATGGACAAGCTCGGCAATGCCGTCAAAGGCATGGCCTGGAATACGCAGCACGAGGTCGATCTCCTGAAGCGCCTGAACGGCGTCGTGACCGCCGAGGGCGCAACCAAGGGGCTTGCCAAGATCGAATCCGATATCGACGCGACAGAAGTCATTCTTTCGCTCGCGCCGGAGACGAATGGCGAAGTTGCGGTGAAGGCATGGGCGGCGCTTTCGCAGACCACCGGTCTCGATCACACCCATCTCGCGATCCCGAAGGAAGACGAGAAAATCCGTTTCCGCGATGTGGTGGCGCAGCCCCGCAAGATCATCTCGGCGCCGACCTGGTCGGGGCTCGAGTCCGAGAAGGTCTGCTACAACGCCGGTTACACGAACGTGCACGAATTGATCCCGTGGCGCACGCTCTCCGGGCGCCAGCAGCTCTATCAGGATCACCTCTGGATGCGCGCGTTCGGCGAGGCGCTCTGCGTTTACCGCCCGCCGGTCGATCTGAAGACCGTGAAGCCGGTGATCGATACAAAGCCGAACGGCGAAAAGCAGATCGTGCTGAACTTCATCACGCCGCACCAGAAGTGGGGCATCCACTCGACCTATACCGACAATCTCCTGATGCTGACGCTTTCGCGCGGCGGCCCGATCGTGTGGATGTCGGAGAACGACGCGGCGAAGGCCGGGATCGTCGATAACGACTGGATCGAGGCCTACAACGCAAACGGCGCGCTGACAGCGCGTGCCGTAGTCTCCCAACGCGTGAAGGACGGCATGTGCCTGATGTATCACGCACAGGAGAAGATCGTGAACGTGCCGGGATCGGAGATCACCGGCCAGCGCG
>VFQR01001028.1_pt1 | contig 25128 bp, 28 predicted proteins | sample 3512321 | NCBI WGS metagenome assembly VFQR01 (sample SAMN10412374, study PRJNA504923) | tailings metagenome | isolation source: Relicate 3 Philex TSF1 revegetated site | place: Philippines: Tuba, Benguet | collected 2017-08-29 | reverse complement strand
ACCCCCTACGACCTCACGCGCGGTCGGATCACCTACCGCTACAAGTAACCACGAAAGAGAAGAACCGGCTCACCATGAAGGTCCGTCCTAGCGTGAAGAAGATCTGCGAGAAGTGCAAGGTGATCCGCCGGCACGGTCGCGTCATGGTGATCTGCGAGAACCCGCGCCACAAGCAGCGGCAGGGCTGAGGTACCCCATGGCACGAATTTCCGGCGTCGACATCCCCCGCGAGAAGCGGCTCGAGATCTCCCTCACCTACATCTACGGCATCGGCCGGCCCACGGCGCAGAAGATCTGCACGGCCACGGGCCTCGACCCCGACCAGCGGGTCCGCGACCTCACCGAGGACGAGGTCAACAAGATCCGCGGCTGGGTCGACGAGCACATCACCGTCGAGGGCGACCTGCGCCGCGAGGTGGCCCAGGACATCAAGCGCAAGATCGAGATCGGCTCGCTGCAGGGGGTCCGCCACCGCAAGGGCCTGCCCGTGCGCGGCCAGCGCACCCACACCAACGCCCGGACCCGCAAGGGCCCGAAGAAGACGGTCGCCAACAAGAAGAAGGCTGTGAGGAAGTAGCGATGGCCAAGCCGAAGCCGGGCGGTCGTCGCCCCCGCAAGCGCGAGCGCAAGAACGTCACCAACGGCGTCGTCCACATCAAGAGCTCGTTCAACAACACGATCGTGTCCATCACCGACACCGAGGGCAACGTCATCTCGTGGGCGTCCTCCGGGGGTGTCGGCTTCAAGGGGTCGCGCAAGAGCACCCCGTACGCCGCGCAGATGGCGGCCGAGAAGGCGGCCAGGGCGGCCATGGAGCACGGCCTGCGGCGCGTGGAGGTGCAGGTGAAGGGGCCGGGCTCCGGCCGCGACACCGCGGTGCGCAGCATCCAGAACACCGGCATCGAGGTCACCTCCATCAAGGACGTCACCCCGGTGCCGCACAACGGCTGCCGCCAGCCGAAGCGGCGGAGGACCTGATCATGGCTCGCTACACCGGTCCGAAGGTGCGCATCTCGCGCCGCCTCGGCACCAACATCTTCGAGAACGACAAGGGCCGCAAGGCGCTCGAGCGGCGCCCGTTCCCCCCGGGGCAGCACGGCCGCACGCGGCGGCGCAACGCCGGCAGCGAGTACCTCGCGCAGCTGCAGGAGAAGCAGAAGGCGAAGTACATCTACGGCGTGCTCGAGCGCCAGTTCCGGCGCACCTACGAGGAGGCCAACCGGCTCCAGGGCCCCACGGGCGAGAACCTCCTCCGCCTCCTCGAGCAGCGCCTCGACAACGTCACGTTCCGCGCCGGCTGGGCGAGCACCCGCCCGCAGGCCCGGCAGTTCGTCAGCCACGGCCTGGTCATGGTCAACGGCAAGCGGGTCAACATCCCGTCGTACCGCGTCCGCAAGGGCGACGTCGTCTCGCTGTCGCCGAAGGCCCGGGCGATGATCGTCATCCAGCACAACCTCGACGTCCTCGACCGCCGCGTCGTCGGCTGGCTCGAGGTCGGCGACGGCGGCAAGCAGGTCACGGTCCGCGACCTGCCCCAGCGCGAGCACATCGACGTGCCCGTGCGCGAGTCGCTGATCGTCGAGCTGTACTCGAAGTAACCCGGCTCCGGCCCACCTCGCACCCGCACCGCTCACCCACCTACAGCACAGAGGCGTCCACCATGCTCGTCATCCAGCGCCCCACCGTCGAGGCCCTCGACGAGGAGGAGAACAACCGCCAACGCTTCGCCGTCGGCCCGCTCGAGCCCGGCTTCGGCCACACGATCGGCAACTCGCTGCGCCGCGTCCTGCTCTCGAGCATCCCCGGGGCCGCCGTCACCGCCGTGCGCTTCGACGACGCGCTGCACGAGTTCGACACCATCCAGGGTGTCACCGAGGACGTCACCGACATCATCCTCAACATCAAGGACATCGTGCTCACCAGCACGTCCGACGACGACGTGGTGGTCCGCCTCGACGCCCGCGGCCCGGCGACGGTCACCGCCGCCGACATCAAGTGCCCCAGCGAGATCGAGATCCTCAACCCGAACCAGCACATCGCCACGCTCAACTCGAAGGGCCGCCTGGCCGTCGACCTCACCGTCGGCCGTGGCCGCGGCTACCTCTCGAGCGACCGCGACAACCAGAACCGCACGATCGGCGTCATCCCGATCGACGCCATCTTCTCGCCGGTGCGCCGGGTGATGTTCACCGTCGAGCCCACCCGCGTGGAGCAGAGCACCAACTACGACAAGCTCGTCATCGACATCGAGACCGACGGCTCGATCCCCCCGCGCGACGCGCTGGCGTCGGCCGGCGACACGCTGAAGAAGCTCACCGAGCTGATCGCCGGGCTGAGCGAGGAGCCGCAGGGCCTCGAGCTCGGAGAGGTGGCCAGCATCGCCGCGACCTCCCCCGACCTCGACCTGCCGATCGAGGACCTCGACCTGTCGGAGCGGCCGCGCAACTGCCTCAAGCGTGCCCAGATCAACACGGTCGGCGAGCTGCTCACCAAGACCGAGGACGATCTGCTGAACATCACCAACTTCGGCCAGAAGAGCCTCGACGAGGTGAAGCAGAAGCTCGACGAGCGCGGCCTCACCCTGCGCGGCTGACCCGGCGACCCACCCTTCGAAGGACCCTGCCATGCCCGCCACACCCCGCAGAGCACGCAACTTCGGCCACAGCGCCGCGCACCAGCGGCTGATGATGGCCAACCTCGCCGCGTCGCTGTTCGCCGCCGAGGGGATCGTCACCACCGAGGCGAAGGCCAAGGCGCTGCGCCCCATCGCGGAGAAGCTGATCACGAAGGCGAAGAAGGCCCAGGACGGCGACCCGATGCGCATCCATCGCATCCGCCAGATCCAGGGCTACCTGAACGACAAGGAGATGACGAACAAGCTCGTCACCGACGTCGCGCCCCGGTACCTCGACCGCAACGGCGGCTACCTGCGGATCCTGAAGCTGGGCCCGCGCCAGGGCGACAACGCGCCGATGGCGCGCATCGAGCTCGTCTGACCGCCACGGTCGCCCGATGACCCGGGTGCGCCTCCTCGTCGCCTACGACGGGGCGCACCTCCACGGCTTCGCCGAGCAGGCGGGAGATCCGGTCCCGACCGTGATGGGCGTGCTCCGGCCCGCGCTCGAGCGCGTGTGCGGCGTCCCGCTGCAGCTCACCGGCGCCGGCCGGACCGATGCCGGCGTCCACGCCTGGGGGCAGGTGGTCAGCGGCGACGTGCCCGACGGGACCGACCTGGAGGCGCTGGTGCGCCGGGTGAACCGCATGTGCGCGCCCTCGATCGTGGTGCGCGAGGCCATGGTGGTGGGCGATGACTTCGACGCCCGCCACAGCGCCCGCTGGCGCCACTACCGCTACCACGTGGTGGCGCAGCCCGTGCCGGTGCCGGCGCTCGCGGCCACCGCGTGGCACGTGCCCGAACCGCTCGACCTGCCGGCCATGCAGCTCGGCTGCGATCCCCTCGTGGGCGAGCACGACTTCTCGTCGTTCTGCCGGCGGCCGAAGGTGCGCGACGGCCAGGCGGCGCCGTCGATGGTCCGCCGGGTCCTCGCCGCCGGGTGGACGTGCGTCGACGACGACCACGGGCCGCTGCTGCGCTTCGACATCCGCGCCAACGCCTTCTGCCACCAGATGGTCCGCTCCATCGTCGGCACCCTCGTCGACGTCGGCAGGGGGCGGCTGCGGGCGGGAGAGGTGCGCGGCATCATGCTGCGTCGCGACCGGGCGGCGGCGGGAGCGCCCGCGCCGCCGCAGGGGCTGACCCTGTGGGACGTCGGCTACTGATCAGCTGCCGCGCAGGCTGAGCAGGTACGGCTCGAGGACGATCGCGAGGAGCGGCGCCCGGTCCGGCTCGGTGGTGAACGTGGCCACGTAGGCCGCCGTCGCGGAGACGGTCAGGGCCTGCACGAAGACGAGCCGTGGCGCCCCCGGCAGCGTGCCCGACCAGGTGACGAGGGCGTGCTCGGCGCCGTCGGCGGCCACGTAGCGGCGGACGTCGGTGACCTCCACGTCGGGTGCGCCGGCACGCACCGCGGCCAGCGCGGCCTCCACGTACTGGTCGAGCGTGAGCGGGCCGGGCAGCGCCTCGGTGGTCACGTTGAGGTTGTCGTCGAAGGTGGCCGAGCCGGCGTTGATGACCCAGCTGCGGGCGCCGGCGAGGGGCGTCTCGGTCCAGCCCGGGTCGATCGCGATCGTCCAGCCGGCGGGGTCGGCGACCACCACGGCGCCGGGCGGCACCTCGGGCGCCGGCAGCGGGGCGACCGTGGCCACCGGCTCCGTCGGCGGTGGGGGCTCCGTCGTCGTCGCCTCCGGCTCCGTCGTCGGCGGCGCGGTGGTGACCGTCGTGGCAGGTGCGGGCGCGGTGGTGGGCGGCACCGTCACGGCGGTCGTCGCCGGCGGGGTGGCCTCCTCGTCGTCGCGGGTGATCCACCACGCGGTGGCGATGCCGGCGAGCACCACGGCCAGCGCCACGCCGGCGGCCGCGGCGCGCGACGGCCGGCGGCCACGCGGCGCAGCGCCGCGCGCCACCCGTGGCGGGGCGGCGTGCTCCGCGGACGCTGGCGGGGGTGCGGCCTCGACCGCGGGCAGCGGTGCGGTCGCGGGCGGTGCGGGCGGCGGTGGCGGGGTCGTCCTCGGGCCCGGGGGCGTCGCCGCCGACCTGGGAGGCGGTGGCGGAGGAGGTGGTCCGCCGGGTGCCGATTGCGGTGGCGCGCCGGGGACCGCTGCGGGCGGGGGGAGCTGGGCGGGCCGCTGGCCGGGCGGGGGAGGAGGCAGCGAGCTGATCCGCTCACGGTACCGCGGCGCTGCCCGCCCCCCCGTGGCTCCACCGGCCCACGGTGGAGCGTGCGCTGCGCCGTGCCGCCAGACTGGGGGCCGCGATGGCACCCAGGAGGATCCTCATCTGCTCCACACCCGTCGGCCCGCTCGGCAGCGGCGTCGGAGGAGGCGTGGAGCTCACGTTGCACAGCCTCGTGCTGGGGCTGTCGGCGCGCGGCCACCACGTGGAGGTCGTCGCCCCCGCCGGGTCGTTGCACGTCGGCGCGAGGGTGCACCGCATCGCCGGCGAGCTCCAGCGGAGCAGCCAGATGGAGGGTCGCGACGCGCCGATCACCATGCCGGCGGCGCCCGTCCTCGGGGCGATGTGGTCGTGGGTGCGCGACCACCAGCAGCACTTCGACGTGGTCCTCAACCTCGCCTACGACTGGCTGCCGCTCTACCTCACGCCGTTCCTGCACGTGCCCGTCGGCCACCTCGTCTCCATGGGGTCGCTGAACGACGCCATGGACGCAGCGCTCGCCGACCTGCTCGCGGCCCGTCCCGGCAGCGCCGCCGTGCACAGCCGCGCCCAGGCCGACACGTTCGGCACCGACCCCGAGCGGTTCGCGGTCGTGGGCAGCGGCGTGGCCGTCGAGCGCTACGACGTCCGGACTGTGGCCGACTCGCCGCCGGTGCTCGGCTTCATCGGCCGGATCTCCCCGGAGAAGGGCATCGACGACGTGTTCGCGGTCTCGGCGGCCACCGGCATGCCGGTCAAGGCCTGGGGGCTCATGCAGGACGAGGCGTGCTGGCGCGAGGCCGCCCGCCGGCACCCCGCCGCCAGGGTCACCCACGAGGGCTTCTTCGCCACCGACGACCTGCAGGCCGCCATCGGCGGCTGCGCGGCGATCCTGATGACGTCGCGGTGGGTGGAGGCCTTCGGCAACGTCGCCATCGAGGCGATGGCCTGCGGCGTGCCCGTCATCGCGTACCGGCGTGGCGGCCCCGCCGAGATCGTCGTCGACGGCGAGACCGGCTTCCTCGTCGAGCCGGACCGCCCCGAGGCGATGGCCGCAGCCGTGCGCCGCCTCGACGAGCTCGACCGGCTCGCCTGCCGGCGCGCGGTCGAAGAGCGCTGGTCCACCGACGCCTTCGCGGCCCGGGTCGACCGCTGGCTCGACCAGCTCGTCACCGCCGAGCGGTTGCCGCTGTACGGGGTCAACCCGTAACATTGCACGGTTCCGTTGCGACCCGCCCGACACCCGGGATCGCCGCCGGTCGCCAGAAGGATTGTGGAGATGCGCACGTACAGCCCCAGAGCCAGCGAGATCACCCGCGCCTGGCACGTCGTCGACGCCGAGGGCATGGTCCTCGGACGCCTGTGCACCGAGGTGGCCCGCGTCCTGCGCGGCAAGCACAAGCCCACGTTCGCACCGCACATGGACACCGGCGACCACGTCGTCGTCATCAACGCCGACAAGGTGGTGATGACCAAGGGCAAGGCCGAGTCCTCGCTGGTGTACCGCCACAGCGGCTATCCGGGCGGCCTGCGCAGCGAGTCCTACGCCAACCTGCTCGACCGCAAGCCCGCCGACGCCATCCGCATGAGCGTGCGCGGCATGCTCCCGAAGGGCCCCCTCGGCCGCCAGCAGATCAAGAAGCTCAAGGTCTACGCCGGCCCCGACCACCCGCACGCGGCGCAGCAACCCACCGTCCTCGACATCGCCGCGGCCAAGGCCCGCTGAGCCCAGAGCACCCGGAGCACCCATGGCCACCAAGCCCCTCACCCAGACCACCGGCCGCCGCAAGGAGGCCGTCGCCCGGGCCCGCCTGCGGCCCGGCACCGGCAACCACACCATCAACGGCCGGCCGTTCGAGGAGTACTTCCCCACGGCCGTGCAGCGGATGATCGTCGTCGAGGCGCTGCGCGTCTCCAACGCCGAAGAGGCCTACGACATCGACGCCACCATCCACGGCGGCGGCGTCAGCGGCCAGGCGGGCGCGCTCCGGATGGCCATCGCCCGGGCCCTCGTCGAGCTCGATCCCGAGGCCCGCGTCAGCCTGAAGAAGGCCGGCCTGCTCACGCGCGATCCTCGCCAGAAGGAGAGCAAGAAGTACGGCCTGGTCAAGGCGCGCAAGGCCAAGCAGTACACCAAGCGCTGACCGCCGCATGCCGCTGTTCGGCACCGACGGCGTCCGTGGCCGAGCGTTCAGCGAGCTGACCCCCGAGCTGGTCGCCGCGCTCGGCGCGGCTGCCGGCAGCGTCTTCGGGGGCGGCACGTGGATCGTGGGACGCGACCCGCGCGAGTCCGGGCCGGTGCTCGAGGCCGCCCTGTGCCGTGGCCTCGCCGCGTCGGGAGCGACCGTGCGCCGGGTGGGCGTGGTGCCCACCCCGGCCGTGGCCCACCTGGCCGCCGTCGCCGGGGCTCCTGCGGCGATGATCACCGCCTCGCACAACCCGCACCACGACAACGGCGTGAAGGTGTTCGCGCCCGGCGGGACGAAGCTCGACGACGCCACCGAGGCGCTGATCGAAGCGGCGCTGCGCGACCACGGAGAGGTGCCGGCCCCCGAGGTGCCCGAGCAGCCCGTCGACCAGGGCGCCATCGACGACTACGCCGACCACGTGGTGGGCCTCGTGGCGACACGGGCCCTCGACGGGCTGCACCTCGTCGTCGACTGCGCCAACGGCGCGATGTCGAGCGTCGCCCCGGTCGTGCTGCGCCGCCTCGGCGCCCGCGTCGACGTCCTCCACGCGGCGCCCGACGGCCGCAACATCAACGCCGACTGCGGGGCCACGCGGCCCGAGTCGCTGGCCCGCGCCGTGGTGGCCGCCGGCGCGTCGATGGGCCTCGCCTTCGACGGCGACGGCGACCGCGTGATCGCCGTCGACGAGCTCGGGCGGGTGGTCGACGGCGACCGGCTCCTGGCGCTCGCCGCGCTCGAGCTCCGACGGGCGGACCAGCTGGTCGACGACACGGTGGTCGTGACGGTGATGAGCAACCTCGGGTTCCACCGGGCGATGGCCGACGCCGGCATCCGCGTCGTCACCACGGCCGTCGGCGACCGCTACGTGCTGGAGGCGCTCGAGGCGGGCGGCTACGCGCTCGGCGGCGAGCAGAGCGGCCACATCATCTACCGCCGCCTCGCCACCACGGGCGACGGGCTGCTGGCGGGCACCCGCCTGGCGGCATCCGTGGCCGCCTCCGCCGGCGGGGGCGACGGCGGGGGCACGCTCTCCGAGCTCGCCGCCGGGGTGATGGAGGCGTACCCGCAGCTGCTGGTGAACGTGCGTGTCGCCGAGCGCCACCCCGACATCGCCGACGAGCTGGCCGCCGAGATCGCCGCCGCGCAGGCGCAGCTGGGCGAGGGCCGGGTGCTGGTGCGGGCCAGCGGCACCGAGCCCCTGGTGCGGGTGATGGTGGAGGGCCGCGACGCCGACATCGCCCGCCGGGTGGCCGATGATCTTGCAGAGATCGTGACGGACCGCTTCGGGAGCGCATCGCTAGCCTGAGCCGCCATGTGTGGGATCGTCGCCGTGCTCACCCGGGAGAGCTCCCGTGAGGCGCCCCGGCCGGACGAGCTGCTCCACCTGCTCGACGCCGCCGTCGCCGAGCCGTCGTTGGAGGAGGCCACCGCAGCGACGGCCCGCTGCAACCAGCTCCTGCGCGGCGTGCCCGGCGTCACCGCCCTCGTGGGGCGCGCGGATCTCGCCGCCGGCATGGTGGCGCGGCTCGACCAGCTCGATGCTCGCGCCGACGAGCGCGAGCGCGAGATCGAGGCCGACCCCCGCCTCGGCGCCGACGAGGTGGAGCGGGCGAGCGCCGAGCTGATCGCGCTGCGCGATGCCGTCTGGGCCGTGCGCCACGACCGCCTGCGCACGGCGCGCGAGGTGGAGGCGCTGGCCGGCCGCGACGCCGGCCCGGCCGCGCTCGCCGGCTACCTCGCCGTGCAGCAGGCCCTCTCCGCGCTCGACCGGCTCGAGGTGCGCGGCCGCGACTCCGCCGGCATCCACCTGTACGTGTGGGGCCACGACCTCGACGTGGACGACCCGGCCGTGGCACGGCTGCTCGCCGAGCGCACCACCGACCCGCTCTACCAGAGCGGCTCCGTGCGCATGGCCGCCGGGTGCCTCAGCGTCGTGTACAAGGCCGCGGCCGAGATCGGCGAGCTCGGCGACAACACCCGCGCCCTGCGCGCCGGCGTGCTCGCCGATCCGCTCGTGCGCGCCGCGCTGCGCGCGCCCGGCGCGAGGACGGCGGTGCTCGGGCACACCCGCTGGGCGAGCGTGGGCATCATCAGCGAGCCCAACTGCCACCCGCTGAACAGCGAGGAGGCCGAGCGCTCACCGCACGTCGACGGCGAGCAGGGCTGCTACGTCGTGGCCGCGCTCAACGGTGACGTCGACAACCACGCCGACATCAAGGTGCAGCACCAGCTGCGCATCCCCGGCCCGATCACCACCGACGCCAAGGTGATCCCCGCGGTGATGGCCCGCCACGCAGCCGACGCCGCGCTCTCGGCCGGCGGCGTGCTCCGCCTCGACGAGGCGTTCCGGCGCACGGTGGCCGACTTCGAGGGCAGCGTGGCGATCGCCGCCGCCGCCGCGGAGCAGCCGGAGAAGGTGTTCCTCGCGCTGCGCGGCAGCGGCCAGGCGCTGTACGTGGGTCTGGCGGAGGACACCTTCATCGTCGCGAGCGAGCCCTACGGCGTGGTGGAGGAGACCGACCGGTACCTCCGCCTCGACGGGGAGACGCCCTCGCCGTCCGGCAGCCGCGGTCAGGTGGTGGTCCTCGACGGCAGCCACGCGGGAGAGCTGGACGGCGTGGCCCGCATCGCCTACGACGGCAGCGAGCTGCCGATCGGTCCGCACGACGTGGGCCGGGCCGAGGTGACCACGCGCGACATCGACCGCGGCGACCACCCGCACTTCCTGCTCAAGGAGATCTCCGAAGCGCCGTCGAGCTTCCGCAAGACCCTCCGCGGCCGCATCGTGGAGGACACCTCCGCCGGCCCGGGCTCGCTGCGGGCCGAGCTCGGTGAGCGGGCGCTGCCCGCCGACGTGGTGGCCCGGCTGGCGACCGGCAGCATCGACAAGGTGCGCGTGATCGGCCAGGGCACCGCCGCGGTCGCCGGCCGCAGCATGGCCGCCGTCCTGGAAGCGCTCACCGACGGCCACCTCGACGTCGACGCGCTCACGGCCACCGAGCTCAGCGGCTTCGCCCTGCGCCTCGACATGAGCGACACGCTCGTCGTGGCCGTCAGCCAGAGCGGCACCACCACCGACACCAACCGCACCGTCGACCTCGCGCGCGGCCGCGGTGCCGCGGTGATCGCCATCGTCAACCGCCGCAACAGCGACCTCACCGACAAGAGCGACGGGGTGCTGTACACGAGCGACGGGCGCGACGTGGAGATGAGCGTCGCCTCCACGAAGGCGTTCTACGCCCAGGTGGCCGCCGGGGCGCTGCTCGCCTGCGCCATCGCCGAGGCGGCAGGGCTGGGCGCGCCCCGCCGACGCCACGAGCTGCTCTCGTCGCTGCGCGAGGTGCCGGCCGCGCTGGCCGAGGTGCTCGCCCGACGCGACGCTGTGGCCGAGGCGGCGCGGCAGTTCGCGCCGTCGAAGCGGTACTGGGCGATCGTCGGCAACGGGCCCAACGTCGTGGCGGCCGAGGAGGTGCGGATCAAGCTCAGCGAGCTCTGCTACAAGTCGAGCGCCTGCGACGTCACCGAGGACAAGAAGCACATCGACCTGTCGAGCGAGCCGCTGATCCTCGTGTGCGCGGCGGGCCTCGTCGGCAGCACCGCCGACGACGTCGCCAAGGAGGTGGCGATCTACCGGGCCCACAAGGCCACGCCGATCGTCGTCGCCACGGAGGCCGACGAGCGCTTCGCCGCCGCCGCCGCCGTGCTGGCCGTGCCCGCCGTCGACCCCGCGCTGGCCTTCGTGCTGTCGGCCATGGTGGGCCACCTCTTCGGCTACGAGGCGGCGCTCGCGATCGACGCCTCGGCCCGCCCGCTGCGCGAGGCGCGGGAGGTGATCGAGCGTGCGCTCGCCGAGGGCGGCTCCGGCGACCGGATCCTGTCCCGCGTGCAGGAGCGCATCCCGCCGCTCGCCGACCGGTTCCTCGCCGCGCTGCGCACGGGTAGCTACGACGGTCACCTGGAGGCGTCCACGGCCGTGCGCCTCGCCTCGCGGCTGCGCGACGTGGCCTCCGACAACCCCGTCGAGGTGTACCACCGCGCCACCGGCAACGTGGCCACGCCCGCCGTCGTCGTCGACGAGCTGACCGCCGCGCTCACCCGCGCCATCGAGGAGCTCACCCGCCCGATCGACGCGATCAAGCACCAGGCGAAGACGGTCACGGTGGGGATCAGCCGCAGCGACGAGGGGGTGCTCGACCGCCGCCTCGTGCAGGAGGTGCTGGAGGCCGGCGCTGGCCGCGACCGCCTGTCGTACCGCACGCTCAAGGTGCTCGCCGACCTCGACCCCGCCGTCGAGTCGGTGGTCGGCTTCACCCGGTACCGGGTGGAGGGCGACCCCCGGCAGGAGGCGACGATCTCGGTCGTCGACCGCGGCGGGCTGTCGCGCGACGTGCCCAGCCGCGTCGACCACGACGCCCGGTTGCGCGGCACGAAGCGGCGCGTGGCCGCCGACCGCCAGGTGCTGGTCGCGAGGGGCCGCCGCGACGGCCGCACCGTGATCATCGTGCCGGAGGTGAAGGGCGGCACGTGCACGGGCATCACCCTCCTGCACGTCCGCTTCCACGACCGGCTGCCGGCGGCGGTGGTGCGCGGCGTGCTGCAGGGCTACGACCACCGCTACGACCGCCTGGTCGACTGGGTCACCGAGACCGAGGGCAGCTTCCGCGACGACCGGCTGGCCGAGCTGTCGGTGGCCGATCTGCTCATCCTGCCCATCTCGGAGACGGCCGACCACTGGCGCACGTGACGGGCGGCAGCGGGTGATCGTCGGCATCGGCGTCGACGCGGTCGACGTCGACCGGTTCCGCCGCTCGCTCGAGCGGACGCCGACCATGCGCACGCGGCTGTTCACCGCGAGCGAGCTCGCCTACGTGGCCCCGCAGGCCGACCCCGTCCCCTCCCTCGCGGCCCGCTTCGCCGCGCGCGAGGCGACGATGAAGGCCCTCGGCGTGGGGCTCGGTGCGTTCGGGTTCCACGACGTGTGGGTGCAGCGAGCCGCCTCCGGCGAGCCGTCGCTCGTCGTCGCCGGCCCCGCCGCCGACCTCGCCGCACGAGCCGGCGTGGCACGGTGGCACCTGTCGCTCACGCACACCGCCGGCGTGGCCATCGCGTACGTCGTGGCCTCGGCCGCCGGGTGACGCCGACGCTCGGCTGCCCGCCGCTGCGCCTGCTTTAGGCTGACGCCGTGCTGCCCATCGTCACGCCGGAGGAGATGCGCGCGATCGATCGGGCGGCGCCGGAGCCTCCCGAGGTGCTGATCGAGCGCGCCGGCGAGGCCGTGGCCCGCGCTGCGATCCGGATGCTCGGCGGCACCTACGGGCGCACGGCCGTGGTGGTGGCGGGTCCCGGCAACAACGGCAACGACGGGCGCGTCGCCGCGAAGCGGCTCCGGACGGCCGGTGTGGCGGTGCGCGTGCTCCGGGCCGAGGACTGCCCCGCGGTGCTGCCGCGTGTCGACCTGGTCGTCGACGCCGCGTACGGCACCGGGTTCCGGGGCAGCTGGCGGGCGCCGGCAGTGGCGCCCACCAGCGACCCGAGGGTGCTCGCCGTCGACGTCCCGAGCGGTGTCGACGGGATGACCGGTGAAGTGTCGGGCCGGGCGCTCCCCGCCGACCGCACCGTCACGTTCGCCGCGTTGAAGCCGGGGCTCCTGTTCGGCGAGGGCGCGGCCCTGTCGGGTGAGGTGGAGGTGGCCGACATCGGCCTCGACGTGGGGGAGCCGGCGGCGAGGCTGCTCGAGGCGGGCGACGTGGCCGCATGGCTGCCGGCGCGGCCGGCCGGCGCCCACAAGTGGCACGCCGCGACCCGGGTGATCGCCGGCAGCCGCACCATGCCGGGTGCCGCCGCCCTCGCCGCCCGGGGCGCGCTGCGGGCGGGAGCGGGGATGGTGGCGGTGTCCACCCCCGGCCTCGACACCGCCGCCGGGCTCCCGGTGGAGGCGGTCCTGCGACCTCTGCCGGCGAGCGGGTGGGCGGCTGGCGCGCTGGCCAGCTTCGACCGGTTCCACTCGCTCGTGCTGGGCCCCGGGCTCGGCCGCAACGACGACACGGCGGCCGACGCGCGCGAGGTGGCCATCCGCTGCCCGCTGCCGGTGGTGCTCGACGGCGACGCGCTGTTCGCGCTGGCGTGGAACGCCGATGGTGCCGCCGCCCTCCTCCGCCGCCGCGAGGCGCCCACCGTGCTCACCCCGCACGACGGCGAGCACCAGCTGCTCACCGGTGCCCGCCCGGGTGCCGATCGCATGGCGTCGGCGCGGCGGCTCGCCGCCGACACCGGGTGTGTCGTGCTGCTGAAGGGCCCCACCACGGCGGTCGCCGATCCCACCGGCGACGTGCTGGTGGTGCGCGCCGGCGACGAGCGGCTGGCGACCGCCGGCACCGGCGACGTGCTCGCCGGGGTGATCGGTGCCCTCCTCGCCATGCGTGTCGACGCCTTCGCCGCGGCGGCCATGGCAGCTTGGATCCACGGCCGCGCGGCCATGCTCGGCCACGAGGTGGGCCTGGTGGCGGGCGACCTGCCGGACCTGCTGCCGGCGGCGCTGGCGCAGCTCCGCCATGGGTGACGGCCCCGCCGCGAGCCCGGCCCACGGCGGGCGGTGGGCCTGGGCGGAGGTCGACCTCGACGCGGTGGCGCACAACGTGGCCGTGCTGTGCGCTGCGGCGGCGCCTGCCGCGGTGTGGGCGGTGGTCAAGGCCGATGCGTACGGGCACGGCGCCGTCGCCGTCGCCCGCACCGCCGTGGCGGCGGGCGCGGCCGGGCTGTGCGTGGCCCTCGTGCAGGAGGCGGCGGCCCTGCGCGCCGCCGGGGTCGCCGCCAACGTGCTGGTGCTGAGCGAGCAGCCGGCCGCCCAGGCGGCGGAGGCGGTCGCGCTCGGGGTGGTGTCCACCGTGGCGTCGGCCGACGGCATCGACGCGCTGGCCGCCGCGGCAGCGGCTGCGGGGCAGCGGCACCGCGTGCACCTGAAGGTCGACACCGGCATGCACCGCGCCGGATGCGCCCCCGCCGACGCGGTCGATCTCGCCGCTCGTGTCGCCGCATCAGGCGCGCTCCAGCTCGACGGCGTGTTCACCCACCTCGCCACCGCCGACGAGCCGGGCCACCCCGACATCGACCGCCAAGTGGGCCGATTCGACACCGTGCTCCACGAGCTGGCACGTGCCGGGTTGCGGCCCGCCACCGTCCACACCGCCAACTCCGCCGCCGCGCTCACCCTCCCCGCCGCCCGCCACCAGATGGTGCGCGTGGGCATCGCCCTCTACGGCCTCGCACCTGGGCCGCTGCTGGCACCGTGGTGCACGGACCTGCGCCCGGCCATGTCGCTGCACGCCAGGATCTCCCGGGTGCACCGCGCCCCGGCCGGCGACGGCGTCTCGTACGGGCTGCGCCACCGCTTCGCGCGGGAGACGACGGTCGCCACGGTGCCCCTCGGCTACGCGGACGGGGTGGCGCGGCGGTCGTTCGAGGTGGGTGCCGAGGTGCTGGTGAGGGGGCGGCGGCGGCCGGTCGTCGGGGTGGTGACGATGGACCAGCTGATGGTCGACGCCGGCGATCTGCCGGTGGCGGTGGGTGACCCGGTGGTGGTGTTCGGCACCCAGGCGGGTGAGCAGCTCGGCGCCGACGAGGTGGCCGCCCGCCTCGGCACCATCGGGTACGAGGTGGTCTGCGCGGTGTCCGCGCGCGTCCCCCGTCGCCACGTGGGGGGCCCGCTCGTAGAATCGACCGCTTGATGCTCCGCCTCCGCTCCACGTCGGTCGACGACACGCGTGCGCTGGCCGCGGCGATCGCCGGGCTCGTGCAGCAGGGCGACGTGATCGTGCTCGCGGGTGAGATGGGTGCCGGCAAGACCGCCTTCGCGCAGGGCTTCGGCCAGGCGCTCGGGGTGACCGACCCGATGACCTCGCCCACGTTCAACCTGGTGCACAGCCACCCCACCGCGAGCAGGGTCACCCTCCACCACGCCGACCTGTACCGCGTGAGCACGCTCCACGAGCTGGCCGACCTCGCGTTCGCGGAGCTGGCCGAGGCGGGCGGCGTGATCGTCGTGGAGTGGGGCGACGTCGCCGGCACCACCCTCGGCGACCACCTCCTCGTCGGCCTGGAGATCGTCGACGAGGGCGGCGACGGCGAGAACGTGGCTGCGGATGCGCCCACCGAGCGGCGGGTGACGATCGAGCCGGTCGGGCGCGCGTGGGCCACGCGGTGGGACGACCTGGAGGCGGCGGTGGCGAGGTTCGCGTGCTGATCCTCGGCATCGAGACCGCCACCGAGCAGGTGAGCGTGGCCATCGGCGGCCACGAGGGCGTGCTCGGGCTGTTCGAGGTGTGCAGGGGCCGCCGCCACGCGGAGATCCTCACGCCCGCCATCCAGTTCCTCTGCGCGCAGGCGGACGTCGAGCTGTCGGAGATGAGCGTCATCGCCGTCGACGTCGGCCCGGGGCTGTTCACCGGCATGCGCGTCGGCCTCGCCGCCGGGAAGGCCCTCGCGCAGGCGCTGCGGGTGCCGATGATCGGCATGAGCTCGCTCGACCTGCTCGCGTTCCCGCTGCGGCACACCGACCGCACCATCGCGGCCGTCATCGACGCCCGCCGCGGCGAGCTGTTCTACGCGCTCTACCGGCCCGTGCCGGGCGGCGTGCAGCAGATCCTCGAGCCGCGCTGCGGGCGCGTGGACGACCTCGTCGCCGACCTGCTCGCCGACGGGGGCGACGCCGTGCTGGTGGGCGACGGCGCCCTGCGCCACCAGGCCACGATCGAGGCCGACGTGGTCCGCTGCCAGTTCGCGGAGCAGTTCCTCTCCCGCCCGTCGGCCGCGCCGCTGGTGCAGCTCGCCCACGCGAGGGCGCTGCGCGAGGAGTGGGTCAACCCGTGGGAGATCCAGCCGATGTACCTGCGCCTCCCCGACGCCCAGATCAACTGGAACACGCGCATGGGCGGTGCGCCGTGAGCGTGCTGTCCCGGTTGCTCGGGCGTCCCGGCGCCGTGCCCGGCGAGGGCTCCGGGGCGGCCGGCCCCGCGCCGCTCACCGTGGAGCCGATGCGTCGCCGCGACCTCCCGGCGATCCAGGTCATCGAGCAGGTCTCGTACCCGCGCCCGTGGACGGCGAACGTGTTCCAGAGCGAGATCGACCTCGCCCGGCGCGGCGAGCGCCACTACGTGGTCGCCCGGCGCGACGGCGAGCTCGTCGGCTACGCAGGGCTGATGTTCGTCGCCGGCGACGGCCACGTCACCAACATCGCCTGCGCGCCCGAGCACCAGCGCACGGGCGTGGCCACCCGGCTGCTCGCCGAGCTGGCGTGGGCTGCGGTGGCGCGGGGCTGCGGCGCGCTCACGCTGGAGGTGCGCGTGAGCAACGCCGGCGCGCAGGCGCTCTACCGCCGCTTCGGCTTTGCGCCCGTCGGCGTGCGCACCAAGTACTACGAGGACGTCGAGGACGCGATCGTCATGTGGTGCCACGACATCGGCGAGCCCGCCTACCGCGAGCGGCTGGCGGCGCTCAGCCCCGAGGCCGCCGACCCCGATGCGAGGAGGAGCGACCGTGCGTGACGTGGAGGTGGGGCCGGAGACGCTCGTGCTCGGCATCGAGACCAGCTGCGACGAGACGGCGGCGGCGTTGGTCTACGGCGGGGTGGACGTCGCGTCCAGCGTGGTCAGTTCGCAGGTCGACCTCCACGCCGAGTTCGGCGGCGTGGTGCCGGAGATCGCGAGCAGGGCCCACCTCGAGTCGCTCAACCCGATCGTCGCGAGGGCCGTCGTGGAGGCGGGGGTGAGCGAGCAGCGCATCGACGCCGTGGCCTGCACCGTCGGCCCTGGCCTCATCGGCGCGCTGCTGGTGGGGGTGGCCGCGGCGAAGGCCTTCGCGCTCGCCTGGGACGTGCCCTTCGTGGGCGTGCACCACCACGAGGCCCACCTCTACTCGGCGTTCCTCGAGGACCCGAGCCTCGAGTTCCCGCTCGTCGTGCTGCTCGTGTCCGGCGGGCACACGATGCTCGTGGAGATGCAGGACCACGGCCGGTACCGGCTGCTGGGGCGGACCATCGACGACGCCGCCGGTGAGGCCTTCGACAAGGTGGCCCGGTTCCTCGGCCTCGGCTACCCCGGCGGCCCGGCCATCGACCGCGAGGCCGAGCGGGGTGATCCCACGGCGATCGCCTTCCCGCGGGCGATGCTGCACGACGGCTTCGACGTGAGCTTCAGCGGGCTGAAGACCGCGGTCGTCAACCACGTGCGCAAGCACCCCGACGTGTCCACCCCCGACGTGGCTGCTTCGTTCCAGGCTGCGGTGGTCGACGTCCTCGTCGCGAAGGCCCAACGCGCGGCGCGTGCCGTCGGGGCGAAGGGGCTGCTGCTCGCCGGCGGCGTGGCCGCCAACTCGCTGCTGCGCGAGCGGTTCCTCGACGCCTGCGCCGACGAGGGGATCCGCGGCTTCCTGCCCAGCAGGGCGATGTGCACCGACAACGCGGCGATGATCGCCGCCGCGGGCTGGTACCGCCTCCGCAGCGACGGCCCGACCCCGCTCGACTGCGGCGCCTCGCCCAACCTCGCCCTGCCGTGGATCTCGTCCTAGGCGGGTTCCGCCCGGTGGCGCCGGTGGTGCTGGCGCCCATGGCGGGGGTGACCAACACCGCGTTCCGGGCGATGTGCCGGCGGTTCGCGCCGGGCCTCGTCTACGTGAACGAGATGGTGATGGCCACGGCCGTGGTCCACCGCAACCCCAAGACCGACCGGATGATGGCGTTCGCGCCCGACGAGGCGCCGCGCAGCCTGCAGATGTACGGCAGCGACCCGGTGATGATCGGTGAGGCCGTCCGCCGGGTGTGCGCGGAGGGCCGCGTCGACCACGTCGACCTCAACTTCGGCTGCCCCGCAGCGAAGGTGACCCGCAAGGGCGGGGGCGCCGCGGTGCCCGCCAAGCCGAAGCTGTTGCGGGCCATCCTGCGCGCCGCCGTGGGCGCGGCCGATCCCTACGGCGTGCCGGTCACGGCCAAGTTCCGGATCGGCCTCACCCCGGCGCTGCACACCCACCTCAGCACGGGCCGCGTGGCCGAGGACGAGGGGCTCGCGGCGATCGCGCTGCACGCCCGCACCGCCGAGCAGCACTACGCGGGTGAGGCCGACTGGACCGCGATCGGCGAGCTGAAGGCGGCGGTGTCGACCATCCCCGTGCTCGGCAACGGCGACATCTGGGAGGCCGCCGACGCGACGGCGATGGTGGCCGCGACCGGCTGCGACGGCGTGGTCGTCGGCCGCGGGTGCCTCGGGCGGCCGTGGCTGTTCCGCGACCTCGTCCACGCCTTCACCGGCCGGCCGGTGCCGGGCCCGCCGCTGCTCGGCGAGGTGGCCGAGGTGATGCGCGACCACGCCCACCTGCTCGTCGACCACCTCGGGCCTGGGCTCGCCCTGCGCGACTTCCGCAAGCACACGTCCTGGTACCTCACCGGCTACCCCGTCGGCGGGGCGCTGCGCGGGCGGTTCGCGCAGGTGTCCACGCTCGACGAGCTCGACGACCTCCTCGCCGAGCTCGACCCCGGCACGGCGCTCGTCCCCGGTGGGCAACGGATCCGCCGCGGCCACACCAACGGCCCGATCAAGGTCGCCCTGCCGGACGGCTACCTCGACCGCCTCGACGACGACGCCGTTCCGGACGACGCCGACGTGATGGCGCTGAGCGGCGGGTGAGCGACGACGGCGCGCCCGCCGGGGGAGCCGTGCGGGTGGTCCTCGCCTCCGCGTCGCCGCGCCGGCGCGACCTGCTCACCCAGCTCGGGGTGGAGCTCGAGGTCCGCCCCGCCGACCTCGACGAGGCGGAGCGCCCGGGGGAGGACCCGGTGGCCTACGTCCGCCGGCTCTCGGTGGAGAAGGCCCTCGCCGTGCCGGCCGGCGACCACGAGCTGGTGGTGGCCGCCGACACCACGGTCGACCTCGACGGCCGCATCCTCGCGAAGCCCGCCGACGCCGACGACGCGCGGGCGATGCTGCGCGCCCTGTCGGCGCGCACGCACAAGGTGCACACCGGGGTCACGGTCCGCCGCGGCGGGCGCACGGCCACCGACGTGGCCACCACGCTCGTCACCTTCACGCCGCTCAGCTCAGCGGCGGTGGAGTGGTACCTGTCCACCGGCGAGCCGTTCGACAAGGCCGGCGCCTACGCGATCCAGGGCGCTGGCGCGGTGTTCGTGGCCAGCGTGAAGGGCAGCGTCAGCAACGTGGTCGGGCTCCCGCTCACCACCGTGGTCGCGCTCGCCCGCTCCCTCGGCGTCGAGCTCCCCTGACCGCGCCAGATCGGGTACGGGTGCACGACTGTCGTGCACCCGTACCCGATCTCGGCCGTCACGGTCCGAGCGGGACGGGGTTCCCGTCGCGGTCGAGCAGCTCGACGGTCGCCGGCCCGAGCTCGCGGTGCGCGTAGGTGGCCACGAACACCGTGGTGTCGCCGAGCTGCTGCATCGGCACCACCACCGGCTCCTGCCCGGGCAGCGTCACGACGGCCGTGCGCGCCCGGTTCGGCCAGCGGGCGGTGGCCAGCACCACGCTCACGCCGGGGTCGGCGTAGGTCTGCACCGCGGCGCCCGGCGGCACGTCGTAGCCGGCGAAGACGTTGCGGCTGCGGCCGACGAAGGCGGTGAAGTAGCCGTCGGCCACCCGCACCCGCCACGGCGAGCCGTCGGTGAACGAGCCCCGTTGCTGGAGCGACGCGGCGGGTGGCGTCTCGGGGTACCGCAGCCCCCGGTTCGTGCGCCGGAGCAGGTCGAGCCACTCGTCCTCGCTGGCGGGGCGCATCCCTCCCACGTGGCGGAGCAGCTCGACGGGGTCGACGCGGAAGCCGGACACGGTGACGGCCTGGTCGCCGTCCCGGAGCACGGCCATCAGCCAGCGGTCGGTCTGGTGGGCGCCGAGCGACCACAGGGTGACGGGTCGGCCGGCGGCGGCGAGCGCGTGGAGCATGTCGTCGGTGGCGGCGTCGGTGGTGGCAGGGGTGAGCAGGATCGGGGCCAGGTCCAGGAGCGAGGTCTCCACGTCGACCAGATCCACGCGCAGGCTCGTCTCCGCTCGCGGGTCCCAGTAGGTGACGCTCGCCGTCGGCGTCAGCGCGAGCCCGGTGGCTCCGCTGGGCCGGAGCCCGCTCCAGGCGAGGACGAGGCCGTCGAGCGCCGCCGGTGGCGCCTCGGCCGGCCATCCCTCCTGCAGGACGTGCAGCTGCGTGGCCAGGTCCATCACGTCGGCGGCGTCGAGGCCGTGCGCGCGCAGGCTGGCCAGCAGCCCCTCCTCGCCGGCGCGGCGCACGGTGACCACCGTGACCTCACCCGGTGCGCCGGCCACCACCAGCTCGTGGTCGCCGACCACCACGCGGCTGCCGCCGCGCAGCATCGGCGGGCGCTCGAAGGCGGTGGGGGTGCGGACCGTCAGCCACCTCCCGGCCGGGTCGGGCGCCCCGCCCGGCGCGAACGGCTCCGTCCACACCGCCAACGACGACGCCGCCGCAGCGGCCTCGACCGGCTGTGAGCTCGCTCCCGCGAACGCCATCCCCTCCGGCGGATCACCGGGGATCCACCCGACCGGGGTGGTGACCGTGCCGGCGAGCACGTCGGTGGTGGACGGGGCCGGCGCGGTGGAGGCCACCACGGTGGTGTCCGGCGCGGTGGTGGACGGCGTGGACGGCGTGCCGTCATCGGCCCACGGCGCGGCGGCGAGCACGCCGGCGGCCACCAGGGCGAGGACGACGAGGCCGGCCACTGGACCGGACCACCGTGAGCGCGGGCCGTCGTCGCCGCCGCGCTCGTCCCACCCGTCGAAGCCGGCGAAGGTCACCGGACCGGCGGCGTCGTCGTCGCCGAAGGCGTCGGGCCGGGGCGACAGGAACTCGATGTCGCTCACGGGCCCATCGTTCCAGGGTGGTGGGCGCGGCGCCAGGGGAGCCGGGCGGGAGGGCGGTTAGCACTCTCGCCCGGCGGTTGCTAACTCCGGCGCGGCTCGCGTAGTCTTGGCACTCGTGAGGGGCGAGTGCTAACGCCCCGACGTTCCCCAACCCCACGTGTACCGCCAATGGAGGCCTGCACCCATGTCACTGAAGCCGCTCGATGACCGCATCGTCGTGAAGCCCAACGAGGCCGAGCAGACCACCGCCTCGGGCCTGGTCATCCCCGACACCGCCAAGGAGAAGCCCCAGCAGGGCTCCGTCGTCGCCGTCGGCCCGGGCCGCTGGAGCGACGACGAGGGCAAGCACTTCGCTCTCGACGTGAAGGTCGGCGACACCGTGCTCTACTCGAAGTACGGCGGCACCGAGGTGACCGTCGACGGCGAGGACCTGCTCATCCTCACGAGCCGCGACGTGCTCGCGATCGTGGAGAAGTGACCGACCGATGGCCAAGCAGCTGAAGTTCGACGACGAGGCTCGTCGGGCGCTCGAGGCGGGCGTCAACAAGCTCGCCGACACCGTGAAGGTGACGCTCGGGCCGAAGGGGCGCAACGTCGTCCTCGACAAGAAGTTCGGGGCGCCGACCATCACCAACGACGGCGTGTCCATCGCGAAGGAGGTCGAGCTCGACGACCCCTTCGAGAACATGGGTGCGCAGTTGGTGAAGGAGGTGGCCACCAAGACCAACGACATCGCCGGTGACGGCACCACCACCGCCACCGTCCTGGCCCAGGCGCTCGTGCACCTCGGCCTGCGCAACGTGGCCGCCGGGGCGAACCCGCTCGGCCTGAAGCGCGGCATCGAGAAGGCCGTCGCGGCCGCGGTCGAGTCCATCAAGTCCCAGGCGAAGGAGGTCGACGACAAGGGCGACATCGCCGCCGTGGCCACCATCTCGGCGGCCGACGCGTCCATCGGCGAGGTGATCGCCAACGCCATCGACAAGGTCGGCAAGGACGGCGTCGTCACCGTCGAGGAGAGCAACACCTTCGGCACGGAGCTCGAGTTCACCGAGGGCATGCAGTTCGACAAGGGCTACCTGTCGCCGTACTTCGTCACCGACCCGGAGCGCCAGGAGGCCGTCCTCGAGGACCCGTACATCCTCCTCCACGGGGCGAAGATCTCGACGGTGCAGTCGCTGCTGCCCGCGCTCGAGGCCGTGATGAAGTCGGGGCGCCCGCTGGTGATCATCGCCGAGGACGTCGAGGGCGAGGCCCTCGCCACCCTCGTGGTGAACAAGATCCGCGGCACGTTCAACTCCACGGCCGTCAAGGCCCCCGGGTTCGGCGACCGCCGCAAGGCGATGCTCCAGGACATGGCCATCCTCACCGGCGGCCAGGTGATCAGCGAGGAGGTCGGGCTCAAGCTCGACAACGTGACCCTCGACCTACTCGGTCGCGCCAAGCGGGTGATCATCACCAAGGACAACACCACCATCGTCGAGGGTGCAGGGTCCGACGACGACATCAAGGGCCGGATCAACCAGATCAAGGCCGAGATCGAGAACACGGACTCCGACTGGGACCGCGAGAAGCTCCAGGAGCGCCTCGCCAAGCTGGCCGGCGGCGTCGCCGTCATCAAGGTCGGCGCGGCCACCGAGGTGGAGCTCAAGGAGAAGAAGCACCGCATCGAGGACGCCGTCTCGGCCACTCGTGCGGCCATCGAGGAGGGCGTGGTCGCCGGCGGCGGCACGGCCCTCGTCCGGGCCCGCGCGGCCGTGGCCGACGTGCTCTCGAAGCTCGAGGGCGACGAGGCCACCGGTGCCCGCACCGTGTGGGAGGCGCTCGTGGCGCCGGCCCGCATGATCGCGGACAACGCCGGCCTCGAGGGCGCCGTCACCGTGCAGGCGGTGGAGGCAGCCGAGGGCTCGACCGGCCTCAACGCGGCCACCGGCGAGATGACCGACCTGGTGAAGGCCGGCATCATCGACCCCGCCAAGGTGACCCGCGCCGCGCTGCAGAACGCGGCGTCGATCGCCGCCCTCGTGCTCACCACCGAGTGCCTCGTCGCCGACAAGCCCGAGAAGGCTGCGCCGGCGATGCCGGGCGGCGGCGGCATGGGCGGCATGGGTGGCATGGGCATGATGTGAGCCCGTGCCGCCAGCCGGCTCCAGCCGAGCCGGCATGACGGTTCAAGGAGCGTCGGCCACGTGCCGATGACGTTCCTCGCAGACAGCCCCGGTGCCGCCCTCGTGGCCGCCGGGGCTGTTGCCGTTCCCGGGCCGGGTCGGGCCCGCACCGGTAGCCTGGCGCCGTGGCACGCACGGCGGTGAAGCGTCCGTTCTGGATGCACCAGCTGGTGGAGTACGTGCTCGGCATGGTCCTCGTGGCGCAGGGCCTGCAGAGCCCCACGCCGGTGGCGCCGGCCGTGGCGGGCGGGCTGATCGTCGTCAACGCCGCGATCGTGCGCGGTGCGCCGCTGTCCGCCTTCCGCCTCCTGCGTCGGGCCCAGCACCGCGCGCTCGACCTCGTCGTGCTGGCGGCCGTGCTGGTGCTGGCGCTGCAGCCGTGGATGGCAGTGGAATCGGGGGCCCGCCTCGTGATGGTCGGGGTCGCCGCCGTGATGGGCGTGGTCTGGTGGAACAGCAGCTTCGCCGAGCGTGCCCCCCGCTCCCGCCGGCCGGTGGGTGCGCCCGGTGAGGCGAGGGGCACCGAGGTGGGCCGGTTGGCCGGCCGCCTCGTCGGCGACGGCATCAACGCCGCCCGCCGCATGGGCAAGCGCTCCTGACAGCTCACCCGTCGGCTGCCGGCCGTAGCCTGCGAGGCGTGTCCGAGCACTTCGAGATCCCTCCGCCCGACCTCACCAAGCTGATCGCCGCGTGGGAGGAGTGGGAGCGCGGTGAGCAGTCGCCGGGGACGGTGATGGCCAAGCTGAAGACGGCCGGGCTCGCGACCGTCCTCGCGCAGCTGCGCGACAGCGGCTGGACCCCGCAGCCCGGCGCCTGATGCCCCCGCCGCCGGCGTCGCGGGGCGGCCGTCAGGTCATCCCGCGGCCCGACGTCTGGCGGCTCGGTGCCCCTGCGCCGTGGCGCGACGGCCGCGCCCCCGCGTCGGTGGCCGACGTGGTCGACGTCGTCACCGGCCACGAGCCGGCGCGCGTGCCGCCGTTCCCTGGCGCCCGCGACTCGGCCGTGCTGGTGCTGCTCCACGGCGGCCCCGACGGGCCCGAAGTGCTGTTCACCAAGCGCGCCGCGCACCTGCGCAACCACCGCGGCGAGATCAGCTTCCCCGGCGGGCGGACCGAACCGGGGGAGACGCCGCCGGCGGCCGCCCTGCGCGAGGCGTGGGAGGAGGTGGCCGTGCCCGCCGAGGTGGTGACGGTCCACGGCGAGCTCGACCACCTGGCCACCGTGGTGAGCCGCAGCTACATCGTCCCGGTGGTGGGCTCGGTGGCGGCCCGCCCGCCGCTCACGCCGCACCCCGGCGAGGTGGAGCGGGCGATGTGGGTGCCGCTCGCCGAGCTCGCCCACCCCGAGGCCTACCGCGAGGAGTGGTGGGGCTCCCCGCCGCTCGAGCGGGCCGTGCACTTCTTCGAGCTCGAGGGTGAGACGGTGTGGGGGGCCACGGCCCGCGTGCTGCACCAGCTGCTGCGGCTGGCCTACGGCCCGCCGGCCACGCGCACGACGCCGTAGAACGTGTACGCCCACGACGTGCAGGTGGGCCCGTCGTACCACCGCCGGCCGCGGCAGTGGGCGCGCATGTCGGCCAGGAACTGCTTGTCCACGCGCTCGCGGGCGCGGGTGTTCCAGAAGGTGCCGCCCCCGTAGCGCTGCTCGAGCAGGCGCAGGTTGCGGTACCCGAAGTCGTGGCGCTGGCAGGCCACGGTGAAGTCGAACGAGCGGCCGGTGTTGCCGACGAGCGGCGCCGAGCAGCCGTCCGACGTCCAGTCGAACCACGGATCGCCCGTGCGTGCGGTGGTGCGGAACTCGGCCATCGTGGTGGCGTAGAGGAGCCGCTCCACGACGGCGAGGTCACCGGGGCCGGTGTGCTGGCTGGCCGAGCCGGGCGTGGCCGGCGAGAGGACGGTCAGGATGCTCGTGACCGCGACGAGCACGCGGAGGTGGTGCCTCATGCGGTGCTCCCTGTGCTCGTGGTGCTGGTGTGCCCGAGGTGCCCGAGGTGCATGGACCGGTGAGCACCCCGGTCGCCCGAGTCAAGCATGGGCGAGGTGCTGCAGCAACCCCCAGGCCGCGTCGACGTGCTCCGCACCGGTGGTCCTCGCGCCGATGGAGATGCGCAGCACGCTGCTGCCGTCGAGCACGGT
>VFQR01001027.1_pt1 | contig 25140 bp, 27 predicted proteins | sample 3512321 | NCBI WGS metagenome assembly VFQR01 (sample SAMN10412374, study PRJNA504923) | tailings metagenome | isolation source: Relicate 3 Philex TSF1 revegetated site | place: Philippines: Tuba, Benguet | collected 2017-08-29 | reverse complement strand
AACAAGGAGACTATTTCTATGATGACAACCGAATCTATACTCACTGAAATGGAAGCTTGCAAACAAATCTCTATTGAATGCCAAACTACTTGCATTGATACCCTCAAATACTGCAAGAGTCAGGGTGGTAAATACATGGATATGGCTATGATGTCCATGTTGCGGGACTGTGCAGAAATGTGCATGATGTGCGTCAACATGATTAATGACGGTTCCGAGTTTATGGGAAACACCTGTAGTTTGTGCGCCCAAATTTGCGATCGCACCGCCCTAGCTTGTGAACAAATGAGCAGTGATGCCACAATGATGTTCTGTGCCAGTATTTGCCGCAAGTGCGCTCAACATTGCAACGCAATGGGACTTAATTCTGCTTCCTATTTTCGCAGATCAAGCTTGGTGACAGAAGATTCACTACTATCTAGCTAATTTTCCCCCAGGATTAAGTTGCCCTTATAGCAGACTTGCGATTATACCTAAATTCATAGTTTCTCCAGTATCTTTAGTTTTCGCCACTCAAAATCTTTTTGAGTGGCGAAAACTTAGGGAAAGATACAATTCTTGTGACTACCAAAAAGCAGTGCTAGACAGCAACAGGAGTAGCAAATCTAGCATATCGCTCTATGTAAAACTCCTTGCTATTAGCGATCGCCACTACAGAATCACGTTGTTTTACAGCCTTTTTCCATTGACGTAGACGAGTAAATTCCTCTGGTATCCCAAAGCCTCGATAGTGCTTCAGTGCAGGCCAACGCTCAAACCAGGGATAAAAGGTGAAATCAACCAGACTGACGGATTCGCCAAACCAGTAAGGGCCGTCTCCTGATAACTTCCCAAAAGCTTCATTCTCGATAAATTCCAGATGTTTGTACAGCTCTTGTTTAGCTGCTTCTTGCTGTTGAACATCGGGACTACGCAAGAGAGTAGAAAAAGCTGGAACGAATCGAGTATTAGCAAAATCAATCCAGATGCGAGCTTGTGCTTTAGCAATGGAACTGCTAGGTAAAAGAGGTGGATTGGGAAATACCTCATTAAGATATTCGTTGATTACTGCCGATTCCCAAACTCGGTGATTATTATGTGTGATCGCAGGCACTTTTCCATAAGGAGAAATATCTGTAAATCCCTCCGGTTTATTCTGCAAATTAATCTCAATCAAGTCAAAGTCGATGCCTTTTTCTTGCAATACCAAACGCGAACGGTGAGCATAAGGGCAAACAACTGCACTATATATCTTGATTTCAGACATGTTGATTATTCCTCTATGAATAGGATTGGTTTATTAGCCTTGGAAATTAATTCAATTCAATCCAAAATCTAAAATTGAACTAGAGCCAAGGCACTTCTTCAGGCGCATAACGAAAAGCGCGGAAGACTGAATTTTGCTCCCCACTAGCTACTGCTGACTTCTCACCAAGATTCCGAACAGCAAAGTGAGGATTAACATATTCCCAAACAATCTCTCCAGTAACTGTCACCTCAAATATCCGACCGAAAGCACCTTCTGTAATTAAAGTGTTGCCATTCGCTAGACGCTGTGCGCCTGATATATACGAACTGAAGAAATTTTGAGGTGGGTTGTCAGTGTATTGCCAAACTATTTCTTTCGTTTGACGGGTAACTTCAATCACACGAGAGAAATTCAGCGCAGTGTGACGGCGATGTGCGCCATTATCAAAAATTAGGATATTGCCGTTAGCTAATTCGTTAGGAAAGTGCTGTTGTGCTAAAACGTCATCTCCAAGTGTCCAGATAATCTCTCCTGTATTGCGATCGATAATTACAACGGTAGAGATATTACGAAAGCTGACTATAATACTACCGTCAGCGAGTTCGCCTACAGTATTGCCATGAGTCCATTCGTGTCGTTGATCTTGGGGAGTGATAGTAAAAATATCTGGATCTAAGTGTTCATGGGCGTGCCAAGTCCAAACAATTTCACCCCCAGGAGTAACTTCGTAAAGCACATCAGCATAGATATTACCGTCTGCTTCTGTTCCTGCTACACCGCCTTTGATACGAGGAACCAAAGACTGAGGTATCTTTTCAATAGCTAATAAAATCGTGTTACCGTTGCGTAGTCTGCGCCCGTCGTGATGATGATCTGGATGTTTATATTCCCAAATAATATTTCCCTTGGGATCTGCTTCTAAGACAACACCACCTTTAAAGGCAGCCCACAAAGGAAAATGTGGCGGAATATCTAGCGTCTTACCATTATAAAAAAGGTTGCCATTGGGTAAAAGATAAGCATATAAACCCGGTGAATATGGAAGATTCCATTGATGTACTACTTCTCCTTCTAGATTCAGAAGATATACTTCTCCCTTACCTGTAAGTGGTGTAAAAAGTGTATAACCCTTGAATACCTTGTCAGGATTATAAGCTCTTAAACCAGTACTACGGCGACGAATAGTATTTTGGTCAACCGATGCTGTTGCGATCGTCATAGTTTTCAGAAAATTAGGGATTGGGAACTAGGGACTGGGAAAAATAACTACTCAGCACTCTTATGGTGCTGGATTTGGATATTGAGTATGAACTGAATCCAACTCAGCCAAGATATCTTTGTCGAGAACTACATTGATGCTTTCTATATTCTCCTTGAGTTGTTCGAGTGTAGTAGCACCAATAATCGTACTAGCAACAAACCAACGACTCCGCACAAATGCGATCGCTAATTGTGCAGGACTTATTTGATGGCGTTTGGCAATTTCTATATAAGCTGCTACTGCTTTGCTAACATTTGGTTTTAAATATCGCTGACCAAAGTTTTCAAATAAAGTAACTCTTGCTTTCTCTGGTTTACCGTTGAGGTATTTACCAGTTAAATAGCCAAATCCCAAAGGGCTGTAAGCTAGTAAAGGAACGTTTTCGTAATAAACTGCTTCTGCAAGTGCGCCATCAAACACTCGATTGAGTAAATTGTAGGCATTTTGAATTGAGACGACTTTAGGTAATCCTAATTGCTTAGCTGCGTGGCTAAATTGTGCAATGCCCCAAGGGGTTTCATTACTTAAGCCGATATAGCGAATTTTACCTGCATTGATGACATCAGCAAAAACTTCTAGTTGTTCAGTGATGGAAACTGTTTCTTTTATCTGAGTGGGGTCAAAAACTGTTTGTCCAAAACGAGGTACATAACGATCTGGCCAATGGATTTGATATAAATCAATGTAGTCTGTCTGCAATCTTTTCAGACTATCATCTACAGCTTGTTTGATATTGTCTCTATCAATGGCTTTAGCTCCATCACGTAGCCACTTAAAGCCTCGACCTGGCCCTGCTATTTTAGTAGCAATTATTAGTTGATCTCGCTGTTGATGTTTTAACCATTCTCCAATATAAGTTTCGGTTAAACCATAGGTTTCAACACTGGTTGGTACTGGGTACATCTCAGCCGCATCAATGAAGTTGATTCCCTGGCTAATGGCATAATCTAGCTGCTGGTGGGCTTCTTCTATAATATTTTGTTGCCCATAAGTCATTGTGCCAAGGCAAATATCGGAAATGTTGAGGTCACTATTACCTAATTGGTTATACTGCATATTTTGGGATATGTTCATTATTGAATTGACAATTTTTATTGCTCAGTTTGTATTGCTCAATAATTACTGCTTCTGCTGTGAAATATTTTCTCTTGAGAACCAATGATAATTATTTAGATAATACTACGGTATGTACATCAATTTACTCGTGTTTAAAACAAAATTCACAAAATAATTTTAACAAACATCTATTTTGATACTTGACAAATGTCAATAATGTTTTATTTTTTGTGTAGGCGATCGCCATAACCAACATTATGGTTATCGATATAATTTTCTGTGTAGCCTAGTTATTAGGATACGCACGATTAGGAGAACCTGAGCATGACAATCTTACAAGTTGTAGACAAAGAGTTTTCAAAAGTTCCCATAATTGATATTAGTGCGCTGATTTTCCAAACTAACAACTCTTGTTGTGGAGTTGTTGCAGACCAAATCAGACAAGCGTGCCAAGATTACGGTTTCTTCTATATCGTCGGACATGGAGTTGATGAACAATTACAAGAGCAACTAGAATATCTCAGTCAACAGTTCTTCGCCCAGGATGTAGAAACTAAACTAAAGATTCGTATGGCTCTTGGTGGTAGAGCATGGCGAGGATATTTCCCTGTCGGTAACGAGTTGACATCAGGTAGACCTGATTTAAAAGAAGGTATTTACTTTGGTACAGAACTAGAAGAAGACCATCCACTTGTGAAAGCTGGTACACCAATGCACGGTCACAATCTTTTTCCATCCAACATTCCCCAATTTAGGGAAACAGTACTTGAATATATATACTCAATGACCAAACTTGGACAGACTTTAATGGCTGGTATTGCTCTAAGTTTGGGATTAGAAAAGTCTTACTTTGCAGACCGTTATACAAAAGATCCATTGATATTATTTCGGATTTTCAATTACCCTCCCAATTCATCATTATCTAAATCTGAATGGGGCGTTGGTGAACATACAGATTATGGAGTATTAACTATACTCAAACAAGATAATGTTGGTGGATTACAAGTCAAATCAAAGTCTGGTTGGATAGATGCACCTCCTATTCCTGGTTCATTCGTATGCAATATTGGGGATATGCTTGATCGCATGACACGAGGACTGTATCGCTCAACACCCCACCGCGTTCAGAACTTATCAACGAGTAATCGCCTATCATTTCCCTTCTTCTTTGATCCCAACTTTAACGTTGAAGTCAAACCCATTGAACTAAATGATGTAGTCGTTAATGATGATAAAAGCGATCGCTGGGATAAAGCCAGTGTCCACGAATTTCGCGGCACATACGGCGAATATCTCTTGAATAAAGTCTCCAAAGTATTTCCAGAACTACGTTAAAAAGTGATTGAGAGTGCTGAATAAAAACCCAGTCGCCAATCCCCAGTTACCAAACACCCAAATTAACTTTGATAAGGACGCGGCAGTTGGCGCAGTTTATGAGCTGTATCCAATTCACTATTGTTTTTCCTGCCATATCCCCAACCCAAGAGGCTACGATATTCACCCATGATGCCACTTTCAATTAAATCATCCTCATTGACCGCAACATTAGTATGAGATTCAGGTGCAACATAGAGTGCATCCGCAGGGCAATATGCCTCACACATGAAACAAGTTTGACAGTCTTCCTTGCGGGCGATCGCAGGTGGTTGGTTAGGTACGGAGTCAAAGACATTGGTAGGACACACTTGGACGCACAAATTGCAATTGATACAGAGTTTATGGCTGACAAGCTCAATCATGATCCTGCTCCTATTACAACTTTGATACAGTAGGTGTGGTTTGAGTGGTTTGTACTGGTGATGTAGCGTAGACGCTTTACGGTGAGGGGGTCGCAGTCTTGGCGGTTCCTGTCAATTGCGATAGCACAGCGTTAGCGACGTTAGGAGCGTCACCCCCGAACCCGTTGGCGCAGCCTCTCGTCGAGAAGGGCTTGTCGCCAGACATCGCATCCGTAATCCAATCACGCCTCACCCAAAGCTTATCTAAGCCGCCTGTTGCTTGGTAATAACGCTGATTTGGATCGGTTTCGGGATAGTCTATGCGAATATGTTCGCTGCGCGTTTCTGTGCGATTTAACGCGCTAAAATACGCCCATCGTGCTACAGCCGTTAAAGCAGCCGCTCGACGAGAAAATTCCACATCGCGCACTGTATCTTGTTTTGGGTTCCCTTGTACTTGCTGCCACAGCGTTTCTAATTTAGCGAGAGAATCCAAAAGTCCTTGTTCAGAACGCAAGTAATTCTTCTCCAACGGGAACATCTGGGCTTGTACACCGCGCACGATCGCCTCACTATCGAATGTTTCAGAAGTGGGTGAGGGCGACGATGAGCTACGCCCCGCCAAAGGCGATGGCGTTCCGCCCAGCGTAGCTGATCGCAATCCCACTTGACCAGCAGGACGCGCAACCCGTTCATTTGCATTAGCGCCCAGACTCTTAGCAAAGTCTGCTGCTCCAACTCCTGCCCATTGCCCTGTGGAGATTGCCCAGGCAGCATTGGGGCCACCACCCCCAGAAGCTAAACCGGCTAAAAACTCCCGCGATGCTGCATCACCGGCAGCGTAGAGGCCAGGAACTTTTGTAGCGCAATCATCATTCACAATCCGAATCCCACCTGTACCACGGACTGTACCCTCTAAAACAAGTGTCACAGGCACTCGTTCTGTATATGGGTCAATACCGGCTTTGGTATAGGGTAGAAAAGCAATGAAATGAGACTTTTCAATCACTGCTTTAACTTCCGGTGTGGCTCGATCCAAACGAGCATAAACGGGGCCTTTCAGGAGGGCATTAGGGAGGAATGATGGATCGCGACGACCATTGATATAACCACCGAGATCATTGCCTGCTTCATCGGTATAACTAGCCCAGCCGAAAGGAACACCCCTGGTTACAGTCGCATTGAAAGCCGTCGAAATGGCATAGTGATTAGAAGCTTCCATACTAGAAAGTTCCCCACCAGCTTCCACCGCCATCAACAGACCATCACCTGTATTGGTATTGCAACCTAATGCTTTACTCAAGAATGCACAACCGCCATTCGCTAAGACTACTGCACCAGCACGAACGATATAGGTACGATGATGTTGCCTCTGCACACCTCTTGCTCCAGCTACTGAGCCGTCGTCAGCCAATAAAAGCTCTAGAGCCGGACTTTGGTCGAGAATCTGCACACCAACACGCAAAAGGTTTTTGCGAAGTACCCGCATATATTCAGGGCCATAATAACTCTGACGCACAGATTCCCCATCTTCTTTAGGGAAACGATAGCCCCAACTTTCCACTAGGGGCAAACTCAGCCAAGTTTTTTCGATAACACGCTCTATCCAACGTGAGTTAGCGAGGTTTTTTCCTATGCGATAACGCTCCGATAAAACTTTTTCCCAATTCTCTGGAGACGGAGCCATGATGCCATTGCCACTAGCCGCCGCCGCACCACTCGTACCCAGAAAACCTTTATCAACAATGATGACTTTGACTCCTTGGGATGCGGCTGCCCAGGCTGCCCATGCAGCGGCAGGACCACCACCAATTACCAGTACATCAGTAGTTAATTGTAGTTCATTTTCACTATGGACTGTTAGCAATTCCCTTTCCTCAATAAAGTCTCCAAAGTACAGCAGAATTCAGAAGCGCTCCGACTTTTCGCTGCGTCTGTGCATAAGGCAAATTCATCCATTCAATCGGCAACGCCCACAAAATTAATAAACAGAAGTCAGCAATTTATCGATCGCACCTCGAAACGCCGTTGCTGCACCAGCACTCATATCACGGGGGGCGCAGATGCGATTTCTCAAATATGCGAAAGTAATAGCACCAACAGCAGCGAAGATAGGATCAACACTGCTATTTTTACCACCAGTCCTTCCACCCGGTAAAGTTGCACCATTGCCATGAATCAGATAATCAGCCAGTTGTCGCAGGTGAAAATCAACAGCGTCCTTAACTGTGGTAAAATCACCATCTGCGGCTATTGCTTGGACTCCAGAATTTTTGATAACATCTGCGATCGCAACTTCCCGATTATCGCTCAATCTCTCAGCTGCTTCGGCTCGATATTGAATTTTCTCACTATCTGCCACATCCAGAGGTAAGGGATTTCCAATCGGTTCTACACCCCATCTGCGACGCAACAGTAAATTGTTGGTGATATTATCCGATTTCACTCTGTGATAAGCAGGACGCTGATTAAGTGCATCAAACCAAGCATTAATGCGAGGAAAGCGAGGATTTCCTTTGAGGTGATATCCCCGATATACAGGTAAATTAGCCGCCAATCTATCTAGGTGGGGGCTATACAGAATGTCAACTAAGCTAAACGTACTTACAAAGTAAGGGCCGGGATATTTAGCCAAGGCTTGCTCAAGTTCATCTAACTTAACCTCAAATGCTGCTTGTGAGTTTGCCAACTCATCAGCATCTACAGGTGCTTCTCTCAAGAATTTGGAAGCAATCTCTCTAAAACCGTTAGTCTCAGCCTCCTCAACCAACTGCCTAGCAACAGCGTTTTCCTCTGAATTCTCAGGCAATAATGCTGGATGTGGAAACCTTTCTTCTAAAGCCAAGAGAATATCTTTGGATTCATACACTAACTTTCCCTCAATTTTTGCTGCTGGCACAAGGGTTGTAGGAACTAAGTCAGTGTACCATTTGGGTTTATTACTTAAATCAATAAACTCCGTTGCAAAGGGAATTTCCTTTTCTTCCAGAGCAAACCAAACTCTCTCGCAGAAAGGACACCAGGAATTAGTATCTCGATAAAGCAAGACTGGCGGTTCTGTGTTTGGGGGAAGTTTCTGTAAACTGCTGGGTATTGGTGCAGTAGAAGGAGATTGTCCTGTCCTCTTTACCCTACGTGCAGAGGTATTTTTTCTAGCGGTCTCTAAAACTTCTTCCCAACTCGATACTGTGTTTTGAATAGACATTTTTTACCTCGCTTTACTAGGAATGCCGGAAAACACAAATAACTGTTGCTCTTTGGGTTGAGGTAAGTTTTCACCAAGGTATCGATGAAGACCTACACCCATGTCTCTTGTGCCCGTAAGCTTGAAGTTCACTTCCTCAAATCCAGATGCACTTAAAATTTTTCGCACATTGTCAGAGTAGGGAATACCGTTAGAGTGTCCGCGAGTCCAGATGACAAAAGCATCTGGTTTACTCAGAAAACTCAGGTTATCTAATAAGCGATTGAGTTCAGCTTCCTGTGCCAGATTGCCAAAGACACCACACACAATCACAATATCTGCTGGTACTGCTCCTAGATAATTAGTGGCAAGAGTTGCATCACCATTGATAAACTCAATCTGCTTGGCTAAACCCAAAGACTCTATACTTGCTCGTCCACGTTCAACTAGATTTGAATTTATTTCAACCAGTCGTGCAGAAACATCCTTTGCGCGGGGGTGATTTTTTAAAGTTCCTAGTAAATCTCGTCCATCACCCGCGCAAACACTCACTATTCGGATAGCGCCATCTAGTGAGGCATTCAAGCTGTAAGCAATATATTCCTGCACGATTTCTAGACGCTGCTGCAATTTTGGCTCAGTGTTGTAGAGGTCGTGCCATTCATACCAATCTTTTGGCATAAGGGGTGATTCCCGTTTGATGCACACTGTATAGCCATAAACTACGGTTAATACACCAAGTAACTGTAGTTTATGGCTATAGGCAGATTATCACAGACATTAATGAAAAATCAAGTCTTATTCTGTGTAAAAACCCTTAATTCATTAGTTATAGGGAAAAATTCATATTGCATAAATTCTCACCAGATGAAGCGATCGCCACAACTCAAGCTGAAGTTTTCCCCTACGATCGCAACCTCTTGCCCACTGCTACAGGTTTAAGTGCATCCCTGGATAGACTGGATGACCTCTGGCTTAGATACCGCAATAGCCAAACATTAGATGATAGCCAAATTGCGCGAAGCGGTGGCGATGGTTGCTACAGCCCGTTGGATGTACAACAGTGGTTTGCAACGTCAGGAAACTAGAGTGTTTATTCGTGATGAACTTGTGAAATTTTGTACTTATGGTTATTTACAAAAAATTATACGGTAACCCTATCAACTTATCGTATAATACTTTTGGCTACGATCGCTTCCTTCGAGATATTGCTGGTATTGGATTGCAACACGAAGGAAGTGAACGAGTGCGAACACGGCTATACATTGGGTAAAACCCTGGAGATTTATATGAGCAACAAGCATATTGAAGTCAAACCAGTAGCTGGTTTCATCGGTGCGGAAATCAGTGGCGTAGACTTGTCACGTCCTCTGCACGATGAAGCAGTTGCCGAAATTCGGCAAGCATGGTTGAAGTGGAAAGTTATTTTCTTTCGCGGTCAGAACATCGATCATGCTGCACAGATTGGGTTCACATCTCGTTTCGGTGAAGTAACTTATGCACATCCCCACGAGGATGAGCCAATCGAAGGCTTCTCACAAATACTGCCGATTGATCGCAGTCGCTACGAACGTCGCAATGGACTGCGCCGTTCCAGCTACGAGAGCCGTTGGCATACCGATGTGACAGCAGTTGTTAACCCACCAGCAGGGTCTATTTTGCGTGCGGTGAATGTCCCCAGCATTGGCGGTGATACACAGTGGACTAATCTAGTTGCAGCCTACGAGGGTCTATCAGAACCTCTACGGAAGTTAGCAGATGGATTAAAAGCAGAACATCGGTTCAATGCTCGGTTACGGATACCAAGCAATAGCAAACTCGCCCAGCGCATTGCAGCTAATCCACTGGTTTCCATTCACCCAGTCGTGCGGGTTCATCCAGAGACAGGTGAACGTGCATTGTTCGTCAATCCTGGCTTCACTTCCCACATTCTGGACGTGTCACCACAAGAAAGCGAACTATTACTTGAGTTGTTCTTCAATCAAATCACCAAACCTGCTTACACCACCCGCTTCCGGTGGAACAATGGCGATATCGCATTCTGGGACAACCGCGCCACCTCGCATTTAGCCCCACAAGATTTGGATCATATAGAAGTTGAGCGCGTACTCTATCGCACTACCATCACAGGTGATGTTCCAGTTGGGCCAGATGGTTTCCGTTCACAAGTGGTTGAAGGTGAGCCGTTAACCAGCGAATTACCGACTGTCCTCAAACAGAAAGCTGAGAAACTAGAAGCCCAACCAGTGCTGGCGTAAGCTAGATAGTTTTAAACTAGGCTGTGAAATATCTACGCAGCCTGGTTTTTAAAAGTTGTATTAAGTACGATGAGCGAAGCTTAAACCTATGGCGATCGCTATTTTTACAAAAACCTCACTGGCTGGGGAAGCTTGTTCACTAATTGCGATCGGATTTCCAGTATCTCCACCGCTACAAATGCGGGGATCAATGGGAATTTGTCCCAACAGAGGCGCTTGTAATTCTGCGGCCAGTTGTTCGCCGCCACCACTACCGAAAATCGGTGTGCGTGAACCACAATCACCGCACATTAAATAACTCATATTTTCAATGATGCCAAGCACAGGAACACCCACTTGGCGAAACATATATATATTACGTCGTACATCTGCAACAGCCACTTGTTGAGGAGTTGTCACTAAAATGACTCCGCAAATTGGACTTTCTTGGATAATTGTAATTTGAGCATCACCTGTACCAGGAGGTAAATCTATCAATAAATAATCTAATTCTCCCCATTCCACATCTTGCAAAAATTGCGTGATAATTTTATGCAATACAGGCCCCCGCCATGCCAAAGGACGATTTGCTTCTGCAAGTAAACCCACTGACATTATTTTTATTCCTTGAGCTTCCAGAGGTAAAAACTTATCGCCTGTGGGAGTATTAATCACTTGAATATCAGCTTTTCCTAAACCCAACATCTGGGGGACATTGGGGCCATAAACATCAGCATCTAATAGTCCTACTTTTGCACCTTGTAATTTTAAAGCTGCGGCTAGATTAACGGCTATTGTGGATTTACCCACACCACCTTTACCACTAGAAACTGCAAGAGTTGTTTTAACACCGGGAATTGTACAAATTTGAATATAAGTTTTTTTACACCAAGATAAAGATGATAATTTAGATTGAATCTCTGGCTGTAATTGGTGCTGATGAGAACCGATATATAAACGCAAGTAAATATAGTCATCAACTATGCGTAAGTTTCGTACCATTCCCAAACTAACGATGTCATTTTTGAAGTTAGGTTCGATGATTTGTTTGAGTAGTTGGACGACTTCTTGCTGATAGAAATTGGTGTCTGGTTTTACGTGATCTTCTGGACGCTGAAAGGGGGATTGGTGGTTAAACATGGTTAAGAGAAGCTTAGGGATCAGAAATTTGCTAGTTGCAGTATAGTGAAAGCGATCGCTCTGATTTAGATCCTCTGCAAAACTTCTCTCACCCAAGCTTCTTCTTTGGGCGATCGCACTATCTTTAAAGGTTGCGAATAATCAATTGCCAAGTCAAATCTAGCACGTTTGTAAACTTCATTGAATAAGCTTTGCAAGTCAACTATAGGTTCAGGTTCTCCCTTACGCAAAGGTACACGAAAAACAGGAATTGGGTTTTTGAAATCAAAAGTATATAAATCTGCATCAGGCCTGTTGTAGCTGCGACTAACCAAGATACTATAATCTGTAGCTGTTGCTCCTAAAACAGGCATTGACTCTCCTTGTCTTAAGAGATGAATTTCTACCAAATTGGTTGCGGAAGCTAAAATTTTCTGTCGTTTGTTTTCGTAAGCAGCTCTACCTTCTTTGGAACGTTTATTTTTAGGGGAAAGTATTTCTATCACCGCAACTACTTCTTTACTTTGAGTTGCTCGCACCTCTAAAAATCTTTCAGTTACTTGTTCCGGTATGGGAACTTTCACTTTACTGGGTTCGGTAAGTTTTGCAGCCGTCAAAGTTGTGCTGGTATCTGTAGTGTTACGATTGGCAACGGCTACATCAGCAATTCCCACAAGTAAGATATTATCTACACTAGTGTAAACTCGCTCCTCTATGGAAACTCGATATTTAGGCGCGATTTGAGGAGTTAGGTCATCAGCGATCGCTACAATCAAACGATTATGAACTTGATGCCAAAGTTCTGGCTGTTCCAAATACGGGTTCATTCCAGGAAATGGATTTCCCATTACGCTTTCCCTTAGTTATTTACTGCTCCCTTGAGACTATTTTAGCTGTTTGAATCTTCTGAATTGCCCGTTGCGCTTGGATGGACACTTCTTTGTCAGGATCATCTAAGGCTTGTTGCAGTGGGTTAATAACATCAGGATGAGCTAAATTACCAAGTGCAATTACTGCTTCTTTGCGGACATCTGCATATTCATCTGTTAATGCTTGAATTAATCTCGGTATAACTTGAATATCTGGGATTGTTTGTAACGCTTGTGCAGATGCTTTTCGCACTTGCCAATGTTCATCACTTAAAGCTATTTCTAATGCTGAAGTTGCTTGCTGATTTTCATGAATAGCTAAAGATTTAGCTGCATTCCGACGAACTTGCCAGTCGCTATCATTTGTAAGTGCTTGAGCAAGTATTGTAATTACTTGGCTATCTTGTAAATGCCCTAAAGTTAAAGCCGTAGCGCGACGAACAAGTGCTGATTCATCAAAAATTAGATCCAAAGCTTGGGGACATTTTTCTAGTTGATTGATATATCTTAATGTGGTAATCGCTGCTTCACGTAATTCATGACTTTTTGATGCTAAAAATGGTAAAATATCGGGTAAAGATTGAATGTCATGAATCTTCCGTAACAGCACTAAAATATTGAGTTGTGTATTTAGATCATGACTCTGGAGTTTATCTAGTAAAAGTAACAAATCATTCTGGGTAACTAAATCGTTTAAAGCTGAAGCTGCTTCAGTACAAATATCTGTATTTGTTGAATTTAAGCATTCAATTAAAGCAGGAATGACCACAGGATCGGCAATTTCCCAAAGGGCAGATATTGCTATTTTTTGAACCGCAGTGTGTTCATCTTTCAGAGCGATAATTAGTGCATCTGTCGTTTCTTCATCACCCAGATGTTGTAAGATTTTGACGGCTACTAAGCGGTCATTTACATCAGGCGATCGCAACATTTCTAGCCATTGATTTAATTCTGAGTTAGTATTTGTAGACATTTCAAATTATATTAAAACTAGTTAATTTTTATTCGCCGAATACCGGAATGATATTCTCAAGTAGTTAAAGGGAGTAATTCGTCATAATGGTTAAAAATATTCAGTTTATTGACTTAGAAGAATTGCTTTTAAAGATAGGTTTTGCAAAAGTGTCTACAACTGGCTCTCAACAAGTCTATCAGTATCCATCATCCGGAACTTTGATCATCTTACCGCCTTACGAACAGCAGGCTCATATTCAGCCCGTGCATTTGGTAGCTGTACGTCGAGTATTGGTAGAAAATGGTTTAATCACCACGAATACTTTCGACAGCTTTTTGGGAAAAGTTGCAAGCTAAGGTGATTTATTTACACGCACCACGCACTTTTACAAACATACACAATCACCGCAACAAAAAAGGAATCTGCACCGTAATAGCATTGGTAGGACATTCCTTTTCACAGGGTAGACAAAACCAACATTCATCGTATTTCATATAAGCTTTCCCCGTTTCTGGATTTTTAGCTAACACATCCAAAGGACAAACTTCAATACAAGCTGTGCATTTTTCTAAACATTTTGATTCATCAACAATTACGGGAACATCTACTCTTTGATTGATTAAAGCCATAAAACTAATCCTTGATTTTGTAATTAAATTTTCAATCGATACAATAAATGGGGTAAATTGGCATGGACAATCTCACCCTCAAACTTAAATCCTAACTTTTCCATTACCCTTTGAGAAGCTTGATTTGTTGTGAGAGTAAAGCAAACTATTTCTTTTAATTCTAACACTTCAAAACCTATTTTTAAGATTTGCTCACCCATTTCCGTAGCCAATCCTTGACCCCAAAACTGAGCCATTAAAGCATAGGCTAACTCCACTTCTTCCTTACCTGCTACATTAGTGTTGCGGAGACCTCCACGACCAACAAATTGATGTTTGATCTTGTCTTTAAATACCCATAAGCCAAAGCCATAACTTTGCCAATGATGTAAGTTATTGAAAATAAACAGTCGTGTGGCTTCATCAGAACGCACGCCGCCTAAAGTTGCCATGACTTGTTTGTTTTGGTGCATTTGACAAAGTTCATACAAATGATGAAATTGCAGGCGTTCAGCTAACAATCGGGGTGTAGAAAAGGTTTCTATTAACTGCATATTTCAGTCAATCAAGCTTTTTTGAAAAGTTAATGACTGTTTTATATTGGTATAGCCCATTTTTTCATAAAATAAGTGCGCTTCTCGACGTTTAATATTAGAACGTAACAAAACGCTATCACATCCAACCAAAAAAGCCCATTGCTCAATTTGCTGCATTAAAGAACGACCTATGCCATGATGACGATAATCTTTATCTACAACTAATCCCAATAAAATCGCTGGTGTGGGAATTACTAGTGATTCACAAATATAAGCATGTACCCAACCAATTACATATTCACTTTCTAAGGTTGCTACATACACAATATGAGCATCGTTATTTTGAATTATAGTAAGTCGCTCCTCTATTTGTTGATTGGTAACATCATATTCAAGTTGTTCGCAAAGATTAGCAATTTTCTTTGCATCTTTAATTTCAGCTTTTCTAATTTTAAGTTGTTCAATTATAGTGACCTTATTTATCATTAATTTTAAATTATAATTATTTAACTAATCAAAATTGCGCGGATAAAACGATAACATAAATAAATCTCTGTAAACTTATAAACATGCCAGGTAATTGACAAAAACTATTTAACTAATTCCAAAAAGTCTAATAGTTTATTTATCATAAATTTTGGTTTGACTTCTTGTGCTAGAGCATGATTTTTTTTGTTGTAATAACAAAAATCAATATTGACTTCCTTTGCTCCTGCATAGTCATGATTAATAGAATCTCCAACGTAGAGGACTTGTGCTGGTGTTAAATCTAATTTTGATAAAGCATGATGAAATATTTCAGGAGATGGTTTAGCAAAACCAATTGCTTCAGAAACTACAATTTCTTCAAAAAAATGCTCAATTCCCGCAGCCTGCATTCTTGGTACTTGTGCTGATACAAAGCCATTGGTGATGACAGCTAACCGATAATTATGTGAGAGAACAGTTAGCACTTCATGTGCATCAGGTTCTGTTAAGCCTGAATGATTAAAAATATGCCAAAATTTTTGGCTAAGATGAATAATTTTATCTGTTTTTATATTTAACTCAGCCAGTGTACTGTGATAAGACCTCTCAGTTATTTCGCTAGGAGAAAAGACATCTCGCTGTTTCCAATATTGAGAATTATAAGTTTCAAATACTTGGAGAAAAATACTTTCGCTTATTCCATTCAAATCCAAAGATATTGTACAAGCTTCCAATGCACCAAGAATAGCTTGACGTTCACATATTTCAAAATTTAACAGTGTATTATCTAAATCAAAAATTATAGCTTTATAACTCATTTTTATTTTATAAGTCTCAAATTAGGTTTTGATAAATCGATCCAATAACGGGAAATAACTGTGTTTGAATTTTCTAAAAATCCCTCACTTGCTAATTTACCTTGATTTTTCTGAATTATGCGGGCGGAAGCAAGATTATCTTGGTCGCAAGTTAAAAGAACGCGACTCAATCCCATGTTTCTAGCTTTTTCTAAAGTCATAGTTAATATTTGTGTACCATATCCTTTACCTCTTTGGAGAGGACGAATCATATATCCAATATGTCCTCCTCGATGTTCTAAAGTAGGTACTAACCAGTGGCGTAACTGACTTTCGCCCAGAATTATTTTACTGTTCATCACTAGCCAAAAATTTGTTGCCGGAACAAAGCCGGGTTTTAAATCTATGCCTTTGGAATTATTTTCTAAGTATTCAATATAATCCACAAAATTTTCTTGAATTAACGTCAAATTATTCTGATCAAAAAGGCGTAATTCACCAAGTTCTTGATATTCGTCCACCATATCAAAAAACTCTGAATGTAAATTATAATTTGGGTTAATTAATTCAAGCATTTTAGAATAATTATTAAATTGCTAATTAGTTTTTAGATACTTTAGTTACAATTTTTTCTCATCGGAATAGATGGCATTTTTCGACCAAAACTTAGGGTATATTCTTCAAAATTTTCATTCATTAGTGATTTTTTTAAGTTGAATACTTACCATTAATATCGATATAACCTTCTGAAAGGTCACAACCCCATACAGTTGCAGCAGCTTCACCAATATTGAGACTAACATGAATATTTACTTTGTCTTTGGACATGATTTTTTGTAGCTGCTGAAGTTTTTCCGCAGAAGAAGCATCAGGATAAACTTGAATGTCATCAAATTTAATTTGTACTTTTTCTTGATTTATCTCTTTATCTTGTTCGCATTTGCCTATAGCCATAGCTACTCTTCCCCAGTTGGGATCGGCTCCATAAATAGCTGTTTTTACCAAAGGTGAATTCACAATTGCTTTTGCAACTCGTTTGGCTTGTGCATAGTTAATAGCAGAATCTACGGTAACTTCAATAACTTTAGTAGCACCTTCCCCATCTCGTGCAATTTTAACCACTAATTCATGTGCAATTTCTTGCAAAGCCTGAGTAAATTTTTGTTGTGAAACTTCCCCGGCTAAACCATTGGCAAGAATGACAGCAGAATCGCTTGTAGAAGTATCAGTATCTACACTCAGGCAGTTAAATGTTTTATCTATAATAGGTCGAAAAATAGCAGGAAGTAGATCTTTGGAAATTGCTGCATCAGTAAAAAAGAAAGCCAATAGGGTAGCCATATTAGGCTCAATCATACCAACGCCTTTAGCAATTCCAATTAACTTAGCGTTGCCAATTTGTCGCGTAGCTAGTTTAGGTACGGTGTCAGTTGTCATAATACCTACTGCTGCTTTTTCAAAATCGGCAATAATTAATTTTTTTCCTATACCTAATAAATCATCTCGGATTTTTTCTATGGGGTAACGTCTTCCAATAACACCTGTGGATGCTATCACGATATCTTGAGAAAGTATTCCAGTTTCAGTGGCGACGAGTTGAATAATTTCTTCTGCATCAGCAAAACCAATAGCACCGTTAGCAACATTGGCATTTTTAGATATGAGTATAATGCCTTGCGCTTGAGCATCTTTTAAATTTCGGCGGCTGATAGTCACACTCGGCCCTGCAAATAGGCTTTGAGTAAATACGCCATCAGCAACACATGGAACTTCTGATTTAATCAAAACGAAATCATCAGTATTATCTTTAATACCTAAATTGGTAACAAAACTGCTAAATCCTTTGGGAACGTCAGAAGTAGTTAGTTGCATCTTTTTTACCAAGTTAATGCTCGGAATATCTAAATAAATTAATTGTTGAATATTTTACTTCACAGTGACATCATAAAGTTCTTTGATTGTATCAACTTCCACAATGTAACGATCTACAGGACGCTTAAACAATATCATTTGTCCTGATTCATCCTTCTTTAAATTGACATGACAGAACCATTCCTCATCATTCTTTTCGGGATAATCTAAGCGGTAATGATAAAGTCCCCAACGAGTTTCTTGACGATATAATGATGCTCTAGCTGCCATTTCTGCACAGTCACGAATAAAATGCACCTCCAGAGAACGCATTAATTCATGGGGGTCACGAGCGCCCATCACATCTAATGTTTGTTGATATTGGACAAAATTTTTCAGACCAATCTCAATTTTATTGCCTGATTTGGGTGGTTGCAGATAATCATTAACTAACCGTCTTAATTTGTATTCTACCTGAGTATGAGGTACACCATTTCGGCGAGTTAAAGGTGCATAAATTCTGGCTTTTTCAGCTTCTAAAAAATCTGTATCTGGTTCGATAAAATTTAAATCTTCGATATATTCAATAGCATGAGTCCCGGCTATGCGACCGAAAACAAATGCCCCAATCATATAATTATGGGGAACGCTGGCCATGTCTCCGGCTGCATATAAACCTGGGACGGTTGTTTGAGCGTTTTCATTCACCCACACACCAGAAGCACTATGACCGCTACATAAGCCGATTTCGGAAATGTGCATCTCTACACCGTGAGTGCGATAATCTTCATTTCTACCTTGATGAAAACGTTCTCTACTTGGTCGTTCATTCGCCCAAAGAATGGATTCAATTTCGGCGATTGTATCTTCATCAAGATGGGTCATTTTCAGTTGGACTGGCCCTTTTCCAGAATTTAATTCTTTCCAGATTTCCAACATCATTTGACCACTCCAATAGTCACAGCTAATGAAGCGATTTCCTTCGGCGTTGGCTGTATGTGCGCCAAAAGGCCCAGCAACATAGGCACACGCGGGGCCGTTGTAATCTTTAATTAAAGGATTAATTTGAAAGCATTCAATATTACTGAGTTCTGCACCTGCATGATAAGCCATTGAATAGCCATCTCCGGCATTGGTAGGATTTTCATAAGTGCCGTAGAGATAACCGGAAGCAGGTAATCCTAATCTGCCGCAAGCACCTGTACATAAGATAACGGCTTTAGCTTGAATGACAATATAATCACCGTTTCGGACATCAAATCCTACTGCACCAATAGCACGTCCTTCTTTAACTAAGACGCGGGTTGCCATAACGCGATTTGTCACTTTGACTTTGTGGCGTTTGACTTGGCGGGTAAGAATGGTTTTGAGGTCTTTTCCTTCTGGCATAGGTAAGACATATTTACCCACACGATGCACTTGTTTTAAGTCATAGTTGCCTTGGGCATCTTTTTGAAATTTCACACCCCAGCTTTCTAATTCTTGGATGACTTCATAACCTAGTTTGCCTGTTTGATATACGGCTTTTTGGTTGACAATACCATCGTTAGCAAGGGTGATTTCGCGGACGTATTGTGCTGGGGTAGAATGACCGGGAATGACTGCGGTATTCACGCCATCCATACCCATTGCGATCGCACCACTCCGTCGGATGTTAGCCTTTTCTAAGATCAGCACCTCTGCATCTGGATTCGCTTGTTTGGCTTTAATTCCAGCCATTGTCCCGGCCGTACCGCCACCGATGACAAGTACATCAGTTTTTATCTGTTGGGTATTGATGTCCATAAGCTTTTAGAAGTGGGGAGTGGTGGAGATGAGCAGGATGGAACTTCCTAAATTACCAATTACCGTTCCAAACGATTTCTTTGATCTGGATTTGCTTGGGAACTAGCTTGATTTTATGAAAAGTATCAGCAATGTTTTGTTGCTGAGTGATGACTTCATCTGTTAGCGGTAAAACGCCATACTCCCGGCGTTTTTCAGCAATTTCCAAAGCTGCTGCTTTAATACCTAATTCTGGTTCTAGAAACTTGGCAACTTCCTCTGGACTATCTGCTGCCCATTTATCTATTTTGCTGATTTCATCTAAAAGGGTTTTCAACAAATCTGGGTGAGAATTAACAAAGTCTTGACGAGCAAGATAGTAACCCCGATTGGGTGCTAAATTTGTCGCATCTGTTAATATCCTGACATCTAGATCGTGTTCAATTGCTGCTAAGTAGGGGTCCCAAATTGCCCAAGCATCAACGTTACCGCCTTCAAATGCTGCACGGGCATCTGCTGGTGTCAGATGTGCTGGTTGGATGTCACTATAGTTTAATCCGGCAGCTTCTATAGCTTTGACAACAAGATAGTTAGTGTTTGACCCTTTAGCAAAGGCTACTTTTTTACCTTTAAGTTCAGCAACACTTTTAATTGGTGAGTTTTTCGGAACAACAATTGCTTCGGCTTTGGGACTCCAAGGGTCATAAGCAACATAAAGCAAGGGAGTACCTGCGGCTTGGGCAAATATTGGTGGTGATTCTCCTGTGTAGCCAAAGTCAATACTACCTACATTCATTGCTTCTAGCATAGGTGGGCCTGCGGGAAATTCCGCCCATGTCACCGAAGCACCAGCAGCAGTTAAAGTTTGCGCTAAACTGCCTCGGTTTTTGAGAGCGTTGAGAATAGTAGCCGCTTTTTGATAGCCGATACGAACTACCACACCTTGATTTGTTGTCTGCGTTGCAGCAAAGTTATTTCTGTTGTTGGGAGAACAAGCCGAGATCACAAGAGTTAAACTTAATCCGACAGCAAAGAATAAGGCAAATGTGCCAATTCTGGATATTTCATAATTCTGAAGAAAGCTGCTGACAATCTTCATCAGTCGATGTGGTAAATACTTACTAAACATACGTACATTAAACTACAAGCAATAACATACTACGATAAATTGAGCAACTTACCGTATTTTACTGATAGAATATTCACATAGATAAGCCGCAAATGCAAGATCCGAAAAAGTATGCCTATTACGAATTAGCGCATAAAATTTTAGCGGTTTTTAAACGCAAAGGTTCGCCAATACTATTTTTTCATTCTCGACGATTACGCAGCCTACTGGTGGGCTTGGTAAACATTGTGGTAATGCTTTTCTGCTTTGAGCTAAAGCAGTCAGCATAAATATTTCATCCATATTTTACTCGTCAATTCAGTTTCTCAGGCTTGGAAGATTATCAGATAAGCCTTTAATACTGTCATCTTACCGTTCTTGTTGAGTTGGTCTAATGAGAATTTCATTGACATTAACGTGGGGTGGTTGAGTTACAGCATAAGCGATCGCTCTAGCAATATCTTCACTTTCCAAAGCTTTGATTGATTTGCGCCGTTCTTCACTAATCTGTTTAAATACGGGGTCAGTGATCAGATCGCTGATTTCTGTATTTACTAAACCAGGCTCAATAATAGTGACGCGGATGTTATCTTTCAATACTTCTTGCCGCAAAGATTCGGAGATAGCATTTACACCCCATTTGGTTGCATTGTATATACCGATACCTGCACTAGCCAAACGACCTGCTACTGATGAAATATTAACTATGTGTCCTCCACCTTGGGCTTTGAAAATTGGCAAGACGGCATGGGTAGCATAAAGCAATCCAAAGATATTGACATCAAACATCCGTCGCCAGTCTGAAGTATTACCGCCATCAATATTACCGAGTACGGCTATACCTGCGTTGTTCACCAAGATATCGACTCGCCCTAACTCTGCATTTGCTTGGTGGATGAGATTGTTGGCTTGGGTTTCGTCGGTGATGTCGGTAACTATGGGTAATGCTTGTCCGCCACGTGATTCGATAAGTTTTGCTAATGCTTCCAGGCGATCGCCTCTTCTAGCGGCAATTACCACTTTTGCCCCTTCTGCGGCTAAGGCTATAGCCGTAGCTTCGCCAATTCCCGCAGAAGCTCCTGTAATAATTGCTACTTTATTATCTAATTTCCCTGCCATAACTCAACCCTTTGCTACTATTCCGTACTAAAAGTAATTTCCAGGGACATTGGGTATAGAATCAACCCTAGCCCCTATTTCCTATTGCCAATTCTCTTTTTCAAGATTAGAAGATAGTCAAAAAAAGCTGGTTCAAATTCCTGGGTATGCACATCGGTATCAATGATGGGATAACCTAGTTGCTCTCGAATTTGTGCTAAACGAGATTTTTTAGTAGGACGTTCAAGTGCAATTGTCATAATTACGTCTCCATAGTTAAAGTGACCGTCAACTTTGAGCAAAATCAAGCTTTACGACCAAGCAAAAATCAAAATTTTCAACTCGATATCAACTGGAGTTGTATTACTGTATTTGCGTTCTCACTGATTACTCTGTGTGTACAACACTTGTGCCAAAAGCTATAAATACTATTTATCTACCGATTTATCGTAGATTTACTTGGCATTATTGCACAATCACAACTACAATACAAGTGCTTAGGAGCTAAAGTATACGTAATTCACAATTTAAGGTACACTAACTCTTAGTAAAACTAAATATATTATGAACATATAGGACTCATATTTGATTTGGTGAAAAGATACGTAGTAGCGTGTCAAGGCTAAAATAGTGCATTACAAAACTCTTGTGGGATGGGCGTCTCGCCCGTCCGGTGCGGACAAGATGTCCACACCACAAGAAAATTTATTGCAACATTTTAGTCTTGCCACGCCAGTAGGGTGCGTTAGCGACAGCGTAACGCACCATTCTTAGGGCTTTGGTGCGTTACGGCTTACGCCTAACACACCGCTACAGATACTTAAATTTTTTCATAAATCAAAGCGGATTGCTATAGCAAGTTTCCTGCCAAAAGTGCTGGAGTTAAGTCTCTCCATTCAATAACTTTGCCAGGTTGTAGACATCGACCTGACAATTCAGGTCATGTGCAAAAGCCCATGAAAAACCTAACCCCCTTCCCGATGTCGGAAAGGGGAAAATTCAATGTCTCTCTCCTTTTAGGAGAGATTTAGAGAGAGGTTTTCCAAATACCGTGAAAAGTCAGGTCTACGAGCTCCCCAACCTACAAATCAGGATATTTTTCGATTTGGCAAAGGTATTGCCTAAATTATCGGAATAATTGCGAAGAAAATAGCAAAGTCGTGAACTTTTCATCCAAAAATTGGCTCAAGTCCCCTCAAGGAAAATATTGATGCAAAAAAGTAATAAAAAAAGCTCTGAATTAAGCAAACTATTGTTTACTTCTTGGGATATTCCACCTGCTTTAAAATCTCCAAATGTTTGTTGTTTCGTAATTGGAGAGAGTGTATCTTTTTTTGGCTCCTGGATGACTCAAATCGCTCTCGTATGGATGGTTTATCAAATCACTAATTCAGTCATATTAGTTGGCATAGTTGGATTCACCAATCAATTTATGGGGTTAATTATTACGCCATTGGTGGGTGTGTATTTAGATCGCTGGAATTTACGTTATGTATTATTAACTACTCAGTCAGTATCCATTTTACTATCTTCTACTCTTACTGTTCTCACTATTAACAGCCATATTACCGTTACGTGGATTATTGTCATCGGTATCATGCAAGGAACTGTCAAAGCGTTCGATCTGCCAGCACGGTTGGTAACTATTCCTAGATTGGTGGATAACAAAGCAGATACTTACAGTGCCATTTCTATTCATTCATTCTTAATTAATACAGCAAAGTTTGTCAGTCCCATGATAGGAGGATTCTTACTTGCCAGATTTGGAGCAGCTTCATGTTTTTTAGTCGATAGTATCAGTTATATACCCTTTGTTTTTGCTATATTAGCTGCACAAATTAAATCAGTGTCTAATAAATATTTATTAAAAAACACAAATATTTTCCAAAATTTAAAAGAAGGTTTTACTTTTGCTTATGATTTTCTCCCTATTAGGTATGTTTTAACCTTACAAATTCTGATTTGTTTCATGGTAATGACCCACGTTAACCTCATACCTGTTTTCGTCAGGGAAATATTAAATGGTAATGCAGAAACTATGGGATTTTTAATGACTGCTTCCGCACTGGGTTCGATAATTGCTGGACTTTATCTGATTTTAAGGAAACAAGCCACAGGATTAGTAAATGTCATAGCGTATTCTGCTATGGTTTTAGGTTTAGGTTTAATACTGTTTTCTCGCTCTAATAATCTACACACTTGCCTAGTATTAATTTTCATTGTCGGAATGACGAATACGCTTACCTTGGCAGCTATTAGTAACTTTGTGCAATTAATTTTGGTGGATGAAACTAAAAGGGGTAGAGTCACAAGTATATTCACAACAGGCTTTTTGGGAATAATACCTTTTGGTAATTTATTTTTTGGAGGATTAGCAAGTAAAATAGGAGTTGATAATGCTTTATTTTTCGGTGGTATTTGTTGTTTAATAGGAGCTATATTTTTTGTAAAAAAATTACCAAATATAAAAAATTTAATATCTAAGACTTATGTAGAATCGGATTTAATTACTCAGCCCAATAAAGATTAAAAATCAATACGCTTGGGTTAAGGATAATTGTAGGTTGGGTTGTAGCAAGATCCCGCAGGGTACGAAGTGAAACCCAACAAATCCCGGAAATGTTGGGTTTCGCAGAGCCTCAACCCAACCTACATAAAATCAGGTTTTTAGCGCTAACTGAACGGTATTGGATTAAAAATAATATAAATAATGCTATTTAACTAACAATACCTTCGCCAATTTACGAGGGTGAATTGATGTCTGAACTCCCTTTTCTCTAAGGCTTGGCAAAAACAATAAGTCCTAAAAATTCCTTTAAGGTTTCTCACAAGGCTTTTTTAACATATCACCCGCAGTATCAAGGGTCTGACATTCCCAGCTACCTTATAAGCTAAACGCCTATGTATGGGTGATTTTGCCGGTTTTGCCAAAATTTTTTTAGGCTCTTATTTTGGCAAAGGTATTGAACTAATTTAGGTTTTACCTCTGTGTTCTCCCTTCAGATACTCTTCCCTTTGGCACACTCCACTTAGCTTGCTTCTCTGGAGGAGTACCAGAACATCTTTGTCTGTGAACTTATTTGATGCGGATTTAGAGAAGGCCAATCTTACTGGTACAAATATAGTTGGAGCAAACTTCCAAGGGGCTGATTTGGAAAAAGCAATTACACCACTGGGATTGATGACTCAGTAAAAAATCCTTAGTTATGGTACAAAAAACTAAGTGAATATAGCGGTTCTCAGTTGGGTGCAATATAGTAACAGCAGTGAGTAAACCATCCAA
>VFQR01001026.1_pt1 | contig 25144 bp, 14 predicted proteins | sample 3512321 | NCBI WGS metagenome assembly VFQR01 (sample SAMN10412374, study PRJNA504923) | tailings metagenome | isolation source: Relicate 3 Philex TSF1 revegetated site | place: Philippines: Tuba, Benguet | collected 2017-08-29 | reverse complement strand
AACGATTTGCCAGCGCCTCATGCTGATGCACGACAGAACGCACCACCGCCTCGAGCGCGAAAGGTTCTCGGGCCGGTATGCCGGTTGAGTACTCCAGTTTTGAGAACTCGAGTACCTCCTCCGACACGCGGTGGAGGTGTGCCGCACAGGAGCGCAAGGACTGGGTTAGGTGGCGTTCCGAGGGAGGCAGACTGTTTTGATCGAGCAGTTCGATAAGGCCGAAGATACCGTTCAAGGGATTGCGGATCTCGTGGCTCATGTTCTCAAGAAAGACGTTCTTCGCCGAGTTACTGAGCTCAAGTTCCCGCGTGCGCTCGTTGACCAGATGGTCGAGTCGACGGTTGATCCGCTTAAGGTGACGCACGCGCACGATCACTGCGACCCCGATGCACGCCGCAGCCGCAAGAAGCAGGCTACCGATTGTCCAAGGATTGCGCCACCAATGGGGTGCGATCACAAAACGGATCGTTTGCTCCGGGCCCGTTTGTCCGTGGCGATCAATCAATCGGGCTTCGAGCTGATAGGCGCCCGTCGCCAGGCCCGTGAAGCTCCGGCGATAGGCTCTTTGGGGCGGCGACCAGTCTGATTCGACTGTGCGCAGGCGCGTTTGCAGAAAACTCGACGGGTCCGGTGACCCGGAAGATTGAAACTGAAGGATGAGCGTTCCGCGCTCCGCGGCGATTCGGTGGGACCTCCCTGGCGCTATCGGGTATCGTTGGGTGCCTCCTCGGGTGTCGATGGTTTCGATCATGGCCAAGTGTGGTCTTTCCGGAGTGGAACGAGCTTCCAGCTGGCCGCAGCTGAGCCTCACGGTGCCCCGTTGACCTCCTAGCCAGAGGATGGTGGAGCCGTCGGACGAGCGCGTAGCCGCGAGAGTCGGGATTTCCCCGAGTACTCCGAGGTCGGGAGTTCGCAGGGGCGTGAGGATAGTGGTTTGGCCTGTCGCGACGTGGAACAACGCCGGGCCGGCCAGATGGCCCAGCACCTTCGGACGCAGCAGCCAAAAGGCAGCGTGCTCGTCGGCGGGATCCTCCGTGGCGGCTACGGGTGCATGGGCGACAAACTCACTCGCCGGAGCCAGTCCCTGTCGCGAGACCGAGAGCACGTCCGTGCCCGAAAAGGCAAAGACACGCGATCCTACGCGAGTGAGCTGAATCGGTTGGGGTACTTGCCACGTGTCTTCCAACAACAGTTGCGAATGGTCGCCGGCGCCATTCCAGCGATAGAGGGAGAGACCACCTTTGGTGTCCGAGATCCAAACGGCGCCCTCTGCATCCTCGATCCACGAGTGCAGGGGTGCCTCCAGATTCGAACGAAGGCGGCGCGGAGCAAGCTGGCCGGGGTTGTCTTCCAGTATCCAAAGCGTACGATCAGACGATACCAGCAAGCCCGCTGAACCGTGGCGAAGGGGCAGCAGGCCTTTGACTGCCTCCGGCATGGTCACCCTGAGTTCGAGTGCGATTTGATCGCCGTGATCCTGCACGAGTGCGTTGAGCGGGGCGGCTTCGTGCCAAAGCTCGTTTTTGCCGTGGAGCCAGAGGCGTCCATGCCAGCTCACAGCGCCGTCGATGCGCCCGATGCTGCCTCGTATCTGCGCCCGTGGGCCCGGTGCGGGGTTTGGTTCCCTTTGGGAGTATCCGATCGGACCTGGCGCGGGATGGACCGATCTTTTTGTGACGAGGCGTTCTTCGCCTGGATTGCCCAGCACGGTCACCAACGTGCTGCGATGCAACTGCTCCCGCTCGTCGAGAAAGGTGAGAATGCTGGGATCCGGAGTTCTGAAGAGCCCTCGCTCCGTCGCGAGCCAAAGATGAAGATCATTGCTGCGACGAAGGGCGTGCACCGTCAAATCCACCCGCCCATTGTCCACGGCTGTGAGCGGATGTGCGGCGCCGTCGGATCGAATAAGAAGCACGCCCCGATTGTCGGTCGCGACTGCCACCGTTGTGCCGTCCAGCGCGATGGCGTCGTGGGTCCGTACACCGGAGAACATGGCTGAGGCGGCCGGCAGGGGGCGCCAAGACGTTCCTTCATTGCGAAAGACGCCCTCGTCGGTACCGGCCAGCCAGACATTCGTACCGCCTGACTCCGCCTGGGGAGGCAAGCGGACAAGCCATTGCAATTGTCCGGGTGGCAGCGCGGAATCCGACCATGCCGTCACTGGGCCTCCAGCCCCGAGGCGCAACAGTCCGCTGCCCGGTTGATGGACATGCAGTTCCCCGTCCATCAGCCACCCGCGGGCCGTCGGGCCAAGCTCCACCGGCCACACGATGAAGCGATGGCCGTTCCATTGCAGAAGCGCGTCACGGCACACGAATACGACCGATGTATCCAGAATATGGATAGATTGAACCGGTTTTGATCTCGGATGTCGGGCGGATTCCAGGGCTGAATCTAGGGGTACATGAATCCAGTCACCCACCGCCGATCGGTGGGCAAATCCGAGCCCGTCTTCGGAGGCGTAAAAGACGCGACCATTGCGCGCAGCGAGGGCCGTGAATGTGTGCCTGCCTCCGGTATCGATGGTCTGCCACCCATCGGAGGTGAGGGTAAGAAGTTCCCGTCCACCCGCGAACAACGTGCCGTGCTCGTCGAGGTCAATGGTACGCACCTCCGTTCGGCCGACGAGTGAGACGGATTCGGAATCCGAGAACAGGGCTCGATTGGAATCGAGTTCGGACCTGACCCAAGGTGCGCCGGCTGGCCCGAGAAAAACAAGTACGGTGGCGAGGAGAAGAGAGTGCGCACGCGACGGATGCCTCATGCGCACCAGCAGACACCAAGGCGCGGAGCGGGGGACCAGTGGCGAATAACACATTTGTGTTATTCGCGAAGATTGTTGGCGGCGGAGTTCCGGTTCGTCCTGCCGTTGCCGCTCGACCTGCGGGCTACCGTCCTCAGCCCACCAATCACTCCCAGCCGACATGAATGCCCTTTTGACTACCGGACGCTTTCTTACCGCCCTTGCCATCGCGATGGCGTCCGCCTTCCGCGCGTTTTCCCAACCCGTTGCGCCGACCTCACCAGCCCAAGCGGCCGCCCCAGCCGATGGTCAGTCTGCCCCGACCGGTGATGAGCAGATACTCCTGCTCGAGGCGTTTGTTACGACCGGTTCCAATATCCGGCGGATGGAGCAGGAGAAGGCGCTCCCCGTTACCGTCTACCAAAAGGAGCAGATCGAGGTCCGTGAGGCATCGACGCCCGTGCAGCTCCTCGCTGCCCTGCCACAGGTGCTCAATGTGCCGTTGGTCGAGAATCAGGGTGGCTCCGCCGTCTCCGCTCCGGGTGACAATTCTTCCGTCAGTTTGCGCGGTGCCGGTTCGGGCAACACGCTCGTACTCCTCAACGGCCGGCGTCTGGTCCCGCACCCGCTCAGCTCCATCGACGAAGGGGCCGTTCCTTCGCTTTCCGTCAATGTCGGCCAACTGCCCAACCGTGGGATTCAGCAGGTTGATGTGCTCCGGGACGGAGCGTCGTCCGTCTATGGCACCGACGCAGTTGCAGGCGTGATCAACTACATGATGGACCGCACCTTTCGCGGGAACGAACTCGCTTTGCGCACCACGGTGCCCGAACACGGTGGTGGATTCGAGTATCGGGCAACGCTGCAGTTGGGCCGCGACTTCGCCGGAGCACGAGGCCGCGTGGTAAGCGTGATCGACTACATGGATCGAGAAGCAATCGACAGCCGGGATCGGGACTACACCCTGTACCTCAGCAAGATTGATCAGGCACCGCCGGTCTGGCAGACGCCGAATGCCGGTCCGTTCTTCTCCAGCGCGGTCAATCCCACGTACGGCAACTTCAACTTCAGCCTGGGATCGGATGCGAGTGGAACGTTCGTCGGCGCCCGACCCGCTCATGTTTCAAGCGCCATCGCGAGTGCGGTCGGCCGTTTCTACATCATCCCGCGCAACACGGCCAGCGGCGTTGGATTCAAGCCGTCGACGCCGAGCCGCACCGATCCGTTCGAAAGTGCCTACTATTCGAACCTGGCGAACGGCGGATTCATTCAGAACGAGTCACAGCGCCTCAACTGGTACAACTACGCGGAGTTTGATCTCAAACCTGAGCTGACCCTGTTCGGGGAACTTGGCTACTATGAGGCCTTCTCAGTCAACCCGGAGCAGGGGAACGTCGAAACATTTGCTGCCGGAAACCCGTCGGTGGTGTATTCCAACCCGCCGCTCGTCATCCCGGCGGGCAATCCCTGGAATCCCTTCGGCTCGCGGTTCTACCACCCGACGGGCGCGCCCAATGCGGACGGTACGGCCCGACTGACGGGAACACCTTCGCAGGTCTTTGTGCACAATGCTGCGTTTCGTGGCATCTACAGCGGCGGTCAGGAGGTCACTACGGTGGTGTTTCGGTCGCTGGCAGGATTGCGTGGACGGTTCTCGGATTCGTGGACCTGGGAATCTGCCGCCCTTTACAGCCGCAGCACCAGCAAGGATCGCGTGATCGGCCAGCTACGCCAGAGCGTAATGCGGGACTTGGTGCTCAACGGCCGCCTGAATCCGTTCGGCTACACCTTCAAGGTCGAGAATGGAGCGCTTGCGGTTGATCAGCCCTACACCCATTTCGCCGGAGATTTTCCCGGGTTGCAGGATACGCGGAAGCGCGATGGTGAAACGGTGCTTGCGAGCATCGATTTCCGCACCGGCGGTGATCTTTTCCCCCTATGGGGCAACATGGTCGCCCTCGCGGCAGGAGCCGAGTTCCGACAGGATGAGTACGTAAACTTCAACCATCCGTACTCGGGATTCAACCCGCCGGAGTCGGGGCTCAATCCTCTTGCAAGCGACTTCGTCGGGAGCTCGCCCGCTGGCAATGCCGATGCGGATCGCAACGTGACCAGCGGATACGCCGAACTGCTCGTGCCCCTGGCTCGACCGGGACAGGACCGGCCGCTGATGAACCTGTTGGAGTTGAGCGCCTCCGTCCGGACCGAAAACTACAGCGACTTCGGCACCACCACCAAGCCCAAGGTTTCGCTCAATTGGCGCCCGCTGCCGTGGATCATGCTGCGTGCGTCGTACAATCAAGGATTCCGCGCACCGAACCTTTCGGTGCTGTATTCGGGCGATCTCCCCCGCCAGCGCGGCATTGTCGATCCCTATCGTCAGCCCGTGACAAACGGCCTCACGATCGACGGCAGTTCCTCGCGTCCGTTCACCCTGCTGGCCAATCCGGACCTGCAGCCCGAAGAGGCGACCGGGCGCACCGTCGGGCTGGTGGTGGATGTTCCCGTGGTGAAGGGCCTGTCGTTCTCCGCTGACTATTGGGAGATCGAGCAGACCGGCGTGATTGTGTCGCCGTTCGATTCCCTTCCGCAGGATGACTACATCGCGCTTGCCGCCGCCACGCAGGCGCAGCTCGCCGCCGGGGTGCCGATCGATCAGGTGGATCTGGGCAGTGGTACCGACGCCTATCGCGGTGCGGTCGGTATGGTTCGTTTGCCGGTGACCGCGGAGGACCGCGCATTCTTTGCCGCCTACAATTCCACGCGGGCTCCCGGGGATCAACTGGGCGTAGTCGGACCGATCTCGCGTCTCTTCAGCCAGTACATCAATCGCGCCGAGGGATTTCTTTCCGGGTACGATTTTGGTGTGAACTACAACCTGCCTGCCCGTTCCTGGGGACGGCTCTCGCTTTCGACCGACTGGGCCTACATGAAGGACCTGCACTATCTCGTAAAGCCGGGCGACCCCTTGGACGAAGTGCGGTACGACAGCCCGCGGTTGCGCGGAAGCCTCAATCTCACCTGGCGCCGCGGAGGATGGTCGGCTGCTCTCGGGGCGTATTATACGGGTGAATACTTATCGAACACGGCCTTCCTGACCGAATCGCAGTTCAACGCCGAAAGCGCCGCCACATCGCGTGAATTTCTCCAGGGGGTCTACGACAACGGGGTCACCACCTACCGCTACATTGTTGATGACCTTTGGACTTTCAATGCGTCGGCCAGCTTCCGCTTCCGCACGTCCGAGAATCCCTGGCTGCGGGACCTCCGGTTGAGGTTTGGTGTGGCCAATCTGACCGACGAAACTCCGCCGCTCACGGGCTCCGGATTCTCCCGCACGGTCAACAGCAACGTACTCTCCGGCAGAGTCTGGTCGTTCGAAGTGGCGAAGGGCTTCTGAAACCGACGCAACCCACCTTCCCATGTTCTTCTCACACTCCCGACTTTCTGCTTTCTTCCAGGTGCTGCGGTTTGCCGTGGCTGCGGCCGCCCTCGGTGCATCGCTGTTGGCGCAAACGCCCCCGGCACCCGGTCGGGGCGGCGGGCGGGCGTTCCTCGCCCGTCCAGAGATTACGGCCCAACGCGGAGTGGTGGCTGCCGGGCGCCACTACGCGGTCGATGCAGGCATGCGCATGCTTCATGCGGGCGGAAACGCCTTTGATGCTGGCGTGGCGGCGGTGTTCGCGGCGGCGGTGACCGAGTTCAACCTTTTCGGCTTTGGCGGTGAGGCTCCGTGTGTGATCTATGACGCCAAATCCGGGAAGGTGGTTGTGATCAGTGGACAGGGGCCGGCGCCGAAGCTCGCCACTCCGGCGCTTTACGAGAAGCAGGGCTGGGTTGACGGCAACGGACCGCATGGGGCGACGCTGCCGGCCGTGATGGATGCAATGGCCATTGTGCTTCAACGCTACGGCACGATGTCGCTCGAGCAGGTCATGCAGCCCGCCATTGAGTACACGGCAGAAGGGTTTGTGATGTACGAATACCTGCAGCGAGCCCTGGTTTCGAACCAGAAGGCGACCGAGGCGTTCAATGAATGGGGCGCCAAGGTGTACTACCCGACCGGCACGCCGACGCCGGTGGGCGAGATTTTCAGGCAGCCCTACCTCGCCGCCACCTTGCGCACCATCGTGGCCGGAGAAGTGAAAGCCCGGAAGGCGGGTGCTGACCGGATTGCTGCGATCCGTGCGGGTCGTGACAAGTTCTACAAGGGAGACATCGCGCGCCGCATGATTGCAGCGATGAAGGAGGCGGGTGGCGTCATGTCCTATGAGGACCTCGCCACCTACGAGGGCACGGTAGAGGAGCCGGCGCACACCTCATTCCATGGCTTCGACATCTACAAGGCGGGTGCGTGGAATCAAGGTCCCGTGCTCCTGCAGAACCTGAACATTCTTGAGGCTTACGATCTCAAGGCGAAGGGGTTCGGCAGCGCAGAGCACATTCATACGGTGATTGAATCGATGAAGCTCAGCTACGCCGATCGGAATGCGCATTATGGAGATCCCCTGTTTGCGAAGGTTCCCCTCGCGGGGCTGCTCTCGAAGGAGTACGCGGCTGAACGGCGAAAATTGATCGCACCGTTGGCGTCGCTCGAACACCGGCCCGGAGACCCGTACCCCTTTGATTCACTCCCGCGGCCGGCGCAGCTTTATGTGCCGCGTCCCCAGGGCAACAACCGGGGCCCGGTAAGCGATACGACCTCATTGTCGGTTGCCGATGCTCAGGGTAACCTTTTCTCCTGCACACCGAGCTCAGGCTGGTTGGGCGGAGGGGCATTCATTGCGGGCGACACAGGTGTGCCCATGAGCAATCGAATGACCATCTTCGACCTCGATCCGTTAAGCCCTAACTTCCTCGTCGGAGGAAAACGTCCGCGGAGCACGCTGACTCCGAGCATAGTGATGAAGGAGGGGAAACCGTACATGGCGATCGGTACGCCGGGTGCCGATAACCAAGATCAGCAGATTCTCAACGTATTGGTTGCCCATATTGTCTTCGGCATGGGCCTGCAGGAATCCATTGAGGCCCCGCGGATTCAGACGACCCATTTCCATGCCTCTTTCCGCAGTCACAACGATGATCCTGGCGCCATGCAGGTTGAGGACCGTATCTCCCCGGAGGTCCGGGCGGAGCTTGTGTCACGCGGACACAAACTGCGCGTGATGGGACCCTATGGCGCGAGCAGCGGCATCGTCATTGCCGCGGTGAGGCCCGACACGGGCACCCTAGTCGGCGCAGCCGACCCGCGGCGCGAGCGTTGGGTGATGGGCTGGTGATTCGACCATGGTCCGCCTGGCCCGTTTTTAATCATGCATTTTTCCTTCTCTATCCCCGCCCTGATGCGTCGTGCTCGTTTCTCCTGTGCCGCAATCCTGCGCCGACTGATGCTGGTGGTATTGGTTTCGGCGACGGTTGTGGCACAGGAGCCTACCCGCGATTCACCGCTGCCGGGTCGTTTTACCGTTCGCCCGGAGATCACCGGCCACATGGGAGTCGTTGCCGCTGGGCGTCACTACGCCGTCGCGGCAGGCATGCGCATGCTGGAGTCCGGGGGGAACGCTTTCGATGCAGGTGTTGCGGCAACGTTCGCTGCGGCGGTGACGGAGTTCAACCTGTTCGGTTTTGGCGGAGAATCTCCCGCGATCATCTACGATGCGAAATCGCAAGCGGTGGTCGTGGTCAATGGGCAGGGGCCTGCACCCAAGGCCGCGACGCCTGCGCTTTACGCAGCCCAGGGGTGGGTCGACGGCAACGGACCGCACGGTGCCACCATTCCAGCCGTGGTCGATGCGATGGCGCTCATCCTGGAGAATTATGGCACCATGAGCCTCGCGGAGGTTCTGGCTCCCGCCATTGAGTACGCTGACGGATTTGTCATGTACGAGTACCTGCACAAAGCGCTCGTGAGCCAGCGAGCCGCGACGGAGAAATGGGAGTGGTCGCGCAAGACCTATTATCCCGAGGGTAAGGTGTCCGCCACCGGCGAGATTTTTCGGCAACCCTATCTGGCGGCCACCATGCGCCGGATCGTGGCTGCTGAACAGGATGCCTTGCTGCGAACGCACGACCGGAAGGCCGGCATCCGCGCCGGCCGCGACGACTTCTATCGCGGCACGACGGCGAAAACGATTGCAGCAGCTATGGCGGAAGCGGGCGGGGTTATGACCTATGACGACCTCGCCACCTACCAAGGGCGTCTGGAGAAACCGCTTCGCTCGACCTTCCATGCCTATGAGATCTTCAAGGCGGATACGTGGAATCAGGGCCCGGCCTTGCTCCAGACCTTGAATCTCTTGGAGGGATACGATCTCGCCCGCATGGGCCTCAACTCTGACGAGTACATCCACACCGTGACGGAGGCCATCAAGTTGGCGTATGCCGACCGTAACGTCTACTATGGGGATCCGGACTTCGCCACCATTCCTACCGCGGGTCTGCTTTCAAAGACATACGCTGAACGTCGTCGCAAAGAGATCAGTTCATCGGCCTCGCTCGAGCACCGGCCGGGAGATCCTTACGCATTTGATTCGTCCGTGCGTCGCCCGCACCAGACGTATGTAAAGAAGACGCAGGGGAATCCCCCGACGGCACGAATCGGCGACACGACGGCGATCGAGGTCGTGGATCGTCATGGCAATTTGTTCAGTTGCACCCCGAGTTCCGGCTGGCTGGCCGGTGGCGCCTTTGTCGCGGGTGACACCGGAGTGCCGATGAGCAACCGAATGACGATCTTTGACCTCGATCCACTGAGCCCGAACTACCTTGTCGGCGGCAAGCGGCCACGCACCACGCTTACGCCTACCATCGTCTTCAAGGACGGTAAGCCGTGGCTGGCGATTGGAACGCCCGGTGGCGACAATCAAGATCAACAGATTCTCAATGTCCTGTTGCCCATGATGGTCTTTGGTTTCAGTGCCCAAGAGGCAATCGAAGTGCCGCGAATCAATTCCCTGCATTTCCACAGTTCTTTCCGCAATCACCAGGACCAGCCTGGGGTCCTGGAGATTGAGTCCCGCGTGCCGGAATCAGTCCGTGCCGAGCTTGCTGCGCGGGGTCACAAACTGCGTGTGACCGGACCGTGGGGTGTCAGCACCGGAGTCGTGGTGGCCGGCATCCGGCCCGATACTGGCACCCTGTTCGGCGCGGCTGATCCTAGGCGCGAACGGTACGTGATGGGCCGGTGAGTTTCGGGTTCACTCCGGCAGCGTCGGACGGAGCTCCTCGAACAGCAGCAGGGCCGAGATGGCGGCGAGGATCGGTCCGCGTTGCGGAGCGGCGAGGTCCGGTGCGAGCCAGACCGCGCCGTTGTTGATCACCTGCACCGCGGCAAGCGTCCGGCCGCCTTCCTTGAACAGGTAGCCGGTGGTTTCGCCCATCGGGAGGCGCGTGCCGGCGAGGCGGTTCGTCCCCTCGACGTCGATGAGGGCGCTGCCGCGTTTCAACGTGCCCTTCATCGGGCGCTCCGACGTTTCGGACAACTCCAGCGTCCAGGCAGCGTCAGCCGCATCAGCCGGTGTGAGGGTGGCGGCGAAGCCGGACTTGTTGCGCAGCTCGATCTCGATGCCACGTTCCAGCGCACGCCGGTGAAGATTGGTTGCGGCCGCCCCGCGCCACGCGAGTTGTCCGTTCTCGGAGACGAGAAAGCCGAAGGTCTGCCGGCGCTTGCTGCCTTCGTAGAAGGCAACCTTGTCCGCGCCGAACTTGAGGTCGCTGCCCTTGGTGAGGGAGCGGGCGACGTCGTGCACCGTGAAGGGACCGAAGGCGAGGCGCTCGACGCGCTTCCAGCCCTGGCGGCCGCTGACCGGCAACCGTTCCGCGGTGCCGAGATCATCGGGCAGACGGAGGGCGGCCTCTTTGAGCGCAGCCGAAGCGGCTACGGGCAGAATGAGCAGAGCAAGGAACAGGGAACGGAGTTTCATGGCTGGAGGGGTCGGTCCGACCATGGGGTTCGCAGGTGGTTCCGCGCCTCCCACCTGCGATAGCATCGAAGAGTGAACTGACGCCTACCGACGGCGGTCGCCATTCGGCGGCAATGTCGCGGCATCATGCAAGGCGGCTTCCCGCGGCCGCCGCATGCGTCAGCTCAGGCCGCGGGCGGCCAGCAGCGCGGCGAGTTCGGTGGGATTCGCCTCGCCTTTGACCGTGTTGAGCAGCCCGAGGATCTTGAGCCGGTCCTCGGCCGTGCAGCTCGAGATCTCGACCATCCAGTCCTCGGCCTTGGGCGCGCTGACGATCACTTCGTCAGACCATGCAATCACCTCTGCGGCGTCGATGGCGCCGGCCGTGATGCCCTTGATGAAAAATTCCGCCTGCGTGCGATAGTTCATCGGCAAGGAGTGCAGGGCGCGCCGAGGCCTGCCAAGCGGGAAACGCCTGGGGCATGGCCGCTCATTGCGCCCTTGGCGCCGCCACCGATCTCCAGCCGTGAGTGCAAAACCGAGGCCGAGGTACCACGCGGGGAAACGCGAAAGTAGGAGATTATAGCAAATAATATGCAAATAACTTGACCGAGAAGAGGCCGTTCGCTCTGGTCGCGAGCCGTCGCAGCGGGCTTCCCGTCGCCTCGTTCGCTCCCTTCCCCTATGCATTCTTCGGTCTCCGGAGTCGTCCGGAACGTTCTCCTCGCCCTCGCTTTCACGGGCCTCGGCGTGACGCTGTTCGCAAAAGACAGTGACGCCGCGTTGGTACGCCGCCGGCCGGTCTTGAACGGCACCCTCGACGGCTCCCTCCGCGTGCTGAGCCCAGACCCCATCACGCTTAATAGCGGTGGGGTCATCACGCAGGACCTGTTCGTCCCTGGGACGCCGCTGGTCATTCTCAACGGCACTGGCCGCATCGGGACGACCGTTGAAGGGACCGGCCTGGCCACCCCAACCGGTTGGAAAGTCACCCTTAACAGCGGTGCGTCGGTCGGCCGCCTCGTGACGCGCGACGCTGGCGCCGCGATGACCACGGTGTCCGCGCCGCCTCCACCGGCTGGCACGAAGGACGTCGCCATCAACACGCCCAGTCAGGAGATCGGCGACTTTACCCAACTGCGCAATCTGACGCTCAACAGCGACGTGGGTGCCCGTATCATCCCGCCGGGTACGTACGGTGCGTTCACCGCCAACCGCGGTAGTGCGTTCGTCCTCGGGCAAGCGGGTTCCGCCCATCGCAGCGTGTACCACCTCCAACGGTTGACGCTGAACAGCGGCAGCGAGCTCCGCGTCGTCGGTCCCGTCGAGATCGTGGTGGCCAACGCCGTCTCACTCAACGCGCCCATGGGCAACGCGAGCAACCCCGACTGGCTTGAATGCAGCATCGCCTCGGGCGGACTTACGCTCAACAGCCCGGCTCGTTTCGCCGGCTACGTCACTGCTCCCGGCGGCGCCGTGGTGGTGAATGGCCCGGCCACGCTGACCGGTGGTGTCCGCAGCGACAGCCTGACGCTCAACTCCGGCAGTCGGCTCACGGTCCTGGGCCGGACCCGTCCGGTGCCGGTCCCGGCGATTCTCTCACCGGTGCACGCGGCCGTGCTGCCGACGGGTGTAGAGCAGAGCGTTCGCGTGGAGAACACCGGCGGGCCTGCGCCCCTCGGTCTGGAGCTGTGGGTCGACGGACAAAGCTTGGGCAACACCGTCGTGAATCCCGGACTCATCCGCTGGCTGCCCTCAGGCTATGGCGTCCGTCGTCTGCAGGCCGTGGCGCCGATGCCATCAGGGCCGCCGGTGGTATCCGCTGGGGTCGACGTACGTTTGGCCGATGCTCTGCCTTTCGAGGCAAGCTTCGAGGTTGCCGAAGGGTTTAGCCCGGGGCCGATCCATGGCCAGCGTGGCTGGGAAGGCGCCGGTGACCGTGTCACCTCGTCTGGCGGAGGAGCCGTCGTGCGAATGCCGGCTGATGCTGCGCTCTCCACCGCTGGCGTGTACTTTGCTGCCGACGAGACGGCACCGATCCGTTTTGCCGGCGTGATGGTGCGCCCGTTCGCTGCCGCAACGCCCGAGGCAGGGGTGGTCTTTGAGTTCGCCGGCGCTCGCGTCGCCCTGGTTCAATCGGCGATTGCCGGACAGGGAGAATGGTTCGTCTTTGCGGACTCCGAAACGCCGGGCGAAGCCGGGGCATGGCGACGGATTGATCAGCCTTCGCCGGTTGCGCTGGCGCCGGCAGGCCTCGCTGAAGACTGGCTGGAACTCGCGGTTCGCTTCGACGTGGCGCGGGGACGTTGGGACCTGCACGTCGATGGGATGGCGGTGGTGGCCGACATCAAAGCGATCGCAACCACCGGTCCCGACGCGCAGCAGCTTCGCGTCCGTGGCTCTGCCGAGGCGGCGATCGAATTCGATCACGTGTTTATCGCCCTGGAGAATCGGAGCTTCACCGACCTTGACCGCGATGGCATGGAGGACGGCTGGGAGCGTGCCTACCACCTCGATCCCGCCCTCGACGATCGCAACGGCGATCCGGACGGTGACGGGCTCACGAACATTCACGAGTTTGTGTTGTGGACCGACCCGCGAGTCGTCGACTCCGATGGCGACGGTCTGTCCGACGCCACGGAACATCGGCTGGGCCTCGATCCGCTGAGCTTCACGTATCCAACCGATGACGACGAAGATGGCCGGACGCAGATTGAAGAACTGCAGAGCGGTACCGATCCCCAGGACTTCTTCGACGGTCGCTCCCCAGCGCTCACCGTTGTTTCCGAGCCCGGTGATCCGGACGGACGTCTGGTCATCAAGGTCACGCGACCCGATGGCTCGCCCTGGCCGAACGTACCGGTCCGCTTCGCTCTTGGCTCAGGCACCGCGTGCCTTGCGACCAACCCCGACAGCACGATCACGCATCAAGACATCGAGCTCCGAAGCGACGGGCAGGGGCTGGTCACCGTATTTCTGCGCCGTCGCGCCACGGAGACGAATCCATGAAAGCTACGTTTCACCTCGGTTGGGTTACCGCCGCCAGTCTGCTGGCCGTGAACACGGCGGGCGAGGGTACCCTGTCGGTGTCCAGCGGCTCACCCTCGCGGCAGATTCTGCTCTCCGTCCCGGTGGGGGACCGGCTGGCCACGCAGGAGCCACGTGCGCCGGATTTGGCGTCAGCGCTTTGGGTGGTGACGCCGCTGCCCATCACGGTCCCCGCGCGCTACGGCTACTATGGGACTGCCCGAAGCCTCAACGACCGCGGAGACGTCTTGGGCAACGACCTCTCCCAGATGAAGCACGTGTCGTCAGGCGGTGTGGTCACGGACCTGGGTATCTACCGCTTTCACTACAACTCGGGCCGACAACTCGACAACAGCGGCCGGCTGGCGCTGAACGCTGCCGTTGGCACTGATGGGCTGCTTCTGCAGCTTCGGGACGGCCTGCCTCCGACCGAAACGCGCTTCACTGATACACGCCTGACCAGTGTGGACAACGAGGGCGGCCTGCTCGGGGTTGCGCTGAACCTCTCCCGACTGACCGACCAAGATTATTGGGGGCAACATTTCCTCCAGCGGGGAACGTCCCGCCGTGACCTTCCTGCCCCGGCCGACTCCGGTTTTGGCGCAGATTTCGTGACGTTAAATGAGCGCGATGAAGTGGCAGGGTCGGCTTATCAGATCCCGCGCGAGTGGTGGCGCGGGCTCTATCTGAAGCCTGGAAACGATCCGCGGTGGCTACCTGGTTTCGGGACGTACGAGGAGGTCTACAACATGAACACCCATGGCCAGATCGTGGGCTCCAGTTCAGTTCCGGCGGGTTTCGGTTATGCCCCGGGGATGTACCCGGCCTTTTGGGAAAACGGCGGCGTTGGCCGGATCGCGATCCTTGACACCGACCGGTCCCTCTTCGGCGGTGAATACGGCTGGGCGTGGGCCATCAACCGATGGGGCCACGTAGTCGGACGGACCCGATCCGGGGGCAAACTGTGGCTGAACGGAAGACCTCATGACCTGACGGGAAAGGTCATCAACCTCGAGAATGTCCGCTTGGATTACTTCTCGGACATCAACGACAAGGGCGAGATCATCGGCGCGGAGTATGCGATCGGCGGCACCCAAGGCTCCCGCGCCTTCATCATGCGCCCCATCTGGCCCTCCCTGGCCGTGGACCTCAACCGTGACGGCATTATCTCATTGCCATCGGATGGCGACAAGTCCGACCTTACCACCCCCGCCATGCCGTATCGTTTCTGGATCAATGATGACGACGATGACGGGGATCTGGCTAAGAACGACGTACCTGGGCAAGAACCTTCGACCAATGACGATCTTCAATCAGTATCTGGTGCGGATTGGGTCACTCGGTATGGGCATGGTGTCGTCGATGGAACGACTGACCTCATAGACTTCTTTCCCGTCTACCTAGACATTAAAGCGCTTCTCAGTGTTCTGCCCCACAATGCGGCCGGAATCACTTACAAGCTCAAGCACGGCAATAGCGCCCTGAACTTTGTCTATACCGACCTGCTTCGTGCAGAGGCATTCAATTATTTGAAGCATTCTTGCGAACGCGCAACCTACGGAACACCTGGAAGCGAAAGTCTACCGCAGGATGCGGGGACAATTGCGGTCACTGAAGCAGGAGTGGAGCTAAACTCAGACTTCCTTGCCGGCATAAAGGACGCGACAAACAAGGGAGTCATTCTGGTTGAAGGCCGCCAGATCGCGAGCGCGCCGCTGCGCTTGGTTGTTGAAAAAGATGGTGCCGAGATCGCTGGGGTCTTGCTGCATCTAGATTTCAGTCGAGTTGAGGACATGTATCGCTGGATCAATCTGCGTGGCGTCTGTGGGCAGATCGAAACGCGTCCGACCAACGTTGGCCAACCGCCATCCTATCCCGATCATTTAGCCAACGGCAGAATGTTCATTTGGGTCCACGGCTACAACGTGAACGAAAGCCAATCGCGCGGTTGGAGTGCCGAGGTCTTCAAGAGAATGTGGCACTCCGGCTCAAGGGCGATGTTTACGGCGGTATCTTGGCACGGCGATCACAGCCAGATTCAATCGGTCGGCGTGGCTCCAGATTATTGGGACAACATTCCAAATGCGTTCTTTACGGCGCAGGCGCTCCCTCAGTTGGTAAACTCCCTGCCCGGAATTTCAAAGGTGATCGCCGGTCACAGCATGGGCAACATTGTCGTCTCCGCCTCAATTAAGGACCATGCGATGGACGTCGACAAATACTTCATGGTGAACGCCGCTGTCGCACTGGAGGCCTATGACAGCTCCGTCTTGACCGTCGGACCCTACTTTGTAAACGCCATGCGACCAATCGCATGGGCCGATTATGATCGTCGCCTGTGGTCTACCGATTGGTGGCGGCTGTTCCCGGAGGGTGATAACCGCAGGCGCCTGACCTGGATAAACCGCTTTGGCGACATCCCAAACGCGGTCAATTTCTACTCTTCCGGGGAGGAGGTGTTGAACAATAATGACGTGGATCCAGGGCGCCTTCCTTACTCAGTGCTGCCGCTTGGCGCGGAGCGAATCTGGATTCAGCAGGAAATGAGCAAAGGCGGCGGGTCGGCCGCAGGTACTCTAGCGGGCGTGCTCAATGGTGAGATTCAAGGAGGATGGGGTTTCAACCAGGCCTGGGGCTCGCCAGTTTGGGTGCCCGACCCAATTAACGGAAGTGGCTCCGTCGTTTATGTGCCGCCATCGGTTGCCGAGGCCAATGCGCTCACCGACTCGCAAATCCGTGCCAAGCCTTTTTTCACACAGTTCGACAACGCGTCTCTCATGCATGCAGATGTTGGTGCGGGCAGTTCGGGCAGCGTCGCGGCTGATGATGTGACGCAAGCCGATCTACTCGGCGGTGCTATCCCTGCGCTATCTTTCCCGGCAGGACGCAACCCGGTGCCGATGTTTGGGAATAGAAACCGAGATCTGATGACCTTTCAAGACGGGTGGCCTGCGTCGCGTCTGAGCTCTCAAAACAAGGGGAATCGTTGGCTGCACAGTGATCTCCGTGAGGTCGCCTACCACTTCTCCCACAACGTTTGGGATTTGTTCACGACCGAAGGAAACCTCCGATGAAAAACTTAGCTATACTGATAATAATATATATGAGCATGGCCGCGCAGGCGGATTCGAGCCAAATCGAGTATCCGTCTATGGTCACGTTTCGCATTATTGACGACGCTGGCTCTATTGTGACTAACGGTGAGGTCAGGATATCCACCTTTTCACATTGGGTATCTGGGGAAGGGTTTGGCCGAGACGACGACAGAAACTACAGTGCAGCGCTAGACGACAAAGGTCGCGCAAGTTTCGAGGTGATAAATGTGCGAGGAGCAATCGCTTACGGTGTGTATCCGAATAGCAATTACTATCCGGTCTTGATGCAGACTTATCAGTTTCGTCAAATCGAAAGTGGTCGCTGGGAGCCTTGGAATCCCGAGATTTCCGTTGTTTTGCCGAGAAAACTGAATCCGATACCTTTGTATGCTCGACGTATTGGAAACGGGCCGGATCTGGAAATGCCAATTCTTGGTCCTGTAGGTTTTGATTTGGAGGTGTCGGACTGGGTTGCTCCTCATGGCAAGGGTAAACGACCCGACGTGATTATTGAGCGGAAAACCATTATTCCCGCAACCCACTCGGCTAGTGCGTTCGAATCTGTCTTTACGGTGACGTTTGCGAACGTTGGGGATGGTATTCAATCTTATCCAGTAGGAGAAAAGCGGCGGCTGCTTGATCTACCCCGGTATGCTCCTAAAGGAGGTTATGCTTCGCGGATTACCAAGCGGGTTGTTCGGGTGGCCGAGGGCTCGGCGCTAGATAACGAGACCCGTGGGGACCAGAACTATTTTTTCCGCGTTAGGACCGTGCTTGATGCGAATGGCGAAGTGGTGAGTGCGCTCTACGGCAAGATTTACGGCGACATTCATTTTTTTGTACCTCCTGGCTCCAATGGTATGGTTCGCTTCACCTATTATATGAATCCAAATTCCTTGGATCGAAACCTTGAGTTCGATCCGAAACGCAACCTCCTCCCCGAGCGGTTGGTGGGAACCAACATTAGCGAGCCCTAAAGTTTATCGCGATGAACACTGAAGTAAAACCGCAGCGGACCCTCCTTTGGCCTTGGGTGCTTGTGTTGCTTCTCAATCTGCTGACGCTCACTCCGACTGGTGTTGGTCGATTATTCTATGATTCCTCAGGGCGTTGGCCGCCGGGATATCTAGGGTGGTGCTATTGGCTAGGCGTTCTCTTCCTTTTAGGCGTGTGTGTTGCATTTCCCTGGAGAGTTTTTCGAACCTGCGTGCTGTGGGGAATGTTGATCATTTTACTCATCAACATTGGGGGATGCGTTTCTGTATGGAAAGAAATGGGTGAGATCAATTGAACGACGCTTCAAGGCGAGTCGCTCGCCTATCGCGCAATCTGTGGGCACAGATGTTTTTCGATTCGCCGATTATCTGAGTCCTACGCCGCTCGATCGGGCTGTGGAGTTTGATCGGAAGCTGAATCTTTCCAGAGAGGTGCTTTCGGTGTTGCAGGTCATAAGGTCAAAATTCGCGTTCGTTGCGGACCCGACCGTTCGCGGTAGAGCGATTGGGTTAGGACTAGCGCCATCGTTTGTCCGGCGAGTGCTGCCGATGCGGCCTCTCGGTGTACGCTCATGCCAGCGCCCGGGCGGCGCGGATCAACCTGCGGCACGCAGGAACGCGTACGCCTCCCGGAAGGTGGCTTTGGCGTCGGTGTCCACGTTGCGGCCGTGGCCGACGAGGATGCGGTCGAAGTCCCAGGCCAGGATGTGGTCGATCGAGGCGCGGACCGCAGAGCGATCTCGCATCATCCCCTTCTCCAGCGGGGTGGGGCCAAAGCGGTTCCAGGCCCCGTAGGCACGCATCGCGAGGGCGAACCACCAGGGGCCGTCAGGGCCGAGGTTGAAGGCAAGGTCGGCGAGGATCAGGCTGCGCGAGGCGCGATGAAAGAACACGATTTCGTTCATCTTCGGCATGCCCTTGACGAGGTGTTGATCCAGAACGTCCGCCCATTCGGGATGAGGGGTGTCCGACAATTCGGCGTCGAAGCGTACGTCTTTCTTTTGGGCTGCGAGTCCCGGAGCAGCATGAAAGCGCGCGTGGGGATGCTCGGCCTGAAACTCGCGCAAACATTCGTCGTGCCAGAGGTTCGGCCCCACCACATGGCGGACGTCGCCGAGGGCGGCCAGTTCCTGCCTCAGCTCAGGTGTCATCGGCACTGGCGAATGCACCCAAAGCCCACCCGCCGGCAGACGTACCACGACCAATTGCCGTCCGAGGGGCATGCCCATGGCCCAGTAGGGTACGCGGCAGATCCATAAATCGGGTGCGAGCGGATGGAGCGCAGACATGGCGCGGACGCTATCGTGGCGGACCGCCAGGACGCACTGACAATCGCTCGGCGCGTCAGGGGTCGCGATCCCGGCCGTATAGGATCGCGGTGCGGCGTTGTCCGTGCGGTCCGAGCTCGGACGGACGCGACGAGCGGTGGGCGAACGGTTATCGGCGTGAGCGCCCGAAGGTCTCCGCGAGGACCGCCCGGACGTGCCGTGGCGCCTGGCCCGTCAGCCGCTGCACGTCGTCCGTGACGCCCGCCACCACCCCGCGCGCGATGAGCTGATAGACGGGAATCAGATAATCCGGAAGGGCCGGTGGTACGCCAGCGTTGATGAGCGCGGTGCGAAAGGCTTCCGGTGATGGCGCCACGTCCGTGACGGTACGGCCGAGCAGCACGCTGAGTTCGGCGGCAACGTCGGCCATCGACCAGGCCTCCGGCCCGGTGAGCGTGTAGGTTTTGCCGGCATGACCATCTTGGGTGAGGACTACCGCAGCACTGCGCCCGAGGTCGGCCACGTCGATGAACGCCGTTCGTCCTTGGCCAGCGGGAAAGAACAACACCTGCCGCTCTTCAATGTCGGCTCGGGCGTAGTTGGCGAAGTTCTGGGCGAAGAAGCCCGGACGCAGGATGGTCAGTTCAAGGTTGCGGGCATCCCGCAGGCGTTGCTCCAGACGGGCGTGAAAGGGAAGCTCCCCGAAGTCCTGCAGGCCATTGGCCGAGAGGTACACCACGCGTCGCGGGCCCGCGTTGGCTAGGTAGTCCACGAAGGGCGTGAGCAACACGTCCAGATCGGGCACCAAGGGCGGGCCGATGAGAAACACGCGGTCGTGTCCGGCCAGGGCCGGCGCGAAGGTATCGGGCTGGTTGAAGTCGAAGCGTACGGCGCGCGCCGCCTCGGCCGGGGCGCGGTCGAGCTGGCGTACGGCTGCCGTGGGAGCGATGCCGCGTTCGCGCAGCGCGCGCACGACGGCTCGACCGACCGTTCCGGTGGCGCCAAGAATCAGGGGAGAAGACGACAGATTCATCGTTCCAACCCTAGCCGATTTACTTACCTTTTGACTAGTAGGCACCTTTTATAAACTATACTGCCTCTTAAGAAACTAATGTTGGTAAACAGTCGCTTATGACATCCAAAATTCTTCTTACGCCTGAACTCTGCCCTATCTTGGCGACCCTGGAAGTGGTGGGCGGGAAGTGGAAACCGGCGATTCTTTGGCAGGTCCGACAGGGCATCCATCGGTTTGGTGTGCTGCAACGGGCGCTGCCGGGCATCACACAGAAGATGCTGACGCAGCAGCTGCGTGAACTGGAGGCGGACGGCATCCTGAACCGGACGGTGTTCGCCGAGGTTCCCCCGCGCGTAGAATACCGCCTCTCGGACCATGGGCGTACCCTGCAAGCCCTCCTCGACGAGATGGCAGCGTGGGGCGTGCGGCACCATGCGCGCACGCAGAAGACGGCAACGACTCCGGTGCCGGCCTGAACGGCCCGCTGCGCGCGGGGTCCGAAGGCGATGCCGGCGCAGGACCGACCGAGGTTACGGTCGGCGTTTCCGGTGCAAACGTTCGACGACCGGCCGGATCACGCAGCCCTCGGCGTGATCGTTGACGAGGCCCATGGCCTGCATGAAGGCGTACACGGTGGTGGGGCCGACGAAGGTCCAGCCACGACGCTTCAGCTCCTTGGCCAAGGCCGTGGACTCCGGAGTGACGGCGAGGGTCCGTGACGGCCCCCGCGCCGTGCGGGTGGGAGCGAAGCGCCAGACGAAGGCCGCCAGCGAGCCCTCCGTGGCAACCATCTCCTGCGCGCAACGGGCATTGTTGATCACGGACGCGATCTTGCCCCGATGCCGGACAATCCCCGGGTCCGCGAGCAGGCGCCGGACATCGCGCTCGGTGTAGCGGGCAATCCGATGAAAATCGAAGCCGTGGAAGGCGGCGCGAAAGTTCTCCCGCTTGTTCAGGATGGTTCGCCAGCTCAGGCCGGACTGAAACCCTTCGAGGCAGAGTTTCTCAAACAGCGGCACATCGTCGTGAACGGGGAAGCCCCATTCCGTATCGTGGTAGGCGAGGAACTCCGGTGCCGCCGCGCACCAGCGGCAGCGGGGACGTCCGTCGGGTCCAGGCAGGAGCGCGCTCAGGGCAGTCACCGTGAAGATCGCCTCACCGACCCGGTGCCGCTTCCGCCGCGCGCCGCCCGAAGCCCCAGGCGAACGGAGTGTTCATGCGATCGCTTCCGCCAATGCGCACGCCGTGAAACATCGTTTCCGCCATCGCGGTGGAGCCGAGCAGGCGGGCCACATCGATCATCAGTTCTGCGTCTGCCACGAGGCGTTCGACATCCTCGCCGGGATAGCCCGCCCAGTACTTGAGGTCGTGCACGAACCCCGCCGGGTACAGGCTGACGCCCTTCCAATCGTCGAACCACCCCGTGCAACCGTCGCTCTTGAATGGTCGGGACGGCGGATCACGTTCGATCTTTTGCCAGAGCGCATGCAACCCGAGGTGGGTGCAGATCTCGCGGATTCGCTCGAGGGGCACCTCTTCTCCGAGCGCTGGCAGGGCGACGGCGGATGGGTTCATTCGATCCTGAGCGACCACCACCAAAGGACAGAGCAACCCGATAGCCAGCAACAGAGAGCGCATGCGGGTCAGCATGCCCGCTCTGATCGCTCCGGCAATCGCCGACCTTTACCGTGTAGGCGCCTTCGGGTGTAGCGACTCTGAGGTCTCTGCGCCCTCCTGTTTAAGATCTTGGGATCGCCCGGGGGCCGGGTGCACCCGCAGTCCGACTCCGGTCAGGTCCGGAGGTGGGACAGAAGCGTTTGGGCGCAGAGGCGGGCGAAGGCGGGGGCGTTGATCGGGCCGTCGAATTCGATGAGCGGGAGGCCGGGGCGCAGGTGTGCACGCAGGGAGGCGAGCAGGGCGTGGTCGGCCTCAGGATCGTGAAAGGGGCCGCCGGGGGCGCCGATCTGGCTGAGGCCGGCGCGGGGGAAGAGCACCGTCACCGGGGCGGTGTAGCGGTTGATTTTTTCCGCGAGGATGCGGCCGAGTTCGCGGTTCTCGTGCGGTGTCGTACGCAGGAGCGTGACTTGCGGGTTGTGGGCGTAGAGGCGGCGTCCCGCGAACTTGGCGGGGACGCTCGCGGGTTCGCCGAAGTTCACCATGTCGAGGCAGCCGGGCGCGATGACGGCGGGCACGCCGGCCTTGGCGGCGGCGTCGAGGCGTTCGGCGCCGGCCGTGAGCACGCCACCGACGAGTTCGTCGGCCCACTCGGTGGTGGTGAGGTCGAGCACGCCGCTGACGAGTCCGCTGTCGATGAGCGACTCCATGCTGCGCCCGCCGTTGCCGGTCGCGGCAAAGACGAGCACCTCGTAACCTGCCTCTTCGAGCACGCGCTTCGCTTCCGTGACGCACGGCGTGGTGTTGCCGAACATGCTCGCGACGATCAGCGGCTTCTCGCGGGACGCGCCGGCTGGAGTGGAGCGGCGGGCTGCGGCGGCGGCCACCATGCCGCAGATCGCACCGGCGGCATTATCGTAGAGGACACGCGAGAGGCGGTTGAGCCCGGAGACGTCGACGATGGCCGGCATCATCACGAGGTCGGTCGTACCCACGTACGGTGCGGTTTGTCCGCTCGCGAGGGTCGAGACCATCAGCTTGGGAAATCCAAGCGGCAGCGCTCGCATGGCAGCCGTGGCGATGGCCGTGCCGCCGCCCCCGCCGAGCGAGACGATGCCGTGGATACGGTCCTCGGCCGCAAGGCGCGCGACCAGTTTCGCGGCGGCTCGGCCCATGAAGGCGACGCATTCGCCGCGGTCTCGGCGCGTGAGCAGCGCCTCGTGCCCGGGTTCGCCCGCAGCGGCAGCGACGGCTTCGGCTTGGATGTCGGGGGTGATCGTGGGTGGGCCGCCCGTGCCTACGTTGATCAGGAGCGTCCCAAAACCCTGGCGCCGCACGGCCTCGGCCACGAAGGCGTGCTCGGGGCCTTTGGTGTCGAACGTGCCGAGGATGGCGATGATTGGCATGGAGGCGAGCGGGAGGGGGTGGGCCGGCAGGTCCCTCTGACGGCTGGTCTTGGCGAAGACCGTGGCGGGTGGGCGCCGTCCTGAGTCGAAACGGGCAGAGGGACCTGCCCGCCCACCTGTCAACGCGTTCCGGCGGCCCAGGTGACGGCGTTGATGAGCAGCGTGCGGAAGGCGGGGTGGTCGTGGGTGCGTTCGTCGTGGCCGAGGGTGAGGCCGACGATGCGGGCGCGCGGGTGCTCGGTGATCCAGACGACGGGGTGGGGGGCCTTGTATTTGACGGACGGAGACGATTCGGCGAGCACCTCGATGCGCGCGGTGCCGGGCGGGATCTTGTCGGGCTCCGCGTTCACGTAGTACAACTCGTCCTCGACCGTGAAGCTCGCAGGCACGCCGCGCATGACGGGATGGTCGGGCCGGAGTGCGTTGACCGCGTAGGGCGCAATACGGTCGTGGCCGCGCGCGCCGCCGCCCACGATCTGCGCATTGAGTTCGGGCCAGTCCGGATAGGCGTACCAGGTGCCCGGGTGGTGCATGACGATGCCTTTGCCGGCAGCGGCGAAGGCCATGAGCGCCTCGCGGTACGCGGGTTCGTCGAAGTACCGCCGGTTGACGCTGATCACCGCGACGTCGGCCTCGGCGAGGGCGGCGGCCGCCTGATCGCGGTCTTCGGTGTAGTTCACGCTGAAGCCGGCCTTGAGCAGCACCTGCCGGTCGGTCCCGCCGTAGAACTCGCCGAACTTGTGCGAACTGCCGCCGCTGATGAGCAGGACGCGCGTCTTGCCCGGCTCCCAGACGATGGGGGTCGGCTCAGGCAGGGCAAAGTCACCGCGTCCTCCCGCCTTGGGGCGCAGGTTGGGCGCGGCGGGCGCGGGTGAAGCCGGCGCGGGCGCGGCCACGGTCGACGGGGTCGACGGCGGCCCGGCCTGCGAGGCGAGGTAGGCGATCAGGTTGCGCAGGCTCTCGGCGCCGAGGCCCTCGTAGCCTTCAGGCATGAGGGAACGGCGGGTGTTCTCACGCTTCGCAATGTCGGCAGCGCGCAGCTCGGTGTCGCCGCCCTGGTTGCGCAGGGTGAGGGTCGTGGCGGTCTCGCCGACGATGACGCCCGAGGCGACGTCGCCGTTCTTCAGGGTGACGTTCCACTGCCAGTAGTTCGGCTCTACCTGACGGTTGGGATCGATGATGTGGGTGAGCAGGTCGGCGGGATCATGCGAACCGATGCCGGCGAGGGGCGGTCCGACGTCGCGCAGGCCGACGTCACCGAGCTTGTGGCACACGGCACAGGCACCGGCAAACAGCGTGCGGCCGGCGTCCACGTTACCGGGCTTGCGCACCTCGGGCAGGAGGGCGGCGATGGCCTCGGCCTTGGACGAGGCAGACAAGGCCGGGGCGAAGAGGGCCGTGGCATCCGTGGCGATGCGCAGGTCCGGGTGCGTGCGCAGGCGGGCCACGTCGGCGGGCCCGAGGGTGGAGGGGTTGAGCCGTCCGTCCTGCAGGGCCGCGAGCAAGGCGCGGGTGGTCACGGGGGTCTTCAACACCTGATCGAAGAGTTGGGGCGAACGCGATTCCAGGTAGGCGCCGAGCAACACCTCGGTGGTCTCGGCCGGGGGCAGCGCAGCGAGCGAGGCGAGCAGGCGGGCGCGCACCGCCCCGGGGGTGGCGGCGTCGACCAGCAAGGTCCGGGCGCGGGCGAGGGCGTCGCTGCGGTGAGCGGGCAACGCGAGCAGGGACCGCACGATCTCTGCGCGGCGCGACGCGGTGGTGTTGGGCTGGGCGTAGTCCGCGAGCAGACGGGCGACGGCGTCATTCATCGCGTCGGTGAGCACACCGCCGCCGGTGCGGGCGGCGAGCAGCAGGGCCGGCGCGCCGGTCTCGGGCGCGGCGACGAGGAGCTGGAGGGCCGCCGTGGTCGCCGCGTCAAAGACGGGAGGCGCTTCAGGCCGCTCAAACAGGGTGCGAAGGAGTGCGGCGCCGAGTGCGTTGGGCGTGGCGGCGGCGGCGCGCACGAGGCCGGGCACTGCGTCGGCGGCGACGTTCACGGCCAGGCCGGTGACGAAGGTTTCGAGGGCATCCAGCTCGGGGC
>VFQR01001025.1_pt1 | contig 25245 bp, 24 predicted proteins | sample 3512321 | NCBI WGS metagenome assembly VFQR01 (sample SAMN10412374, study PRJNA504923) | tailings metagenome | isolation source: Relicate 3 Philex TSF1 revegetated site | place: Philippines: Tuba, Benguet | collected 2017-08-29 | reverse complement strand
GGGGCTGGCGCGGGGCGCGGCTTCCTGTAGCGTTCCATCCAGCAAGAGGCGGCCGGGCCAACCGGACCGGCCGGACAGGGAACTGGGAGACTGGGCATGACGGGTGACGACCTCCGGCAGATGATCGGCCGCGTCCAGCGCGGCAGCCTCTCGCGCCGCGGCTTCGTGAAGCGGCTCGCCGCCTTCGGCCTGACGGCGCCGATGGCGACGCAGCTGCTCGCGCTGCACGGCATCTCGCCGGCCTCCGCGCAGAGCGTGCCGGCCTATCGCCCGACGCGGCGCGGCGGCGGCGGGGCGCTCAAGATCATCTACTGGCAGGCCTCGACGCTGCTCAACCCGCATTTCGCGGTGGGCACGACCAACCAGGAATCGAGCCGCGTCTTCTACGAGCCGCTGGCCGGCTGGGCGCAGGACGGGACGCTGCACCCGATCCTCGCGGCCGAGATCCCGACGATCGAGAACCAGGGCCTGCGCGAGGATGGCCGTTCCGTCACCTGGAAGCTGAAGCGCGGCGTGAAGTGGCATGACGGGCAGGATTTCTCGGCCGACGACGTCGTGTTCAACTGGGAATACGCGAAGAACCCCGCGACCGCGGCGGTCAGCTCCGGCAGCTATACCGGCGTGAATGTCGTCAAGGTGGACGACTACACGGTGCGCGTGGAGTTCGAGCGGCCGACTCCCTTCTGGGCGGATGCCTTCGTCGCCTCGCGCGGGATGATCATCCCGAAGCACCTGTTCGGCGGGTTCGCGGGGGCGACGGCGCGCGATGCGCCGACCAACATCCGCCCCGTCGGCACCGGGCCCTACCGCTTCACCAGCTTCGCGCCGGGCGACCTGCTGCGCGCGGAACTCAACCCGAACTACCACATGAACAACCGCCCCTACTTCGACACGATCGAGGTGAAGGGCGGGGGCGACGCGGTGTCCGCCGCGCGCGCCGTGCTGCAGACCGGCGATTTCGACTATGCCTGGAACCTCCAGGTCGAGGATGAGATCCTGAAGCGCCTGGAAGCCGCCGGCCGCGGCAAGGTCAACGTGGTCGAGGGCGCCAATATCGAGTTCATCCAGCTCAACGTGACGGACCCGAACCGCGAGGTGGATGGCGAGCGTTCGCACATCTCCACCCAGCATCCGGCCTTCCGCGACCCGGCGGTGCGCCAGGCGATGGCGCTGCTCTGCGACCGCAACGCGCTCGAGCAGTTCATCTACGGCCGCGGCGGGCCGGTTGCTGCCAACTTCCTGCTCAACCCGCCACGCTTCCGCAGCCCGAACATGCGCTGGGAGTTCAGCATCGAGAAGGCGAACCAGATCCTGGACGGCGCCGGCTGGGTGCGCGGCCGCGACAACATCCGCGCGAAGGACGGCGTGCGGCTGCGCTTCGTCTTCCAGACCTCGGTGAACGCGCCGCGCCAGCGCACGCAGGCGATCATCAAGCAGGCCGCGCAGCGCGCCGGCATCGACCTGGAGCTGAAGTCGGTCGTCGCCTCGGTGTTCTTCTCCGCCGATATCGCGAACCCCGACACCTACACCAAGCTCTATGCCGACATGCAGATGTACACCACGACGATGCCGCAGGCGGACCCGCAGCTCTTCATGAACCAGTACGTGTCCTGGGAGGTCTCACAGAAGGCGAACAACTGGCAGGGCCGCAACATCGTCCGCTGGCGGAACGAGGAATACGACCGCATCTTCCGCGAGGCGGAGGGCGAGCTCGATCCGGTGAAGCGGGCCGCGCTGTTCATCCGCATGAACGACCTGATCGTGTCGTCCAACCACGTGATCCCGCTGGTCGGCCGGCCGCTGGTCAGCGGCAGCCTGAACAACCTCCGTCCCGTGCTGAGCGCCTGGGACAACACCCATTGGCTCATCGGCGACTGGTACCGGGAGACCTGACCCAAGCCGCGCTGCCCGCGTGAGCCAGTATCTCATCCGCCGCCTGCTGGTCGCGATCCCGAGCCTGCTCGGGATCAGCGTCATCATCTTCACGGTGCTGGCCCTCGCGCCGGGCGATCCGTTCGAGGAACTGGCGACCAACCCCGCCATCCCGCCCGAGGTGCGCGCCAATCTGCGCGCGAGCCTCGGGATGGATGATCCTGTGCATGAGCGCTACGTCGCCTGGCTCACCGCCATGCTGCGCGGCGAGTGGGGCTATTCCTTCGTCAGCCGCATCCCCGTGGCGGATCTCATCCTGCAGAGGCTGCCGACCACGATCCTGGTGATCGGGCTGTCGCAGATCGTGGCACTCTGCATCGCGCTGCCGGTCGGCATCTATGCCGCGACGCGGCCCTATTCGATCTTCGACCAGATCGCGAACACGCTGGCCTTCATCGGCTTCTCGCTGCCGACCTTCTTCACGGGGCTGCTGTTCATCCTGTTCTTCTCGATCTACCTGGAATGGTTCCCCTTCGTCTATCGCACGGACCTGGAGGCGACGGGGCTCGCCTGGTGGTGGGCGCAGTTCCGCCAGACCATCATGCCGGTGATGGTGCTCGGCCTGTTCCAGGGCGCGGCCTGGACGCGCTTCGTGCGCTCCGCCGTGCTCGACGTGATCCGGCTGGACCATGTGACGACGGCGCGCGCGAAGGGCATCCCGGAACGAGCCGTCACGACGCGCCATGTGGTGCGCAACGCGCTGATCCCGGTGGTGACGCTGGTCGCGCTCCAGATGCCCGCGGTGTTCGGCGGCGCGATCGTGACGGAGCAGATCTTCCGCGTCCCCGGCATCGGCAGCCTGCTGATCAGCGCGATCCTCGCGAACGACACGCCCGTGATCATGGCCGTCACCTTCGTCACCTCGGCGCTCGTCATCCTGTTCAACCTGCTGGCGGATATCGCGTATGGCTGGCTCGATCCTCGCATCAGCTACCGCTAGCGCGCCGCAGCGCCCGCGCATCGGCCCGTGGCAGGAAGCGTGGCGGCGCTTCCGCAAGCATGGGCTCGCGGTGGTCAGCGCCGTGGTGCTGGGGCTGATGATCCTCGGCGTGCTGCTCGGGCCGCTGGTCTGGACCGTGCCGATCGACGAGATCGACTTCACCGCGCGGCTGCAGGGGCCTTCGCTCGCGCATCCCTTCGGCACGGATGATCTCGGGCAGGACCTGCTGGCGCGGATCCTGTATGGCGGGCGGATCTCGCTGGCGGTCGGCTTCACGGCGATGCTGGTCGCGGTCGGGCTCGGCACCACCATCGGCGCCATCGCGGGGATGGCCGGCGGCAAGCTCGACGCGGTGCTGATGTGGGTGACCGACCTGTTCCTCTCCCTGCCGCAGCTGCCGCTGCTGCTGCTGATCATCTACCTGTTCCGCGACTCGCTGAAGGATGTCGTCGGGCCGGAGATGGGGATCTTCATCCTGATCGTGACCGTCATCGCCGCCTTCAACTGGATGCCGGTGGCGCGGCTCGTGCGTGCGCAGTTCTTCTCCCTGCGCGAGAAGGAGTTCGTCGAGGCGGCGCGCGCGCTCGGCGCCTCGCGCATGCGCCTCGTGCTGCGGCACATCCTGCCCAATGCCCTGGGGCCGGTGATCGTGGCGGCGACGATCGACATCGCGGCGGCGATCATCGCCGAAAGCACGCTCTCCTTCCTTGGGCTCGGCTTCCCGCCGGACATCCCGACCTGGGGGCGGCTGCTGTTCGATGCGAAGGACAATCTCGATTTCGCGCCGCATTGGGCGCTGTTCCCGGGGCTCGCGATCTTCCTCACCGTCGTCACCATCAACTTCGTCGGCGACGGGCTGCGCGATGCGCTCGACCCCAGGCGCGTGAAGTGAGCGAGGCGCTGCTCTCGATCGAGGGGCTGAAGGTCCATTTCAGCACCGACGATGGCTGGGTGCGCGCGGTGGATGGCGTGGATATCGCGGTCCGCCGCGGCGAGACGGTCTCCATCGTGGGCGAATCCGGCTGCGGCAAGACCGTGACGGCGATGACGGTGCTCAAGCTCATCGCGATGCCGCCCGGGAAGATCGTCGCGGGGCGCATCGGCTGGGGGAACGAGGACCTGGTCACCGCCTCGCCCGAGCGCATGCGCGCCATCCGCTCGAAGGAGATCGGCTTCATCTTCCAGGAGCCGATGACCTCGCTGAACCCGGTCTATACCGTCGGCGACCAGATCGCCGAGACGGTGCGCCAGCATGAGGGCCTCTCGCAGCGCGCCGCGCTCGACCGCGCGGCGGAGATGCTCGCGCTGGTGCAGATCCCGAACGCCACGCGCCGCGTGCACGACTACCCGCACCAGTTCTCCGGCGGCATGCGCCAACGCGTGATGATCGCCATGGCGCTGTCCTGCAACCCGAAGCTCGTCATCGCGGATGAGCCGACGACGGCGCTCGATGTCACGATCCAGGCCGGCATCCTCGACCTGCTGAACGAGATGAAGGACCGGCTCGGCATGGCCGTGCTGCTGATCACGCATGCGATGGGCGTGGTGGCGGAAACCGCGCAGCGCGTGGTGGTGATGTATGCCGGCAAGGTCGTGGAGGCGGCGGAGGTGGAGGCGCTGTTCGACGCGCCACGCCACCCCTACACGCAGGGGCTGATCCGCTCCATCCCGCGCCTCGACCTCGCCGCGACGGAGCATCGCCGGCTGGAGGCGATCCCCGGCACGGTGCCGAGCCTGCTGCACCCGCCGCCGGGCTGCCGCTTCGCCGCGCGCTGCCGCCACGCGCAGCCGGAGTGCCTGGCGCAAGACCCGCCGCTGCGGGAGATCGCGCCGGGGCACAAGGTCGCCTGCATCCGCGCGGAGCAGATCGGATGACGCCGCCTGCCTCCGCCCCTGCCTCTGGGCCGCTTCTCTCCGTCCGGAACCTGGTGAAGCGCTTCGCGGTGAAGGGCGGCATCCTGCGCCGCACCGTGGGCGAGGTGCATGCCGTCTCGGGCGTGTCCTTCGAACTCGGCCATGGCGAGACGCTCGGCCTCGTCGGCGAATCCGGCTGCGGCAAGTCCACGACGGGCCGTCTGATCCTGCGCCTCATCGAGCCGACCTCGGGCGAAGTCTGGTTCAACGGACAGGACATCACGGCGCTTCCGGAAGCGCGGATGATCGCGCTGCGGCGGGACATGCAGATCATCTTCCAGGACCCCTTCGCCTCGCTCAACCCGCGCATGACGGTCGGCGCCATCATCGGCGAGGCGCTGCAGATCCACGGCCTCGCGAAGACCGCGCGGGAGCGCGAGGAGCGCGTGGCGGAACTGCTGGAGACGGTGGGCCTGAACGCCGACCACATGCGGCGCTTCCCGCACGAATTCTCCGGCGGCCAGCGCCAGCGCATCGGCATCGCGCGCGCGCTCGCGGTCTCGCCGAAGCTGATCGTGTGCGATGAGCCGGTCTCCGCGCTGGATGTCTCGATCCAGGCGCAGGTGGTGAACCTGCTGGAGGATCTTCAGCAGAAATTCGGCCTCACCTTCCTGTTCATCGCGCATGATCTCTCGGTGGTGGAGCACATCAGCGACCGCGTCGCGGTGATGTATCTCGGCCGCATCGTGGAGATCGCCTCGGCGCGCGAGCTCTACACCACGCCGCTGCATCCCTATACCGAAGCGCTGCTCTCGGCGGTGCCGATCCCTGACCCGAAGCTGAAGCGCCAGCGCATCCGGCTGAAGGGCGACGTGCCAAGCCCACTCAATCCGCCGGGCGGCTGCCACTTCCACACGCGCTGCCCGATCGCGGATGCGGATCGCTGCCGGCGCGAGGCGCCGGCGCTGCGCGAAACCCGGCGAGGCCATTTCGTCGCCTGCCACCATCGCGGATAGGAGGAAGGCCATGCGGCTGCTTCGACGCTCGCTGCTCGCCACGCTGGCCATGCCGGCGCTGGCCCAGGCGCAGTGGAACCCCTCCGGCCCGATCCGGCTGATCGTGCCCTTCGGCACGGGCGGGTCCACCGACATCATCGCGCGCCTGGTCGCGGACCAGATGGGCCGCCATCTGGGCCAGCCCGTGGTGGTGGAGAACCGCCCCGGCGCGGGTGCCACGCTCGGCACCGGCATGGTCGCGCAGGCGCGGCCGGATGGGCAGACGCTGCTGATCAGCGTCATCTCCTCCAACGCGGTGGGCCACACGCTCTATCGCGACCGCATCAACTGGCACGGCGCGGACAGCTTCGCGCATATCGCGATCATGATGGGCACGCCCTATCTGCTGCTGGTCAATCCGCGCCAGCCGATGACGACGCTGGCGCAGTACATCGAGGCCGCGAAGGCGCGGCCCGGCGCGCTGACCTACGGCACCTCCGGCGTCGGCTCCATGCCGCACCTTGTGATGATTCGCTTCGCCGGGCTCGCCGGCATCGAGGTGACGCATGTGCCCTATCGCGGCGGGGCGCAGGCGGCGACGGATGCGGTGGCCGGCGTGGTCCCGAGCGTGATCGACAGCCTCACCGCGGCGATCACCAACATCCGCAGCGGCGCGCTGCGGGCGCTGGCGCATACGCGAGCCGCGCGCGTGCCAGAGATACCGGACGTGCCGACCTTCAGCGAGCTGGGCTATCCGCAGCTCGTGGTGGATGGCTGGGCCGGCATCGCGGCGCCGGCCGGCACGCCGCAGCCGGTCCAGGAGCGCCTGGCCGCGGCGATCCGCGCGGCGCTGGAGGCGCCGCTGGTGCGCCAGCGCTATGCCGATACCAGCACGGGCATGCCGAACCTGTTCCTGGGCGACGCGCAACGCTTCGTGGAGCGCGAGATCGTCGCCTGGGCGGAGGTCGTGCGGGCTTCGGGCGCCGCGCCGGACTAGAGGCTCCTAACCCCCCGTGATGCCCGCATCCTGGATCAGCCGGCGGATGCGGACCATCTGGGTCGCGACGTGCGTCGCCAGCGCCTCCGGCGTGCTGGTGGAACGCTCGAAGCCCAGCTCGCCGAGGCGGCGCTGGGTCTCGTCGCCGGCCAGCGCGCGCTGCACGCCGGCATGCAGCGTCGCGATCACCGCGGGCGGCGTGCCGGCGGGCGCGAAGAGGCCGTTCCAGCTGTCCATCTCGACGCCCGGCAGGCCGAGTTCCCCAAGCGTCGGGAGGTCGGGCATCAGCGCCGAGCGTTCGCCCGAGGCCATGCCGAGCGCGCGGATGCGATTGTCCCTGGCAAGTTCCGCCACCGTCGGCACGGAGCCGAACAGCATGGTGACATCGCCCGCGAGCAGCGCGTTCAGCGCCGGCGCGGCGCCGTTGTAGGGCACATGCAGCAGCTCCACGCCGGCCACGAGGCGGAACAGCTCCGCGGCGAGATGCGGCGCGCCGCCGATCGCGGAGGAGGAATAGCTCAACCGGCCCGGCTGTGCCTTCGCGAGCGCGACGAGCTCCTGCACGGACCGCGCGGGCACGGCGTTGTTCACCACCAGCATCTGCCGCACGACCGCGAGCATGGAGATGGCGGCGAAGTCACGGACGGGGTCGTAGGTCGGGTTGCGGGTCAGCAGCACATTCGCGCCGTGCGAGGCGCTGTTGCCGAGCACCAGCGTGTAGCCATCCGCCGGCGAGCGCGCGACATGCTCGGTGCCGATGCTGCCGCCGGCGCCGGTGCGGTTGTCCACGAGGACGCGCTGGTTCCAGAGCTCGGCGAGTTTCTGCGCGATGAAGCGGCCCATGATGTCGGTGGTGCCGCCGGGCGGGTAAGGCACGACGAGGCGGATCTGCCGGGCGGGGAAGGTTTCCTGCGCCGCTGCAAAGCCCGGCAGGGCGAGAGCGGGCAGGGCGAGCAGGTGGCGGCGGCGCATGGCAGGTCCTCCTCAACGCATCGGGATCGCGGTCCACCAGGCATCCGTCGGCAGCGCGCCCTGCGTGCGTTCCAGCGCCTGCATGTAGGGGTGGTCGCCGAGCGGACCGAAGCCGAAGACCGGCCAGGTGCCGAGGCGGATGTGTTCGAGATACTGCACTTCCTCGAGCCGGACATTGCCGACATTCACGTCGGGGCCGAACAGCCGCACGAGCCAGAACTGCTGCGCGCGACGCTGGACATAGGGGATCATCGAGGAGACCTCGAAGATGATGTTCCCGGCGCCGACCTGCTCGACCACCGCCATCACCTGGTTCGTGCCATGCGGGTGGCGCGCCAGGATGTCGGCCGCCGTGTCGCCCATGATCCGGCGCAGCACATGGCCTTCCCAATAGGCCTTCGGCGCGCCAGCGGCGAGCAGCGCGCGGAACTCCGCGACGGTCTCCGCCACATCCAGCTCGGTGTCGCTGCGGCGCGTCTTGTCGCCTTCCGCGAACTTCTTGCCGACCTCGCCGATCGGCCGAAAGCCGCGACGCGCGACATCGGCGATGAAGGCGGCTTCCTCATCCGATTCACGCTGCGCGGTGGAGGAGGAGGAGACCTCGATATGGTCGAAGCCGAGTGCGGCGAGTTGGTCCAGCACCTGGTCCTCGCGATGCTGCAGCCGCGCCAGCTCCACGACGATGCCGCCGGGCTGCACGCCGACGCCGGCCGCCTTGTAGAGCGCGATCTTCTTCCGGATCTCGCTGACGGGGCTGGTCAGGTGCAGTTCCGTCAGCTTCACGATGTCGATGAGATGGCCGTAGAGCGCGAGCACGCTCTCGACCATCGCGTTGTTGTAGCCGGTATCAATCACCATGGTGATGCCCTGCTTGCGCGGCTTCGCGCTGCGCTGGTGCAGGCCGATGCCGAGCACCTGGTGCAGGGGGGTCTTGTCGTCCATGGCGATCAGCCTTCCAGAAGGGCCGTGATGTCGGAGAGGCGCGGCGCGGCGTCGAGCGCGGCGAGCGCGCCGAAGGCGGCATCCGCGCGGGCCGGCGGCAGGGCGGCCGAGGCGCAGTCCAGGAATTTTCCGCGGAGTTCCTCGGTGGACAGCGGAAGATCCGGATGGCCCTTCGCTTCCTCGGCGGATTCGCGAAGCATCGTGCCATCGGCGAGCGTCACGGTGACGGTGCCGGGATAGACGCCGTTGCGGTAGGCAATGGCGGCGTCCACGCTCGTCGTCACGCGGCGCAGCAGCGCCTGCACATCCGCGCGGGAGACGCGATCCGGCTTGAACTGCGCGATGCCGCAGGCGCCGTCGAGCAGCGCGACGGCCAGGCAATACTCCATGCTGAACTTCGCCTGCGCCGGCGTCTCGGGGCGGTGATGGACGAGGATGTCGGGCACCAGCGCGTTCATGGTGCAGTGGATGGCGGTGATCCGCGCGGGATCGGGGTTGTGCTTCGCGCGCAGCGCCAGCAGCGCATCCAGCGCCGAATGGGTGCAGCCGCAGCACGGGTAGCGCTTGATGCCGACGCCGGAGGCCAGGATTTCGAGCGCCGCGCCGTCGTCGAAGCGCAGCGCCGAGAGGTCGGGCCGCTCCGCGCCGCCGAAGACGTGGACGAAGCCGCGGTCACCATCCAGCGCATCGGGCGCGGCGCGAAACCCCTGCGCGGCGAGCGACGCCGCGAAGACGCCGTTGCGCGCCGCCATGCCCGCATGCAGCGGCTTCACGCCGGAGCCGAAATTGCGGCGGATGCCGCCCGCGCTCGACGCGCCGATCCCGATGGCGGCCCGCGTTGCTGCCTCATCCAGCCCGAGCAGCTTCGCGGCACCCACCGTCGCCGCGAGCGTGCCGAGCGTCGCCGTCGCGTGCCAGCCAGCAGCGTAGTGCGAGGGGTTCATGTGCCGGCCGAGCCGCGCGGAGGCTTCGAGGCCCGCGACATAGGCGGTGATCGCCTCGGCACCGCTCGCGTCGCGCCGCTCGCCCAGCGCGAAGATCGCGGAGACCAGAGGCACGGAGGGATGGCCGATCATCGGCGGCGAGCTGTCATCATAGTCGAGCGCATGCCCCGCCGTGCCGTTGGCGAGCGCGGCAGCCATCGGCGGTAGCCGCATGCGCGTGCCGAACAGCAGCGCGGCCGGCGCGCCGCCTTCTTCCGACAGCATGGCGCGCAGCGGCTTCGCCTCCGCGCTGTCCACGCCAGCGAGGATGCAGCCGATGGCGTCGAGCATGTTGGCGCGCGCGCGGGATACGGCCTGCGGCGGGAGATCGGCGAAGCGCAGCCCCGTGGCGAAGCGCGCGAGCGAGGCCGTGATGGCGCTCTCCTGGCTCACCGTTTCCTCCATTTCCTACCCAACGGTAGGTTCATGGCGTGGAGCGGTCAAGCCTGGATGACCGTCCCGGTGGCCTCCAGCGCGGCGATCTCCTCGGCGTCGAAGCCCCAATCGGCCAGGATCGCGCGGCTGTGCTCGCCCGGTATCGGCGGCGGTGCGCTGGTGGCGCCGGGCGTGCGATCGAAGCGCGGGGCGGGGGCGGGCTGCGTCACGCCGGCGAGCGTCGTGAAGGCGCTGCGGGCGGCGGCCTGCTTCGCCGCCGGCGCTTCCGCGAGGCCCAGGACTGGCGCGAGGCAGGCATCGCTGCCCTCGGTCTGCGCGAGCCATTCGGCGCGCGGCCGCGCCGCGATGATCGTTGCGAGGCGCTCGCGCATCTCCGGCCAGCGCGCGCGATCGCGCACGCCCTCGCGCAAGTCGGCATCGGCGATGCCGCAGCGATCCAGGAAGCCGTGCCAGAATTCCTGCTCGATCGGGCCGAGCGCGATCCATTGGCCGTCCGCGCAGCGATAGGTGCCGTAGAAGGGGGCGCCGCCGTCGAACAGGTTCGCCTCGCGCTGCGCCTGCCACAGCCCCTTGCCGTGATAGGCCCAGATCATCGCGCCGAGCAGCGAGGCGCCCTCGGCCATCGCGGCATCCACGACCTGGCCGCGGCCGGAGGTCTGGCGCTCCACGAGCGCCGCCAGGATGCCTGCGACGAGCAGCATCCCGCCGCCGCCGAAATCGCCGAGCAGGTTCAAGGGCGGCACCGGCTTCTCGGCGGTGCCGATCGCCGCGAGCAGTCCGGTTTCCGCGAGATAGGTGATGTCGTGCCCGGCCTCCTGCGCGCGCGGGCCATCCTGCCCCCAGCCGGTGATGCGGCCATAGACCAGGCGCGGGTTGCGAGCGTGGCACAGCGCGGGTCCGAGACCGAGCCGCTCCATGACGCCGGGGCGAAAGCCCTCGATCAGCGCATCGGCCTGGGCGATCAGGCGCAGCGCGACGTCCGCCGCGCCGGGCTTCTTCAGATCGAGCGCCAGCGAGCGCCGCCCGCGGTTCAGCACATCGCCGCGCGTCTGGTTCCATGCGGCGCCGGGCCGCCCGACACGGATCACCTCGGCGCCCATGTCGGCGAGCCACATCGCCGCGAAGGGACCCGGGCCGACGCCGACCATCTCGACGATCCTGATGCCGCGCAGCGGACCCATCGGCGCTCCCCCTTTGACAGGCAATTCTAACCTGCGGTAGCATCCGTGCAAGGGAGGACCGCCTTCGGATGCTGGATGTCGAGACCGTGCTGACCTGGCGCTTCGAGCCGGTGGAGCAGAGCTACACGGCGCGCGACAGCATCCTCTATGCGCTTGGTCTCGGCTACGGCGCGGAGCCGACCGACCCCGCTTCGCTGCGCCATGTCTATGAGGACGGGCTGGTCGCCGTGCCGACGATGGCGGTCGTGCTGGCCAATCCCGGGCCCTGGACCCGCGATCCGCGCACCGGCATCGACTGGGTGAAGTCGCTGCATGGCGAGCAGGGGCTCGTGATCCACAAGCCCTTGCCGCCCGAAGGGCGCGTGGTGGGTCGCTGCCGCGTCTCCGGCATCATTGACAAGGGGCCCGGCAAGGGCGCGCTGCTGATGCAGGAGCGCCGGCTGTTCGATGCCGCGAGCGGCGAGCTGCTGGCGACGCGCACCACCACCTCCTTCCTGCGCGGCGATGGCGGCTGCGGCGCGCCGCCGCGCGAACAGCCGAAGCCGCCAGCGATCCCGGATCGCGCGCCGGACATCGCGCACGCCATCGCGACGCGGCCGGAGCAGGCGCTGATCTACCGCCTCAGCGGCGACATGAACCCCGTGCACGCCGATCCTGCGATCGCGGCGACGGCGGGCTTCCCGCGCCCGATCCTGCACGGCCTCTGCACCTATGGCATTGCCGGCCGCGCCGTGGTGGCGACCGCCTGCGGTGGCAATCCAAGCCGGTTGCGCGAGCTGCATGTGCGCTTCAGCGCGCCGGTCTTCCCGGGCGAGACCATCCGCGTCGAACTCTGGGAGCACGGCGCGGAGTGGCGACTGCGCGCGCGGGTCGCGGAACGTGATGCCGTGGTCCTGAACAATGGGCGGGCCGTGGTGGCATGATGGGCGCCGCCGATCCACGCCTCCGCGCGCTTCGCACGCTCCAGCGATCGGGGGCGACATGAGCAGCTACAAGGGCGCGTTGCCAATCCCGACGCCGGAGACGCAGCCCTATTGGGATGGCGCGCGCGAGGGTCGGTTGATGCTGCCCTGGTGCGAGGATTGCGGGAAGCCGCATTTCCATCCCCGTGCCATATGCCCGCATTGCGGCGGCGCCAGGCTGCAATGGCGCGAGGCGAGCGGGCGAGGGCGGTTGCACACCTACGTCATCAATCACAAGCCGGCCAAGGGCTACGAGGACCGCGTCCCCCACGTCATCGCGGTGGTGGAACTCGAGGAAGGCCCGCGGCTGCTCACCAATATCGAGATCGCGGATCCCGCGCCCGAAAAACTGCCGATCGACATGCCGCTTATCGTCAGCTTCCGTGTGTTGAACGAGAAGATCGCGCTGCCGGTCTTCCGGCCCGCGCCATGAGCCGCGTCGCGATCATCGGCGCGGCCGAAACCGCTCTGGGCAAGCGGCCGGAGGTCTCGCGGCTCGGGCTTCATGCGGAAGCGGCGCGGCTCGCGCTGGCGGATGCGGGGCTGCGCATGCGCGACGTGGACGGCATCTTCTCGTCCGTCGCCGATCCGAACGAGTTGTCGGAGTATTTCGGCATCGTGCCGCGCTACATCGACGGGACGAATGTGGGCGGCTGTTCGACCATCATCCAGTTGCGGCACGCGGCGGCGGCCATCGCGGCGGGCTACTGCTCCGTCGCGCTGATCGTGCATGGCGAGAGCGGGCGGTCCTGGATCGACATGGAACGCCCAGGCACCGCGGCGAGCCCCGTGGGCCAGTTCGAGGCACCCTATGGCGCGGCCGGCGCCGCCACGCTCTTCGCGCTGCCTGTGCTGCGGCATTTTCATCAGTTCGGTACGACGAAGTGGCAGATGGCGCATGTGCCGGCGGCGACGCGCGCATGGGCGCTGCTGAACCCAAAGGCGATCATGCACAAGGCCGGGCCGATCACGCCGGAGGATGTGCTGGCCTCCCGCGTCGTCTGCTACCCGTTTCATCTGCTGGATTGCTGCCTTGTCGCCGATGGCGGCGGGGCGCTCGTCGTGGTCGGGCCGGACCGCGCGCGCGATGCGCCGAAGCGTCCCGTCTGGGCGATCGGAACCGGTGAAGGCGCCGCGCATCGCCAGGTCGCGATGATGCGCGACTTCACGACATCGGACAGCGCGGTGGTGTCCTCGCGCGCGGCCTTTGCGGAGGCGGGCGTTGAGCCCGCGGATTTCCGCCACATCATGCTCTACGATGCCTTCTCCTTCACGCCGATGCAGGCGCTGGAGGATCTCGGCTTCTGCGGCCGCGGCGAGAGCGGCGCCTTCGTCGCGCAGCGGAGCAACGGCGCCTACCACACCGGCCCCGGCGGCGCGCTGCCGATGAACACGAATGGCGGGGGGCTCTCGCATGTGCATACCGGGCGCTACGGCATGTTCGCGATGATCGAGGCCGTCACGCAGCTGCGTGGCGAAGCCGGTGCAAGGCAGGTGCCGGGTCTCGAACTCAGCCTGGTGCATGGGCCGGGCCGGCATTTCGCCGCGGCCGGCACGGTGGTGCTGAGCAACCGATAGGAATGGCGTGATGCGGCTGGACGGCAGGGTTGCGATCATCACCGGCGGCGCGCGCGGCGTCGGCTTCGCCATCGCGCAATCGCTGGCGAAGGAAGGCGCGCGCATCGCGCTGATGGACCCCGGCGGCGGCAAGGATGGCGCGCCGGATGGTGGCTCGCCGGCCGAGGACTCCGCCGCGCAGCTCCGCGCCGCGGGTGCCGAGGCCATCGCGCTGAACGAATCCGTCGCCGACCACGCCGCCTGCGGCCGTGCCGTGGCGACGACGCTGGACCGCTTCGGCCGGCTCGACATCCTCATCAACAATGCCGGCGTGCTGCGACCGAAGATGGTCTGGAACATGGCCGTCGAGGACTGGGATGCCGTGGTCGCCGTGCATCTCCGGGGCGCCTATTCCATGATCCACCACGCCGCAAGGCATATGCGCGAAGCCAAGCGTGGCCGCATCGTCAACATGGGCTCCGAAGCGTGGCGGGGCACGGTGGGGCAGGCGAACTACGGCGCGGCCAAGGGCGGCGTGTTCAGCCTGACGCGTGCGATGGCGCGCGAGCTCGGCCGCTATGGCGTCACCTGCAACACGGTCTGCCCCTCTGCGGCGACGCGGCTGACGCTGGACGACGCCGTGAAGGAAGGCTTCCGGAAGCGCCTCGCGGCCGGCCTGATCACGCAGGCGCGCTTCGAGCAGGTGATGAACATGGGCGGGCCGGAGCACATCGCACCCTTCGTCACCTGGCTGGTCTCCGACGCGGCGGCGAGCATCAACGGCCAGGCCTTTCGGGTGGAGCAGGGGCTGGTGGGCATCTACAACGAGCCGGAGCTGAAGGCGACGCTGACCAAGGCCGATGGCGGCCTGTTCGAGCTGGATGAGCTGAACGATCTGGTGCCGCGCGCGCTCCTCGGCGGCTATGTGAATCCCGCGCCACCCGAGGCCGCCTCGTGATGGAAGGCCGCGCGATCTATCGCCCGGAGCATGAGCAGTTCCGCGCCACCGTCCGCCGCTTCTTCGCGGAAGAGCTGCTGCCGAACATCGCGCAATGGGAGGAGGAGGGCATCATCCCGCGCGCGCTCTGGCGCAAGGCCGGCGCGGCGGGACTGCTCTGCCCGACCGTCGCGACCGAATACGGCGGCGCCGGCGCCGATTTCCTCTATCTCTGCATCGTGGATGAGGAGCTTGGCTATACCGGCACCAACAGCTTCACCATCCAGACGCATACCGACATCGTCGCGGCCTATGTCGAGAAGCTCGGCACGGAGGAGCAGAAGCGGCGCTTCCTGCCGGGCATGGCGCGTGGCGAGATCATCGGCGCCGTCGCGATGACCGAGCCCGGCGCGGGCAGCGACCTCAAGGCGATCCGCACCACGGCCCGGCGCGACGGCGAGCATTTCGTCGTCAATGGTGCGAAGACCTACATCACGAACGGCATCAACGCGGACCTCGTCATCACCGTGGTGAAGACCGCGCCGGAACTGGGCGCGAAGGGAGTCAGCCTGCTGCTGGTGGAAGCCGATCGGCCCGGATTCTCGCGCGGCAAGCGGCTGAAGAAGATGGGCATGAAGGCCTCCGACACGGCGGAACTGTTCTACGATGATGTCCGCGTGCCCGTGACGAATCTGCTTGGCGAGGAGAATCGCGGCTTCGCGCAGGTGATGGGGGAGATTCCCAAGGAGCGGCTTTCGATCGCCACCATCGCCATGGCAGCGAGCCAGAAGGCGTTCGACACCACGGTGGCCTTCGCGAAGGACCGCGAGGTGTTCGGCCAGAAGCTTGGTGACTTCCAGAACACGCAGTTCAAGCTGGCCGAGATGAAGACGCAGCTCGCGGTCGGCTGGGCCTATCTGGATCAGTGCATCGCGAAGCATATGCAGGGGACGCTCACCACGGATGAGGCCGCGATGGCCAAGCTGTTCACGACGGAACTGCAATGCCGGATGGTGGATGAGGGGCTGCAGCTGCATGGCGGCTGGGGCTACATGGCGGAATCGGCGATCGCGCGGATGTATGTGGATGCGCGCGTGCGCCGCATCGCCGGCGGCAGCAGCGAGGTGATGAAGATGCTCATCGCACGCTCGATCTTCCCGAGGGTCAAGCGATGAGCTTCCGCACTTCCCCGCACCTGCGGCCTGCGAAGCAGGCCGAGGCCGCGAAGGCGGCCCGCCGCCTATGCGGCGAGCCAAGGCCGCGGATGCGGCTGCCGGCGCTTGAGGGCGACGCCGTGCAACGGCGGCGCGAGCCCATATGAACGCTCCGCTGGAAGGGCTGCGGCTGCTCGATCTCTCCACGGTGGTGGCGGGGCCATTCGGCACGCAGCTTCTGGGCCATCTCGGCATGGATGTGATCCGCGTTTCCGCGCCGCTGGCGGAGGCGCCGTGGCCCGCGCATCCGCCGGGCGCGCCCGTGAGCGAGACCGAGGGCTTCACCTGGGCGCTGGCGCGGGACAAGCGCAGCATCTGCCTGGATCTCAAGAAGCCCGAAGGGCGCGCGGCGTTCCTTGATCTCGTGCGGGCCAGTGACATCGTCTACGACAATTTCCGGCCGGGCGTGATGAGGCGGCTCGGGCTGCACTACGATGCGCTGGCCGCGGTGAATCCGCGCATCATCGCGTGCTCGATTTCAGGCTTCGGCAGCGAGGGGCCGTGGGCGGAGGTCGGCGCCTATGACGTCGCGGTGCAGGCGCTCGGCGGCTCGATGAGCATCACCGGCACAGGCGATCCGGATTCCATCCCGTGTCGCTGGGGCGTACCGGTCGGCGATATCGCGGGCTCGCTCTACGCCGCGATCGGCCTGATGTCGGCGCTGGAGGAGCGCGAGGCGACAGGGCGCGGCCAGGTGGTGGAGGTCGCGCTGCTCGATGCGCAGCTTGCGCTCAACACCTATCGCGTGCCGCAGACCTTCGGCGCTGGAGTGGAGTTCAGCACGCCGTCGCCGCGACGCGGCGGCGCGGGCGCGGTGCCCTACGGCGCCTTTCGCTGCGGTGATGGCCATTGGCTGGTGATCGCGGTGGCAACGAATTTTTGGGGCGGCTTTCGGGAGGTTCTCGCGCTGCCCGACGATCCGCGTTTCGCCACGCTCGCGCTGCGCCAGCAGAACCAGTCGGCGCTGGATGGGATCCTCGAGGAACGCTTTCGGGCGCGCGATGCGGCGAGCTGGGAAGCGGCGCTGGTTGCGCGCGGCGTGCCGGCGGGCCGCGTGCACGACATCCCTGGCGCCTTTGCCCAGGTTCAGGCCGAGGCGCGCGGCATGCTGCTGCGCTTCGAGAGCGCTGGTGGGCGCGAGGTCTGCGCCGCCGGCAATCCCATCCGCTTCGCGGGCGAGGAATTGCCGCGCAGCCGCCCGCCCGTGCCGGCAGGCCACGGCACCGACGCCGTTCTGCGCGAACTGGGCTACGACGCGCCGCGCATCGCCGCGCTGCGCGCTTCGGGGGCTGCCGCATGAGCGCGATCGCGGCGCTCGCCGGCGTGCAGGGCCCGCTCGCCGGGCATCTCGTGCTGGAACTCTGCGGCGACGAGCCTTCCGGCACCTTCGGCACGCAGATCCTCGCCGATCTCGGCGCGACCGTGCTGAAGATCGAGCGGCCGCCGCAAGGGGAGCCGGCGCCGACGGTGATCGAAGGCCAGGTGCCGCGCGAGATCGCCTACTTCTTCGGCCTCAACCGCAACAAGCGCAGCCTGTGTCTCGACCTGAAGCAGGATGGCGGGCGTGCGGTGTTCGAGGCGCTGCTGAAGATCGCCAGCGTCACCTACGACAACTACACGCCGGCCGTGGCGCAACGGCTGCGCATTGATGCCGCGAGCCTGCGCGCGGTGAATCCGGACCTGATCTGCTGCGCCGTCTCCGGCTTCGGCCAGACCGGGCCATGGGCCGCGCTGCCGGCCTATGACGCGACGGTGCAGGCGCTCGGCGGGGGGATGAGCATCACCGGCACGGGCAGGCCGGAGGACCCGCCGGTGCGCTGGGGCAACCCGATCGGCGGGATCGGTGGCGCGCTCTATGCGGTGCTCGGGATCCTGGTCGCGCTGCGTCGGCGCCGCATCGCGGGGCAGGGGGCGGCGCTCGACATCGCGCTGCTGGATGCGCAGCTCGCCATGCACGCCTATCGCGTCCCGCAGGCGCATGGCGGCGCGCGCTTTTCCGCATCGCCGCACCGTGGTGGCAATGGCGCGATGCCGTATGGCCCGTTCCGCTGCGGGGATGGGCGCTGGTTCGTGCTGGGCATCACCGCGCAGTTCTGGAGCCGATGCTGCGACGTGCTCGGCCACCCCGAATGGCGCGATGATCCGCGCTTCCGCACGCAGGCGGATCGGCAGGCGAATGAGACTGCGCTGAACGCCGCCGTGACGGCCGCGATGGGCGCGGCGGATGCGGAAACCTGGCAGGCGCGTTTCGTCGCGGCCGGGATTCCGGGCGCGAAGGTCGCGAGCATCCCGGAGGCCTTCGCGCATCCGCATGTGGCGCTGCGCGACATGCTGGTGGGCTTCGACCATCCCGTGGGCGGCAAGCTCAAGGTCGCGGGCAATCCCGTGAAGCTGTCGGCGCACCCGCATCGCGGCTTCAAGCCGGCGCCCGGGCTTGGGGCGGATACGCTGGTCGTGCTGCGCGAGGTGCTCGGGATGGACGACGCGGCGTGCGAGGCGCTGCGCGCGGCGCGGGCGGCGTGGTGGCCGCGCGAGGGCGAGGTGTTCGTGCGGCCGAGCGTGGTGTAGCCAGGGGCTGGATCGCATTCTCCGAGTCGCCTCGCGTATGCGCTCGGCGTGGGAATGCTCTACGGTTCCACCGCGACATTCCCCAGATGGTCTCGCCGCAGCACGGCGGCAAAGGCCTCGCGCACCTGGTCCAGCGGAAAGCGGCCGGCGAGACGCGGCTTGATCGCGCCAGCCTCGAACAGCGCGCCCAGCCTCTCGAACAAGGCCTGTACGCGCGGCGCCTGGGCATCGCGCTCGTCAATCTTGTAGAAGCCCATGTAGAGCCCGACGACCGCGATGTTCTTCACCAGCAGCAGGTTCGCGGGCACGTCAGGGATCGCGCCGCTCGCGAAGCCGATGGGGCAGATGCGGCCTTCCGGCGCCAGGCAGCGCAGGGATTCGCGGAAGAGGTCGCCTCCGACCGGGTCGAGCACGGCGTGCACGCCGCGCCCCCCGGTCAGCGCCATCACGCGCGACTTCAGTGTCGGTGCGTCTGGGTCGATCGCGTCCGCGGCGCCGCAGGCAAGCGCAAAGGCGCGCTTGGCCTCGCTGCTGGCCGTCGCGATCACCGTTGCGCCGAGCGCGCGGCCGAGCTCACAGGCGGCACTGCCGACGCCGCCGCCCCCGCCGTGCACCAGCAGCACCTGCCCGGGCTGCAGGTCGAGAACGCGCGGCCAGGTCAGCGCGGCCAGCGTGGAGTTGTAGGCCGTGTTGAACGCCGTTGCGCGCGCGAAATCCAGGCGATCGGGGATGGCATAGGTCGTCGCTTCGTGCGCGATCGCGAACTCGGCGAGGCCGCCATGCTCGATCGCGGCGACCACGCGCGCACGAGGTGCGAAGCGCGTCACGGCCTCGCCGACCGCGACCACCTCGCCCGCTACGGTATTGCCGGGGATGAAGGGCAGCGGCGGCTTGCGCTGATACCTGCCGGCGATCAGCAGTGACAGCGCGTGGCTCACGGCCGATGCGCCGACGCGGATCAGCACCTCGCGGCGGCCGGGCGCGGGACGCGGGACCTTGGCGAGCTCCAGGCGCTCCGGCGTCGTCCAGTCGCGCACCAGCACGGCGCGCATCACGCGCTCATCCCCGCGCGCCTTGTGCGACCATCGCTTCCGAAACCTCCCACAGGCGATGCGCGATGGCAGGATCGCGCGCATGGGGCTGCACGCCGCGCATGGGCTGCGCCGCGTCCCAGGGATCGGCCTCGCGGCACTCCTCGAAGTATCGCCCGCCGATGCCGCGCAGTTCCGGCGCCGTCGCGGCCCAGGTCGCGGTCGCGGCGCATTGCGCGGCGCTGCGCCAGCGCGCCGGGACCTTGCCGTCCTCGTCAATCCAGCCCTGCGCGCGCAGTTCCTCCGGCGTCAGATGCCGCATCAGGCCGGTGAGTGCGCCGCCGGGATTGAGCGTGTTGCAGGTGATGCCGTCCTCCGCGAAGCGTTCCGTCACGGCGACGGCCATCAGCGCGCAGGCGGTCTTGGACTGGCCATAGGCCTCCCATCGGTCATAGGGGCGCGCGCGGTAGTCGATGTCCGCGAAATGGATGCCCGAGCGCCGATGCGCGATCGAGCTGACCGAGACGATCCGTGCCTCGCCATGCGCCTGCGCGGCCGCGCGGAGCGCGGGGCGCAGCAGCACCGCGAGCAGCCAATGGCCGAGATGGTTCACCGCGAACTGCATCTCGTGCCCTTCCGCGCTGCGCGCGAGCGGGCAGGCCATCACGCCGGCATTGGCGATGAGCATGTCGAGCGGCGCCGCACCCCATGCCGCCGCGAAGCGTCGAACCGCGCCCAGCGAGGAAAGGTCCAGCTTCCGCCATTCGATGGCCGGTAAGTTGGCTGGCTCGACATCCGCGGCGATCACGCTCGCGCCTGCTGCGTGCAGCGCCTGCGCGATCTCGCGCCCCATTCCGCCGGCAGCGCCGGTGACGAGCGCGCGGCGGCCGCGCAGGTCGAGGCCCGCGACGACCTCGGCCGCGGTGCTGGTGGCGTCGAAGCGCGAGGGGGTCAAGCGTCAATCCACATTGATGCGCGCGGCGCGGATCACCTCGGCGGTGCGCGACATTTCCTCGCGGATCGTCGCCGTGAGTTCCTCCGGCGTGCCGGTCATGCGGACCAGGCCGAAGCTCTGGAGCTGCGCGCGGATCTCCTCGCCATCCAGCGCGCGGCGCGTGGCGGCGTTGAGCTGGGCGAGCAGCGGCGCCGGGATGCCGGCGGGGCCGAGCAGCCCGTACCACGAGTCATATTCCACGCCGCGGATGCCCTGCTCGGCGAGCGTCGGCAGGTCGCGCCAGTTGCCGAGCCGCTCGCGATAGACCACGCCGAGTGCGCGGGCCCGGCCGCTGTCCACCAGCGGCCGCACGGTGGAGACGCCACCCATGTAGATGTCGATGTTGCCGGAGATCAGCGCCTGGGTCGCGGGCGCGGCGCCGTTGAAGGGGACATGCAGAAGGTCAATGCCGGCGGCGAGCTTCAGCAGTTCGGAGGCGAGATGCGGCGCGCTGCCATGCGCGGCGGAGCCGTAGGTGTATTTCCCAGGCTCGCGCTTCGCGAGCTGCACGAACTCCGCGGCATTCTGGGCCGGCAGCGTGGCGCGCCCGATCATCACCAGCGGCGCGATGCCGACCAGCGAGATCGGCGTGAAATCGGTCAGCGTGCGGTAGGGCGTGTTGCGCGGGCTGAGCTGCTCCACCGCGCCATGCGTCGCGTTGTTGGCGAAGATCAGCGTGTAGCCATCCGGCGCGCTGCGCGCGACGTGGTTGGACCCGATCGTGCCCGACGCGCCGGCGCGGTTCTCGATGACTACGGGCTGGTTCCAGACCGCGGAGAGGCGCTGGCCGAGCAGCCGCCCGATCAGATCGGTAGGGCCGCCGGGCGGGAAGGCGATGACGAGGCGGACGGGGCGGTCCGGGAAGGTTGATTGGGCCGAGGCGATGTGCGGCAGCGCCAGGGCGGGGCCGAGCGCGAGCAGGGCGCGGCGGGTGGGGCTCATCGGCGTCGGTCCTCCCATTTTGCTACCGAAGGGTAGATATTCGGGGTATGGAGCGACTGGGCACCGCGCTTGTCAAGCAGGAAGCCGGCCCCCGCGCGGGAAACATCTACCGTGTGGTAGGGGGGGAGTTCACGCCACGCCGCGCGACTCACTCTCCCAGTAGGGCTTGCGCAGCTCGCGCTTGAGGACCTTGCCCGAGGCGTTGCGCGGCAGCTCCTCGCGGAACTCGTAGCGTCTCGGCACCTTGTAGGCGCCGATCCGCTCGCGGCAGAACGCCATCAGCGCGTCCTGCGACGGGGTCTCGCCGCGCGGAACGCAGACGGCGAGCAGCGCCTCGCCCCAGCGCGGATCGGGCACGCCGATCACGGCCACCTCGGCGATCTGCGGATGCGCGGCGAGCACATTCTCGATCTCGCGCGGATAGATGTTGACGCCGCCCGAGACGACCATGTCGCGCAGCCGGTCGTGCAGGTAGAGGTAGCCTTCCGCGTCGAAGCTCGCCGCGTCGCCGGTGTGCAGCCAGCCGCCGCGCAACGCTTCTGCCGTGGCCTCGGGGTTGCGCCAGTAGCCCTTCATGACGTTCGGGCCGCGCACCACCAGCTCGCCGATCGTGCCCGGTGGCACCTCCTCGTCCTGCGCGTCCACGACGCGGAGATCGGCGAGCACCACGGGGCGGCCAGCGGCGCGCAGCAGGTGCTCATCGCCCTCCAGCGCGCGCTGATGGTCGTGCTCGGTGAGGTAGGCGATGCCGCCGGTGGATTCCGTCAGGCCGTAGCCCTGCACCAGGTCGCAGCGGAACACCGCCAGCGCGCGCCGCAGCAGCGGGACGGAGATCGGCGCGGCGCCGTAGTGGATGACTTCCAGCGCATCGAAGTTGCGCGTCGCGATGTCGGGCACCTCGTCCAGCAGGCGCTGGATCATGGAAGGCACGAGGTTGCAGGTGGCGATGCGGTCCTGCTCCAGCACCTGCACGTAGTGCAACGGGTCGAAGCGGTCGAGCAGCACGACGCTGGTGCCGTTGATGGCCGCGGTGGCGATGCGCAGCGCGCCGGCCGCGTGATGCAGCGGCGTCGCGACCAGGGAGCGCGCGCCCGGCCGCCGCCCGAAGGAGGAGGCGACCATGCTCTGCTCGACATGCGCGATGATGTTGGCGTGCGTCAGCATCACGCCCTTGGGGTGGCCCGTCGTGCCGCTGGTGTAGATCAGGTAGTAGAGATCCTCGGCCGTCACCGGCACGCGCGGGCGTGCCGCGCTGGCGGTCGCGAGCAGCGTCGCGCCGTCGCGCCAGCCCTGCGGCGCGAGCGCATCCAAGGCGACGCAGATCGTGCCCTCCGGGAGCTCCGCGCGGATCGTCTCGATCGCGGCGACATGCGCCGCACCCTGCGCGAAGACCAGGCGCGGTGCGGCGTCGCGGAGGATCCACAGCCATTCGCGCGGCGCGAGGTGTCGGTTCAGCATCACCGGCGCGACGCCCGCCTTCGCCATGCCGATGAACATCATGCCCATCTCCGGCGTGTTGCCGGAAAGCCAGGCCGCGCGGTCGCCGATGCCGAGCCCTTCGCCGATCAGCGCCTGTGCGAGGCGGTTGGCCCAGGTCTCGGCCTCGGCATAGCTGACGCTGCGCGTGCCGTGGCGCAGGAACTCCACGCGGGGCCGTGCGCTGGCGTGGTACTCGAACCAGTCCTGGACGCGCATCAGCCGGGCCGCCCGTCGGGCACGGGCAGCATGCCGCGCGCGAAAAGATCGAGGTAGATGTCGGCGATCGCCTCCGGCGCCATCGCGCCGCCCTGGCGGTACCAGGTGGTGATCCAGTTGAAGGCGCCGAACAGCGCGAAGCTGGCCAGCCGCGGATGCAGGCTGCGGATAGAGCCATCCGCGATGCCCTCGGCGACGATGCGCTCCACCTCGCGGTTGAGCCGCCTTCGTCCGGTGAACAGCTTGTCCCGCAACTCCGGCGGCAGCGAGCCCGGCGTGGTGGAGCGGATCAGGCAGGCGCCGAAATCGGTGGACATCACGCGCGCATAGCCGCGGAACAGCAGCTGCAGCTTCTCCCACGCCGTGCCGCGCAGCGTGCGCACCTCCTCCAGCACCTCATGCAGCTGCTCGGTCGCGATGCGCGAGCATTCGAACAGGATGTCTTCCTTGTTCTTGAGGTAGTAGTAGAGGAAGGGCTTGCTCACCCCGAGCACGTCGGCGACGTCGCTGACGGAGGTGTTGTGGTAGCCGCGCTCGGCGAAGATGCGCGCGGCGGTGCGCAGGATGGAGAGGCGCTTTGCCTCTCGCGGCTCCTCCCGCGCTTCCTTTCGGGCTTGCGACATGGGTTCCGGGACGCCCCGCTGAGTTCTACCGAAGGGTAGGATAGGGCAGGGCGTGGCCCGGGGGAAGCCGCTCAGTCCGCGCGGGCACCGCTGCGGCGGACGGTCGCGGCCCAGCGCTGCCGCTCCGCGGCCAGGAAGGCCTCGAGCGAGCGGTCGCCGAGCACCACCGGCTGCGCGTTGCGGGCGGCCATCAGCGCCTTGTAGCCCTCCGATCCCGTCACCACCGCCAGCGCGGCCGAAAGGCGCGCCTGCACCGGCGCCGGCGTCGCGACGGGGGCAAAGAGGCCGAACCAGTTCGGCACGTCGAGGCCGGGGAAGCCGGCTTCCACGAGGCTCGGCACCTCCGGCAGCGGTGCCGCGCGTTCCTTTGTCGCGATGCCGACGATGCGCGCCTGGTTGCCCTGGTGCAGCGGCAGCGCGGTGGTCAGCGCATCGAACAGCATCGCGACCTGGCCGGAGGCGAGATCGGCGAGCGCCGGCGGGCTGCCGCGATAGGGCACGTGCACCAGCTGCAACCCCGCCTCGGCCGCGAAGAGCTCGCCGGTCAGATGCGTGAGCGAGCCGGTGCCGGAGGAGGCGAAGGGCACCTGGCCCGGCCGCGCGCGCGCGGCGGCGAGGAAGGCGGCGAGCGTCGGCTCCGGCAGCGCGCGGGGGCTCACCAGCATCACATTGGCCTGCGCGCCGAGCAGGCCGAGGCAGGCGAAATCGGTATCCGGGTCGTAGTTGAGCCGTGCGTAGAGCGGCTTGGCGATGCCCATCACCGCGGGCCCGACGGCGAGCAGCGTGTAGCCATCCGCCGGCGCCTTCGCGACGGCTTCCGACCCGACATTCCCGCCGGCGCCCGCGCGGTTGTCCACCACGACGGGTTGCCCGAGCTCGCGCGAGAGGCCCTCCGCTGCGGCGCGGGCGAGGATGTCGGTGATGCCGCCGGGCGCGAAGGGCACGACGACGCGCAGCGGACGAGAGGGGAAGGCCTGGGCGCGCGCCACGCCCGGCGCGAGCAGCGCGGCGGTGAGCAGAAGGGTCCGGCGTCGCAGCATGGCGGTCTCCATCGGCTGGGGTCCCGCGATGGTGATGCCGTGGCGGCGTCACGTCCATCTGCCAATGGCGCCTTGCGTGCGGTCTTTCCGCGGCGGATGGTGACGATGACGCCGGAATGGAGCTTCGGATGCACAAGCGATCGGCATGGGCGGGCCTCGCGCTCGCGGTCCTGTATACGGCGGCGACTCCGGCGGTGCAGGCGCAGTCGCTGACCGTCGCGCTGGCAGCGACGCCGACGGCGGTGGATCCGCATTTCCACAACCTGGTGCCCAACAACGCGATCGCTGCGCATGTGTTCGACAAGCTCGTGCACCAGGACGAGAAGCAGGGGCTGGTCCCGGGCCTCGCGGAATCCTGGCGACCGCTGTCGGACACCGAATGGGAATTCGTCCTGCGGCAGGGCGCCGCCTTTCATGACGGCACGCCGGTGCAGGCGGAGGACGTGGCGGCGAGCCTGCGCCGCGTGCCTGCGGTGCCCAACAGCCCCGG
>VFQR01001024.1_pt1 | contig 25258 bp, 16 predicted proteins | sample 3512321 | NCBI WGS metagenome assembly VFQR01 (sample SAMN10412374, study PRJNA504923) | tailings metagenome | isolation source: Relicate 3 Philex TSF1 revegetated site | place: Philippines: Tuba, Benguet | collected 2017-08-29 | reverse complement strand
GGGAAGGTGCAGTGGGCCAGTGGAAGGTGAACTACACCGAGCACGAGTACTGCGAAATCCTCCAGGGTGTTTCCGTGCTGCGTGATGCCGATGGCAACGCCAAGACCGTACGCGCCGGCGACCGCTTCGTGATTCCCGCCGGGTTCTCCGGCACCTGGGAAGTGCTGGAAGCCTGCCGCAAGGTCTACGTGATCTTCGAACCCAAGTAAGTACGTGACCCCGAGCCTGACGCACTGGTTCCGGGCTCGCCGAATCCTGTTGTTGCTTGTCACCCTTCGACCCGCCTCGCGCGGGTCTTTTTCTGCGCAATGGCTGCCTCAGCGCGCGGGCACAGCCTCGACCACAGCCGAGCGCATGGCGCCTGCCAGCAGCGCCAGCAGCGCGAAGAGCACCACGGCATGCGTCAGGCTCAGCCAGCTCGCCAGAGCGCCGAACACCGGTGCACCCAATGTCTGGCCAACGGCAATGCCGAGAAAGGCGATGGTCAGCCCGGTGGCGGGGCGTTCTGACAATGCAGCCACACCCCAGACCAGATAGATGCCGCTCAGCGTGATGTAGGCCGCGCCGAACAGCGCGCCGCCGAGCAGCACCAGAGCAGGCGCGCCACCCATGCCGACCAGGACGATGGCCGCCGCCAGCGCGGCCAGACACAGCCGGTGCGCCCAGTCGATGCCCAGCCTGGCGACCAGAGCGCCAGCCCCGGCGCCGGCGATCCCGGCGGCGCCGATCACCACCCAGAGCAATCCGGCCCCGGCGCTCTGCCACCCCAGACGCTGCGCCACGATCTCGCTGCCGAACGACCACAAGGCCGTGCTGGCCGCGCCCATCAGCAGGGACGCCGCCACCAGCCGCTTCAAGGTGGCGCTGAACAGCGCAGCGCCAGCGTGAGCCTGCGCAGGCGGCGCGGAGGTACGCGGCACATGCAAAACCACCAGCACGGCCAGCACGCAGGCCGCGGCTGCGAACACGCCGTAGGCCAGCCGCCACTCGGCGCCGAACATCAGCGCGACCGGGCCGGACAGAATCACGCCTGCACTGGTGCCGGCGTTGATCAGGGTATTGGTACCGTCCTGGCGCTGCGGCTGGACGATCGCCGCCACGGCTGCGGCCATGGGCGGTGAAGCCAGCCCCGTGCTCACGCCCGCGAGCAATACCGCAGCGGCGAGCCAGAACGCCGATGGCGCGAGGGCGATACCGAGCATACCGAGCATTGCGATCGATGCGGCAACGAAGGCGACGGTACGCGCGCCGAGACGCTCGGTCAGTTGTGCGGCGACGACGATGGCGAGGCAGTAGCCAAGAAAGGAGCCACCGGCGATCAGGCCGCCAACGGCGTCCGGCAGAGCGAGATCAGCATCGATCTGCGGCAGGAACAGGCCGAAAGCGAAACGGGCGAAGCCGTAGCACACCGCGATCAGGCCGAAGCCCGTGACACCGAGGCGCCATTCGCGGGTCACGCCCGCCCCCACTGGGCCAGCAGCATCGCCGCGCGCCCTGCCGTAGCCACTGCAGCCGGGCCGCGGTAGCTGGCCGCGGCCGTGGCACCTTCGAAGAGAATGACCACCTGCTCGACCAGTTCCTCATCGGGGCTGGCGCCCAGCTGACGGGTGAGAATCCGCCGCACCTTCTCGCTGAAGCGCGCCTTGTACGCCGCCACGACCTCGGTGACCTCCGGCAGGGCCGTGCCGAGTTCGCCCTGAGCACGCAGGAACAGGCAGCCCCGCGCGCCTTCCTCGCCCATCCAGCTGGCCAGTGCATCGAACAACGCCGCGATGCTGTCCAACTCCAGGCGCTGCAGGAAACGCTGTCCACGTGTCATCAACACGGCAGCGATCAGCTCGTTCTTGCTGCCCGCGTGCTTGTACAGCGTGCGGCTGGACATCCCGGCGGCCTGCGCCAGACGATCCATGCCGGTTGCGTTGAAGCCGTGACGGTCGAACAGCTCTTCGGCCACGGATATAAGCTTGGCGTCGATATTCATGGTTTCAAGGTAAAACGATCATTTTACATCGTCAACCAATAATGAATGGCCGGGCAAAAAAAGACCCGCGCAGGGCGGGTCTTTTCATCAGCACGCACAGGCGTGCTCAGGGTCCGGCTCAGGCCAGCTCATCGAAGCATTCGGCGACGATGGCGATGCCTTTTTCCAGCTGCGCGTCCGGGATGGTGACAGGCATCAGGAAGCGGATGACGTTGTAGTAGGTGCCGCACGACAGCAGGATCAGGCCCTTCTCGCGCGCACGGGCGACGATCTTGCCCACCAGCTCGGCCGCCGGTTTGCCGTGGTCGCCGCCTTCGAACAGCTCGATGGCGACCATCGAACCCAGGCCACGTACGTCACCGATCACCTTGTGCTTCTCGGCGATGGTCTTGAGGCCGGCCTTGAGCTTCTCGCCCACGGCCTGGCTGCGCTCCAGCAGTTTCTCCTCGTCGAACACCTTGAGCACGGCCAGGGCCGCAGCACAGGCGATCGGGCTGCCGGCGTAGGTGCCGCCCAGGCCACCGGGGGCGATCTTGTCCATGATCTCGGCCTTGCCGCACACGCCGGAGATCGGGAAGCCGCCGCCAACGGACTTGGCGAAGGTGGTCAGGTCCGGCACCACGCCCAGTTGCTCGGTGGCGAAGAAGGTACCGGTACGGCCCGCGCCGGTCTGCACTTCGTCGGCGATCAGGAGGATGCCGTGCTGGTCGCACAGGGCGCGCAGGCGCTGCATGAAGGCCGGCGAGTTGACGTAAAAACCACCCTCGCCCTGCACCGGCTCGATGATGATGGCGGCGATGTCCTGCGGCTGCGCGTCGTTCTTGAAGATGCGCTCGATGCTGGCGATGGACTCGTCCTCGCTCACGCCATGCAGCGGGCACGGCGCCTGGGCGCGGTACACACCGGCGGGCATCAGGCCCATGCCGGCGGAGTACGGTACCACCTTGCCTGTCAGCGACAGGGTCATCATGGTGCGGCCGTGGTAGGCCCCGGTGAAGGCGATCACGCCGGCACGGCCAGTGGCGGCACGGGCGATCTTCACGGCGTTCTCGACGGCCTCGGAGCCGGAGGTGACCAGCAGGGTCTTCTTGGCGAAGTTGCCCGGCACGCGCTTGGCGATCTCTTCGCACAGCTCGATGTAGGGCTCGTAGGCCAGCACCTGGAAGCAGGTGTGCGACAGCTTGGTCAGCTGCTCCTGAACGGCAGCGACCACCTTCGGATGCAGGTGGCCGGTGTTCAGCACGGCGATGCCGCCGGCGAAGTCGATGTACTCGCGGCCTTCGACGTCCCACACAGTGGCGTTCTCGGCGCGCTCGGCGACGATCGGGTGGATCTGGCCGACACCGCGCGGTACGGCGGCGGCACGGCGTTGCAGCAGGGATTCGTTGGTCTTGCTCATGGTGTCCTCATGGCCGTCATCGGGCGGCTCGGTTGCAAGGAAATGCCTCTGGAGGTGGGTCGCCGCAGCATACGATGATCGACTGCGTCGGGCCGCCGGAGGCGGGGGAAGATCTGGTTCGCGACGGCCCAGTCAGAGCGCCAGGCGCGTCGCGAACTCGTAGGGTGCGCCGTGCGCACCATGGCACTTCAAGAGAGGCGCGGAGCCAATTGCCCCGTGCCCTCGCTACCGGATCAGATGCCGCCCAGGCACATGTACTTGATCTCGAGGTAGTCCTCGATCCCGTACTTGGAGCCTTCGCGGCCCAGGCCTGAAGCCTTCACACCGCCGAACGGCGCGACTTCGTTGGAGATCAGGCCGGTGTTGATGCCCACCATGCCGTACTCCAGCGCCTCGGCCACGCGGAACACGCGGCCCAGGTCGCGGGCATAGAAGTAGGAGGCCAGGCCGAACTCGGTATCGTTGGCCATGGCGATCACCTCGGCCTCGTCCTTGAAGCGGAACAGCGGCGCCAGCGGGCCGAAGGTTTCTTCCTTGGCCACGGCAGCGGTTTTCGGCACGTCCACCAGGATGGTCGGTTCGAAGAAGGTGCCACCCAGGGCATGCGGCTTGCCGCCCAGGGCCAGTTTGGCGCCCTTGTTCACCGCGTCGGCGATGTGCTCCTGCACCTTGGCCACGGCCTTCTCGTCGATCAGTGGGCCGGTGGTGGTGCCATCTTCCAGACCGTTGCCGATCTTCAGCTTGGATACCGCGGCGACCAGCTTCTCGGCGAAGGCGTCGTAGACACCATCCTGCACGTAGATGCGGTTGGCGCAGACGCAGGTCTGGCCGTTGTTACGGTACTTGGAGATCAGCGCGCCTTCGACGGCGGCGTCCAGGTCGGCGTCATCGAAGACGATGAACGGCGCGTTGCCGCCCAGCTCCAGCGACACCTTCTTGATGTCCTGCGCGCATTCGGCCATCAGCTGGCGACCGATTTCGGTCGAGCCGGTGAAGGACAGCTTGCGTACGATGGGGTTGCTGGTCAGCTCGCCACCCACTTCGCCGGCGCTGCCGGTGACCACGCTCAGCACACCTTTCGGGATGCCCGCGCGCTCGGCCAGCTCGACCAGGGCCAGGGCAGAGAACGGGGTCTGCGAAGCCGGCTTGATCACCATGGTGCAACCGGCGGCCAGTGCCGGGCCGGCCTTGCGGGTGATCATCGCGGCGGGGAAGTTCCACGGAGTGATGGCGGCGGTGACGCCGATCGGCTGCTTGATCACGATCAGGCGCTTGTCCGGCTGGTGGCCGGGAATCACGTCACCGTAGACACGCTTGGCTTCCTCGGCGAACCACTCGATGAAGGAGGCGGCATAGGCGACCTCGCCCTTGGCTTCGGCCAGCGGCTTGCCCTGCTCCAGGGTCATCAGGCGACCGAGGTCGTCCTGGTTCTCCATCAGCAACTCGAACCAGCGGCGCAGCTTGTTGGCGCGCTCCTTGGCAGTCAGTGCACGCCAGGCCGGCAGCGCCTTCTCGGCGGCCTCGATGGCACGGCGCGTCTCGGCACGGCCCATCTTCGGCACATGACCGATGATCTCACCGGTGGCCGGGTTGTTCACGGCGATGGTCTGACCGCTGTCGGCGTCCAGCCACTGGCCATCGATATAGGCCTGTTGGCGCAGCAGCTGGGGGTCTTTCAGTTGCATGGCAGTCTCCTTCAGTTCCGGCGCCCGGGCGTCGGGGTAAAGTCGTTGGAGTCACGGGCAGAACCCGCAGGGCCGGGAAGCGAACCGTGCGAGGCCTGGTAATGGATTCAGAGCCGTTGAACGTGCGGGGGTTCAGAATGACCGAACGCACCGTTTGAAATCTCAAACGAATCCTAGGAGCGGCAACGGCAAAGGGCAATAGCCGAAGGGGCTAAATCGACGAAAGAATGATAAAAAACTTGCGTCAACCGGCTGCCACAGGCCAAAAAGTGTAAAGCTCGTTCGAAATAACGCACACTCATGCAGAATGGACGCTAACCGCCGACATGCGTATGATTGCGCCCCGCAACGCATCCGTAGCTCAGCTGGATAGAGTACTGCCCTCCGAAGGCAGGGGTCGTGGGTTCGAATCCCGCCGGATGCGCCAGATCAATCAAGGGCCCAGGTGAAAACTTGGGCCCTTTGTTTTTTCTGGTGGATGCATGGCACGGCTGCCACTTCCAACCAGGGCCTTATGCTGCGGCAAGGGTTCTTCCATGCAGCACCTGGCGCGCTCATGTACTCGTGCCTCGGCTCTCGCACATCAAAGTCACAGGTGCGACACACTGCAAGCCAGGCTCTGATTCCCAGGTTGGCCTTCAGTGACACGCTTATCCAGTTTGAGCCGTTTTAGCTTGGATATCCCAGCTCGCGTGATAGGGTTAGCCCCTGCTCACCTTAAAACTGGCCACAAGTGGCCCTCACAAGGGCAACCACATGCAAGCCAAGGCCCGCGAAGTGCCTGTGCTACCGGTGCTGCAAGATCTGCGGGCCGGTACAGCGGAACTGCACATCAGGCTGGAAAGACAGCTTCCTTTTTTCTCTGACCAGCTCGACACGAACGCCTTTCAACGACTGATGCAGGCGTATTACGGCTTTTATAGACCGCTTGAAAACGCTTTGCTCGACAGCGACATGACGTCTGCCGGTTTCGACCTGGTGTCGCGCCTCAAAGCCCCCACACTGTGCAAAGACCTGCATGCGTTAGGCCTGTCGGCCGAGGCCATCGAGTGTTTGCCGATCTGCGGTTCATTGCCGGCAATCAACTGCAGGCCCACCTGCCTGGGCGTTTTATATGTGCTCGAGGGGGCAACGCTCGGTGGACAAATCCTGCGCCGGGAAATGGCTTCGCGGCTGGGCCTGAATGCCGACAACGGAGCGGCATTTCTCGATATCTATGGCGCGGACACCGGGCGACGCTGGCGTGATTTCATTGCCTATCTGGGTAGCCGATCCCTGGATACGGGCGAACGCGGAGCCGTTGTCACGGCGGCCCGAGCCACATTCGGCTGTTTCGAGCGCTGGCTCGAAAGCAGAGAGGTACTGATATGACCCCGCAAAACAAGGATGCCTTCGAAGACTTGCTGAACAACTGCGCCGACGAGCCGATCCGCTTCCCCGGCGCGATTCAGCCCCATGGCTTGCTGCTGACACTCAGCGAGCCCGCTCTCGAGATCATTCAGATCAGCGCCAATGTCGAAACCTTGCTGGCGCAAAGGCCGCAAGATCTGATCGGCCAACCGTTAGACAAGCTCATTGGCCAGGCCCATACCGAAGCAGTACGCGAGGCCTTGGTGCGGCCAGCGTTCGCCGACGCAGGGCCCCTTCACGTTCACATCAATGGCACGGCATTCGAGGGTTTGTTGCACCGGTATCAGGGTGTGTTGATCCTGGAGCTGGAAATCCATGTGGAAAATTTCCAGCCGCGAAACGTCGCGGGGCTCAACAGCAACCTGGGCCGCCTGCTCCAGCGCCTGCAGGTAGCGACCACGCTGCAGGAGCTGTATGACATCAGTGTCAGGGAAATTCAGGCGATGACCGGTTATGACCGGGTGCTCATCTACCGCTTCGAGGAAGAGGGCCATGGTCAGGTCATCGCTGAAGCCTCCGCGCCGTCAATGGAGCTGTTCAATGGTCTGTTCTTCCCCGCCTCGGACATTCCCGAACAGGCCCGCGAGTTGTATCGCACCAATTGGCTGCGCATCATCCCCAACGCCGATTACCAAGCGGTGCCTCTGGTGCCGAAGCTGCGCCCCGACACGCAGACCCCGCTGGACCTGAGCTTCGCCACGCTGCGCAGCGTTTCCCCGATTCACTGCCAATACATGAAGAACATGGGGGTGCTGTCGTCGATGAGTATCTCCCTGCTCAAGGACGACAAACTCTGGGGCCTGATCAGTTGCGGCAATCGCCAGCCGTTGCACGTACCGCATGAGCTGCGCAGCGCCTGCCAGACCATCGGTCAGGTGTTGTCGTTACAGATCAGCGCCATGGAGTCGCTGGAGATCAACCGTCAGCGTGAAGAGAAGATCGATGCGCTGACGCTGCTCAATCAGGCAATGATCGATTCGCCGCAGACCGTTTTCGATGGGCTGGCAGGGCGACCTGACGTGCTGATGGCGCTGACGGCGGCTGGCGGTGTCGCCATCATCGAAGACAAGCAGCTACACCGATACGGCAACTGCCCGCAGCCCCAGGAAATCCGCGCGTTGCACAAATGGTTGCAGGACAGGGGCGAGCCGGTGTTTTCCAGTCATCACCTTTCTGCTGTCTATCCGCCCGCAGCGCAGTATCCGCAGGTGGCCAGCGGTGTACTGGCGATGAGCCTGCCCAAACCGGTGGATAACGCTGTGTTGTGGTTTCGTCCGGAGGTGAAGGAAAGCATCAACTGGAGCGGCGATCCGCGCAAACCCATGAACCTGGAAAATTCCGATGCCGGCCTGCGCTTGCGGCCTCGTACATCGTTCGAAATCTGGAAGGTCGAGATGGCCGGTATCTCGAGCAAATGGAGCCAGGGAGATCTGTTTGCGGCCAACGACCTGCGCCGCTCGGCGCTGGAGCATGACCTCTCCCGGCAAGTCCGCCGCGAGCAGGAGGCGGTGCGTGCCCGTGACGAGCTGGTTGCCGTGGTATCGCATGACCTGAGAAACCCCATGACGGTGATTTCGATGCTCTGCGGCATGATGCAGAAGACCTTCAGCTCAGACGGCCCGCACACCTCGCGACGCATCGCCACGGCACTCGACACCATGCAGCAGGCCGCCGGACGGATGAATACCCTGCTTGAGGATTTGCTCGACACGTCGAAGATCGACGCAGGGCGCTACACCATCACCCCGCAGAAGCTCGATGTCGGACACATGTTCGAAGAGGCGCAATCGCTGCTCGCCCCCCTCGCCCTGGATAAGGACATCAGCATCTCTTTCGAGGCTGATCCGGACCTGCGCATTCACGCTGATCCAGAGCGGCTGTTTCAGGTGCTCTCGAACCTGATCGGCAATGCGATCAAGTTCACCCCACGACAGGGCAAGGTCGGAGTGCGCGCGAAATCTGTCGGTGATGACATCCTGTTTACGGTGCGCGATACCGGCGAGGGCATCCCCAAGGAGCACCTGCCTCATGTGTTCGACCGTTACTGGACGGCGAAGGATGGCAATCCAACCGGGACCGGGCTTGGTTTGTACATTACCCAAGGCATAGTGGAAGCCCACGGCGGGCATATCGTCGTCGAGAGCGAACTGGGCAAGGGGTCGGCGTTTCAGTTCACCGTGCCGGCGCTTGCGGAAAGTGCCCTGTAGGCGACTCGGACGCCTCTCTAACGGCGAGATTTTCGCTGGACGGGTGTCCGAGATCAGCAGGCCGGTGCCGCCAGGACCACCGCCAGGCAATGGAGAGAAAAACGCATGGATATTCTGCCGCTGATCGCTATCGCATTCGTGGTGCTTTTCATCTACTCGTGGCAACGCTCAAGGCCCAAGTCACGCGTAGGCAAAAAGAGGAGAAGCGGCCTGAGCGGGCAGGATTCCAGCCCTGGCTTCGGTGACGGGGGCTTCGACTCGGGGGGCGGGGGCGATGGTGGCGGCGGGGGCGACTGAGCCGCCGCCCCTGCCTCAAATCATGCCCAAGGTCAGCGCCTTCAAGGTCGCTGCCGCGCGTGTCGAGCACTGCAGCTTGCGGAACACGCTCTCGACATGCGTGCGCACCGTGCTCGGGCTGATGCCCAGGTCGCGCGCCACTTCCTTGTTGCTCGCCCCGCTGCTGATGCGTTGCAGGATCTGCGTCTCGCGTTCGCTGAGCAGGCCGTTGCCGGGCTTGCTAACCAGTGGTGCCTGCTTACCATGCGCGGCGCTTATCACCGCCTGGCAGGCGCGTGGGTCGAAGCGCCCCTGCTCGGCTTCATCCAGCAATACGCGGGCGGCCTGCTCATCGCTGAAGGCAGCGCGCCAGGGGCGCTCGCCACGCAGCGCCAGCCAGACCAGCGCGGCGCTCAGCAGTCGGTGTTCGGCACCCAGGGCATCACCACTGAGCGAGCGGAAATAGCCGCTGCCATCCAGGCGTTCGTAAGCATGCGCGGCCAGTTGTCCGGCTTCGCTCAGGCCGCCGATCTGGCTACAGGCGCGGTGCGTCCAGTAGGGCACCAGACGTACCGATTCGAGGTCGCCTTCGAGCAGCGGGCCGGGCGTGCTCCAGATTCGATTGGGCACGGCCGCGCGGCCCAGGCCATGGATCAGCGCCGCCTTGGCGAGTATGTCGAGGCGATCCTCGGGCAAGCCCCACAGCCGGCCGGCATCGCGCACCAGGCTGGCAGCCTGGCGTGAATAGCCGGCCAACCAGGACAACTTGAGATCGATCACGTCGCCCACCAGGGTCAGCGAGACCTGCGACCCGACGCCAGGCCGTATTCCCTCGGGCGTGCGCAGTGCATCCAGCCACTCTGCGGCGTGGCGGACAAGCAGCTCGGCGAGGCCCGCAGGATAGCGGCGATCGCCCTGCGCGCCGATCCATTCCAGAGCCGCCTCCAGACCATGGACGCGCGAGAGGATTTCCAGATCGCCGGCCAGCACCACGTGATAGACCACCTGCGGAATATCGGGATGACGCAAGCCCAGCGGCCGGCCGCTGCCGTCGTAGCATTCGAAGATGTGCCGCAGCCCCAGCTCGACCTGCCCCGGCAAGTCGAGGGTGCGGGCCACCTCGCCGGCGACTTCGCAGTGCACCACGGCCAATGGCGTGGTGCGCAGCATGGCGCGCTGGCCGGCGGCATCGAGGGTGTGCGCGAGCATGTCGCGGCGCCCACCGACATCGTCGCCGAACAGGCGCATGAAGCCCTCGGCATTGGCGGTACAGCCGGACCAGCGCAGCAGCGCCACCTGCCGGGCCGCATCAATCTGCGCCTGGTCGCCGCCAGCAGCCTGCACCAGCCACTGTGCCAGGCGCGCGGTACGCCGCGACTGATCGATGGGCTGGCCCATGCTCAGGTCACCGACCATGGCCAGCGCCAGCACGGCGTCTTCCAGCGCGACGGCGTCATTCACCATGCAGCTCTCCTTTTTTGCCGGCCTCGGATAAACGACCGATACCGGGACACCGGCGCATTATCGACACTGAACTCCCCCAAGCACAGGAGATTCAATCATGTTCAAAGCCAAGCCGCTGCTCCTCGCCCTGGCCATCGCCAGCCCCTTCTTCGCCCTGAGCGCCCAGGCCGCCGACGCCAAGCCCTCGGTAGTGATCGTCCACGGCGCCTTCGCCGACGGCTCCGACTGGGCCAAGGTCGTGCCGCTGCTGCAGGAAAAAGGCATCAAGGTCAACGTGGTGCAGAACCCGCTGACCTCGCTGGCCGACGACGTCGCCGCCACCCAACGCGTGCTGAACAACCAGGACGGCGACGTGGTACTGGTAGGCCACTCCTGGGGCGGCACGGTGATCAGCCAGGCCGGTAGCGACGACAAGGTGCGCAGCCTGGTCTATGTCGCGGCCTTCGCGCCGAATGCGGGCCAATCCACCGGCGAGCTCTACGGCGGCTATCCCACCGCGCCGGGCTCAAGCCAGATCGCGGCGGACAAGAACGGCTTCCTCTACCTGACGCCGCAGGGCATGGCCGCCGACTTCGCTCAGGATCTGCCGGCTGCGCAGACGGCGGTGATGACTGCCACGCAAGGCCCGATCCGCGCAGCGGCGTTCGATGAGCGCACCAGCGTCGCGGCCTGGAAGCAGAAGCCGTCCTGGTACCTGGTTGCCAGCGATGACCGCATGATCGTGCCGGAGATGCAGCGCGACTTCGCCAAGAAGATCGGCGCGCAGACCACCGAGGTCGCCGCCAGCCACGTGCCGCAGCAATCGCGTCCGGCCGATGTGGCCAAGGTGATCATCCAGGCGGTGGAGAAAACTCAGGCTACTGCCAAATAAAGACGCAGCCTCTGAATGAAAAATGCCGCACCTTGAGGGGTGCGGCATTTTCGTTAAAGCGCTGCTGTCAGCTCAGCGCATCACGCGTGTGCACGCCGTCGACCAGACGCTGAATTCCCAGCGGGTTGGCGTTCTGCAGCGCCTCCGGCAGGACCTCATCCGGGTAGTTCTGGTAGCACACCGGACGCAGGAAGCGGTGGATCGCCAGGGTGCCGACCGAAGTGCCGCGAGCGTCGGAGGTCGCCGGGTACGGGCCGCCATGCACCATGGCGTCGCAAACTTCTACGCCTGTCGGGTAGCCATTGAGCAACACACGGCCCGCTTTGACTTCCAGCAGCGGCAGCAGGTCGCGGAAGGCGCTCAGGTCGTCACGCTCGGCGATCAGCGTCGCGGTCAGCTGGCCGTGCATGCTCTGCAGGGCGCGGGTCAGCTCGGCGCTGTCGGCGACTTCGACGACGATGGTGGTCGGGCCGAAGACTTCTTCCTGCAGCAGGTGGTCGCCTTCGAGCAGCATGCTTACGTCGGCCTTGAACAGCTGCGGCTGCGCCTGGTTGCCGGTCTGCTCGTTGCCCGCCAGGTGGCTGACTTTTGCATGGCCTTTGAGCTGCGCGACGCCGCCGGTGTAGCTGCGCAGGGTGCCAGCGTTGAGCATGGTCTGCGCCGGCTGGCTGGCGATGGCGTCGCCCAGCGCCGCGACGAACTCACTGAACTCGGCGCTGCGAATGCCGATGACCAGGCCCGGGTTGGTGCAGAACTGACCGCAGCCCAGCACCACGGAGCCAGCCAGCTCCTTGGCCACGGTGGCGCCACGCGCCTTCAGGGCGCCCGGCAGGACGATCACCGGGTTGACGCTGGACATCTCGGCGAACACCGGGATCGGCTGCGGACGGGCAGCGGCCATGTCGCACAGGGCACGACCGCCTTTCAGCGAACCGGTGAAACCGACGGCCTGGATGGCCGGGTGCTTGACCAGAAGCTCGCCGACACCGCCGCCAAAGATCATGTTGAACACGCCCTTGGGCATGCCGGTTTTCTCGGCGGCGCGGATCACCGCATCGGCCACGCACTCGGCGGTGGCCATATGGCCGCTGTGCGCCTTGAACACCACCGGACAACCGGCGGCCAGGGCCGACGCGGTGTCACCACCGGCAGTGGAGAAGGCCAGCGGGAAGTTGCTGGCACCGAACACGGCAACCGGGCCGACACCGATCTGGTACTGACGGATATCCGGACGCGGCAGCGGCTGACGATCCGGCAGGGCGCGGTCGATGCGCGCGCCGTAGAAGTCGCCACGGCGCAGCACCTTGGCGAACAGGCGCATCTGGCCACTTGTACGACCACGCTCGCCCTGGATGCGGGTAGCCGGCAGTGCGGTCTCGCGGGTGACCAGGGCGACGAAGTCATCACCGAGGGCATCGATTTCGTCGGCAATGGCCTCGAGGAACTCGGCGCGGCGCACGGCCGACAGGCTGCGATAAATCGGATAAGCGGCGGCAGCAGCCTGGGCGGCGGCGTCGACCTCCTCCGGCGTGGCCTGGGTGAAAGCGTAGGGCAGCGCTTCGCCGCTGCTGGCATCGATACTCTCGAGCAAGGTGGTGCCAGCGGCGCGGCGCTCGCCACCGATGTAGTTGTGGCCAGTCAGACTCAGCATTGCGTTCTCCTGTCAGTTGAAGCGAGGACATCGCTCCGGGACGATCAATGAGCCCTCGGCGCGGCCGCCGAGGTTTCGCAACCGCCTGCGCAGTTGTAGGACGTATGATAAGTGACAACTTAACTTTTGTCCCCTCATACGAACGCGGAAGCTGAACCAAGCCGAGTTCCTTGCAGGAATCAGCGGCCCACGGGGTGCTCACGCAGAACACGACCGACACAAGGCCAGGCGGCGGGACGAGCGATGGGCGCAGCCTGGCGACTGCGCCATGACGCGAAATGGCCGGCGCCGTTCGCGCCAGGGAGAGGACCTAAGCCCCGCCGAGGAGCCGGCATGGCGGGGCAGCAGCGCTGAAGACGTGCTCAGCCGGGTTGACGGGGCTCCGGGTACCCCGGCTCATGGGCCGCTAGCGGCTGAACATGAAGGTCTCGAACTCGAGGTCATCCAGCGCCTCGTTGAGGCGGTAGAGGCCGAGCAGCACGCACAGCAGCAGCGACAGGGTGAAGCCGTAGCCGAAGAAAGTCGGGCCGAGCATTTGACTGAACAGGGTCAACGCACCGTTGGCCAGGACGAACAGCACGCAGAGTTCGAGCACGATGGCGCGCTTGTCGAGATAGAAGAACACGTTGAGCAAGGCCATGAACACCACCTGAATGCTCACGCCGATCACGTCGATGTAGAACAGCGGCAGGTAATAGAGGGAGATACCCAGCCACGACAGCAACTGCGGCGCCAGCAGAAACAGCAGCACCAGGGTCAGCCCCTGGACCTTGCAGATTTCCATCAGGCCCTGGCGAATCGCCAGGATCATCTGCTCCTTGAGCCAGCCGATGTGCTGCAGGGTTTCCCCACCACGAATCGCCTCGTAGACGCGCTCGTACCACTCGGCGAAATCGGTCTCGATGCGCACCAGGAACACCGCCATGCCGGGGATGATGGACAGGTAGGCGAGGAAGATCGGCAGGTCATAGAGGATCGATGCCCGCAACGGGCCGATCACCGCTTCGGAGGTCGAGGGGTTGAACCAGAAGATGAACTTGTCGATCCAGATGCCCAGGTTGTAGCACAGCCCGGTCAGCAGCAGGCTGACGAAAACCTGGCGGCGCTTGAGAAAATCGAACGCGACCAGGCGTTCTGCCGGGTACTCGCGCAGGATGTCGAAGAGGAAGATGAACAGCAGGCTGGAGTGGCCGATCAGCAGGCCCAGCAGCAGGCCGTGGATATTGAGGAAGCGCAGCAGATAGGCCGAGGCGACCATCAGCGAGTAGCCGAGGAACATCACCCCGAGGATGCGGTTGTAGGCCTTCATCCCCGACAGGAAGATGATCACCAGCCACAGGTTGCACAGCACCACGAAGTTGGCCATCACCAGCAGGCGGTAGGAAAACGGCTGATCGAACAGCAGCCCCAGCACGCAAATCGCCAGCAACCCCGAGACGATCGTCACCAGCAGCAGTATGCCCACCAGGTTAGGCAGGATCAGGTCCAGGCGTTTCTCGAACAACCGGTCGGAGACGAAGCGGGTGAAGAACAGCTGCAGCCCGCCGGTGAGAATCAGCGACGTGGCCATCAGGTAGGTGACGGTGACCAGGAACTGGCCGATCAGCGTTTCCGGTAGCACCGCCCCCAGGCTCAACACGCCGATGAGCATCACGCTGATGATCGACAATACCCAAGGGCCGGAACTGATCAGGCCGGCATACAGGTAGGCGCGCATCGTCGAGGTGTAGGAGTCCTTGGACAGGATCTTCCTCAGTTCAAAGCCAATACCCGCCATTACGCGCTCTCCGTGCCTTCGCGATACAGCTCGCGATAGCGCGCGAGCATCAGTTCTTCGGTGTAGTAACGCCGCACACGCTCCAGGCCGACGGCCTGGGCAGCCTTCCAGCGCTCCGGGTTGCGCAACAGCGAAAGAATGGCGCGCGAGGTGGCCTGAGGGTCGGCGATGGCCACCACCTCCCCTGCCGTACCGAGCTGGCGATCCTCCGGCGTGGAGCCTTCGACCAGCTCGCGGCACGAGCCGACATCACTGGTCACCACCGGCGTGCCGGCGGCCCAGGCTTCGAGCACCACCAGCGGCTGCGCCTCGCTGATCGAGGTCAGCACCATGACGCCCAGTTGCGGCACGACTTCGCGCACCTGGCGGAAGCCGAGAAAGCGCACCTTGTCCTGCAGCCCCAGGCTGGCCACCAGGCTGTGGCACTCGGCGGCGTAATCCGGATCCTCTTCCTCCGGGCCGACGATCCAGCCTTCGGCTTCGGGCATGACGCTGACCACGCCACGAATCGCGCGGATGAAGGTTTTGACGTCCTTGATCGGCACTACACGCCCGACCAGACCGGCCACCGGCGGCACGCCCTCAGGACGGCTGAGCAGCGCCTGATCCCAACTGGCCAGATCGATACCGTTTGGGATGACTCGCGTACGCGCCTCGGGAGCGCCATCGAGCACCTGACGCCGCCTGTTGCCCTCGTACAGCGCGATGATGGAGTCCGCCGATCGATAGGTGATCAGCCCGATGCGCTCGAAGAAACGGATCCACAGCCTGCGGATATAGCTGACCTCCGCATCGAGGCCGGTGCTCAGGCGCTCGTCGGGGCTTTCGGCGATCCAGCCCGCCTGGGCCAGATCGATCTTGCGCTCCTTGGTGTAGATGCCGTGCTCGCTGAGCAGGTAGTAGCAGTCCCAGCGGCGCTGCAGGACGCTGCCGATCATGCCGGCATACCCCGTGGAGATGGAGTGCAGCATGCGCGCGCGCGGGAGCGTTCTGGAGACTTCCGCCAGCATGAACAGCGGCGCCTGCATGGAGCGCAGCGTCCAGAAATAATTGACGAATGACGGATCGGCGCAGTGCTGGGTATAGCCCTCGACGATGGCATCCCAGCTGGCGCGGCTCTGCAGGAAGGCCTCGCGGCCGATACGACCGGCTGCCAGGGTGTCCACGAAGGCCTTGCCCTGCTCCTCGCTGGGCTCCTCCGGATTGTGCAGGAAGCGGTGCACATCCAGCATCAGCTCGGCCAACTCCGGGCTGGAACGGGTACTGGTGGTGGGGATCTCGCTCCAGGCGTCCTCAAGAAAGTGCTCCTGAATGTGCACCACGTTGTCGGGGATGGCGTAGTGGCGCTTGCCGTAGGCCTCCTTCTGGCCACCGATGAACAACACCGAGAAGGTCAGCTCGGGCAGCCCCAGGATCAGCTGGTTGATCCAGCTCGACACGCCCCCGCGCACGTAGGGCCAGGTTCCTTCGAGCAACAGGCAGACATCGACGCTCTGCACGTCGGGAACAGCGGATTTCTCACTCATAACCAGTATCTAGCCAATGCCGCGAAGGGGGTACGTTGCAACAGCTCGGCCGGCATCGTGGCCAGCATTTGCGCAACTTCGTCATAGCGTTGGCGCAGAAACGCGATTTCGGCGCGATAGGGCGCCAGCTGCACCGCATCCATCCCGCTCTGCGCGGACCGATCGAACTGCGCCAACGCTTCATCGAGGTTGCCCTGCTCCATGGCGATACGCCCGGCGAGCAGGTGCAGTTCACCACCCGGGTTGCCCAGCAGAGCAGCCGTGACATGGCTCCAGGCCTGCTGCAGCACGTGATCCAGAACGCTGCCCTGGGCCAGGCCGACGTATGCCAGCTCCCAGTACCAGCGCGCCAGCTCGCCATGCAGGGCGATCTTGCGGTCCGTGCTGGCGCTGTCCATGCTCGCCAGGGCGTGCTCGATACGCTGGTTGATTCGACTTTCACGCTGATCGAGCATCGAGTAGGCGAGCAGACGCACGTCATCGGATGGATCACGCAGCGCCAGTTTCAGAATCGGAATGGCTTCCTTGCTGCGCATGCGGCGTGTCGCGAAGATCGCCGTCAAGCGCTGATCGGGGTCACGTGCATGACGCAGCACGTCCTGCAGGCCACCATCGCTGAACATCAACTCCTGCTTGCGCTCGCGCGGCTTGAAAGGCAGCTCGGGAACTGCGGTGGCCTCCCAGGGCTGCACCTTGCGCTTGCGCGGCAGGTAGAGCGCGGGAAACAGCGCCAGCGCCACGCCGATCATGCCGATCAGGGGGATGAAGAACGAGACGCTGAAGATGAACAGCGGGCTCCAGGGGAACGGGTAACGATAGCGACGCGGCAGTAGCAGCCAAATGCCGGCAGCCAGCATGGCGCTGCCCAGGCCATGCGCGGAAGCGTAGAGCAACGCGGCCTGATGCACGGGAAGATCGCTGACGGCACTGGCCCAACTGCCGATCTCGAGCAGCGCGGCCCCGCTAAACAGCCACTTGCTGATCATTCAATGCGCACTCGTTGAAAAGGAAATGTCTCAACGCATCGCGCTCATCACCGCCCTCGAACAGGAACTGATGGGTCTGTACACCCAGCGATTCCAGCTCCCGGCCCTGGCCGAAGCGCTCGGCGAAAAGTTGCCGCAGACGCACCAGGTAACCCAGCGCGCCCTCACCCGAGGTCAGCGGCAGCAGCACCAGCACCAGACGGTGACCGCGCCCGTTGATCGCCTTGAGCTGCACGTCGAGACCGCGCTGGCTGCCCTCCAGGAGGCGCTGAATCTCTTCGCCGTTTTCCTCGGACAGTTCGAATGCGAACAGGCTGGCCGGCAGATCGTGGTCCCGCGCGTCGCTGAGCGAGCGCTTGAGCAGTTGCGAGTAGTGCTGGGCATCGGCATCCGGCAGTTGCAGGGCCTGGGCATCGCTCATCAGCAGATCGGCGATATGCCCGGCGAGAATCGCCAGCAGGCTGAAGCTGCGTTCGTGGAACATGAAGAACGGCATCTGCTGAATCGCCAGAACCGCCAGGATGCGGTCTTCGGTATCGATCAGCGGCACGCAGACCTGCAACGCGGAATGACGGCCGCCCTCGCCACGCGCCAGTACCTCGGAACGCACACTGACCAGCTCACCGCGCTGCAGGCACTGGCGCAGGAGCACATCGTCGCGGTTCAGCTCGCCCATCTCGCCAAGCGTGGCAAGCGGCTGCAGCTCGACCTGCTCGTTGTCCAACACCCGGTAGAGCCCTGCAACCCGCAGCGAACCGTATTGCGCAAGCAGCGAGATGACCGTGTCGGCCAGGGTCCTGAGGGCATCGCGATCACCCGGCAAGGCCCGCAGCTGTTCGCGCAGACTGAGCAGGGAGCTGCGCAGACTCTGGTCGTTGCCCGCCACGCGCTGCTCCAGGCGATCATGGGAAATACGCAGGATGTGATGAGAGCGGGTGAACTCGTCGAGGCGCAGCTGGCGGTACTCGTTGGCCAGGCTGAGGCGCTCGAGACGACGCTCCCAGATGTCGCGGAACTCGCCTACCAGCATGCTGCACAGCAGCATCCCCACGATGAAGGAGGCCGGGGTATCCAGATAGATTTCGCGCCCGGCCAGTCGAAACACGAACAGCGCTGCGATGAACAACGCCGCACTGAACAGCCCTTGCAGGAATCCATAGCGAACGCCGAGCAGTATCGGTACGAGAATCATCCAGGGAAACGACGCCGCCACGAGCAACGGATCGTCCGGCGATAGCCAGTAGCCGAAACCCAGGGCGAGCAGCGTCAGCAGGCAGGTTTCCCACCAGGAAACGCGGCCACTGGCCCTCGGCGCAAGTATGAAATCCTTGTGGGCAGACTGCATCGTCATCACTCGAAGTCGAGGTTACCGACCAGCTCACGCAGTACCTTCTGCGCCGCCCCCGCCAGGCTCTCGCGCGACCAGCCCGCACGGGCGCCGCTCGAACTCCAGAGCACGCGCCCGGTGGCCGGCTCCAGCACCTGCAGGCTGAGGCCTACGGCTGGCTCGCCGTCGAGGCCGTTCTTGTACTGCCACTCCTCGACGCTGCCGGTGATCACGTAAGCCAGACGTTGCTGGCGTGCCCACTCCAGCGCCTGGATCTGGCGCTCACGGTCGTCCTGCAGCAGCAGGTCCTGCCGCGGCTGCTGCGGATACATCAGCGGCCGCACGCCCTCTTCCGCCAGAATGCTGATCAGAATCTGCTCGGCGCGCTCACCGGCCTGCGGGGCCTGGGCGTAATTGACCAGCGGCGCCACGCCCCAGGAGGCGTTACGCGGCAGCGTCTGACCACTTTCGCGGGTGAAGCTCGAGCACCCGGTCGCGAGTGCTGCAATGACCACCAGGGTCAGGCAACGGATGATTTGCATCGTCATTCCTCCTTTGAGAATCCTTGCTTAGCGCCCGAAGCGGGCGCTGTAGGTAATGCCCATGGACCCGCCGGCATCACCCTCGCCACCACGGGGGGCGGATTGATAGCCGAGGGTGACCGCCAACTCGTCATCGCCGAACAGCTCGACGCCAACGCCCAGGTTGATACCGTAGTTGAACTGCTTTTCCGTCCACTGCCAGCCGGCAATGGTGTCGACCATCCAGGTGAACTGCGGACGGGTTCGATTCAGGGCACCGGGGAAACCACGGCGCCAGGTGCTGGCGACATACACCTGGCCATAACGGTCCTGCATCAGCTCCTCGCCCAGAATCGTCGCGCCCGGCGTGGTGTCGAAGGGTATGTAGGGGCCTCCGTTGGCACTCAGCAGTTCGCTGGGCACCTCGCTCTCGACGCTGTTCTTCTGGTAATCGAGGCCGGTGCGCAGCAGCCAGGAGGGATCATCGAAGAACAGCATGTGCCCCCACTCGAGGGACACCGAATTACCCGTGCCGAGCGCATCGCCGCCTCTCGAGTTGTAGCGGCTGTGGGTGATCGACCAGCTCAGCTGGTCACGCGCGGAAAAGCCGTGCTGACCTCTCAGGCCCAGGCCGTCACGCATACCCAGCGCGCGCAACAGCCCGGTGTCATCGGCCAACCTGTGCCAGTCCAGGGCGACGCCCAGCTCATCGCGCGAACTCAGCCGCCAGGTCCGCTCGACGCCCAGGCCATGGCGGTCATCGTCATCGCGCAGGCTGCTGTCGAGGTACAGGCTGAGGTCGCCATCGGACAGCTCCCGACGGGCATGCAGCTTGAGATTGCGCTCGTTGCCCATCACCGCGCTGTCCAGGTTGGCGCTGTCATAGCGCATCTGGTCGAGCTGCAGATCGGCATACCAGTCGTCGCCCAGGTTGCGCGCGACGCGCAGGCGAGGCCCGGACATATCCAGGTCGCCGAAATCCATCTTGTGCCAACCCAGCTGAATGCCCTGCGGTGAGCGCTCGAGCATGCCGGTGGTCTGGTTGAGCAATTGCTGGCGAATGGAAACCGGCTGCTCGTCGCCCTGGGCGCTGAGCGCGGTGGCCAACGCCTCGCCGTCGTGTCCCAGGCGAGCGAGTACCTCGACCTGGTGCGCGACGTCCAGGCTGCCGCGCTGCAGAAGACGCTGCATCTGCTCGCGATTGTCGCTGCGCAACGCCTGCTGGATCTGATCGTAGTTGCCGGGTTCGAGGCCGCGCGCAGCGCCCCAGGCCAGCCAGTCGTCCTTGAGCGCCGCCTGGTTGCCGGCATCCAGCCGCTCGAGGAAATGCTCGAACCAGAGTTGCAGTGTCGCCTGCTCACCGTTCCACAGCTGCCTGGCCTGCGACAGGGAAACCAGCGAGCCTTGACTGCCGGCGAGCAGGCGCAGGTACATGGCATAACCTTCCGGCGTCGCGATGATCCGCGTGCGGTCCATGGCCTTGAGCAACTGGCGACGCAGGCGCCAGGCCAGATCGGCATAGCCGGCCGCCTCGGCGGCATCGGCGTAGGCGGCCAACGCCAGGCGGTCGGCTGGATTGGACTTGAGGTACTGGCGGAACCAGAGCAAGGCCTCATGCGTGTTGTTGAGCATCATGTGGCCGGTGGCATAGGGCAGCCACAGGCGACTGTCGGCAACGGCTCGTGAGCGCCATTGCGGCAGCAGCGCTGCAAGGACATCGCGCTGGGCGTTGTCGATGTAGAACCAGAGCATGCGCTGACGCACCAGGTTGTCTTCCGGGAACTGAGCCAGGGCCTGCTTGTAGAAGTGGTTGGCCTGCTCGTACTGCCCATCCTCGGCAGCCAGCGCCGCACGAGCGAGCCAGTATTGCGAACTGCCACGCCCCGCCGGCGACTGCTCGGCCTCGGCCAGCAGCGCTCTGAGCGTGTCCCAGTCGCGCAAGGTCTCGGCCAGCTGCAGTGCCACGGTCAGCCGCGCCACCCTGCCGGTGCGGCGCCAGCTGTCCACCAGCACCTGCAGCGCACGGCGCGGCTCCTTGTCCCAGTAGATGCGGATCAGACGGTCCTCATCGTCCCGGCCCAGCGGCACGTCGAGGCTGACCAGGCGCTCGTAGGCCTCGCGCACATCGCCATCCCGCTCGAGCTTCCACGCCAGGTCGGCACGCAGTTGCCAGTACTCCGGGTCATCCACCGCGGTCGCGTCCATGGCAGTCAGCACCGTCCAGGCCCGCTCCGCCTGGAAGAGGTTCCAATGCACCCTGGCCCAGCGGATGCGATCTTTCGTGGTCAGGCTCGTGCGCTCGGCCATGCTGGCCCAGAGCTCGGCTTCCTTGTCGAGCTGCTGAGTGTTCTCCAGCAGCATGCGCAGGCGCTTGCGGGCGAACAGATGGTTGGGATAGCGCTGCAGGTAAGCGCGCAGCCAGGACTCCGCGTCCTCGGGGGTGCCGCGAACTTCATGGCTGTACACCAGCGTATCCACTTCCTGATCCGTCATCTGCCGCTGGCGGTCGATGGCCGAAAGCGTGCTGACCACCTGATCGAAGTCGAACAATTGCAGCGCATAACGCCAGACGCGCTCGCGCATCGCCGGGTCCTCTCGATGCGCCAGCATCTGCACCCAGTAGTTCAATGCCTGCTGGGTGTGCCCGGTCCATTCTGCCAGGCGCGCCAGTTCGGCCATCAGCTCGAAATCGTCGGGCGTCTGCGCCAGCAGCTCCGGCCCGATCTGCCAGGCACGATCGATCGCGCCGGACGCCAGGCTGAGGCGAAAATCGGCATTGAGCGCCCGATGGTCATCGGCCTTCAGGCTCAACCAGCGCTGAATGAACAGGTCGGCGAGGTCGAAGCGCTGCGCCGCCTGAGCGGCATCCACACCCTCGGCGAGCCAATCCAGCGATTCCTGCTCGGCGTCCAGCTCACCGAGATGCTGCACCAGCAGTTCGGCGGCCTGCTCGGAGTGGTCCGCAGCGCGCAAGGCGTTGAACGCCTCACGCAGGTGCTCGGCGCGCTTGCGAGCGTCGGGTTCTTCAGCAGCCAACTGCAGGTAAAGCTGCGCGGCGCCGCTTTGATCGTTGTTCGCCAGGCTCCACAATGCGGCCTCGCCAAGCCAGTGCGTACGCCGCGCGGTATCGCGTTCGGCAAGGGCCCTGTAAGACGTCACCGCTACATCCAGGCCGCCGATTTCCAATGCGTAGCGCGCAATACGCTCCAGCTTGCCGTTGTCCATGTCGGCGATCTGCAGCGCGCGCAACGCCTCGATCAGTTGCGCCCGTCGCTCTTCGCCAATCCCCTCGGGGTCGGCCTGGGCCCTGAGAATATCCAGCATCGCGGCATAGAACGGCGTGACGGCCAGCAGGCGGCCCTGCAGCTGCTCCAGATACTCGCGCGCACGCTTGAAGTCACCGACCTGAATCAACTGATCGATCAACCTCAGGCGTAGCTGATCGTCTTCAGGGTGGGCCTTGATCAGCAACTCCGTATAGCTGATGGCCACCGCGTCGGGGGGCGAGTCGTCAGAAGGGAGGAATACGTCCTCGCTCTTGTAGGAAAGAGCCAGCAGCGCCACCACGAAGAGCGCGACGAGTACGATCATCCAAGGGTTGAGCAGGCGCGTCTGGCGCTCGCGCTTACTGGTTGCAGATAAGCTTTCCATCTCTCACCCGCTTCATTGGCAATTCGAAGTGCCAGAGACCCTTGTCAGCCTTCGCCTGAAAGCGACTCCCACCCACCTGTACCTGACACGCCTTGCCCGAACGCACGCTGAATGCCAGCGGGAATTCTCCCTCGAAGGAAAACGTGACGTTTCCGTCATCGCTGTAGCGCCACGCCGTCAGCGGGATATTGGCCTCCTCCAGGGCAGGACGCGGATCGCGCGTTTCGCGCAGCGCCAGCACCGCCTCGGGCCCACTGAGATGCACGTAACGCCCCTGCGGCAGGTCGCTGACACCGGCGATCCCCACGGAACGCGACAGATCGGGCCACCCCAGAGCCGGGTCGAGACGCAGCGTACGCATGCCCACCAGCCCCTTGATCGACCAGGCACCATCGCTACGCCTGGCCAGGCTCGCTCTGTAGAGGCCCTCTACGCGCTTGATGTAATCGCTCATCCACAACGACAGCGGCTGGCTGTCGACCATGGCCTGGTAGGTCTGCTTCATCACCCGGATGGAGGCCTGCTTGGTCCCCGAGTAGAAGTGGTAATACAGGTGAAAGCCACGCAGGCGGCGCGGGCTGTCCGTCAGCGCGAAGGTTTCCTGCACGCCGCGGAAGCCGTAGTAGGGGCCTGTCCAGAGATTGGTGTAGACGTTCTCGTTGATCACCGGCGCGTAGAAATGCAGGCCTCCCGCGGTCGGGCGAATCAATGGATAGAGCCCGGTGAGAGAGGGGTAGGCGTTGGTCAGAACCGTATTACCGCCGTTGACGTTGGGCAGACCGCTGTCATACGCCAGCTTGATGGTCTCGGCACTGGGCATGGCATCACCCGACCAGAAGATCATCTTCACCGGCTTTTCCGGAGTGGTCAGGCGCTGATTGATGTAGTCGCGCGTGCCGACGACCTCGCGCTGCATATCCAGGGTCTTGTAGCCCGGAATAGCCATCATGTAGCCGTACTGCGCCTCGAAATCCTCACGCTGGGAGGATTTCTCCGGCTGCCAGAAGAAGGGGTGACTGTAGGTGTGACTGGCCACCTCGACCTTCGGGTCGGCGAAGATCTTGCGGGCGATCGGCTCCAGCTCGCGAGCCAGGTGCGGATACATGCCCTTGGGGCCGACCTCGCCCTCGATCACCGATACCGAAGTCAGCAACGGATAGGGGGTGATGAAATCATCCAGTACCTGAATGCCGGAGTAAGGCGTACCGGTGACCTCGGCGCGCGACACGAAACCGTCGCCATCGAGGTGCACGGTGGCGATGCGCCGGCCGTTCTCCGTCGTGGTATCAGGCCTCGGCAGCGGGGGCAAGGCAAAGGCGCGCTGGAGGAAAGCGAAGGGGTCGACGATCCAGCGACGGTGATCCATTCCCTCTTCGAACACATAGGGCGTCAGCGCGAAACCGCCCCAGGTGCCGGTCGCAACGGGCACGTAGCGCTTCTCGCCACCGCCAATGACCACAGCTGCCTGGGTGGTTTGCGGGTTGATGACGGTCAGCGCCGGCAGCTCGCGGGTACGCAAGCGCATGGGCGCCTCGAACCCACCGATCAGCGCCGCGTCATGCGACTCCAGCACGGCGTCATCGGTAACGGGCTGCGACAGGGTACGAATGCCCAGACGGCCGAGCAGGCTGTCGTTGTCCACCGGCAGACCGGAGAAGAATGCCAACGGAACCTGCTCATCGAGTCGCTTGTTCAGCCAGGCCTCGAAGATGTCGCGCTTTTCCGGCGCGCCACTGGTCATCCACACCACGACGCCGGCATACAGCCCCTTGAGCGAGCGCTGCGGCAGCGAAGCATCAGCCGGCCAGTAGTCGACGCGATAGCCAAGATACTCGAGCAGCCCGCCGAGATAGATATGACCCGGGTTGTCTTCCACCTCGCCTTCGCGGGGGTCGTAGACCAAACCGATGCGGCGAGGCTGAACCTCGATGGAGCTCATCCCCAGCGCGTTCAGTGCGGGCGACGTGATGTAGGGAATGAAGCCCTCGCGAACCAGACGAGCAGCAAGCTCGCGGGACTCCTCGCGCTGTTCGGGAGGCAGGTACTCGATCGCCACGACCGGGATGCCTTGTGACCTTGCGGCGTCCAGGTGCGGCAACAACCAGTCGCGATCGCCCTGCGGCACCTGGCGATAACCGCCACTCGCAGCGTCCCATCCGGCATACAGGGACTCTACGGCTACCGCGGCAGCGACGCCTGGCAGCTCAGGCAGAACATCGAAACCGCGGTTGAAGAACAGCTTGAGCGCAGGCTCGCGGCGGTGCATCTGCTGCAGCAGAGTCTTCAATGCCAGGCGCTGCGGCTCCTGGGATTCCCTGGGCTGAAGATGGAAGCTGTCCAGCGTATCGAGAAAGACGCCGTCATAACCCTGCGCTTTCAGAGCGCTGGCTCGGCCAAGGAGATAGTCGCGCCAGGCAGGGGCGGCGAGGTCCATGACCTGACTGTTCCAGGCACTGTTTCTGATGGTGCTCGCGGCATCCTGCAAACCAGCGGCAGTGAGGTCGCCATCGTATTCACCGACCGACA
>VFQR01001023.1_pt1 | contig 25265 bp, 19 predicted proteins | sample 3512321 | NCBI WGS metagenome assembly VFQR01 (sample SAMN10412374, study PRJNA504923) | tailings metagenome | isolation source: Relicate 3 Philex TSF1 revegetated site | place: Philippines: Tuba, Benguet | collected 2017-08-29 | reverse complement strand
CAATGACGATTCCAAGGAGAAGCGGCTCGTCGGTGACTTATGGGCAGACCGATCGGACGGGAAGTGCCTGTTCCTGATGATCGAAAATCGTGAATTCGGGCGCATCGACAGCGCGATTCGATCAACGGCTTAACGCGCTAGCGGTACGACGTTGTCTGCCTTTCGTTCGCTCCCTTCCAGCGCCGAGGCAAGCGCCGACCCCACCGCATTCGCCGCGCGCCTTAAGGGGTCGGCGTCGAAATGGCTGTAGCGGTTTGTCGTCTTCACGTCGGCATGTCCTAGGAGGCGGCCGACCACAGTGAGCCCCATTCCGGCGGCTGCCCCATGGCTCGCATAGGTGTGGCGGAGATCATGCAGGCGAATGCCTTCAAGGCCCGCCGCGCGCGTCACCATCGCCCACGGACGTTTCAGGTCGGATCGCGGCTTGTCGAGCTTGTCGCCAGCGATCACATAGCGGCAACCATCGATCCGCGGCACGCTGGCAAGCACCTCTAGCGCCGGCGCGGCCAGCACGATGGTCTTCTTGCCGGTCTTCGAGTCCGGCAGGAAGAGAAGGCCGCGCTCGAAATCGACGTGGGTCCATTCGAGGTCCAGGATTTCCCTCAAGCGGCATCCCGTGAGAATCAACAGGCGGATCGCAGCGATGGCGTGTGGCGCGATTACCGTTCGCCGATCGTCTGCGCTCTTAGGCAGATGCTTCGCGCCGGGGGACGTTTCGTCGACTATCCACGCAAGCCCGATAGATTCCGCATCCCTGAGCGCGGCGCCCAAGCGCTCCAACTCCGCTGTGGTCAGGAAACGCTCGCCCTGCCTGTCCGCATACTTGGCGACGCCATGGGCTGGATTCTCTGACCGCATGCCAAGGCGGATGGCAAAAGTGAAGATGCCCCCGAGCAGTCGCACCGTCCGCGTTGCAGTCCCCCGACCACCGGTGACAATGGCACGGCCGTGCTTTTTGGTACGCTGGTCCGTTGCCGTCTTGCCCGCAGCCACGTCCCTTAGGAAGCGCTCGATGTCTGCCCGCGTGATGTCACGAACCCGCTTCTTGCCGAGCAACGGTTTGATGTGTCGAGCGATGCGACCGCGATCCGTGAGCAGGGTCGATGCCTTCTTGGGGGTCCCGCGCTTGCCAATGAGACCGCCGCGCTCCGCTTCCTCAAGATAGAGGTCGCACAGTTCGCCGACGGTTTCGGCCTTTCGGGCAATCGCAAGATTCTCGGCAACATCCTCGCCGAGTTCGGCCTTCGCCAAGACCCTGCGGCCCGCGATGCGCGCTTCGTCGATTGTGAGCTTCGAGGTCGCACCGATGGTGACCCGACGCTGAGGACTGTTCCGACCGCCGGTCCGATACATCACGACATAGGAGGCGGCCCCGGACGGCCGAACACGAACACCAAAGCCCGGCGCTTCGCTGTCCCAAATCGTGAACTCAGACGCCTTGGGCTCCAGCGCATCGATCACTCGTTTCGTCAGCCGCACCGTTGCCATGAAGACCTCCGGGGTAACACCGGGGTAACACGCCTACGGCAATTCCCGGTGATCATCGGGAATGACGATATAGTTCAACTCATGATTTTTCAATGGCTTATGGGGAAACTGGAAGCCGCAGGAAACGCAGCAAATCAAAGACCGCCGCCCTCCGAAGGCAAAGGTCACACGTTCGAATCGTGTCGGGTGCGCCACTTAACTCCCTGAAATGATTATTTTTTGCGCGCCGCGCTTTGCGGAGCCGATATTCGTGGCCCTGAATCGCCACCGAACAGCCCCCAAATCAGATGAGAAATCGGCGCCTCCTGCGGCCCTCTGCCCACTGCCATTCGCGACTGCTTGGCGCCTAGCCGGGCGGGGGCGGGGGGCGGGTTCTCGATACCCCCGGAAATTGCTGAACTCCGGAACTGCGGAATGGACCCAGGTCGGCGGCAGCATCGAAAACTGCCTGCAGATCGCCGAAGCTCCCGGCTAGAGCTTTGGGCCCACGATGTGTCTGAGGTCGTCAGCTTCGCGCCTCTGAAGACGATCCTGTCTGTTTCCGACAAGGCCGACCCTGGTGCTCGATGTCGTGAAGGCTGAAAGGTGCGTGACCGGCCCCGGCCTTACGCGGCCATTTCGCATCCTTTGGCCATTCGTTGTGCGCAGGACATCACGCCTCGCCAAAGGGGCGAAGGACGATCTTGGCGGCCGGGGTCGTCCCCTCGTCGATGGCCCTGAAGGCGGAGGCCCCCTCGGCGAGGCTGCGCTCCTCGGTCCATGACAGGCGACCGAGGCGTCCCTGCGCCAGGGCGGCGACAGTCTGTCCGAAGTCGACCGGGGTGTAGCAGTAGGTCCCCGTCAGCGTGATCTCCTGAAGGGTGATCTTGCGGATGTCCAGCCCCTCCTGTCCGGGTAGCAGGCCGGCATGGACGATCACGCCGCCCGGGCGGACCATCACTGATGCCGCGGCACGGCTGGCGCGCGCGCCCACGGCGTCGATGACGAGATCGACGCTGTCGGGCGCGGGCTCGCCCGTCGATCCCGGATCGTAGACGGCGAAATCTTCCGTCGCAGCGATCGCATGGCGGCGCAGCGCGTTGGGCTCGCCGATCATGATGTCGGCGGCGCCGAAGAGACGGCTGACGAGCGCGGCGGCGAGGCCGATGGCGCCACCGCCAAGGATGGCGATACGGGACGCCGCGAAAGGCTGATGCAGCCGCTCGGCGCCGAGACGCACCGCGTGCCAGGCGACTGCGATGGGTTCGGCCAAAGCGGCCTGTTCGATCGGCAGGCTGTCGGGGATGGCAACGACGTTTCGTTCGGGAATGCGGACGTACTGGGCGAAGGCCCCGGGACGCGGCGGCATGGAGATGATCTGGCGCGAGGGCGACAGGTGCGGCCGCCCGGCGACGGCATAGGGACAGGCGGGATCGACGACCAGCGGGTTGATCGTCACCCGCTCGCCATCGCGGGGGCCTCCCACGATCCGCCCGGCCGCCTCGTGCCCGAGGATCAGCGGCGCGGGCCGGCGGGCATCGTGGCCGTGATAGGCGTGCATGTCCGAGCCGCAGATGCCGACGGCCTCGACCCGGACGAGGACCTCGCCGGCCTGCGGGACGGGATCCGGTTCATCCTGGAAGACCAAGCTGTGGGGGGCCGTGTAGACGAGCGCCTTCATGGGCTGGGGTTCCGTGTCACTTGGCGGTGAAGCCGCCGTCGACGGCAAGGGTCTGGCCGGTCACGTAGGCGGATGCGGCGGATGCGAGGAAGACCGTCGCCCCCGCGAGATCGGCAAGTTCGCCGTTGCGGCCGATCGCCGTCTGCTGGGCGTTGCGGGCAGACCGTTCCGGATCGGCGAAGACCGGGGCCGTCAGCGGCGTGGGGAAGAACCCCGGCGCGATGGCATTGCAGGTGACGCCGCGGCGGGACCATTCTTCGGCGATGGCCCGGGTCAGCTGGACCACCCCGCCCTTGCCGGCGCCGTAGGGTGCGCTGTTCGGAAAGGCCCTGTAGCTCTGCAGCGACGCGATGTTGATGATCCGCCCCCAGTTGCGGGCCGCCATGGCGGGAGCCAGCGCCTGTGTCAGGAGGAACGGCGCACGGAGGTGCAGGGCCATGTGGAGGTCGAAGCTCTCCGCCGTGACCTCCATGAAAGGCTGACGCAGGTTGACCCCCGCGGCATTGACGAGGATGTCGGGAGACAGTCCTTCCCGCGACAGGGCGCCGGCGACGGTTGCCGCGCAATCGGCGGTCGCGAGGTCGACGACGAGGGGTCGCGCCTCGATCCCCTCGCCCGCGAGAGCCGCGACGGCTGTCGCCGTTTCCTCCGGGCGGCGCGCGGCGAGCACGACCCTCGCGCCAGCCTCGCCCAGCGCCCGGGCCATGGCGAGCCCGATGCCGCTGTTGCCACCCGTCACCAGGGCGGTTCGCCCGGAAAGGTCGAAAAGGGCCGTGAGGCGGAACATCGCTCAGCTCTCGACCGGCCGGCCGAGATCGAACTGCCGCTCGGGAGCGAACTTCGCCAGCCGGACGTCCGACGTCCGCGCGTGGGCCTCCATACCCTCGAGCCGCGAGATGCGGGCCGAGAGAGGGGCGATCACCGTGCAGGCCTCCCGTGTCATCCGCTGCCAGGTCAGGGGCTTGAGGAACTTGTGGACCGACAGGCCGGCCGAATAGCGCGCCGCGAACTTCGTCGGGAGGATGTGGTTGGGGCCCGAGGCCTTGTCGCCGAAGGCCACGTTGGTCTCCTCGCCGAGGAACAGCGATCCGTAGTTGGTCAGGTTGGCATGCCACCAGGCGAGGTCGGCGCAATGGACCTCGAGGTGCTCGCAGGCATAGGTGTCGGAGACCGTCACCATCTCCTCGCGGCTGTCGCAGAGCACGATCTCGCCGTAGTCGCGCCAGGCGGCGGCTGCCGCGTCGCGCGCCGTCGGCGGCAGCTTGTCGATGAGAAGCGGCATGAGCCGCGCCACCTCGTCGGCCACCGGGCGTGAATTGGTGATGAGCCAGGCCGGACTCTCGTGGCCGTGCTCGGCCTGGCCGACGAGGTCGGTCGCGACGATCAGCGGGTCGCAGGTCTCGTCGGCAATGACGCAGACCTCCGAGGGCCCGGCGAAGACGTCGATGCCGACCTTGCCGAACAGCATCCGCTTGGCCTCGGCGACGAACTTGTTGCCGGGACCGACGATGATGTCGGCCTTCCGGCCGGTGAACAGGCCGCCGGCCATGGCGGCGATCGCCTGAACGCCGCCGAGGCACATGACGATGTCGGCACCGGCGACGGTCATCGCATAGAGCACCTCGGGGTGGATGCCCTGTCCCCGATAGGGGGCCGAGCAGGCGACGACCGTCTTCACGCCGGCAGCCTTGGCCGTGGCGATCGACATGTAGGCGGAGGCGATGTGGGCATAGCGTCCGGTCGGCACGTAGCAGCCGGCGGTGTTCACCGGGACGAGCCGCTGGCCAAGCGTCACGCCCGGGGTGATCTCGAGCGAGAAATCGCGCACCGAGTCGCGCTGGGCCTCGGCGAAGCGGCGGACCTGGCCTGCCGCGAAGGCGATATCGTCCTTGACCGACTGCGGCACCTCGGCGATGCGCGCGGCGATCGCCTCCTGCGTCATCACGATGTCGCCGGACCATTTGTCGAGGTTCAGCGCGTAGTCGCGGACGGCGCTTTCGCCACCGGCGTCGATGGCGGCCAGCATCTCCGTCACCACCTTGCGGGCGGTGTCGGTTTCCGTCTCCGGCGTCTTCATCGCCCCGTCTTCAGATGGGTGATGGCCATGGCGCGATGCCTCCGGTCTCAGTCATTCGACATGGGCACGGGCCGGCGTGCGGCCCGTGCCGGGATCGTTTTGCCGGCTGCGTGTCAGCGCCGGTCGAACTCGGTCGCGAAGGCGCGCAGCTGCGGATTGGCCGCGACACGCTTCAGGAAGTCATCGGTGACATAGCTGGCCGGCGCGGGATTGGCGGGAATGGTGCCGACCTCGTTGGCGAACTTGCCGATCTCGTTGAACCAGCCGTCGACGACGGAGAGCGCATTGCCGCTGCGGGCCATCATCCTCAGCTGCTCGTCGAGGCCGAAGGTCGGCCGGAGCGCGAACTCCTGATCCATCGCCCGCGCCGAGACCTCAAGGCCGCCCTGCTTGTAGAATTCGAGGGCGAGGCGGCGCGCCTCTTCCGGATTGGCCTTCGCCCAGGACCAGCCACGCAGATAGACGGCAAGGAACTTGGCGACGTCGTCCGGACGCTCCTTGGCGAAATCCGAGCGCACGATCAGCGCGCCGGGGACGATGGCGTTGGCCTCGGCCCCCGAGCACAGGTAGCGGGCGTTGGCGCGCTCCTCGAGGGTGTAGGTGTTCGGCGCCCAGACGCCGGCGATGTCGCCGTTGTTGGAGGTCAGCGCCGTGATGATCTGGGCCTGACCGAGATTGACGAACTGCATGTCGCCCGCATTGACCCCGAGGCGCTCGAGGCAGCGGCGCGCGGCGAAGTGAACCGTCGAGTTGGTGGTCAGCAGCAGCCGCTGTCCGCGCAGCGAGGCGGGATTGGCGCGAATGGCCTCGAAGCGATCGCCGCGCACCATGACGGCGTTCGTCTTCGATTCGTCGTTGGTGATGCCGATGGTCATGATGTTGAACCGCACGGCGCCGAGCACGGCCGGGACCGAGCCGGTCCCGCCCACATCCCACGACCGCGCTGCGGCAGCGGCCACCTGCGGCGCACCGGCCGGGAAGGTCGAGAAGTTCGGATTGAGCCCGACCTGGGCCCACCAGCCCTTCACGGTGGCGTAGTGGAACGGCAGGGCCCAGTAGAGCGAGGGCTGGTAGCTGACGCCGATGGCGGCCGGCGCCTGGGCGGCGGCGGGCGTCACGGCAAGGCCTGCGGCAAGGGCCAGTGCGGCCAGGGTCTTTGTCATGGTCTTCCTCCCGGGTGTTGATGGTCCGGTCCGATCCGTTGCGGAGCGGTTCCGTTCCGTTCGGCTGCGGTTGATCCGCAGGCCACTGTTTCGAGACAGTCGCGGACTATGTCCGCGATGAGGTCGCACTCCTCGTCCGTGAGCGACACCGGCGTGCGGATGTCGCACAGGGTCGACAGGATGCGATGGGTGTCGTCCAGCCCGCTCTGGCCGGGCGCATAGCGCCAGTGGCGCGGAGCGCTGGTGAAGCCGGCCTGTTCGGCGGCGCCGAACCACTTGATGGGCAGACCGCGCGCCCGCGCCATGGCGAGGACGCTCAGGATCTCGTCGGACGAGAGGCCCGGAAGCGAGAACTGGATCGAGGTCGCGGCGAAATGCTCCTGCGCCGGCCTGACCGGCAGCCTCACCGCCTGGGCGCGGGCGAGGCCTGCGGCGATGCGCTGGTAGATCGCGTTCCACCGGGCGATGCGCTCCGGCAGATCCGTCAGCTGCGGACGCAGCAGGGCGGCGGCCAGCGCCGTCATGCGGAGGCTGAAGTTTGGCGTGGTCTCCGTCCAGCGCGCCATGACCTTGGGAGGCGGTGCGTCGAGGTGCTGGCCGTGCAGCATGTAGCTGCCGGAATGGAGGATGGCGCGGGCGGCCATGTCGGTGTCGTCGACCACCAGGAAGCCGCCCTCGCCGGCGTTGAGATGCTTGTAGGTCTGGGCGCTGAAGGCCGCTGCAGCCCCGAAGGTGCCGATCGTCCGCTCGCCCCAGCGCGCACCCAGGGCGTGGGCGCAATCCTCGACCAGCAGCAGGCCGAGGTCGCGGCACGCCGCCATCACCGCGTCCATGTCGGCGAGGTGGCCGCGCATGTGGGAGAGCAGGAGCACGCGGGCGCCGCTGTCGCGGGCCTTCCGCCTGAGGTCCTCGACGTCGATCTTGTAGTCGGGGCCGATGGCCACGACGACGGGACGCGCGCCGGCATGGACGATGGCGCCTGGCACCGGGGCAAGGGTGAAGGCATTGACGAGCACCGGCTCGTCGGGGCGCACATCCAGCACCTTCAGCGCGAGGAACAGGGCGCCGCCGCCCGAATTGACCGCGATGCAGTGCCGCCGGCCGACGAGGGACGCGAACTCGCGCTCGAGCAGGGCCGCATCCGCCTGGTCGGCGCCGAGCTCGCCGTAGCGGAAGAGCCGGCCGGACCGCATGAGCTCCACGGCGCGCGCAATCCCCGCTTCCGGCACGGGTGCCGGATCGGTCAGGTCGCGCATCAGGCGGCGGGGCTCAGACACCCTGCGCCCCCTTCTCTTCGCGCAGCGACCGCCAGATGTGGGTGCGCAGATGGACGAAGGATTCGAGATCCATGACGTCCTCGATGCGGCTGAACCGGTCCCAGTTCTCCGACTGGCGGACCGTCCGGACGTCGAGGATCTCCTTGATGCGGCCGGGGCGCCGGGTCATGATCGCAACCCGGTCGGCGAGATAGACGGCCTCTTCCACGGCATGGGTGATGAAGAGGACGGTGCGCGGATTGACCCGCGCCAGCCGCACCAGTTCCTCCTGCATGACCACGCGGGTCTGGGCGTCGAGCGCCCCGAAGGGCTCGTCCATCAGCAGCACGTCGGGGTCGAGCACATAGGCGCGGGCGATGGCCACGCGCTGCTGCATGCCTCCCGAAAGCTGGTGCGGGAAGGCATCTGCATGGCTCTCCAGGTTCATCAGCTTGAGGGCGGCGGCGATGAGTTCGGCCCGCTGGTCCTGCGGCAGGTTCTTGTTGCGCAGCCCGAGATCGATGTTGGCGCGCACCGTCTTCCACGGAAACAGCGCGAACTGCTGGAAGACCACCGCACGGTCGGGCCCGGGCTCGGTCACCGTCCTGCCGCTGACGCTGACGGTTCCGGAGGTCGGCGCCTCGAAGCCCGCCACCATCCTGAGGCAAGTGGTCTTGCCGCAGCCGGAGGGGCCGACGATGGCGACGAACTCCTGCTCGGCGATCTCCAGATTGATGTCGTCGAGCACCTTCACGCCCGACGCAGCGGGTCCGAAGACCTTGTTGACGCCCTGGAAGCGGATCGACCCCATCGCCTGCACCTCAGCCTTCGAGGCCGCGCCGACGGCGCAGCCAGCCTTCGCCCTGCCGCAGGGCGATGTCGATCGCCATGCCGACGATGCCGATGGCGATCATTCCGCTCATCACCGTCGCGGTCTGCACGCTGCCCTGGGCCTGCACCATCATGAAGCCCACGCCGGCGGCGGCGACGATCAGTTCCGCGCCCACCAGCGATTGCCATCCAAGACCCGCCGAGACCCTCAGCCCCGCGATGATCGAGGGCACGGCTGCCGGCAGAAGGATCTCGGTGATCATCCGCAGGTGCCCCGTGCCGAGCATGCGCGCCGCCTCGATCAGCCGCGGCTCCACGAACCGCGCGCCGCGATAGGCGTTGATGAGGCAGGGCGGAAAGGCACCGGCGAAGATGATCATCACGGGGCCGCCGACGCCGGTGCCGAACCACAGCGCGGCGAAGGGGACCCAGGCGATGGGGGCGATGAAGCGCAGACCGTCGAAGACCGGCGTGACGATGTCGTCCAGCAGGCGGAACCACCCCATCAGCAGGCCGAGCGGGATGCCGACGGCCGCGGCGAGGACGACGCCGTAGGCATAGCGCTGGAGGCTGGAGGCGAGGTGCACAGGCAGCGTCGCGCCAGCGAAGGGCGAGGTCATCAGCGACAGGAAGCGGCGGCCGACCTCGAGCGGCGAGGGCAGGAACTGCTGCGGGACGAGGCCGGTCGCGGTGAGCAGGGTCCAAAGCCCGAGCAGCAGGGCGAGGCCGAGCAGGCCCCAGCCGAAGGTCTCGCGGAAGGAGAGCGGCGCCTGGGTCATCGCTAGTCCCTCGCCGCGACGTTCCAGGCGAGCGCGCGACGCTCCGCCTGTCCGAGGAGCCAGGTCGTCGCCCAGCCGAGGATGCCGACTGCCACCATCCCGACGAGGATCATGCCGGGGTAGATGTCCTGCTGCGCCATGTTGAGGATGAAGCCGAGACCGACCAGGGCGCCCACGAGCTCGGCCGCGACCAGCGTCGTCCAGCTCGCCTGCAGCGACAGGCGCAGGCCCGTGAAGATCATCGGAGCCGCCGCCGGCGCGATGATCTCACGCACCATCCGCCAGCGCGGCGTGCCCAGCATGCGCGCCGCCTCGATCACCGGCCTGTCGATGTTGCGCACCCCTGCGAAGGCGTTGATCACCGAGGGCACGAAGGCGGCGAACCAGATCACCATGATCTTCGCGGCGTCACCCAGCCCCAGCCAGAGGATGGCAAGCGGAATCCAGGCCAGCGGCGGGATCGGGCGGACGACAAGGAAGATCGGGTTGACCAGCGCCTCGACCCGGCGGTCCCAGCCCATCCAGAGGCCGAGCGGAATCCCCGTGGCGACAGCGACGGCGAACCCCATGGCGACGAGTTTCAGGCTGTGCAGCGCGTGCTGCGCCAGCCCTGCCCCGGCATAGCCACGCGACAGGATCTGGTGGAGCGAGACCCAGAATTCGGCGGGCGAGGGAAAGCGGGCGGAACCGACGATGCCGGTCACGGAGGTCAGCAGCCACCACAGCATGCCGACGGCCGCCACCGTTGCCAGTCCGATCTGTGCCCTGCGCCCGATCATGCGGGCCGCCTCCCTTGTGTGCGCATTTATGAAAGCGCTTACATTCATTGCTGCACGACCGCTTCTCTGAGTCAACGCCGCGTTCGCTGAAAGTCGCCCGACGCGCTCGGGATTGCGGATGAAAAAATTTTCAGACATGGATGAGGCATGAAGCTGACACGCAAGGCCCGGATCGTGGATGTCGCGCGCGACGCCGGGGTTTCCGCGGCAACCGTCTCGCGGGCCCTGTCCCAGCCGCAGTTGCTGACGGCCGATACCCTCGCCCGGGTGCGACAGAGTGCCCTGCGCCTCGGCTACCGTCCGGATGCGGCGGCGAGAGCGCTCGCCTCAGGGCGGTCCATGACGATCGGCGCCGTGGTTCCGACACTCGACAACGCCATCTTCTCGCGGGCCCTGCAGAGCATGCAGCAGACTCTCGCGGCCCGCGGCTACCAGCTCCTCGTCTCGTCCCACGACTACAATGCTGCGGCCGAAGCCGAAGCGGTGAAGATGCTTGCCGCGCGCGGTGTGGATGGCCTGATGCTGGTCGGGGCCGAACGCGCTCCCGAGACCGAAGCGCTCCTTGCCGATACCGGTGTGCCGATCGTCCTCACATGGCGTGGCGTTGCCGGTCGCCCGGCGGTCGTGGTCGACAACCAGAGGGCGGGAGAGCTTGCAGCGAGGCACCTGGTCGAGCTCGGCCACCGGAGGATCGGCATCATCACCGGCAGCCATGCCTTCAACGACCGCCAGAAGGCGCGTGAGGAGGGCGCAAGAGGTTTTCTCGCAGCCGCCGGCCTGCCTGTTCCGGACTGGCTGGCCATTCAGGTGCCGACCACCCTTGCGGGTGGCCGTTCGGGCTGCGCCAGCCTCCTCGGGCTGGCCGAGCCGCCGACGGCGGTGGTCGGCGGCATCGACCTCATCGCCATCGGCTGCATGGTCGAGGCGCAGGCACGAGGGCTGGCGGTGCCCGATGATCTCTCGGTGGTCGGGATCGACGATCTCGACATGTCGGCGCATTTGTCCCCGCCGCTGTCGACGGTGCATATCCCGACAGGCCGTATCGGCGCGAAATGTGCCGACATGCTCTGCGATCTGATCGAGAGCAAGCCCGTCGATCCAGTGATCGACTTGCACGTGGAACTGGTCGTTCGTCGTTCGACCTGCGGCCGTGTCCGCGCTGACTGACAGAAATGACCTGCCCGTGATCAGCGCGCAGCGCTGAGCATCCTCCGACACGCTTCGACAAACACGGTCGCACCCAAAGCGATATCCTCGTCGGACGTATTCTCGGTCCAATGGTGGCTGATGCCGCCGATCGAGGGCACGAACAGCATGCCTGCGGGCATGACGGTGGCAAGGATCTGCGCATCGTGTCCTGCCCCGCTATGCATGCGCAGCGACTTCGCCGGCGCATGGACCTCGGCGGCCGCTTCGATGGCATCCTGAATGCTCGCATTCATGGGCGCGGGAACCCCGACGCGGATGCGCTCGATCGAGACGGCGCACGGGCCGGCATCAGTCACCTCCTTCGCCATGGTCTGCAGCAGGCTTTCGAGGCGGACAACGACGTTCGGATCATCATCGCGGATCTGGAACAGCATCTCGGCACTGCCGGGGATGATGCTGGGCGCGCCGGGATCAAGCGTGATACGCCCGGTCGTCCAGACCGTCCGCCCGCTCGCGACATCCGGAAAGCGCTGGTCGATCGCCACACAGAAATGGGCGAGCGCAAGACCTGCATCCTTGCGCACGGCCATGCGCGTCGTTCCCGCATGGTTCTGAGCGCCTGTGAACGTGATCCGATACTGCCAGATGCCGACGATGGAGGTGACGACGCCGATATTCAGGTTGCGTGATTCCAGCGTGTCGCCCTGCTCGATATGGGCCTCCAGATAACCGAGGTAGCGCCCATGCTCGACGCCTGCGCGCGGCACGCCGGCCAGGCCGACATCCCGCAACGCCTCGCGCATCGTCCGGCCGCTCGTGCGATCTCGGGCTGCATCGATCTCCGCTTCGGAAACGTCGCCGACATAGGACCGCGACCCCATCAGCGAGCCGAAATGGCCCTCCTCATCGCACCACGCGGCGACCTCCACTGAACCGGCAATGGCCGGATCGTTGTTGATGATGCGCCCGGCTTCCAGCGCATAGACGACGCCGAGCGGACCATCGAGCCAGCCGGCATGGGACTGGCTCTCGAGATGGGAACCCGCGAGCAGTTTCGGGCCGACCTTTTCGCTCGTGCCGACAAGATTGCCGATGCCGTCCATCCTGCCGCTCAGGCCCGCCTCGGGAAGCTTTCCTGATAGCCACGCCAGCGACTGCATGTGCTCGGGCGAGAAGGTGGGTTTGTGTACCCCGGACCTGTAAGCGCCGATGGCGCGGAGCTCGTTGAGGTCCGCAATCACGCGAGCGCCGTTCGCGGTGGCATGGCTATTGGTCATTTCGGATATCCCCGTCGCCCCGATAGCGCGCGGCTTCGGTCAAGCGGCAGCAACCTATCGACGGACCCGGCGATCGTGAAGGGCTCCTTCAAGTCCAGGATGCCTGGCCAAACAACCGGTGCGGCGATCACGAGCCCGGACGTCCGCCCGGAGCTCAAGTCCCGATGGCAGCGGGGTGCTCTGTGAAGCCTCACCGCTCCTGGTTCAAAGGTCGACCTGTAGCCTCACTCGGTTCTCGCCACGACTTCCAACCTGTCGGCGATCTGGGCCAGCCCGCCAAGCGCCATCGCCGCGGAGAGCGCGATCGTCGAGCCTTCCTTCGGCGCGATGGAGACGAAGAGCGTGCCGGGATTGGCGACGAAGCGCGTAACCGCATCGGGGATCGTCCTGTTGGCGATACCCGCCGTCGCGCGGCGTACGACTTCCTCAGCCGCGCGCGCGACGTCAGCCCGGATCTCCGCAGCAGGCCGCGAGCGCGCCCTGGCCTCGCGCTCGATGACCCGGCGATGGAACCCGAGATCCTTGAGCGTCAGGCTCATGGAGCGCAATTGCGCCTCGCCCCAGCGGGCGTTGGCGATGGCTGCGCGCTCCGTGAAGGCCTCGGGCGCGACATTGGCGATGACGGCGGTGTAGGCGATGGACCCGAGTTCGGTGAACTCCACCCCAAGCCTGTCGAGACGCAGCTCCCGGGACCTTGGCGACCAGGAGGCTTCGAAGCCGCCGGAGGCACGGATGGCTTCGAGCCCCAGGGCGCGCAGATTGCGGGTCCCCGGTGTAGGATCGTCGGCCCTCAGAGGCACGGCGACGTCCTCGAACCGCGCCCGGTACCGCGTCGGTACGTCATCCGAGGTCGGTCGGTCGGCGCCGATCGCGATGGCGCGCATCCGCACCTCCATCGGCGGCTGGCCGGCTTGCCGCGGCCCGGTGGCGAGGAGAATGTCGGAGATGTCGACGGATCCCAGGACGCCGAGATCGCCACGCTGGGCGCCTGGCATGATCCGCAGATCGGACAGCACGAAACGCTGCGCGGTGAAGCGTGCGCCAGCCGCCGTCGCATGCTCCAGCCGCTCGAAGGTAGCCGTGCCGACGAGCGGGCGCGCGGTGTCGGCATTCGGCACCGCATCGCCGATCAGCCGGAGCAGGAAAGCGATATCGAGGCTGGTGGCCGTCATGGTCTGGAAGGTCGTCGGCGCGGCGGCACCAAACGCATAGCGCCCCGCAGTCCCACGTGCGCTCGCCGCCCGGCCTTGGGAAAGACCCGTCAATGCCAGGCGCTGAAAGGCGATGACGGCGCGCGGCCCACCCTCGGCGCGTTCGACGCTGATATTGGTGAAGGTGACGCCGCTGGCGCCCAATCGCTCGAGGCGAGTGATCAGCCCGTCTGGCTCGCTCGCGCGCAAGGCCTGCTCCAGACCCGCACGCGGCTGGCTCGACCCGGAGATCTCCACCTGCTCCGCGCGGAGCACGAAGCCGCGTGCGGCCAGGGTGAGGTCACGGATGCCGATGGCGTCCTGAGCGCGCGCCGGTGCACCCGGAACGAGTGCCGCCAGCAGGACGATGGTGAGCAGCCGGACGGCTCGATTGGTCAAGTCGGTCATGCGTTCTCCCTGAACTGGCTCACCGGTGCAGCTTCACCGACCCCGTGCCCCGCCCATGCTTCCGCCCGGACCCGCTCCGAAATCACCCGCGTCGAGGACGCAGGCCGTTCCCGCCCGGTTGGGCACGCGCCCGGGCGGGCAACGAAGCGGCGCACTTGCCGCGGGGGCGGCGCGCGGCGTCGCCGCGACACCCGATGGGGGCTGGCGCGGCGGGGTCTGCGGGGGCCTGGCGATCGCGCGCGGTACCGTGCCGGGCGGCGGCGCATCCGAGGTCGGTCCGGTCCGGCCCGGTCTGCGCAGCGCCGCCAGCACGGCCTGGATGTTCGGTACGCAGCGGTTGCCGGCAGCATTGGCCACCTGACCACGCGGACAGGAGGTGCAGGATTTCTCCTCGATGACACCCCCGCTGGATGTCATGTAGGACGTCGTGACCGTGATCTGGTCGGCGCCGCAGGGTCTGCAGCGATCGGCAGCGCGTGAACCGCGACTGCCGTCGCTGGCTGAACTCGAAGGAGCCGCGCCGCCGCCCGGCAGGTTCGTCTGCCAGGCAATTTCCACCGGCTGGATCTTGACCCCGCCCTGCTGGAACAGGGCCGCACCCAGCTGAGCCGCGGCGGTAGCGTTGGTCTGGCCCGAAGCGCCGGGGGTCAGGTCGCGCAGGTTGGCACTGGTCAGTGGCGGGGCATAGGCGCTTCCCGGTCCGCAGACCGACGAACAGGACAATTGCTCTCCCGCCACATTGGTCGCGCCGGAGGGCTGCGAGCCACCTGGACAGTAGACACAGGTGCCACCGACGCGAACCTGACCGGCGCCGCAGGGATCGACGCATTGACCGTCGGCGGCGACCTGACCGTTCGGGCAGGCGACGCATTCCCGGCGGCCGTCGATGACGGGCCCGAGAATGCCGCTGGGTCCGCAAGCCGGAACACAAGCCTGAAGCGAGACATTGAAGCTCATGTCCACGCCACAGGTCGGTATCGCCACGCATGCCTCGCCGTTGTCGTAGGTGTTGCCTGGGCAACGGCAATCGCCGCCACGCCAGGGGGCGAAGCCGGCCGTCTGAGGATAGCCTGCCGGCGGGGCGGTCTGGACGGTCTCATTGAACACCATGTCCGGGCGATTGGCCGGACAGGCGCGCACGCAGGCCTTTCCGTCGCTCGAGAACTGGGTTCCGCTGGGGCAAGTCCAGCACCCCGTGTTGTCGGCATTCACGATCGAACCCGGAGCGCAGACAATCGGTCGTGAGCACGTGCCGGTCGCCGGATCCTTCGTGAAGCCCGTCGGGCACTTCACGCACCAGCCGTTGGCCTGCCCTTCATTCGCGCTGCAGGCGCGACAGACCCGAACGTCCTGAGGGAACTCGATGCCAGCGAGTGGGCTGAAGACATATTGTGTCTCCCAGACCCAGCCGTTCGGTGCCTGGCACTGGCATGGCGCGCCTTGCGTGAGTGAGGTCTGAACCGTGGTGCCCGGCGCGCAAGCCGGTGGCGGGGATGGTGGAGGCGGGTCGTCGCAGTTGGTGAAGAAGCAGGCGACGGTGCTGCCGATCTCTCTCACGCCATCCCAGACCACTCCGACTGCTTGACATGCACCCGTTGCCTCGCAGGCCGCCTTGGCGATGTCGATCACAAAGCCGGCGACGTTGCAGACCGTCTGGGTGGTCTCGCCTATTCCGCAGACGGCCTCTGCGATGGCGGTCAGGACGAGACCCGGATCGTCCAGAATGGCCCCAACCACCCCCACAGGATTGTCAAAGAATGCTGAGGCGAGGTCGCCGCAGGCGCCTGCCGCCTCGACGACACCCTTGCCGGCCTCCGCGATGGCCTTGCCGGCTTCGTAGACGATCGCCGCCGTACCCGCGGCAGCGCAACCGCACTCCAGATAGTGCGAGAGCGGGCCGAGTGACTTCATCAGGCTTTCGGCAAGCGCCGGGGCGACCTCGCCGGCGGCGGCCGAGGCGACTTCACGGACGAGATCGACGGCCGCATCCGGCAGGATGGATTTCAGCATACCGCCGACCAGTTCGTCGTCGATCATGTCTTTGAGCGCGCCGGCAATGGTCTGGACCAGCAGGTTCTTCACGGCCTGATTGCAACTCGCCGGATCGGAGAACGGCTGCTCCCCTCCCGCAGTCTGGGCGATGAAGATCGCCGTCATGGCGCCCATGAATCCGATGGTGATCGGGTTGGGGGAAGCTGCCTCCGCCATGCAGGCGGCATAGGTGGGATCAGCCAGCGCGGTGGAGATGGCTCCTGCCGCTTCGGTGACGGCACCGACGGCCTGGCCAGCGGCGGTCATGATCGCGAGGCACTTCTTCAGGTCGTCGGTAGTCTGGTTCGCATGGGCGGCTGTGATCGGGCTTGTCGCGCGCCAAAGTGTCAGCGGGTTCACCGGGGCGAACAGGAAGAGGAGGGCGACCAGAAGTACTGACAGGACATGACGCAGGGTGGCGGCGTTCGATCCAGGCATGATCATTCCTCCGCGGGGCTCACCCACGCGCATGCGCGACCGTCGCAAGGACGACCTGTGGTTCAGCGCGGCGTGAAGCTCGGGGGAAGATCCACGCGGTGCAGGCGTTGCATTTCGTTGCGATCCCGCGGCTGCGCGAACTCTCCGTCCTGCGACGGCAGGAGCGAGGGCGATGCAACAGACAGCTTGGGCTGGGTCGCGGAGAGGACGCCGAGGCGCATGTCCTCGGCTAGACGCGCGTTGACGCAGGCGCCTGTGGCCGTCCGCCCCTCGGGGCAGGCCTGGGCCTGCTGTGCGGCGGCCGGAGCGGCGTGGAGGACAATGGCGGCAAGGCCAGCAAGCAGCATGGTGGGGAGGCGGGACTTGATCATGGCGTTCGGCCTCACATCCGGTACTGGGCGCCGAATGTGGCGATCCAGGCATTGTTGGTGATTGCGGCGCCGAAGACCGGGTTCAGCGGATTGGCGGCCTGCTGGATCCATACCCGCGAGACGGAGCCGTTCAGCCGCACGCCGTTGCCGAGGTCGTAGGCGCCAGACAAACCTGCCGTCCACGTCGTCTTGGCGGGCAGGAACTGCGCGGTGGTGGGGTCGTAGCCGTTGCGGTCACGATAAAGGAAGGTTACGGACGGACTGATCGAGTAGTTCGCCCCAGTATAGGTCACTCCGGTCGTCACACGGATCATGGACGAGTTGGAGTTGAATGTTTCCGGCAGCATGACCGTCGGCGGGGGAACAAACTGCGGATACTTGTTCTTGTTCATGTGCGTGTAGTCGACATTGACGCTCGCGGCCCACTGATCATTGAACGTGTAGGCCGAGCGCAGGCCGAGGACGATGCGATCGCCAGCGCGGAAGTCGGGGAAAGTTCCGCTCGGATTGGCGACGGTGGTCGTCTGTTCGACCGAGTACGAGGCCATCGCCCGGATGCTGAAGGCGTCACCGCGATAGCCAAGGCTGATGTTGCCCGTGGCGACATCGCCAGGCTTGTAGCGGATGAACAGGGCCGGCACGTTGATCTGATAGAACGCCCCGCGGGCCGTGTAGCCGAGGCCCAGGCCGAGCATGACGGATTCCGACAGCGCGATGTTCACGCCGAACGACGGCGCAATGTTCAAACCCTGACCGAAGACAGGAGTGGGAACGATGTCGGAATCGAGGCCGCCCTTCGAATTGTTGACGTTGGCAGCCGCCGCTCCGGACATCGTCGGAATCGAGACTGCTAGGGCGGCAAAGGGCTGCCAGCCGTTGAAGCCGAGAAAGGTCACACGTTGGGTCAGGTTGAGGTCGACGGGTCGGGAGACCTCCCCGCTGAACCCGTTGTTCGTCTGACTGGACCAGAGATAGCCCGATCGGACGAGAGTCTCGAATTTCCAGTCAGGGCTGGGACGACCCGTCAGTTGGAAGCCGAGCGGCACGAAAACCTGCGTGCCGCGATTGCCGAGGCTGTCGCGCCAGGAATAGAAGCGGGTCTCCGTATCGAAGGTCATCGTCCAGGCCCGGCTGGCCTCCTGGGCCCCGGCCGCGGTCCCCATCACCATTGCCGCAAGCAGCACCGCCGCCTTGGCGATCGCCGGACGACCCGGTTCACATCCCCACGCCATGCCCTGCCCGCCCGCTTCCATGCTCCCGCGGTCAAATGCCGCATTGCCGGTACGTTAGGTCGAGGGTCGGGCTGGTTGCATCATCTGCCTGATTGATACAATTGATAATACAAATACGCCATGGGCGAACCGGTGCAGGTTCGAACATCGGTGTTGCCTGAATACCACTGACGTGATGACCTCCCCCTGGGGAACGAATGAGATCGGGCCGCTCATGGTGTCATCAGAAGCGGAAGAACTGGCGAGCGTGTTGTCGGCCGTTTACGACGCCGCCATTGAGCGAAACGTCTGGGGCGAGGCACTACGGCGAATTTCGGGATTTATCGGTGCCAACGGAGCCAGCGTGGTCTTCGAGCATTTCCGACCGCGCAACGGAAGCTTCGCGCATGACCATGGCATGGCCGACGAGTACCGGCAGTCCTATGCGACGCACTATGCAGCGCTCAATCCACTGTCGCTGATCGGGCTGACCTTCGACGCAGAGGAAATTTTCTCTATCGGCGACCTGATGCCGCCAGACCAGTTCCGTGCGACCCCCTTCTACAGGGAATGGATGGCGCCGCAGGGCTTTGCTGACGCGATCTTCGTCTATCTCGAACGAACGGTCGACAGCTATGCCGTGGTTCTGGCTCGCGCCGAGCGGGGAGAACAGGACGAGCTCGCCCGTATGCGCTCACGGCTGGCCCTCGTCGTGCCGCATCTGCGCCGTGCGGCGAGGATCAGTCGCCTGCTCGAAGGGAGCGACAGCGCCATAGGCGCAATGGACGCGACTCTTTCGGCCCTCTCCGCCGCTGTGTTCCTCGTGGGCGCAGACGCCCGCGTGGCCTATCGCAACGCTGCCGCCGATCACCTCCTGACGGACGAGCGCCCTGTTCGCCTCCAAGGCGGCCGGCTCACGGCTACGGAACCCCGGGCGGCACGGCTGCTGGCCGAAGCCATCGCAACGTCTGGCAGGCCCGATGGTTTCGGCACAAAGGCCAATATCGATCTGGCGAACGATGGGCTCGGGTCTTGGCGGGCGACCGTGATACCCCTCGTTCCACACGGCGCGCGCGCGCGCCTGGAGGCATTTGGCGCGTCCGCCGCCGTCTTCATCTCCCCGGCCGAGGTCGAACTCGCAGCAGGAATCCCTGCCATCACAGCCCAGTACGGGCTCACCAAAGCTGAGGCGCGCGCCCTCGATGCCCTCATTGCCCATGGCGACACCGCCAGCGCCAGCCGCGCCTTGGGCATCAGCACGGCCACCGTCAAGAGCCATCTCGCCGCCATCTATGCCAAGACCGGCCTGTCACGGCAGGTCGACATCATCAAACTGCTGGCCGGTCGTGCATCTCTCGCTGGCCAGGGCGACACACCGTAGCCTTTTCTGCGTCTCCATCCTCCCCGTGGGATCCCTCCGCGACGTCTTCCATCGTCTGCCCAAACCGGGCGAGAGATGAACTGGCGAGTGTCAGCAACGGGTCCCGAGAACAGACAGTCGTGTCCGTCTCACCTGATCACACAGCCTCTGAAGTGGCATGCTGCAAGGGCCGGTCTCAACAGGGCTCGCAAAGCGGATCATCGGGGATATCGAGGTGGTGTCCGCGGCAACCGTCGCACGCCAGCATCTCGTTGGCCGGCAGGCCCCGGAGTGTTCAGCAAGGCGTATATGTCGCTGCGCGAACGTGCGCGCGACTAGCCATTCGACACCGAGCGCGAGGATTGTCTCGTTGGCATCACCCCCGGCACCCATGTCACCCGGATCTGCCGGTCCGTGTCGACGGAAGCCACCGGCATCCCAGGCCGGCTGTGGCAGCTCTCCGCCAGAGCTGCGGCGCCCCCGGCAAGACGAGGCCGACCCCGTCCATCACTTCAGGCGATAACCAACGCCAGGTTCCGTCAGGATAAACCGCGGGTCGGCGGCGTCGTCCCCGAGCTTGTCGCGGATATGCCCGACGGCGACGCGCAGGTAGTGCGTGTCCTCGACATGGGCCGGCCCCCAGACAGTCGTCAGCAACTGGCGGTGCGTGACGAGCCGGCCATGGTGGCGGGCCAGCAGCGCCAGGACGTCATACTCCTTGCGCGTCAGCTTCACGTCGGCGCCTTCGAGCGTGACCGCGCGGCGCGCGAGGTCCACCACGAGCGGGCCGATCACCACCGCCGGCTGCTCGGCTTCGGCAGACCGGCGACTGCGGACGAGCGCTCTGAGGCGGGCCATCAACTCGCCCGTGGCGAAGGGCTTGGTGACATAGTCGTCCGCGCCGGCGTCCAGCGCGGCGATCTTCTCGTTCTCGGCATCGCGCACGGAGAGGATGAGGATCGGCACCTGCGACCACTCCCGGATGGCGGCAACGACGGCCTTGCCGTCGAGATCGGGAAGGCCGAGGTCGAGAACGACGACGTCGGGCGCCGAGGTCGCCGCCCGCTCGATGCCCTCCCGGCCGCGCGATGCCTCCTCGACACTGAAACCCGCACTGGCGAGGCTGATGGCGAGGAAGCGCCGGATCGGCGCCTCATCCTCGATTACCAGGACGCGGGCAGGGACGGCATTGTCGGTCATGGCTCTTCGTCCGGCAGGTCGGCGTCAGAGGCAACCGGCAAGGTCATCGCGACGGTCGTGCCCTTGCCCGATGGACCCGGCCCGATGCTGACGGTTCCGCCGTGGGCCTCGACGAAACCGCGGACGATGGCAAGCCCGAGCCCGGTACCGGCCGGCGCGCTGTCACCCTGCGCGGCGCGATAGAAGAGGTCGAAGACCCGCTCCCGTTCCCCCGGGTCGATCCCGGGCCCCTGGTCCGAGACGGTCAGGCGAACCATCGGCCCGTCGGCCATGGCGGCGAGGGTGACCGGGCTCCGCGACGGGGCGTATTTGCACGCGTTCTCGACCACGTTGGCGAGCGCCTGGCCAATGAGAACCGGGTCGACATGAACTCTCGGCAGATCCTTCGGCATGTCGATCCGTATCGGGTGCCCCTCCACCACACGCGCGAGGTCCGACCTGACCCGCCCGACGATTTCGCGAAGGTCGACGCTGGCGCGCTTCGGCTCAAGGACGCCGTGACCGAGCCGCGTCATGTCGAGAAGGTTCTGCACATAGCGATCGAGCCGGCGCGCTTCTTCGAGCGCCGTCGCCGTCAGTTCGGTCCGGTTCTCCGGGCTGAGCGCCGCAGAGGCATCCGCCAATGTGGTGATGGCGCCGATGACGGTGACGAGGGGCGTCCTGAGATCGTGGCTGACCGAATTCAGCAGGGCGGATCGCAGCCTCTCGCCCTCCGCCCTCACGCGGGCGTCCTCGAGATCGGCGGCGAGGGTAAAGCGCTCGAGGGCGACCGCCACCTGATCCTCGACGGCGAGGAGGAGGCGCTTGGTTTCGGGGTCCAGCCCGGCGGCGCCATCGCGGAACTGCACGCCGATGACCCCCAGGATCGTGCGGGCCGTTGCCAGCGGCACGAAGAGCCACTCGGAGGTCGGCAGCGTCGTTGTCCCGGCGCCGGCGGGCTCGTTCTTCTCGAAGGCCCATCGCGCCGCGCCCTCGGCCCGAGCGTCGAGCTCGTCGATGGAGGGGTGCCCCTGGACCTGCTCCAGCACGCCCTGCCGGTCCGGCATCAGGATCAGCGACCGACAGTTGAGGGTGGCGGCGATATGAGCCGCCGCAGCCCAGAGGACGTCGTCGGCCTTGGTGGCGGAGGCGATCCTGCGGGCGAACTCGTAAAGCGTCTCCGTCCGCCGCTGGGCGGCGCGCATGGAATCCACCTGCGCCTTCAGGCGGCTCGCCAGGGTTCCGGTGAAAACGGCGCTGATGAGGAAGACCAGCAGCGCAATGACCGATTCCGACTGCTCCACCGCCAGCGAGTAGTAGGGCGTCGTGAAGAAGAAGTTGTAGGTGAGGAAGCCGAGGCCGCTGGCGAGAAGGGCGGCGGCAAGGCCCCTGCGAAAAGCCACCAGCGACACTGCGAGGAGGTAGACGACCGCCAGCGAGGCCACCGGCAGATGCGGCGAGAAGGGCCAGGCGAAGAGCGTCGCTGCGGCCATGGCGCCGGCCGTCTCGGCGATCATCGGTCCCCATTGCCGCCAGGGTGGCAGGCGCGCCGACTCCAGGATCCGCCGCCGCTCGACCCGTGCCCGGTGCGCGACTACGGTGACCTCGAAATCGGTCGCTCGGTCGAGGATGCGGTCGGCGACGGCTTCGCGCAGCAGTCCGAAAGGCCAGCGGCTGCGAGGCCGGCCGATAAGGATGCGCGTCACGTTGCGGCTGCGGGCGAAGGCGAGGATTTCCGATGCGACGTCCGACTCGGTGTGAAGCGTGACGACCTCGGCGCCGAGCGTGTCGGCCAGCCGGAGCGCGTCTGCCGTCGCTCCGCGCGCCTCCTCGCCAAGTGCCTCGTGGCGCGGCGTGACGACGGTGGCGACGATCCAGGGAATGCGCGCCCGGTCAGCCATACGCTTTCCGGCGCGCACCAGCGCCTTGGCCACCGGCGCCTCGTTGACGGCGACGAACAGCCGTTCCTGCGTCGGCCAGGGCCCCTTGACCGCATTGGCCTGCATGTAGCTGAGCATGTCGGCGTCGACGCGGCTGGCGGCCGTACGCAGTGCGAGTTCCCGCAGAGCCGTCAGATTGCCACGGGTGAAGAAGTTCTCCAGCGCCCGGCCGACCTGCTGGGGGACATAGACCTTGCCCTCGCGCAGCCGGTTGATCAACTCCTCCGGCGGCAGGTCGATCAGTTCGATCTCGTCGGCCTGCTGGAGCACCTCGTCCGGCACGGTCTCCTGCACGCGCACGCCGGTGATGCTGGCGACGACGTCGTTGAGGCTCTCGATGTGCTGGACGTTGAGGGTCGTGGTGACGTCGATGCCGGCGTCGAGCACCTCGAAGACGTCCTGCCAGCGCTTGGGATGGCGCGCGCCGGGCACGTTGGTGTGGGCGAACTCGTCGATGAGGGCCAGTTGCGGCTTGCGGGCCAGCAGCGCGTCGATATCCAGCTCATGCAGGACCTGACCGCGATAGGTGATCGCCTTGCGCGGCAGCACCTCCAGCGTGGCCAGCAGCCCCGCCGTCTCGGCGCGGCCGTGGGTCTCCACCAGCGCCGCCACGACGTCGCGCCCCGTGCGCTGGCGCTGGCGCGCCTCCTCCAGCATGGCGAAGGTCTTGCCGACGCCGGGAGAGGCGCCGAGAAAGACCTTCAGCCGCCCGCGCCCGGCCTTGCGGTGCTCGCCGAGCAGGGCTTCGGGATCGGGACGGTCGGTGTCGGTGGTCGGCATGCGTTCAGGGCATTTCGGCGTCGAGGGCGAGGTTGAGTGCGAGGACGTTCACCCGCGGCTCACCCAGCAGGCCGAAGCTACGCCCTTCCACATGCCGTTGCACGAGGCTTTCGACGCGCGCGGCGGGAACGCCGCGCCCGCTGGCGACACGCGCCACCTGGGACAGCGCCGCTGCCGGCGAGATGTGCGGATCGAGCCCGGACGCCGAGGCCGTGACGAGATCGGCCGGCGCGGGTCCGCTGCCGAGCGCTTCGACGCGGGCGCGGATGGCGTCCGCCAGCGCCTTCGACGACGGGCCGAGATTGCTGCCGGTGGAAGCGGCGGCATTGTAGGGGGCGTCGACTGTCTTCGTTGCATCGGCCGGGTCGGGCGTCGACGTCGCGGAAGGACGGCCATGGAAGTAGCGCGGGCCGGCAAAGGCCTGTCCGACCAGTTCGGAGCCGACGACGCGGCCGCCCCGGACGACCAGCGAGCCGTTCGCTTGGTAGGGCATGAGCCCCTGAGCGAGGCCGGTGACGGCCAGCGGATAGGCAAGGCCGGTGAGGCCAGTGAAGAGCAGCGTGAGAACGAGAGCGGGGCGAAGAAGGGAGAGCATGGACGAGGCTCCTCAGGCGAGGCGCAGGAGATCGACGATCATGTCGATCAGCTTGATGCCGACGAAGGGGACGATCAGGCCACCGAGGCCGTAGATCGCGAGGTTGCGCGACAGCAGAGCGGAGGCCGAGGCCGGCACGTAGGATACGCCCCTCAGCGCGATCGGAATGAGCGCCACGATGACCAGTGCGTTGAAGATGATCGCCGAGAGGATCGCCGACTGCGGGGTGCCGAGCCCCATCACGTCGAGCACGGCAAGCCCGGGATAGGCGGTGACGAACAGCGCCGGCAGGATGGCGAAATACTTGGCGACGTCATTGGCGATGGAGAAGGTCGTCAGCGCGCCGCGGGAAATGAGCAGTTGCTTGCCGACGAGGACGATCTCGATGAGCTTGGTCGGGTCGCTGTCGAGGTCGATCAGGTTTCCCGCCTCCTTGGCCGCGGGGGTTCCGGAGTTCATGGCGACACCGACGTCGGCCTGGGCCAGGGCCGGCGCGTCGTTCGAGCCGTCACCGCACATGGCGACGAGACGGCCCTCGGCCTGCTCCTTGCGGATCAGCTCCAGCTTCTTCTCCGGGGTCGCCTCGGCGAGGAAATCATCCACACCCGCTTCCGCGGCGATGGCGGCCGCGGTCAGCGGGTTGTCGCCGGTGATCATCACCGTGCGGATACCCATGCGGCGCAGTTCGGCGAAGCGCTCGCGGATGCCCGGCTTGACGATGTCCTTGAGGTGGACCACGCCGAGCGGGCGACCATCGCGCGCCACCACCAGCGGCGTGCCGCCGGTCATGGCGATGCGGCGGACGATGGCATCGAGAGCCGGATCCGCCGCCGTCCCGGCGAGCCGGAGGATGGCGTCCGACGCGCCCTTGCGGATGGATGCACCGCCGGGAAGGTCGACGCCGGACATGCGGGTCTGGGCGGTGAAGGGCACGAAGGTCATGCCGCTGCGGTCGGCCTGCGCGAGGCCGAACTTGCGCGCCGCGAGATCGACGATGGACTTGCCCTCCGGAGTGTCGTCGGCGAGCGAGGCCAGCAGGGCGGCCTCGGCGAGGTCGCGGTCGGTGACGCCCGGCACCGGCTCAAAGGCGTCGGCCATGCGGTTGCCGAAGGTGATCGTGCCGGTCTTGTCCAGCAGCAGCACGTCGATGTCGCCGGCCGCCTCTACCGCCCGACCGGACTTGGCGACGACGTTCGCCTTCACCAGCCGGTCCATGCCCGCGATGCCGATGGCCGACAGCAGCCCGCCGATGGTTGTCGGGATCAGCGTGATGAAGAGGGCGGCGAGGTAGATGACGGGGATT
>VFQR01001022.1_pt1 | contig 25275 bp, 19 predicted proteins | sample 3512321 | NCBI WGS metagenome assembly VFQR01 (sample SAMN10412374, study PRJNA504923) | tailings metagenome | isolation source: Relicate 3 Philex TSF1 revegetated site | place: Philippines: Tuba, Benguet | collected 2017-08-29 | reverse complement strand
AAGGTTGCCCTGCAAGTCTGGCAAGACTGCACCAGTCGTGTAGTTCAGAGGTTCCTTAGCGCTGCTGGCTTCAGCCCAGCAGGTGGGCGACACCTGCGCGCTCTTCTTCCAGCTCGTTGAGCGTGAAGTTGATGCGCTCCTGCGAGAACTCGTCGATGGCGAGGCCCTGCACGATCTCGTACTTGCCGTTGGTGCAGGTGACCGGGTAACCGAACATCACGTCCTTCGGGATGCCGTAGCTGCCGTCCGACGGAATGCCCATGGTGACCCACTTGCCGTTGGTGCCCAGCACCCAGTCGCGGATGTGGTCAATGGCCGCATTGGCTGCCGAAGCCGCCGAAGACAGACCGCGGGCTTCGATGATCGCGGCGCCGCGCTTGGCGACCTTGGGGATGAAGGTCTCGCGGTTCCAGGCCTCGTCGGCGATCTTGTCCTTCAGCGAAGCGCCGCCGGCGATGGCGAACCGGTAGTCCGGGTACATGGTCGGGCTGTGGTTGCCCCACACCACCAGCTTCTCGATGTCGGCCACCGCCACGCCGGCCTTGCCGGCCAGCTGCGACAGCGCGCGGTTGTGGTCGAGGCGCAGCATCGCGGTGAAGTTCTTCGGGTCGAGGTCCGGCGCCGACTTCATGGCGATGTAGGCATTGGTGTTGGCCGGGTTGCCGACCACCAGCACCTTGACGTTGCGCGAGGCGACCTTGTTCAGGGCGCGGCCCTGCACGGTGAAGATCTCGGCGTTCTTCAGCAGCAGGTCCTTGCGCTCCATGCCCGGGCCGCGCGGCATGGCGCCGACCAGCAGGGCCACGTCGGCATCCTTGAACGCCACTTCCGGGTCATCGGTGCCGACCATGCCGGCGAGCAGCGGGAAGGCGCAGTCTTCCAGCTCCATCATCACGCCCTTCAGCGCAGCCTGGGCCTTCTCCATCGGCAGCTCGAGCATCTGCAGGATCACCGGCTGGTCCTTGCCCAGCATCTCGCCGGAGGCGATGCGGAAAAGCAGGGAGTAGCCGATCTGGCCGGCGGCGCCGGTGACTGCAACGCGGACGGGGGTCTTCATGGGAGGGTCCTGTGTCGTCTTCTGGGGTGGGTGGAAGGTCGGGATTTGCAGCGCTGGTGCGAGGCGGCCTCAGCGCAGTTCGTAGCCGAGCGCCGCGAGGTGCTGCTGCAGCGCCGGCCGGTTGTAGCCGTGGATGATCTCGTCGCCGATGACGGTCATCGGCACGCCGCGGCCGCCCAGGGCCTCGACCGCCTCACGTCCGGCAACGGTGTCGAAATCGAGCTCGGTGAAGCGCACGCCGGCCGCGCGGAACTCGGCCAGCTGCTTCTGGCAATAGCCGCACCACTCGGCGCTGACCATCACCACGCGAGAGGGATCCCCCGCGCCCGGCAGGCTGTTCAAGGCGGCGTCCAGAGAGCGCCCCGAGCGCCAGAAGCCGATGGCCACCAGCACTGCGAGCAGCAGCAGCCAGACGCGAGCGTTCACGCCAGCTCCGCGAAGAAGGCCCGGATGCGCGTCAGACCCTCGGCGAGCTGGGCATCGGGGCAGGTGTAGGAAATGCGGAGCGCGCGCGGCTCACCGAAGGCCGAGCCGGGCACGCAGGCCACGCCCTTGGCTTCGAGCAGGGCCGCGCAGAAATCGACGTCGTTGGCGATCACGCGATCACCGTGCCGGCGGCCGAAGGCGCAGGCGATGTCGGGGAACACGTAGAAGGCGCCCTCCGGCTTCGGGCAGACCACGCCAGGGATCTGCGCCAGCGCCGCCAGCACCTCGTCGCGCTTGGCCTCGAACTCGCGCACCTTCGCTGCCGGCACATCCTGCGGCCCGGACAGCGCGGCGATCGCCGCGGCGATCACCACCTCCGGCACATTGGTGATGTGGTTCGAGTTGAGCGTGGTCAGCGCCTGCGCGACCGACTCAGGACCAGCCATGAAGCCGACGCGCCAGCCCGGCATGCCGTAGGTCTTGGACAGCGAGTCGACGAAGATCACGCGGTCCGCCAGCTCCGGCCGGAAGTGCAGCACGTTGTGGTAGCTCTGCCCGCTGAACACCATGCGGTGGTAGATGTCGTCGCAAATCATCCACACGTCCGGATGGCGCGCCACGACATCTGCGATGGCGGCGATCTCGTCGCCGCTGTAGACCATGCCGGTCGGGTTGGAGGGATTGTTGAACAGGAACACCTTGGGGCCGCGCGAAAGCGCGGCATCCAGCTGCTCGGGCGTCAGCTTGTAGTTCTGGCTGGACGGACACGGCAAGGCGGTGGCCCGCGCGCCAACGATCTCGGCGATATCGGCGTAGGTCGTCCAGTAGGGCGAGGGAAAGACGATCTCGTCGCCCGGATCGAGCAGGGCTTCGGCGAGGTTGTAAAGGATGTGCTTGGCGCCGATGCCGGTGGCGCAGTGCTTGCGCTGGTAGCCGGTCAGGCCGGCCGCGCCGAGGTGCTTCAGGAAGGCATCGAGCAGGGCGTCGGGGCCGCGGTTGCTGCCGTACTGGCCGCTGTCATGCTCGAGCGCTTCCCGCGCGGCGGCATACACATGCGGGCCCGGCAGGAAATTGGGAACGCCGATCGAGAAGCTGATGACCTCGCGGCCGGCGGCCTTCATCTGCCGGGTCTTCTCGACGATCTGCATGATCGCGCTGGGCTTGGCGCGCCCCATGCGCTGGGCAAGCTTGGGCATGTGCACCCTCGTGTGGTGGGCCAACCCGGCAGCGTGCGCGGCTTCTCCCGAAGCGAGGCAGGCGCGGGCAGAAAACCGCCGAAGTCTAGCATGCGGGACCGACCGGGCCGAGCCGGGCGAATGCGGCCAAGGTCGATACTTGCGGCGTTTCCACAGCCCGCAGCTGCGCGCTTCCGGGCTCCAGCCCCCTCCCCTACAATTGGCGCCCCTTTCGACCCCGGAGCGGGCGCCGCGCGCAGGCTTGCGCTGCCGGCCCCATCGAACGCGCGCATGGACAAGAGCTTCAACCCGCAGGACTTCGAATCAAGCTGGTACGCACGCTGGGAACAGAGCGGCTGCTTCAAGCCGGCGGGCACCGGCCCGGCCTACAGCATCCTGCTGCCGCCGCCGAACGTCACCGGCACCCTGCACATGGGCCATGCGTTCCAGCACACCCTGATGGACACGCTGGTGCGCTACCACCGCATGCGCGGCTACGACACCCTCTGGCAGATGGGCACCGACCATGCCGGCATCGCCACCGAGATGGTGGTGAGCCGCAACCTGGCGCTGGAAGGCAAGGGTGAGACCCGCGACAGCCTCGGCCGCGAGGGCTTCATCGAGCGCGTCTGGGCCTGGAAGCAAGAGTCGGGCGACACCATCGAGCGGCAGATGCGCCGCATGGGTACCTCGGGCGACTGGTCACGCAGCAGCTTCACCATGGACCCGATGCCCTCCAAAGCGGTGATCGAGTGCTTCGTGAAGCTGTACGAAGACGGGCTGATCTACCGCGGCAAGAAGCTGGTCAACTGGGACCCGGTGCTGAAGACCGCGATCTCCGACCTCGAAGTGGTCAGCGAGGAAGAGGAAGGCCGGCTGTGGTCGATCCGCTACCCGCTGGCGAACGGCGCCAGCTACGAGCACGTCGAGGTCGATGCGGAGGGCGTCGAGACCCTGCGCGAGACCCGCGACTACTTGGTGGTGGCCACCACCCGCCCCGAGACCATGCTTGGCGACACCGCGGTGATGGTGCACCCGGAAGATCCGCGCTACGTCAGCCTGATCGGCAAGTCTGTGCGCCTGCCGCTGTCGAACCGCGAGATCCCGATCATCGCGGATGCCTACGTCGACAAGGCCTTCGGCACCGGCTGCGTCAAGGTCACGCCGGCGCATGACTTCAATGACTATGCGGTGGGCTTACGCCACGGCCTGCCGATGATCAATATCTTCACCGACGACGCGGCGGTGAACGAGGTCGCTCCGGAGAAGTACCGCGGCCTCGATCGCTTCGCTGCGCGCAAGGCGGTGCTCGCCGACCTCGAAGCGGAAGGCTGGCTGCTGGAGGAGAAGAAGCACAAGCTGATGGTGCCTAGAGGCGACCGCACCGGCCAGGTGATCGAGCCCTACCTCACCGACCAGTGGTTCGTGCGCATGGATGCCATGGGCAAGCGCGGGCTGCAGTTGGTCGAGGACGGCACGATCGAGTTCGTGCCGCCAAACTGGATCAACACCTACCGCCACTGGATGGAGAACATCCAGGACTGGTGCATCAGCCGCCAGCTCTGGTGGGGGCACCGCATTCCGGCCTGGTACGGCGAGGATGGCTCGATCCACGTCGGCCGTGACGAGGCCGAAGCGCGCGCATCAGCGTCGAAGGCCGGATACCTCGGCGCCCTGCGCCAGGACAACGATGTGCTGGAAACCTGGTTCAGCTCCGCGCTGTGGCCGTTCTCCACCCAGGGCTGGCCGGATGCGTCAGCAATGGCCGAGCGCGGCTTCGAGCGCTACCTGCCGTCCTCGGTGCTGGTGACCGGCTTCGACATCATCTTCTTCTGGGTCGCCCGGATGGTGATGATGACCGACCACTTCACCGGCCAGATCCCGTTCCGCCACGTCTACATCACCGGCCTGGTGCGCGATGCGCAGGGCCAGAAGATGTCGAAGTCCAAGGGCAACGTGCTCGACCCGATCGACCTCATCGACGGCATCAGCGCCGATGCGCTCGTCGCCAAGCGCACCACGGGACTGATGAAGCCGCAGGACGCGCCGAAGATCGAGAAGGCCACGCGCAAGGAGTTCCCCGAGGGCATCCCCGCCTTCGGTGCCGACGCGCTGCGCTTCACCTTCGCCAGCCTCGCCACCCACGGTCGCGACATCAAGTTCGACTTGAACCGCTGCGAGGGCTACAAGAACTTCTGCAACAAGCTGTGGAACGCCGCGCGCTTTGTGCTGATGAACGTCGGCGAGGCCAGCTTCGAGGGTCAGCCCAATCCGCGCACCGATGCCGAGCGCTGGATTCTGGCCAAGCTCGATCGCATGGTCACCGAGGTGCACACGCACTTCGCCGGCTATCGCTTCGATCTGGCCTCGCAGGCGATGTACGAATTCGCCTGGAACGAGTTCTGTGACTGGTTCGTCGAGCTGGCCAAGCCGGCGCTCAATGGCGATGACGCCGACGCCGCCAGCAGCACCCGCCACACCCTGCTGCACGTGCTGGAAACCCTGCTGCGCGCCCTGCACCCGTTGATCCCGTTCGTGACGGAGGAAATCTGGCAGCACGTGGCGCCCAGGCTGGGCCGCGGCGCCGACAGCATCAGCCGCGTCAGTTATCCCGAAGCCGGCACCGGCAGCGACTACGCGCAGTCCGAGGCCGACATCGAGTGGCTGAAGCGCGTGGTCAGTGCCCTGCGCCAGATCCGCAGCGAACTGCAGCTCTCGCCGGGCAGGCCCGTGCCCCTGCTGCTGGCCGGTGGCGACGCCGCAGATCGTTCGCGCTTCGAACGCTTCGGCCGGCAGATCGGCTTCCTGTGCAAGCTCGAGTCGCAGACCTGGCTGGCCAGTGAGGCCGAGGCACCGGCGGCAGCACCGGCCGTGCTCGGCGAGCTGACCCTGCTGATCCCGCTCGAAGGCCTGGTCGATCTGGACGCCGAGCGCGTGCGCCTCGACAAGGAGATCAAGCGCATCCAGGGCGAGATCGCCAAGTGCGAGGGCAAGCTCGGCAACGCCAACTTCGTGGCCAACGCGCCCGTTGAAGTCGTGACGCAGGAGCGCCAGCGCATCGCCGATTTCAGCACCCAGCTGAAGGGCCTCGCCGCCCAGCGCGCGCGGCTGTGATGTCGAGCTGATCGAGGAGCGCGAGCGCCGCAGGGCGCTCGCGCGCTCCGAGCCTTCACCTCGCGGCGGTATCCGCGCCCGCCGACGCAGCGGTGCCTGCCCCCAGCCCATCCACCACCCGGTTGCGGCCCTGCGCCTTGGCCGCATACAGATGCCGATCGGCGGCCTCCATCAACAGCTCCGGTGTGCCCTCGCCCGCCAATGAAGCCACCACGCCGATCGAGACGCTGATCGGATAGTGCTCGCCCTCGATCAGCACCGGCACCTCGGCGATCCGGCGCCGGATGCGCTCCGCAACTTCGCGCGCGGCCTCACCCTCGCAGCCCGGCAGCAGCACGCCGAACTCCTCGCCGCCCAGGCGAGCGAGACTGTCTTCGGGGCGCAACGCCGCGTTGATGCGGCGACAGACCTCGACCAGCACCAGATCACCGCCCGCGTGACCGGCTGCGTCATTGATGCGCTTGAAATGGTCGACGTCGAGCATCAGCAGAGCCAGCGGCGTGTGGTGGCGGCGCGCGCCGGCCAGCGCGCGGTGCACGGCTTCCAGGAAGGCGCGGCGGTTTGGCACGCCGGTCAGGCCGTCGCTCAGGCTGCTGGTCAACAGCCGCTGGCCCAGGCGCTCGCCGCAGGCGAGCACGAAGGCAAACGACCCCAGCACCGGCCCGATCGAACTGAGCACGAACAGCCAGGCGCGAGGTGCGCTGGTGAACCCCACCGGCGCGCCGGAGCGCAGGCCGGAGAACAGCAGGCCGAGCCGCACCAGCGCGACGGCCGCAAGCAAGGAGAGCACGGCCACCAGCAGCCAGCGCCCGACCGAGCGTGGAGGCGTGTCTATCTGCAGCGCCTGCCAGGCGCCACCCAAATACAGGGCTGCGAACAGGCTCGACATCAGCAGCACGCTGAGCGGATAGGCCTCGACCTGCAGCAGGCCGAGACCCGCCAGGCCGATCAGCACATAGGGCCAGCGCAGGCGGCGGCTCTCGCCGCGATACAGGCGGAGCGCATGCAGCCATTCGGCGATGCCCAGCCCGGCCAGCGCCGTCAGCACGGCGGTGAGCGCATGCGGCTCCCAGCCAACGAAGAACAGCACGTCGCTGGCGACCACCAGCGCCGTACCCAGCAGCCAGGCGCGCTGGCTGGCGCCGAACTCGCTGGCCAGTCGCAGCAGGGCCGGGGTGAGACAGGCCAGACTGAACAGGCTGGCGACAACCATGGCCAGCGAGAGCGACTGCAGGTGGTAGTGCGCGTCCATGGCGAACTCCGGCGCGACTCTGTGTCGCCTTCGCTGGCTGCGAAGCAACTCTCGTGCCGGAGTCTGATTTCGCAGCAACAGGCGCTGCCAAGCGGCGACAGCCTCGATGCAAATCCTGCGCGGCCAGTTCACCGCTCGTGCTGGCTCGCCTTGCGTGTGGCCTGTGTACGACTGGGCGAGGCACACCAACGCTGGTGCTACGCATGGCGCCGGCCACGCAGCCGACAGCCGAGCTGGCTTTCGCAGCTTCGAACCTCAAGTGACATGACACACAGGGCAAGGGCTTGTAACGATCAGCCGGCAACGCATTGCCGGCTGATCGCCAGACCCTCACTCCGTCACCCGCATGTAGGCGCTTGCGCGCTGGGACGACAGGCCGTGAGAGGTCGCGACTCAGCCTGCGTCAGCCGCGCTTTGCGCCCGACTTTTCCTCGCCCAGAATCGGGAACATGCCAACGCCGTTGGGGATCCGCTCCGACTGGCCGGTGTGCGAACGCCGGTCGGTGTCCCGCTCCACCCTCAGCTCGATGCGCGCCAACTCGGCGCGCGTGAAGCACTTGGTCTCCTTGATTCGCGAGGAGGTGGGGCGCTCGCGCCGGCAGATGACTTCCTGATCGCGCACCGAAGCCATGGTCGGCAGCAGCTCTTCGTGGATCCGATCCAGCTGTTCGCGCTGGTCCGCACTCAGGTCCTCGAAGTTGCGCACCTCACCCAACAGACCAAACAGCTGATCCTGAGCCTGGAAAAGACGCACCTTTTCCGCCTCATCCACGGTCCGGTAGCCACGCGAGGCATCGACTTCCTTGCGCATTTCGAAATGCTTGCGCAGGTAAGGCTGCACCGGACCGGTCTGCGGCGGCACGTCGCTGCGCGCCTCGCCTTCCGACGCAGTCGCCGGACTTAGCGACAGCAAGCAGAACGCGGCAAACACCATCAGCACCAACAGAGCACGTTGCATGGCCGCTTCTCCTTCAGGGCCAGGATTGGTCAGATTTTCAAGCGTTTCGCATAAGGGCATCCGCGCATCCGCAGCCGGCGAGTTCGCCTTGCCAGTCAGGGGCCTCCTGCGCTGGGCGGCATGCTCGTAGCCATCATTCGCTTCGCCCCAGCCAGCTCTAGCCAGCTTCCCAGCAGGCACTAGCGCCCAATGCCGCGGATCTCATCCGTTTCCCACTGGGTCTGACGCTCAAGCCGGGCAAGACTCGCGTAGGTCGCACATCGGGTCTCGATGATCCTGGAACCCAGCGAATGTCCGCGCCGGCACAGGATCTGGTGCTCTTCCACCAGCGCAAGCAGCGGCAGCAGTGCGGCCTGGATGTCCGCCAGCTGTGCGCGCCCGGTACCGTCGAGATCCTCGAAGTTCCTCAGCGGCCCCAGCAGACCGAACAAGCGGTCCTGCGCCTGGAACAGGCGTATGCGGTCGATGTCTTCCAGCTTCCGATAGCCGCTCGCGCTGTCCAGTTGCTTGCGCAGCTCGAAGTGGACCTGCAGGTAGGGCAATACCGGCCCGGAGTCCGGAACCGAACGCGCTGCCGGACTGCTTTGCAGGGACTGTGTCGAAGCCGCTGTGGGACCCACCTGCAACGCGAGACACAGCAACACGAAAAGCGAACAAGTCTTCATTGGCAACCTCACTCAAGCAGCTCCAAAAGCCCAAGGACATGCCGGCATTGCTGTGCAAGCGCGGCACCGATGACGCAATCCATGCGCAGCAACTCCGCCCGCGACGCGCGCACTCACGCATGCTCGCAAACAGCAGGGCACACCGTAGTACACCCTCCGAGCGCTACTCGAAGGGTTCCGGCATCAGGCCTGTGCTGGGCCCGCCGCTTGGCGCGCGCCCGGTGTTGGAACGTCGATCCGTGTCGCGCTGAGCCTTGAGCTCCATGCGCGCCAGGTCTGCCCGCGTAAAGCACTTGGTTTCCCTGATCCGCGATCCTGTCGGACGGTCGCGACGACACAACACTTCCTGCTCGCGCACGACCGCCATCGCGGGTAACAGGGTGGCATGGATATCCGCGAGCAGCGCACGCTGTTCGGCGGTGAGGTCCTCGAAGTTCCGGACAGGCCCGAGCAGGCCGAACAGTCGATCCTGCGCCTGGAAGAGCCGCGTCCTGTCGTCCTCGTCGAGGCTGCGATAGCCACGACCGCGATCGACTTCCCTGCGCAATTCGAAATGTGTGCGCAGGTAGGGCTGGACGGGGCCCGAGTCCGGCACCGTGCGCGCAGCCTCTGTGCTCTGCGACGCGCTGGCATGGAGATCCACCGGAACAGACAGCGCTGAGAGGGAAATGCAAACGAGCAACGCACGTAGATTCATGGAGCAAACCCCTTCGGAACCCGGCACTCGAAATCCCGAAGCTACGCCCACTCCCGCGCACATTCAATCAGAACGACCGTCCGCCATTGACGCATGGGTCCAGTGCGGCCTCGGCAAGCGACGACCATTCATGCAGCGGAGCGCGCATCAGCGCCACGTTCGTCGCGGGGCTCTCGAACGCGAGACCCAGCCAATCTGCGATCCAGCGCAGGCTGCGCTCGCGATAGAAGCTGACGTGGGTCGGATCGTGGACGTAGCGCCATTGTTCGAACGGGTGGCCATCCCGCCGCCACTGCGTCATCAGCGCCAGCCAGCCGCCGGGAGCGAGCAGTCCGCGCAGGCGCAGGAACTCCGCGCGCGGATCGGTGAAGTGCTCGGCCACTTCGGTGCAGGTCACGAATTCGTAGCGCTGCGGCAGCAGCAGGTCCGGGTCGTTGGCGAACTCGGGGTCATAGCCGCGACAGTCGAAGCCTCGCTCGTGCAGCATCGCCACCAGCGCAGGGCCTGGCCCGCAGCCGTAGTCGAGGCCGCGCGCCGCGGGCGCCAGGCGCTCGCACAGCGGTGCCGCCAGACGATCCAGAAAGCCGCGATAGCCGGGATCATCGGGCAGGTTCTGGTGCAGCGCATATTCGGCACGCGCGGCCGATGCCGTGGGCCAGTCCGCTGGCCGCATGAAGGCGAGGCCGCAGCGCACGCACTCCGCATACGCGCGACCGCGGATCACGGGCAGCGCGGACAGCGCATGCGACAGGCACAGCGGACATATCGCGTCCGCCCAGGCAGGCGATGCGCCAGACACGCTCAGCCACTCGCGCGCGCGGCGCGCTGTGCCAGCGCCCGCCAGTCATGGGCGCCGGCCTGCTCGGCGGGAACCCGCAGGCCGCCCGCCTCCACCAGCGCGACCCGCGCGTAGCGCGCGAGCAGCGAATCCAGGGGAATCACGCCGCTCCGCCGCGGCGTGCCGGCGGTCCACCACGGATGCTCGCACCACTCGTAGCGCGCGACACCCGCGTGGAAGCCGAGGAAAAAGGGCATTCCGGGCAGCGCGCTGGGGCCCTGGTCATCGGGGTGCGGGCGATGCAGGATCGAATTCTCGGCGTCGATCAACCAAGGGGTCCAGGTCGGCAGACTGGAGTCCGGCGCATGCACCAGCAGCAGCCAGCGGCCGTCGGCCGACCACACCATGGCCGGGCTCAAGCCTGCGCAGCCGAGCCCCGTGCGGAGGCAGGCCACGGCGCCGAAACGCGCGTCCTGGGGCCGTGCGCCGGCGTCGTCATAGCGTCCGTGCGCAGCTTCGAGATAGGCCCAGTTGTCCATCGGTCCCGGATACAGCAGATCGAAGGCCGCCAGCGGCGAAGGCGGCACGCGCACCCTGACATGCCGCGCCGCCGGGCCCAGCAGGCGCTGGCCGTCGGCGCCGACTTCGTAGCGATCGCAGCCGAAACGCAGCCAGCTGTTGCGGCGCGACTGCAGGAACGCAGGGCCCTGCGCGGCAACAGGCACTTCCTGCTGCAGCGGACCTCCCGGCGTACGCGTGCGGCCCAGCACGCGGCGCACCTGCAGCCGGCCCTCGCGCATCGCGATAGGCCGCAGGTCGAAGCCGCGCGCGGAGCCGGCAAGCACCGTGCGGCTTGAGGTGTCGACCACGATGCAGGTGTCCGGCACCGCCCCCCTCGCGGCCGCGGCCTGCAGCACGAGATGGCGGCCATCGTCCGACCACAGATGGACCAGTGCCAGCGGACTGAAAGGCAGCAGCTCGCCGTCCAGGCGGCAGCGCCAGCAGCGCTCGGCCTGGCGCTGGAAGACGGCGACATGGCCACCCGGCCCCAGGCTCTCGACCTCGGCGCGGCTTTCGCTGTCGGTGAGATCGTCCAGCGGCAGCCACAGCAGGGACTCGCCGGGCACCACCGCTTCGACGCAGCTGACGGCGCCGTCCGGCATCGCTTCTGCCCAGATCACGCTGCCGCCGAAGCGCTGCCCGACTTCGCCGCTGGCGGCATCCCAGGGCTGCGGATAGTTCGCTGCGGGATGCGCCTGTCTCAACTCGATGCCGATGCGCTGCAGATCCAGCACGCGCACGCGCCCAAGGGCGAGCGCGGAATGTCCATGCGGCGCATCCCAGCGCAGCGGAACGCGCCGCGGCGCGAGGCCGTCCTCATGCAGCCAGGCGCCGCCACCGTCGTCGGGCACCAGCAGCAGGGCACGCCCGTCGGCGCGCCAGACGGCCGAGTCCGGGCCGGCCACGGTGAACGGCAGGCGGTCACGGTCGAGGCGCACCTCGTAGCGTGGCGACAGCGCATACACCGCGGGGTTCAGCGCCTCCGCCACGCGCGTGGAGTCGCGCTGGGCAACGAAGGCCAGCCGAGGCCTGCCGAGAGGGTCGGGGATCTCGATCCGCTCCGGCCCCGCCCGCTGGCAGTCGGCCTCGCTGAGCCACAGCCCGAAACGCAGCAGCAAGGGCTCGTCCACATCGGCCAGACTGCGCCAGTGCTCGATTGCCTTGGGCCAGCGCTCACTCGCCTCGACGGTCGACCACAGCTCGGCGCCGTCCTGCCAGACGTAGCGCCTTGAGGCCTGTCGATCCAGCGCCACGACGCCACCGTTGCGCAGGCTGCGGGCCACCAGCCAGCGACCATCACGCGAAACGTGCAGGCTGCGGTCGCGGCCTTCCAGCACGTGGCCGTCCTCGAACACCCAGGTGCAGCCCTGCGGCTGCGATGAGCGCGGCTTGGCGCCGGGCACCATGCGGAAACGCAGGCCGCTGCCGGGCAGGCGCGACCACACGTGGCCGCCGGGGCCGCTCAGCGCATGCTCGCTGGTGAAGGGATAGCGCGCCGCCAGCTCTGGCGCGGGCCGCAGCATCCAGCCAAACACGCGGCTGTGCAGGACGAAGCCGAGCAGTGCGGCGCCCAGACCCAGCACCACCGCCAGCCAGAGCCCGAGGATGGGCAGCGCCCAGGCCGTCAGACTGGCGGACAGGGCGAGCGGCATGAGTCCGGACAGCGCCCGCGGAAAATGCGGCGCGCGTCGATGGCCGCGCCGCTCGATCGCGAAACTCAAGGCAAAGGCACCCAGCGCGCCCAGCCAGATCAGCGCCACCAGCCAGGGCGGCAGGAAGGCCACGCCGACGCACAGCAGCACGGCCAACAGCGTTTCCAGCAGTGCAGGCATGCCGACGTGCGTAGGGAAGAGAGAGGCCGCGAGTGTACCTAGACGTCGCGTAAAAGTGTGATGCAGTGCTCATCGAGGAAGCCGCATCCGCGCGCCCCGGCAGAGCCGTGTCGCCCGTCACCCGCGCAGCGCTTGCCGTGGACTACACGCGCGCTGCCGCAGGCTTCACGCATGTCTCGACGCGGCCAAGGCGCCCTGATCCAGCTCAGCCCCTCCGGGCTCTACTGCCCGGCCGGCGACTTCCACATCGACCCCTGGCGCCCAGTGCCGCGGGCGGTGATCACGCACGCCCACAGCGACCACGCCCGCGCCGGCAGCGCGCTCTACTTTGCCCACATCGACAGCCTGCCCCTGCTGCGCTGGCGGCTGGGCGAAGACGCCACGCTGCAGCCGGTAGCCTACGGCGAGCGCTTCCGCCTGGGTGATGCCTGGGTCAGCCTGCATCCCGCCGGCCATGTTCTGGGCTCGGCGCAGGTGCGGATCGAACACGGCGGCGAGGTCTGGGTGATCTCGGGCGACTACAAGCGCGACTCCGACCCGACCTGCGCGGGCTTCGAGGTGGTGCCCTGCGACACCTTCATCACCGAGGCGACCTTCGCCCTGCCCGTCTACCGCTGGCGCCCGGCCAGTGAAGTCGCGGCCGAAGTGCTGGCCTGGTGGGACGACTGCGCCCAGCGCGGTGAGACCGCCGTGCTGGGCTGCTACGCGCTGGGCAAGGCGCAGCGCCTGCTCGCGGAGATCGGCGCGCTCGAAGGCGCGCGCGGCCGGCGCATCCTGCTGCACGGGGCGATGGCGCCGGCGGTGGAGATCTACCGTGAGGCCGGTATTGCACTGCCGCCCACCGAAACCGTCAGCGAGCAGGCCCGCGGCAAGGACCTCGCCGGCGAACTGGTGCTGGCGCCACCGTCCGCGCTCGGCACGCCGTGGATGCGCCGCTTCCGTCAGGTGTCCACCGGGTTTGCGTCCGGCTGGATGCGCCTGCGCGGCAACCGCCGCCGGCGCGGCTTCGATCGCGGCTTCGTACTGAGCGACCATGCCGACTGGCCGGGCCTGATCGACACCGTGCTCGCCACCGGCGCGCGCCGCGTGCTGGCCACCCACGGCAGCACCGATGTGTTCGTCCGCTACTTGAACGAACGCGGCATCGAAGCCGCGGCGCTGGCCACCGAGCTGGGCGGCGAGAACTGATGCGCGCCTTCGCCGAGCTGTACCGCGAGATCGAGAGCAGCACCTCGCTCAAGCGCAAGCGCGAGGCGCTGGTCGCCTACTTCGCGCGTGCCCCGCAGGCCGACGCCGCCTGGGCCCTGCACTTCCTGCTGGGCCGCAAGCTCGCGCGCATCGCCAGCAGCGGCGAGCTGCGCGCCTGGGTGTGTGAGGCGAGCGGACTCGCGCCCTGGCTGGTCGAGGACAGCTACGCCCATGTGGGAGATCTCGCCGAAACGCTCAGCCTGCTGCTGCCCGAGCCCGCGAGTGCGCCAGCGGAGCGCGCGCTCTCGAGCTGGGTCGAGGATGTGCTGCTGCCGCTGCGCGGCGCACCGGTGGAGACACGCCAGCGTGCCCTGCGCGCGGCCTGGTCCGAGCTGCCCGAACTCGAGCGTATGGTCTTCAACAAGCTGCTGACCGGCGCGCTGCGGATTGGCGTCTCGACCGGCCTGGTGCAGCAGGCGCTGGCGCAGATCGCCGGCGTCGACGCGGCGCGCATCGCCCAGCGTCTGCTCGGCGAATGGACCCCTTCGGCAGCGTTCATGGCGGGCGTGCTGGCAGCTGAGGATGCCGGCGCCGACGCCGTCGCCATCCAGCCCTTCCAGCTGGCCTCGCCGCTGGAAGAATCGCCCGAATCACTGGGCCCGATCGAACACTGGCAGCTCGAATGGAAGTGGGACGGCATCCGCGCCCAGCTGCTGCGGACCGCCGAGGGCGTGGTGTTCTGGTCGCGCGGCGAGGAGCGCCTCGACGGCCGCTTTCCCGAACTCGAAGCCGCCGCCATGCGCCTGCCCGAGGGCTGCCTGCTCGACGGCGAGATCCTCGCCTGGAAGGACGATGCCCCCCTGCCCTTCGTGCAGCTGCAGAAGCGCATCAACCGGCTGAAGCCCGGCCCCAAGCTGCTCGCGGAATGTCCACTGCGCTTCCTCGCCTATGACGCGCTGTTCGTGCGCGGGGAAGACCTGCGCGGGTCGCCGCTGTCGCAGCGGCGCCTCGCGCTTGAGGGTCTGCTGTTTGAGAGCCTCTCAGCCCCGCATCGCGGGCCAAGTGTTCTCGAAGACACATGGGTTCGTCATCCCCGCGAAGGCGGGGATCCAGACCTCTCGCGACCGAGGCCACTACTCTGGGCCCCCGTCCCCGCCTTCGCGAGGACAGGCTCTTCGCGGGGGCGACGAACACCGGGGTCGCCAGAGCCGTCTTCGACCGCCTATCCCTGCAACACGGCAGTGAGGGCGCTCCAGTACGATCGATCGCTCACGGCTCTGTTTCTTGAGAGCACGACTGGATCGAGCCCCGATGCGAACTCGCAGGTGCAGGCCGCCGCCCCAAGCCACGGCGAACGGCGCAGTGCCCGCGCGACTGCGCCGGTGCGAGCAAGAATCGAGAGCTCAGCTGATCTGCAGACGCAGAGCGTTTCGGCACAGACGAGCGCTCTGGTCTCGAACGACGTCAGCGCAGCCCCGATTGAGGGCGCAGTCCTTCCGCCAGCACCCGCGTCCCCAGACAGAGCTTTCGGAGACCGCTTGCCGACGCTTGGCATTTCACAGCGGCTCGATGTGCGGGACTGGGCTGCAGCCGAACGCCTGCGCGCCAGCGCCCGTGAGCGCGGCGTCGAGGGACTGATGCTCAAACGCGCCGACAGCCCCTGGCAGCCGGGCCGCAAGCGCGGCGCCTGGTGGAAGTGGAAGCTCGATCCGCTGAGCATCGACGCCGTGCTGATCTACGCGCAGGCCGGCCACGGCCGCCGCGCCACGCTCTACACCGACTACACCTTCGCCTTGTGGGACGGCGAGCAGCTGCTTCCGATCGCCAAGGCCTACTCCGGCCTCGACGACGCCGAGATCCTGCGGCTGGACCGCTGGATCCGCGCCAACACGCTGGAGCGCTTCGGACCGGTGCGTTCGGTCAAGGCCGAGCTGGTGTTCGAGCTGGGTTTCGAGGGCGTGAACCTGTCGTCGCGACACAAGTCGGGCGTGGCGCTGCGCTTTCCGCGCATCCTGCGCTGGCGCGAGGACAAGCCCGCGCGCGAGGCGGATCAGCTCAGCGCGCTTCGTCGTCTCGCCGAACGCCTGGCACGAGCGCCCACCGAGCCCGGCGAGTGAAAAGAACCCGAATAGGGTGGGCCCCGGCCCACCATGAACTTCACCCTCGCCTCGGTCCTGCGAGGCACGGACGCCTGATCGTGCGCCCGATTGGCATAGGGTGGGCCACGGCCCACCATGAGCCCCACCCTCGCCTCGGTCCCGTGCGACAAGGACGCGCTCTCGATCGAGCGACCAATCGAATAACTCTGGCGCAACAAGATCGAGCCTACGGTGGGCCAGGGCCCACCCTATGGGCTGACGCAGGGCCCACCCTATGGGGTTCCGGCTGATGCCGCGCGCGAGCCGAAGATCCGTACCGCAGCGAGAGCCCGCGGCTCTCTTGCCCCGCGCCGCGGAAGCCCGCGTCGAAGCCTTCTTCGCCACGCGCGGCTGGCAGGTGCAGGCCTTCCAGCGCGAGCTCTGGCGCGCCTGGCAGGACGGCGAGTCCGGCCTGCTGCTGGCCCCCACGGGCAGCGGCAAGACGCTCGCCGTGTTCGGCGGGGCCTTGATCGAAGCGCTGCGCCAGCCCTTGCCCAAGCCACGCCTGCGCTGGCTGTGGATCACCCCGCTGCGCGCGCTGGCCGCCGATACGCGCGAGGCGCTCGGCAATGCATCGAAGGGCGTCGGCCTCGACCTGCGCATCGAGCTGCGCACCGGCGACTCAGGCAGCGGTGCACGCGCCCGCGCTCGCAGAGGCGACAGTGATGTGCTGATCACCACGCCGGAAAGCCTGGCCCTGCTGCTGAGCTATGCCGACACCGCCGAGGTGCTGGCCGGCCTGTCCGCGGTCGTCGTCGACGAATGGCACGAGCTCTTGGGCAGCAAGCGCGGCGTGCTGCTGGAGCTGTGCCTCGCGCGCCTGCAGGCGCTCAATCCGGCGCTGCGCCGCTGGGGCCTGTCGGCCACGCTCGGCAATGCCGAGGAAGCCCTTAGCACGCTCTGCCCACGGTCACCCAACGCACGACTGCTGCAGGTCTCAGCACAGTCGCTCAAGCAAGCGCCGCCGCGGATCGACACCGTGCTGCCGCGCGAGGGGCGGCGCTTTCCTTTTGCCGGCCATCTCGGACTGTCCCAGCTGGATGAGGTTCTGCCGCGGATCTTCGCCGCGCGCTCCAGCCTGCTGTTCACCAACACCCGCGCCCAGGCCGAGCTGTGGCATCGCGCGCTGTCCGCGGTCTGGCTCGAAGACGAAGCGACGCTCGCCCTGCACCACGGCTCGCTCGACCGTTCGATCCGCGAACAGGTCGAGGAGGGCTTACGCGCGCAGCGGCTGCGCTGCGTGGTCGCCACATCGAGCCTCGACCTCGGCGTCGATTTCCCCGCGGTCGACCAGGTGATCCAGGTCGGCAGCCCCAAGGGCCTCGCCCGCCTGCTGCAGCGCGCCGGCCGCGCTGGCCACGCGCCGGGCCTGCAGTCGCGCCTGCTCTGCGTGCCCACCCACGGGCTGGAGCTGGTCGAGTTCGCCGCCGCGCGGCGCGCGCTTCAGCGCGGCGAACTCGAAGCGCGACGACCGCTGCAGCGCTGCCTCGACGTGCTGGCCCAGCATCTGGTCACCCTCGCCGCAGGCGGCGGCTTCACTCCCGAGGCAGCCTTCGCCGAGGTGCGCTCGACCGCGGCTTTCGACGACCTCGAACGCAGCGACTTCGATGCGGTGCTGGACTTCATCGAGCGCGGCGGCAGCGCCCTGCAGCAGTACCCCGAGTTCCGCCGCGTCGAGCGTGAGGAAGGCGACCTGCGCGTGCTGCGCGAGCCGCGCCAGGCGCTGCGCCATCGGCTGTCGATCGGCACCATCACCAGCGACGGCGCGCTGCGGGTGAAGTACCTCAGCGGCGGCGATCTTGGCGCGGTCGAGGAGAGCTTCGTCGGCCGCCTCAACCCCGGCGAGGTCTTCCTGTTCGCCGGCAAACTGCTGGAGCTGGTGCGCCTGAAGGACATGACCGCCTACGTGCGCGCGGCCAGCGGCGCGCGCGGCAGCGTGCCGCGCTGGATGGGTGGGCGTATGCCGCTCTCGACCCTGCTCGGCGCGGAAGTCCGCGCGCTGCTGGCCGATGGTGCGCACGCGAGCGCGGAGATGCAGGCGGCGCGGCCGATGCTGGCCCTGCAGGCTCGGCTGTCCGCATTGCCGCAGAGCGATGAACTGCTGGTCGAAGTGATCCCCGAGCGCGGCGGCCTGCTGCTGGCGCTGTACCCCTTCGCCGGTCGACGGGTGCATGAAGGCTTGGCCGCACTGCTGGCCGCGCGCTACGCCCAGCAGCGCGCGGCCAGCGTGCGCTTCGCCGCCAACGACTACGGCCTGCTGCTGGGCATCGCGCCGCGCGCCGACATCGATGAAGCGCTGCTGCGTAGCCTTCTGTCGCCGGAGAATCTCGAACGCGACGTGCGCGCTTCGCTCAATCTCGCCGAGCTGGCCAAGCGCCAGTTCCGCGACATCGCCCGCATCGCCGGCCTGCTGCCGCCGAATCAACCCGGCCGCGCCGCGCGCTCGATGCGACAGCTGCAGGCCTCCAGCAGCCTGATCTACGAGGTGCTGCGCCAGTTCGATCCTGGGCACCTCCTGCTCCAGCTCGCCGAATGTGAGGTGCTGGAGGGCGAACTCGCCCTGCCCCAGCTCGGCGCCCTGCTGGAACGCATCGCCGGTGAGCGACTGCAGCTGCACCGGCCCGACACGCTGACGCCGCTGTCGTTCCCGCTGTGGGCCGAGACGCAGAAAGGCGCGCTCAGCAGCGAGGACTGGCGCACCCGCATCGAGCGCGCGGCGGATGCGCTGGAGGCCCGCGCCAATCGGACTGCGCGCGGTCGCCGCACCCGCCGCACCGAACCTGCGGCGGCAGCAGCGGCGACGACCGAGGAGAGCGCGACGGATGTGCGCTGACACCGCAAACGCGTCGCGTGACACCTCGCACCCCGCGCGGCTGGAACTCGTCGGTCTCACGCTGCAGCTGCTGCCCGAGCGCGCCGTGTTTGTGCCCGCCCTCAAGTCCCTGCTTCTGGCCGACCTGCATCTCGGCAAGGGCGATGCCTTCCGCCGCGCCGGCATCGCCCTGCCCGCCGGCGGCACCGCGCACGATCTGGCGCGACTGTCCGCGTTGATCGAACGCCACCTGCCCGAGCAGGTGATCGTGCTGGGCGATCTGATCCATGGCCCGCTGCCATCCGATGCGCGCTGGCGCATGCAGTGGCGTGATTTCCTCGATCGCCATTCAGGCCCTCGTTTCGCTGCGGTGCTGGGCAACCATGATCGCGCGCTGCGCGGCGCGGGCGACTTCGAGGGCATGCAGCTGCTGGCAGAAGGCACACCGCTAGGCCCTCTGCGGTTGCACCACGAGCCGCCTGACGAGGGTGCTGGAGCCGCGGCTTCGACGCCTCAGGCGCTGGTGCTCTGCGGCCATCTGCATCCCGTGCTGCGAGTACGCCAGCCCGGCCTGCCGCCGCGCCTGCCGGCCTTCTGGCTGCACGGCCAGCGCCTGATGCTGCCGGCTTTCAGTGCATTCACCGGCGGCTACGCCCTGCAGCCCATGCCGCAGGATCGGCTGTGGCTGTGCGCAGGCGATGCGGTGCTGCCGCTGGGCGGTTCGGGCTGAGGCTCGGATCACGCAGCGCGGCGATCACCCGGGCGCTCCTGCGTTTGGCGGTCGCCCGACCCGGGGAATGGGTCGAGCGTCAAGGCCATGGTGGGCCAGGGCCCACCCTATGCAAGCTTCGCTTGGCTCCCCCGCTGCCTGCGTCCACCCTATGCACGCTTCGCTCCCCTCTCCCCTTGTGGGAGAGGGGCCGGGGGAGAGGGGTTGGGGCTTGCCGCGAGGTTTCTCTTCGACGACTGCAGGCCACGCTACAGCCGCTTGCCCGCCTCGTCCGCGAGCGCCACCAGCACCGCTTCGCCGCTGCCTGGGTCCACCCGGAACACGCCGAAACGCGCCGGATTGAAGCGCTCGGCCTCGCCTTCCTCGAAGAAGAAGGCATTGGTGCCCAGCCACACGCGGCCGTGGCGCAGGCGGTAGCGCAGCACCAGCTCGGGCTGCGGCGCGTTCCAGTCCAGAGCGACCACGCCGCGCGCGTCGAGCTTGACTGGCGCCCGACCGAAGGCGCCTTCGTACTGCGCGCCCTCAGGGTCCGACGGCGCTGCGCCCAGCGCGCGTTCGTGTTCGATCTGGTCCGCCAGCGCAAAGCGCAGCGCCATGTAATCGCCCTGCATCAGCGAGCGCGGGTCTAGCGGCGCGAGCGGCACCAGCACTTCGCGGCCCTCTTCGATGATCCAGGCCTTGCCGGCCCAGGCCCAGTTGAGCGCACCCACCACCAGCAATGCGCCGAGCAGGATCCAGCTGCGAGCCCGCACGCTCTCGCGTGTCGCTGAATCGTTCACGGCCTGCCCCACCGTGTCCGCCCCCGGTCCGGTGTTCATTGCCTCTCCTCGCGCAGCCAGTACGCCAGCCCCAGCAGGGCCGCCCCCATCAGCAGCATCCACATCGACTTGGCCAACAGGCTCACGCCCAGCGCGAAGTAGAAGTGGGCGACGTGCAGCAGCATCCCCGCAAGGCACAGCGCCAGCAGGGCGCGCATGCGCTGCTGGAAGGCCACCGCCGCCGCGACCCCGGCAGCGAACAGCGACAGCAACGGCCACAGCGCGAGCCAGTCGCGGCTGCCGTCGCTCTCGCGGATGAAGACACCGGCCAGCGGATCCGCCAGCGGCGTGGCGAAGGCCAGGGCGACGCACAGGCCGATGAGTGCAGCGCGCAGCAGCGGGCTCCATTGCGTCGCCATCCAGCGCGCCTCGCTGCGCGCGATCCACAGCAGGGCCGCGAGCATGGGCCCCCAACACAGCAGCCAGATCAGCAGCGCCTCCCCCAGCGCAGGGCGGGCCTCTTCCTGCCGGTACCAGCGCCAGGGTTCACCCAGCAGACTCCAGCGCAGGAACAGCGCCCAGGCCGCGCAGGCCGCCACGACGTTGAGCACGCGCGCCGCGGGCCGCGGCGCCACTGTCGCGACTCCGGCGAACAGAATCGCGCTCGCCAACAGAGTCGGCTCTGCCTCTTCGAAGGTGATCCCGATGGCCGCCACCGCCGCGCATTCGCCGGCGATGAGCAGAGCCAGACCGAGCTGCCAGGGAAACACGCCGAGGCCCTGCACCCGCAGCAACAGCAGGCCGGGCACGCCCCAGAACAGGGCCAGCGGAAGGAAGGCTTCGCTGCCGCTCAGGTTCCAGACCAGCGCCGTGGTCAGCATCAGCAGCAGGCCGGCGAACCAGGCCGCGGCGCCGAGCATCAGGCCGAGGTACCAGGCCTGCTCCGCCTCGGCGGCCGGCACCGCGCCCTGCGCGCGACCCTGCGCCACCAGCCCCTGCCAGAGCCACTCGCGCTCCGTCACTGCTTCAGGCTTCATGGCTGTCGCCCTCCCAGCGCCGCACCAGCGGCACCAGCACCACGCCGGCGGCACCTGAGGCCACCACCACCCACAGCGGCAGCAGCAGCAAGGACAGCTCTTGTGCGCCGCTCGGGATGATCTCCATCAGCACAGCCAGCCCCAGCAGCACCGCACTGGCGGCAAGCGCGACCGGGCCCAGGGCCTCGCGCCGGAAGCGCAGGCAGAAGGCGCCGACCGCCGCCGCCGAGACCAGGAACAGCGGCAGCACCATCGCCGCCTGCCGGCTGCTGTCGAGGATGGCGACGAAGGCCGCGAGCGTGCCGTAGCCGAGGCCCGCCAGCAGCAGCAGGCGACGCAGCCAGCGCGGCAGCAGCGCGTCGAAATCCGGATCGTGCATCGCCCGCCACTCCGCCAGGCCCCACAGCAGCAGATTCGGGAACATCGCGATCAGCATGCGCAGGGCCCAGCTGCGCTCGTCGAAACCGAAGAGCATCCACAGGGGATGCTGGGCCGGCACTACGCCACAGAACAGCGCCAGCGCGATGTTGCCGACCAGCAGCCAGGCCGCGGTGACCGGCGACCAGCGCGCCGCGAACACCAGGGGCAGGCCCAGCAGGGTCCAGAGCACGAACAGCTCGTACACATCCGCGCCGGTCTGGAAGGTCTGGCCGAACAGGGCGAACAGGGCGCCCGCACCGATAAAGGCCAATAGCAGGGCGGAGCGTCCGAGGATCCGCGGCGGCGGCCGCCACAGCGCGGCTGCGATCGACATCAGGAACAGGCCCTGCAGCAGCCACAGGCGCCCACCGGGTGTCAGCGCCGACCAGTTGGCCGCAATGAAGAACACCGCGCCAAAGCCCAGCGCCAGCACGCCGGCGATGCCGGCGAAGCGCTGCAGCGTCTGCCGCCATTCGGCTGCGCTGGGCAGCGCGCGCGCGTCATCGAGCAGCTGTGCGCTGCCCTGCGCATCCAGCCCCGCCGCTCGCGCCAGCGCATCCAGCCCGCTTCGTGACACCCGCTGCTGCGCCATGTGCACCCCGCGTGAAAGTTCGCGGGCAGTGTGTTGGCGCGGCGGCGGATCGCGCAAGTCAGGGGCGACCGGCGGCGGCGAGCACGTCGCCGCCGGGCCCACGCCATTGGGCGGGCTACGAAACGGTCTGCAAGCGCAGCCGCCCTACTCGCCCCACAGCGCCTTCAGCCGCGCATCGCGCCCGCAGCGGCTGCGGTAGTAGCTGTAGCGGATCGGGTTCTTCAGGTAGTAGTCTTGGTGGTAGTCCTCGGCCGGCCAGAAGCGCGCGGCCGGCAGCACCTCGGTGGCGACCTCGCGGCCGAAGCGCTTGGTCAGCTCGGCGCGGCTGGCCTCGGCCAGGGTGCGCTGATCCTCGTCGAGGGCGAAGATGGCGCTGCGGTACTGCGGCCCGGCATCGCAGAACTGCCGGTTCACCGCCAGCGGATCGACGTTGCGCCAATAGGTGTTGAGCAGCTGCGCATAGGTGACCTTGGCCGGGTCGTAGCGCACCTCGACCACTTCGATGTGGCCGGTGCCGCCCGCTGAGACCTGCTCGTAACTCGGGCTCTCGATCGTGCCGCCCGCGTAGCCGGACGTCGTCGACAGCACGCCCTCCATCTGGTCGAAGGGCTTCTCCATGCACCAGAAGCAGCCGCCGGCGAAGACAGCAACGCCGACGCTGGCGCCTTCCGGCACCGGCGGCGGCGTGTGGCTCTGCTCGCTGATCTTCACGTCGACCACGTCGGAGGCCAGCAGCGAGCCGATCAGCCCGAGCTTGAGCAGGATCGCCAGCCACGGCGCCCAATGGATGGCCGAAAAGCGCGGCTCGCGGCGGCTCACGTGCGCAGCTCCGGCAGCGGCTCGCCCTGCGGCACGAAGCGCAGCGCCAAGCCGTTGTTGCACCAGCGCTGGCCGGTGGGCTCGGGGCCGTCGTCGAACACATGGCCCTGGTGCCCGCCGCAGCGGATGCAGTGGTACTCGGTGCGCGGGTAGATCAGCTTCCAGTCGCGCTTGGTGCCCATCACCCCGGGCAGGTGGGTGAAGAAGCTCGGCCAGCCGCTGCCGCTCTCGTACTTGTGCGCGGCATCGAACAGCGGCAGGAAGCAGGCCGCGCAGCAGTAGGTGCCGGGGCGATGCTCGTTGTTCAGCGGCGAACTGCCGGCGCGCTCGGTGGCCTCCTCGAACAGCACGGAATACGCGGCCGGGCTGAGCAGGGCCTTCCACTCCGCCGGGGTCTTCTGCAGGCGCTCGACAGCGGGCGTGGCTGCCGCGTCCTCACGCGCGCTGGCACGTTCACCGCGCGTGGCCAGCCACGCAGCGGGCGCGAGCGCCGCCGCACCGAGGCCGAACAGGAAAGGTCTGCGCTTCATCCGGGCAACTCCTTGATCGATCCGAGGCCCGCCGCAGCGCGAAGGCACCGCGGCGTACAGGCGTCGAGGGTCGGACAGAGGAGGTCTTGGGGTGGTGAATGATTGCGGGGTTCTCGCGAACCAGACCGACGTTGCCCCAAGCACCCGCCGGGGCGTGGGCATACAGCGAATCACTTGACAGGCAAGCCCTCTGGCTGCCGCGCGATCCGGCTGATCGTCGCGTAGTGCAGGCCGAAGTGTGCACCGATCTCGCCCAGCGTGTAGGCACCTCTTCACCCCCGCGAACTCAATGCGCTGAGGACGAGACATGCGCCGACATTACGCCGGCGCATGTGGCAAAACAAGACCTGACCCCGGATTTGCGGATTTCGTTTGGCAAAACAAGACCTGACCCCGGGTTTCGTTTGATGGTGACCCCGGATTTTCGCGTTTTCGCGGATTTCTATTTGCGCTTCTTGAATCGAAGCACTTTGAATGCGTGCATCACCCATCCAGCTGCGCAGACAATCCACCCCACAGCAAAAATAAGTAGAAAACCCTTCTCGTCAAAATAGACAGACAAAGCCAAGCCCCCTATCCCAAGGAGCAGCCCGGCAACCATGACACGCAGACCCAAGGTGAAGCTTGAGGTGGAAACCATGCCAAACATCGCTCCGAAAATCGTTGGTCAAAGTCACTCTCGCTGAGCACCATCGAGTCACGCAAGAAATCGAGCGCAGCCGCAAGACTGCAGTCTTTCACTCAATGATGCGAAATCAAGTCGACCTCGCGGCTGCATGTGCGCCAATGATCGCCAACCCCTTTCCTACCAAACAGCGATTTAAGGAGCGCCCACTCTTGATCTTTGAATGCATCATCATCGCTTCCTGAGCCGCAATGACTTTAATCTGTGCATACACTGACTTTCTCACATCTCATGACACCACCAAACGCTCCCCCGCCAATTCCACCGAACCCTGACCCGCCAGACATCTGACCATCGTCAGTGACCTCGAAGGAACCACCTAGCTCACCGCCGAGCCCGCCTTGTACCACGAAACCAGCAGTTGAAGTCTGCCCCGACTGGAGAAAGCCTTGGCCACCCCCAAAACTCACGCCAAGGCTTGCGTTACTACCCGCACCCCAAATGCCACAGGCCTTGAACGAAGCACACCTCGTGCCGCGAGTGTCAACCTCGAAACCACCTTCTAGCGAACCACCGAGCACCCCAACAAAACATGTTCCAGCGATACCGAGATTCGCATTGAGTGGTCTCGGATCCGGAGTCGGCACGTATCGATTACGGCATGTGTACCCAGATCCGCTGTATCCGCAAGGAATAAGTGGGCCTGGATTCCAACCCGGGATCAGCCCAAAGACGTCAGAATTTATGTGCGGATTCGAATAGGCATAGACGAACAAGCCTAGACCACCCCTCAACCCAATCGGATCCGACTGCACATACCGCCCAGTCCCCGGCTCATAATCCCGAAAGTAGTTGTAATGCCACCCCGTAGCCGAGTCGTAGTACTGCCCCGGATACCGCAAATTGAACTCCAGCGCCACCCCATCCCCATCCAAATCCGATTCCGCCGGATGCTGACCAAACGCACTGCCCTCCAGCGCCCAGCGCCAGACCACCGCATTCCCCGCCGCCGGCCGGGTGATCGCACGCGGGCTCCCGAGATGGTCGGCGTGAATATGCAGCCATTCGTTTGCATAGGGGGCGCCGCGCTGGGCATTGCCCTGGCGTAGCG
>VFQR01001020.1_pt1 | contig 25362 bp, 30 predicted proteins | sample 3512321 | NCBI WGS metagenome assembly VFQR01 (sample SAMN10412374, study PRJNA504923) | tailings metagenome | isolation source: Relicate 3 Philex TSF1 revegetated site | place: Philippines: Tuba, Benguet | collected 2017-08-29 | reverse complement strand
ATCGGACCGCCCATGCCGATGATGTTCTATCGTGGCCTGTCGGATGCCGATCTCGCGGCGATGATCGCCTATCTCCGCACCGTCCCGCCGGTGCGCAACGCCGTGGAGCGCAGCGTCTATCGCATCCAGCTCCCGCCGGCCTATGGCCCGCCGGTCGCGAGCGTGCCGCCGCCGGCCGACAACGCGGTGGCACGCGGCGCCTATATCGCGGGGCCCGTCGCGCATTGCGTGGAATGCCACACGCCGATGCTGCCGAACGGGCAGCATGACATGAGCCGGCTCGGTGCCGGCGGCATGGAGTTCCGAGGTCCCTGGGGCGTTTCCGTTGCGCGCAACATCACGCCGCATGCGAACGGTCTCGGGGGCTGGACCGATGCGGAGATCATCAAGGCGGTGACGGAGGGCGTCTCCAGCAGCGGTCGCCAGCTTGCCCCGCCGATGGCCTTCTGGGCCTATCGCAACATGAGCCAGCGCGACCTCGCCGATCTCGTGGCCTATCTGCGAAGCATGCCGGCGCAGCCGTGAGGGTTCGAGGACGACTGACGCTGGAGGTCGCGGGCCGCGAGGTGACGATCACCGGCGGCCCGTTCGACGCGATCCCCGAGGGTGCCTTTGGCGTCTGCCTGGAGCCGGAGGCCGCGAAGGCCTGGCTGGCCGATGTCGCGCTGCCGATCCCGGATTTCGGCGTGCCGGAGATGCGGGACCTGAAGCGCGCGGTGGGGCTGGTTCTGGCGCAGCTCGAAGCCGATCCCGCGCGGCCCGTGCATGTCGGCTGCCGCGCGGGGATTGGCCGCACCGGTCTGTTCCTGGCCTGCCTCGCGCGGGCCAGTGGCGTCGAAGGCGACCCCATCGAATTCGTGCGCGCGCAGTACCACCCGGATGCGGCGGAGACCCCGTATCAGGAGCGGATGGCGCGGGATTTCGCGTGGCCTTGAGGCGACGCCCGATCTGGCAGGCGGCGCTGATGGCGACGCTAGCCGCGGCGGTGCATCCGCTCATCGGATACGTGTCGTGGACGGAGGGTCACCAAGCCCCGGCAGCGGGCTTCGTCGGGGTCCTCCTGTTCGTCGCGCCGTTGGCCCCGATCAGGGGATCGGCTTGGCCATCGCGCGCGTCGCCTTCGGCACAACGCTGAACGAGTGGTACATTCTGCTCCTACCCGTATCGATGCTTTGGTCCGCGATGGTGCCAATCTGCTGGATCGCAACGCGGCGTTGGACAGGTTGGTGGCGCGCGTTGGCGTTCATTGCCGGCATGTCCGTGGCCGGAATCGTCATCGCAACGCTGTCGGCGGTGAAGTTCGGGTATCAAGCGCCTTGACTGGCACCCGGCCGATAGGGCCGCCGCGCGCACTGCGCCCACTATGGCAGGCGGCGTTGATCTCGACACTGGCCGGCGCGGCCTTCTCGCTGGTCGGGGTCTTCCTCGGGCTTGGCCTGCCGGGTGCACTGGTGACGGTGCCGGCCGTGGAGATCGCGCGGCTCTTCCTGCGCGTGCCGCCGATGGGCTTCCCGCGCGACAGCGCCTGGCCGTTCATGATCTACGTCACGCTGCTCTGGGGCGGTGCCGTACCGGTCTGTTGGCTCGCCACGCGGCGCTGGCAGGGCTGGCGGCGCGCCTTGGCCTTCCTGCTCGGCTTCGCGCTGCTCGGCGTCGCGATCGCGACCGCGCTCTATGTCACCGCGATCGCGCCCATGCTGTGATCCGCCCATCAATCAGCAGCAGCCCCGCGCCGATCACCGCCATGCCGACCACGTGCCGCGGCAGCAGCGCCTCACCCAGCACCAGCGCGCCAAGCAGCAGCGCCGTCACCGGCACGAGCAGCGTCACGAGCATCGCATTGGTCGCGCCGGCGCCGGCGAGCAGCGCGTAGAACATCGCATAGGCAAGGCCGGTCGCGATCAGGCCGAGCGCCAACAGCGCGGCCACGGCCTCGACAGGCGGCGCGGCGAGCGTCCAGGGCGGCTCCAGGACCAGCACGACCGGCAGCATCATGAGTGTGGAGGTCACGCATTGCCCCGCCGCCGCCGAGAGCGGCCGCAGCCCCGCCCGCCGCACCCGGCGCGACCACACGCCCGACAAGCCGTAGGACAGGCAGGCCACCAGGCAGAGCGCGATGCCGAGAAGCTCCGCCCCGCGCCCCGGCGCCCACATCGCCGGCCCGGCCAGTAGCGCGACGCCGGCAAGCCCCGTCAGCGTGCCAGCCAGGCGATTTCGGGTGAGCTTCTCATCCTGTGTCAGCCAATGCGCGCAGAGCACGGCGAAGATCGGCGTCGAGGCATTCACCACCGCGGCGAGGCCGGAGGCGATCTGCGTCTGCGCCAGCACGATCAGGCTGAAGGGCAGCGCGTTGTTCAGCAGGCCCATCCCGGAGCAGGCCAGCCAGGCCTCGCGCGTGCGAGGCAGGGACAGGCGCATGACGCGCGCGGCGATCAGCAGCGCGGCCGCGGCGAGCGCGACGCGGGCCAGCACGATGGTCAGCGGCGGGAAGCCGCGCAGCGCCACGGCCATGTAGAAGAAGGACCCACCCCAGACGAGCGAGAGCGCCAGCAGCAGGGTCCATTCTCGGGCGGTCATCGGGGCCGGCATGGGCCTTGTCTCGCCCACGGGATGGCTTGCGCGCCATCCGGCGGTTGCGCGCATCTGCCATGCCCCTTGCCAGTGGCGGCAAAGCGGTGAAGCTGCGGGGGATGACGACGATCCCCGTGCCCGAAGGCGGCTACCGCTTCATCCCCGGCGTGTATCAATACAGCGCCGGCGTCGCCGCCCTGCCCGGCTACGCGCTGGAGCGGGTGCGTTTTCCCGATGTGGTGCCGCTGGCCGAGGGTTTTCGACGCATCGCGGCGTATCTGGACGCCGCCGGCCTGCCCAAGGCGGCGTTCTGCGCCTGCGAATTGCGCTCGCCCGCGCCCTTCACGGAGGAGGGTTTCGCGGCGTTCAACAAGGTCTATGGCGGCGTCCTGGCAGAGTGGGGCCTGTTCCGCGACGGGCTGAACCCGGTGGCGCGCAGCAATGTCTGCCCCGATATCGCGCCGCCCGCCGAGCCTGGTTTCCACGCCTTCGTGATCGCGCGGCCCGCCCCCGGCGCCGCGCCGAGCTTCGCCGTCGCGGGCAGCGGGGAGGCGCCGGAAGGCAAGGGCAACTACCGCGACCACATCATCGCGCGCAGCGACCTCTCGGCGGAGGGGCTGCTGCGCAAGGCGCGATGGGTGCTGGGGGAGATGGAGCGGCGGATGGGGCTACTCGACGCCGACTGGTCAGCGACGACGGACGTGCAGGTCTATTGCGTGCACGACATCCACCCCTTCCTCGGGAAGGAGCTGGTGGCGCGCGGCGCCGCGCGGCACGGCGTCACCTGGCAATTCTGCCGCCCACCGGTCGTCGAGCTGGAATACGAGATGGATTGCCGCGGGATCGCGTGCGAAACCGTGGTGTAGTGGGTCAGGCGCGCGCCTCCATCAGCTGCGACGCGATCAGCTTCCGCACCGGCGTGAGCGCGCCGCCGGCGCGCAGCACCGCCTCCCGCAGCAGCCGCGCGGGCATCCGGTCATCGGTGTAGAGGCCGGCGATCGCGTTCGTCGCGGCGAACAGAGGAAACGTCGCGGCGCGGTGGTGCATCTCGAAGCGCAGCAGGCCGCCCGGATCGGCAATGTCACGCCCGCGCGCCAGGCTGCCGCGGATCGCCTCCGCGAGGCGCTGCGCTCCGGCAAGCCCGAAATTGAACCCATGCGCGGTCACCGGATGCATCCCCACCGCGGCATCGCCGAGCAGCGCGAAGCGCGTGCCGACGAAGCGCCGGGCATAGGAGACGACGAGCGGATAGGCGTGGCGCGTGCCCACCAGGCTCAGCGCGCCCCAGCGGCGTTCCGTGCGCTGCGTGACCTCGGCGGAGAAGGCCTCTGGCGTCGCCTCCATCAGCGCCTGGATGCGCCGCGCAGAGAGCGTCAGCACGATGGAGGAGACATCGCCGGCGAGCGGCAGCATGGCGACCGTCTGGCCGTTGCCGAACCACTCGGTCGCGATGCCCTCATGCGGCTTTTCGTGCGCGACACGCGCCACCAGCATGGATTTTCCGAAGTCCTTCATGCTGGCCGCGATGCCCATCTGGCGGCGTGCCTCGGACATGCGTGTGTCGGCCGCGACCACCAATCGCGCGGTGACGACGCGACCATCGGCCAGTGTCAGCCGCCCGCCCTTGGGCGCCGTCTCGACGCTGCGCACCGCGACACCGGCCAGCACGCGCGCCGCTTGTGTCACCTGCACCTGCTCCCACAGCGCGTGGCGAATCAGGTGATTGGGCACGAGCACGCCGAGCGGACCCTCGCCCTTGTCCGGCGGGGCGAAGCTCAGCGCGAAGGGCGAAGCGCCGTTCAGCACGCGCGCCTGGCGCATCGGGGCGCGCGCCTCCTCCGGGATGCGGTCCAGGACGCCGAGATCCTCCAAGATCGCCTGGGAGCGATGGGTCAGCGCGATCTCGCGTCCGTCGAAGGCGGGATCGGCGAGCGCTTCCTCCGGCGCGCGTTCGACCAGCACCACATCGAGCCCGCTGCCGGCGATGGCGCAGGCGAAGGAAAGCCCCGCCGGCCCGGCGCCGATGACGGCGATGTCGCATGCGATGTCCATCTCAGCGTCTCTCCGTGACCACCACGCCGGTCTGCGCGAGCTGCTCGATCTCGCTCTCGGTGAAGCCATGCGCGGCAAGGATCTCAAGGCCATGCTGGTTGAACACCGGCGGCGTCGCGCGCGCGCCGCCTGGCGTGCGGCTCATCTTGATCGGCGTGCCGAGCGCACGGAACCAGCCCATCTCCACCGCCATGCCGCGATGCGCGGTGTGCGGCGCCGTCATCGCCTCATCCACATGCAGCACGGGGCCGGCGGGCAGGCCGGCGCGCAGCATGGCGTCGCAGAGCGCATGGCCGTCCTCGCTCGCCAGGCGCTCGTCCAGGATCGCATCCAGCGCGGCGCGGTTCTCGACGCGCAGCGCGTTGGTCGCGAAGCGCGGATCGGCGATCAGCGGCTCGATGCCGAGGAACTGGCAGAATTTGCGCCAGGCCGGCTCATTGCCGCAGGCGACGAAGATCTCGCAGGTGCGGGTGCGGAACTTCGAGTAGGGCGAGATGTTCGGATGCGGATTGCCGAGCGCCTTGGGGCGCCTGCTGTTGAGGAAGTAGTTGGCGGCCTGCGGATGCAGCAGCGCCATGCCGCAATCATGCAGGCTCATGTCGAGGAACTGGCCCTTGCCGCTGCGGTGCCGCTCGTTCAGCGCCATCAGGATGGCGATTGCGGAGTAGAGGCCGGTGGCGAGATCCACGATCGGCGTGCCCATGCGCAAGGGCCCGGTGCGGTCATCGCCGTTGATGGACATCAGCCCGACCATCGCCTGGATCACCGCGTCATAGCCCGGCAACCCCCCGAGCGGCCCGTCGGCGCCGAAGCCGGAGACGCGGCAATGGATCAGGCCGGGAAAACGCTGCGAGAGCATTTCGTAGCCGATGCCCCATTTCTCCATGCTGCCGGGCTTGTAGTTCTCGATCAGCACGTCGGCGCCTTCGAGCAGGCGCAGCAGGACGGCGCGGCCTTCCGGCTTCGACAGATCGAGCGCGAGCGCCTTCTTGTTGCGGTTCACGCCGATGAAGTAGCTCGCATCGCCCTCATGGAAAGGGGGCCCCCAGTGGCGCGTCTCGTCGCCCTGCGGGGGCTCGATCTTGATGACCTCGGCGCCGTGGTCCGAGAGGATCATGGTGCAATACGGGCCGCCGAGGACGCGGGTGAGATCGATCACCTTCAGCCCGGCGAGCGAGCCTTCCGAGGTGGCAATGCCTTTTGCGGCGGGCAGCGCGTCCATGCGGTCCTCCTGTGTCGCCGCGGATATGGCGCAGGTGGGGTGGGTTGTCGAATAGGCGAGGCCCTACCGCGCCTTCTTCTCGTTCCCTGCGACGCGGGGGAGGGGGCCTACAGGCGCCGGAGGTCGCTCTTACGCCGCCGCCTTCCGTCCCCAGACCCTCGCGCAGAATTCCGGGTAGGTCTCGATCATCTCGTCGCAGACGGGGCCGCGCAGCAGCGCCAGTTCCTCCGGGGTCGGATCGGGCGTTTCCGGCACGGCGTCCTCGCAGTCGAAGGCGAAGCCGGTCTGGGTGCGGACGTTCGCCACGCTCTCCCCCGGATGCACGCTTGTCAGCGCGAAGCGCGCGCGCGCCGGATCGAAGCGGAAGACGCAGCGCCCCGTGACCAGCGCCTGCGCCGTGCCACGGCGGAACACGCCCGGCGGCGAGACGCCGGGGGCGGAGACGAGGTCCACCTTCTCCACCAGCACGCGGGGCGAATGCTCCTCGCGGAACAGGATGGTGCGGGGCGTCATCATGTACATGAAGGCGCTGCCGAAGCTGCCGGGGAAGCGCACCCCGGTGCCGGGCCAGTCTCCGGTGCCGACCAGGTTGATGTTCGCCTGGCCGTCAATCTGCCCGCCACCGAGGAAGAACAGGTCAATCCGCCCTTGCCCCGTCAGGTCGAACAATTCCCGAGAACCCTCGGTGAACGGGTTGCCGCTTCGCTTGTGCAGCAGCGACAGCCGCACCGGATGCCCGAGCTTGCGCACCAGCCAGCACGCCGCCGCCGGGATGGGCGACGCCGCGCCCACAGCGATATGCCGCGCCGGTGGGGCCGAGGGATCCAGGATCAGCCGCGCCAGCGCCGCGGCGATGCGTTCTTCCAACGCTATGCTCATTCGGCAGCAGCCCGGTGCTCAAACACGTAGCGGTCGAGATACTCCCGGAAGCCGGCCTCGGTCTTCGCCAGCCGCGCATATTCGGCGACATGCGCTGCGTCGAAGCCATATTCGTCGAGCAGCGCCACCGGATGCGCGCCGCGCGCGGCAATCACGATGGCCTCCACATAGGTCGCGCTGATGCAGCCGGGCGCGAGCCGCTCATCCTCCAGCATGCTGCCCTTCGCCATTCGCTCCACCGTGACGAGCACGCGCTTCGAGGCATGCGCGAGCGTCGCCAGTTCGCGGCGGCGGCCGACCCAGACATTGCCCTCCTCATCGGCCATCACGCCATGGATCGCGGCGACGTCCGGCTGCTTCGCGGGCAGCAGCACGATAGGATCGCCGCCCTCGCCGAAGGGGTTGTCCACCACCCGCCAATCCGGCCGATGCGCCAGGATGTCGCTGCCGATCAGGCCGCGCAGCGGCATGAAGGGCACGCCTTTCTCGGCCGCCTGGAGCATGGTGTGGATCGCCGGGCAGGTCGCGTCCCGCACGGCGATCGCGCCGGCCTTCAGCGCAGCGGAAAAACGCGGCGCGAAGCCGGCTTCCCCGAGCGAGACCGCGCTGGTTTCGACCTCCGCGACGCAGCCGGCGCCGATCAGCAGGTCGGTGGCGAACCCCGACACCGGCACGCCGAGCAGCCGCAACCCTTTCGCGCCGCGCCGCACCAGCGCCCGCGCCAGCGCGACCGACGGCAGGGAATTGTCCGGCGGCAACGCGACCAGCGCGCCATCCGGTACGGTCGCGGCCATCGCGTCCAGAGTGGTGATCATGCGCGGTCCTCCGCGGGGCAACCTAGTCGCGGGCCCAGGCCGCGCCAAGGCGTGCAGGCCGCGCACAGCGTGCTAGCGTGGCGGGAGAGGAGGTCCGCATGGCCAAGCGTCCAGACGCCACCGACGACCTGGCGAGGCTCCAGGAGGAGCTGGCGGAGCTGCGCCGGCGCCTCGACCGGCTCGAGGAGTTCGTCGGGATGCGCCAGCGGGGCGCAAGACCGAAGCCGCGCATGGACGAGGACCTGGCCCCGCCCGAAGCCTCGATCGAGCCGGCCGAGCCCTGGAACCTGGGTGGCCCCGGCAAGGGCTCGCGCGATCCGTGAATGATCGCCGCGACGACGACAGGGTCGAGCCGGGCGAGCCCTGGGGCGCCAGACCTCCGGCAGCGCCCGGCGAGCCGATGAAGGGAGGTGGGCGCAAGCGCCCGCCGATCTGGCTCCTGCTGCTGCTGGTGCTCGTGGCGCTTCTCCTGATGCTCGCGGTGATGCTGGGGCTTGGGCAGTGAGCGCCGCTACCGCCTGGCCCGATGCCGACATCGCCCTGCTCAAGGAAATCTACGAGCTGCAATGCACCTCGCGGATGAACGCGATCTACTACGGCCGCCGGCTCGGTGTGCTGCAGCAGGAAGCCTTCGTGCTGGAGTTGCTGACGGCGATCACCGCCTCCGGCTCGGGCCTCGCGGCGCTGACCCTCTGGGAAAGCCCGGGCTGGTCGGTCGTCTGGCAGGTGCTTGCGGTGCTGGCCGCGATCGCTGCCGTGGTGAAGCCGCTGCGCGCGCCGGGCAAGCGGATCGAGGTCTTCACCCGCCAGCAGCAGGGTTATCACGCGAATTTCTTCGCCCTGAAGAAGCTCGGCTTCCTGATCCGCCAGGCCGGCGCGGTGACCGAGGATCACCGCAAGCGCTACGACACCGTCTATGACCGCCATGTCCAGCTCAACACGGAGGATGAATCCTCCCCGGACGAGACACTCCGCGCCGAGGCGCAGGCGGCCGTGAAGCAGGAGTTTCCGCCGAGCGCCTTCTGGTGGCCCAGCACGCCGCCGCTGCCGGCGCTCACCGTCGCACGGCCGCTCGATCCGGCGGACCCGCCGGACCCATGAGCACCGCGACCCTGCGCGGCCCGCGCGTGACCCTGCGGCCCTGGCGGTTGCCGGAGGATCTCGAGCCCCTCTTCGCCATCAACGGCGATCCCGCCGCAATGCGCTTCTTCCCCGAGACGATGGATCGCGCCGGGAGCGACGATTGGGGACGGCGGATCGCCGCGGATTGCGCGAGCCGCGACTTTGGTTTCTGGGCGCTGGACCTGCCGGGATCGGGTCTGGTCGGGGTGGTCGGCATCAAGCCGGTGCCCTTCGAGGCCGATTTCACGCCTGGCATCGAGATCGGCTGGCGCATCGCGACCGCCCATCAGCGCCAGGGCCTCGCCGAGGAAGCCGCGCGGCTCGCGCTCGCCTACGGCTTCGGGCCAGCGGGGCTGGAGGACATCCTCGCCTTCACCCCGCCCGCCAACGAGCCCTCCTGGCGGCTGATGGAGAAGCTCGGCATGACACGGCGCGGCCGTTTCGATCACCCGGGGCTCGAGCCCGGCCACCGGCTGCGGCCCCACCTGCTCTACGGCATCACACGCGCGCTGAATGGGTGGCGAGCCGGATCGGGGGATGACCCGGCGGGCCACCCCGAACCGCCCGGGCGCGAAATCGCCTCTTGCCAGGCGGGAGGATTCTTACCAATTCCTCATCATGCGCCGACCGATGCTGGCCACTGCCGTGGTCGCTGCCGCCCCGTTGCTGGGCGGGGCGGCCTCGCCTGCCGCAACGCCGCCCGATCTGGAGCAGCAGGGCTGGCGCAAGGTCGTCTGGACCGGTCTCCAGCCAGCGAGCTTCTCGGCGACACCGTCGCGCGGGGTGCATATACGGGCCCAGGGGCAGGGCAGCTTCATCGCGCGGCCGCTGCGGGGGGAGGCTGGCTGCCTCGCCTGGCGCTGGCGCGTGGATGCGGGACCGCCGGCAACCGACCTGGCCCGCCGCGGCGGGGATGATCGGGCGATCGCCGTCTCGGTGGGGTTCGCGGGCTTCTCGCCGCGGGCGAGCCTCGTGCTGCGCACGCAGCACGCGATGGCGCAGGCCTCGGCCGGGGGGGTGAACCTGCCGCGCAGCGCGCTGACCTATGTCTGGGGCGGCACCGGGCGCGAAGGCGCGGGGCGGCCCAACGGCTTCTTCCCCAGCCCCTGGACCGGGGGCCTCTCCCAGCTTCGCGTCCTGCGTCCCGCCGAGGCGCCGCGCGGGCAATGGGTGGAGGAGCTGGTGGATCTCGGCGCCGATTGGCGCGCCGCCTTCGCCGGCGAGCAGGTGCCGCCGATGATCGAAGTGGCGATCTCCACCGATACGGATGACAGTGGCGCCCTAGTGGACGCGCAGGTCGAGAATATCCGGCTCGTACCCTGCCGGTAGGCGATCCGGCCCGGGGCGGCGTGGCGAAGTGGGAACGCTGCGGTCTGCAAAACCGTCATGAGCGGGTTCGATTCCCGCCGCCGCATCCACCGCTTTGCAGCCGGCTCGCGCCGCCCCATCTTTGCGCCATGAGCGTCTCCCGCGAGCAGTTCCGCGATGCCATGGCCCGGCTCGGCGCCGCGGTGAACATCGTGACCACCGATGGCGCGGGCGGCCGCGCCGGGCTCACGGCGAGCGCGGTGTGCTCCGTCACGGACGACCCGCCGACCCTGCTGGTCTGCCTGAACCGGTCGAGCCGCGCCAATGCGGTGTTCAAGCGGAACGGCGTGCTCTGCGTGAACACGCTGGCCGCGGACCGCCGCGCCCTATCGGACGCCTTCGCCGGCAAGGGCGGGCTCGATACGGAGGAGCGCTTCGGGCTGGCGCGGTGGAGCGTGCTGGCCACTGGTGCGCCGGCGCTCGATGAATCCTGCGTGGTCGCCTTCGACTGCCGGATCGCCGAGGTGCTTGAGAAGGGCACGCACAGCGTGCTGTTCGCGGAGATCGCCGCGATCCGCCAGGGCGAGCCCTGCCAGGCGCTGATCTGGTACGGGCGGGGCTATCACCCCGTCGGCCAGGGCGTGCCAAGCTAGGGTCCTGCCCGCGAAGTTCCCTGCCTTTCGCAGCGAGCGAAGCGGATCAGCAGGCCCCTGAAGACAAGCGCCAGTGGCCCGAGAACGAAGTCGCCGCACTGGCGGCGAACCTCGGAATCGGGACAATAGCGGGATGCCCCATCTCGCGATCGCCCGCTTCTCGCACGAAGGAAATTCCTTCTCGCCGGTGCTGACCGATGAGGCCGCGTTCCGTGGCGAATGGTATTGCGGGCAGGAGGCGCGGGCCGTGTATCGTGGCACCGCGACCGAAGGCGGCGGCGCGGTCGCCTTCCTCGAGGCGAATTCGACCTGGTCCGGCACCTTCCTGCGCATGGCCGGCGCGACACCCGCCGGCCCCGTCACGCGCCGCGCCTTCGAGACCATCACCGACGAGATCTGCCAGGGCTTTCGGGACACGCCCTCCGAGGCCTGCTTCCTCTCGCTGCATGGTGCGATGGTGGTGGAGGGGCTGGACTGCGCCGATTACGAGATCATTCGCCGCGTGCGGGAGGCGATCGGTCCGGGGCGGCTGCTTGGCGTCTCCTTCGATCTCCACGCCAATCTCGATCCGCGCACCGCCGCGCTGATCAATTTCTCCGCCGGCTTCAAGGAACACCCGCACACCGACATGAAGGAGACGGCGCTGCGCGTGCTGCACGCGATGGACCGCACGCTGCGCGGGGAGATCGCGCCGGTCGGGCATATCGCGAAGCTCGACGCCATCCTGCCCAGCATCAACATGCGCACGGCCGAGGGCCCGATGGCGGAGCTGGAAGCCTTTGCGCGGGGGCTGGAGTTCGATCCGCGCATCCTGGATGCCTCCGTCTTTGGCGGCTTCTCCTATGGCGACAGCGCGGTGGCCGGCGCGGGGGCGATGGTGTTCGCCGATGGCGATGCGGCGCTGGCGCAGCGCGCCGCCGAACGGATCGTCGCCGAGATGCGCGCGCGGCTGGCGCGCTTCTACATCCGATTGCCCAGCGCGGCGGAAGGCATCGCCCAGGCGCTGGCCGCCGCCGAACGCCCCGTCGCGGTGATTGATGCCGGCGACAATCCGCTGTCCGGCGGCATCGCCGACACACCGGAAATGCTGCGCGCGCTGCTCGCGGCGGCGCCCTCGGTTCCCGTGATCGTCGCCTTCTTCGCCGATCCGGGCTTCGTCGCGCGCTGCGTCGAAGCGGGCCCGGGCGGAATTGTGGAGGGCGCGCTCGGCGGTCGCCTCACCGAAGCCTTCGGCCCGCCGGTGCCGGTGCGCGGCGAGGTCGTCACGCTGAGCGACGGCCGCTACGTGAACGATGGCCCGATGATGGCGGGCCTGCCGGCCGATGTCGGGCCGAGCGCGGTGATCGCGGTGGGGCAGGTACGGATCGCGGTGACCTCTCTCTGCGGCTCCGCGCATGATCCGGCCTTCTTCCGGATGCTCGATCTCGAGCCGGCGCGCGCCGCGATCCTCTGCGTCAAGGCGAAGAACCATTTTCGGGCCGCCTTCGGCAAGGTCTTCGCCAGGCTCATCGACATTGACGCGCCGGGACCCGCCGCGCTCGACATCGCGCAGTTCCCGTTCCGCCTTGCGCCGCCCGACCTGTTTCCCCTGCGCGGCCGCTACCACTCGCCGTAGAAGACGCCGGCCGCCTTGTGGCGGTCGGTGCGGAACTCGGCCTCCGCCCAGGTCAGCGTGGTGCGGCGCTTGAGGCCGGCGAACCACGCCAGCAGCCTTTCGCGCATCGCCTCGCGCACGCCTTCATGCGTCGTCTCGGCGCCGAGGTCGAAGAACTCCTCGGGGTCATTGGCAAGATCGAAGAGCTGCGGGCGGTGGCCACTGCTCCAGTGGACGTATTTCCAGCGCGCATCCCGCACCATCCAGGCGCCATGCTGCCCGGTGCCGTGCCCGAGCCGCCGGCGCGCACCACGAAAAGTCCAGTCGAGCTCGGAGAAGATGCACTCCCGCCACGCGGTCGCGTCGCCGCGCGTCAGCGCCAGCAGCGAGCGTCCTTCGACGAGATGCTCCGCCGGATCGAGCGCGAGCGCGTCGAGGATCGTGGGCACGCAGTCAATCGCCTCGACGAAGCGGGCGTCCACCGTGCCGCGCGTGGCATCGGCCTCGCGCGCGGGGTCATAGAGGATGAAGGGCACGCGCTGCACCGCGTCGTGGAACAGCTCCTTCTCGCCGAGCCAGTGGTCGCCGAGGTAGTCGCCATGGTCGGAGCAGAAGATCACGAGCGTGTCCTGCCATCGCCCCAGCCGCTCCATCGCCTCCCACAACCGGCCGAGGTGGTGGTCGAGCTGCCCGATCAGGCCCTGATAGGCCGGGCGCACGGTGCGGATGCAATCGTCGCTCTGGAAGCTTCGCGAGACCTCCTCATCCTGGAAGGCGCGGAAGACGGGATGCGCGGAGGCGCCGCGTTCGATCGGGTGGCGCGACACGGGCAGGCATTGGTCGGCGGTGTAGGCCGCGTGCCAGGGCGCCGGCGCGATATAGGGCCAGTGCGGCTTGACGTAGCTCAGATGCAGCACCCAGGGCTCGTCGCCCTGCCGCGCCATGAAGTCCAGCGCGACATCGGTGGTGTAGGCGGTCTCGCTGTGCTCCTCGCGCACGCGGGCGGGCAACCGGGCGTTTCGCATCTTCCAGCCGTTCAGGACGCGGCCGTCGCGATCCTCGACCGCGATCACGTAGTCGGTCCAGGGGTCCTTGCTGTCATAGCCCTGCCGCCGCAGCCAATGCGCGTAGGCGCTGTCGGGCTCCGCGTGGTGGCCGTCATGCCGGTCCACCAGACTGAACCAGCCTTCCTTCAGCAGCGCGGCCAGATCGTGCTGGCCATCGAGCTGCAGCCGCTTCATCCCGCGCGCATCGGGCAGCACATGTGTCTTCCCCGCGAGGGCGAGCGTGCGGCCCGCCTCGCGCAGGTGCCAGCCCAGCGTGACCTCGCCGACGGAAAGCGGCACGCGGTTATGCGTGGCACCATGCGAGGCGACGTAGCGCCCGGTGTAGTAGCTCATGCGGGAGGGGCCGCAGATGCCGGATTGCACATAGGCCTGATCGAAGCGCACCCCGCGCGCCGCCAGCGCATCGAGATTCGGCGTGCGGAGCCAGGGATGTCCCGCGCAGCCCATATGGTCCCAGCGAAGCTGGTCGCACATGATGAAGAGTACGTTGCGGATCATGCGCCATCCTCGTCCAGGACCCGGAGGAAACCATCATGCTGGCACGCCGACAACTCGCGCTCGCGCTGCTCGCGACGCCTGCCCTTGCGCAGTCCGATCCGCTGCGGATCGTGGTGAACTTCCCGCCCGGCGGCGCGCTGGACGGCACGGCGCGGCTGCTGGCCGAGCACGCGCCGCGCGAGGGACGCGGCGCAGTGGTGGTGGAGAACCGGCCCGGCGCGGGCGGCAATCTCGGCGCGCAGGCGGTGGCGCGCGCCAGGCCCGATGGCCGCACGCTTCTCGCCGCGTTGGACACCGTCGCCAGCGTCAACCCGCACCTGTTCCGCAACATGGGGCTCGACCCGCTCGCCGATCTCGTCCCGGTGGCCAATCTCGGCACCTTCCAGCTCGTTCTGCTGGTCCATCCGACGCATCCCGCGCGGGACCTCGCGGGGTTCCTCGCCGCCGCGCGGCAGGCGCCGCTGTTCTACGCCTCGGGCAGTGTCGGCTCGCCCGGGCATCTTGCGATGGAGCATCTGCGCCAGGCGGCCGGCCTGCCCGCCGCGGCGCTGGAACATGTGCCGCAGCGCGGCAATGCGGAGGCGCTGACCGCGCTCGTCTCCGGTCAGGTGCCGGCCGGGTTCCTCGCGATCGGTGGCGGGCCGGATTTGGTGCGCTCCGGCCGACTACGGGCGCTGGCGGTCTCCGGCCCGCGCCGCGCCGCGGTGCTGCCCGAGGTCCCGACCGTCGCCGAGAGCGGCGTGCCGGGCTTCGACGTCCGCATCGCCAACCTGCTCTTCGCGCCGCGCGGAGCGCCGGAGCCTGCGCTGGCGGAGTGGCGCGAGCTGGCCTCCGGAATAGTCGCGACCGCGACGGCGCGCTCGCGCTTCGCCGCGTGGGGCATCGAGCCGCCGGAGGGCGACCCGGCCACCTTCGTCGCCGCCGCGCATGCCCGCTGGGGGCAGGTGGTGCGGGAGGCGGGCATGCGCGCCGAGTGAAGCCGGGCGTCCGGCCCGCGCCGGACGCCCTGCCCGTCAGCGGTCCCGCGTCGCGATGTTGCCATCCAGCGGCGGGCCGTAATGCATGTCGCCCGCCGGTCGGGCGCTGGTGCCGAACATCAGCACCTGCATCGGCCCGCCGCCGAGCGCCGGTTGCTGGGCACCATAGATCGGCCGCAAGCCGTCGCTGTCGCTGGTGTAGCCCACCACCTCGGCGCTCGTCACCGGACGGCAATTGTTGCTGTAGATGGCGCGCGTGCCATCGCCATCCGTCTCAACGCGCAGCACGTCGCAGCTCATGAGCTGGCCCGGCTGCTGTGCCCAGGCGGCGCCGCCCACACCCAGCACGAGGCCGAGCGCCATCATCCACATCCTCGTCATTCCCGGTTCCTTTCGGAGGAGATCGCGGAGCAGGAGCGGCGGTCCGCCTCGCCGATGCCGGGCCAAGTCGCCCGTCATGTCGTGCGGTCAGCCAGGCGTCGCGCCGAGCCTCGCGCAGAAATCCAGGATCGCGCGCGCGACCGCTTCGGGCTGCTCCTCGGCGAGCAGGTGGCCGCAGAAGGGGATCGTCTCGCCGCTCACATCCTCGGCCACCAGGCGCATCTGCTCGAGCACGCCCGGATGGCCGAACTGGCCGTTCAGCGCCAGCACAGGCTGGCGCAGCTTCGCCGCCGTCGCCTCGCGGATCTGCGCGGCGGTCGTCAGCGCATCGCGATACCAGCCGAAGGAGCCGTGCAGCCCGCCTGGCTTGCGCAGGCCGCGCACATACTCCGCCTTGTCCTCGGCCGTGATGCAGCCGGGGTCGGCGACCATGGCGGTCAGAAAGTGGTCCACCATCTCCGCCTCCCGCCCCGCCCACAGCAGCGCCGGCAGATGCGGCTGGGCGTTGAAGGCGAACCACCAGTAGGGGAACGGATTCTCGGCCACGAAGGCGGTGAAGCGGTCGAGGTTGTAGCCGGGTAGCGGCTCGTCGAGATAGCCGAGCCCGATCGCGCGATCCGGGCTTTCGGCCGACAGCAGCAGCGCCGGCAGCGCCCCCATGTCGTGCCCGATCACGACATAGCGTTCATGTCCCAGCATCGCCATGATGCCGCGCAGATCGGCGGCGATGGTCCGGCCGTCATAGCCGGCATAGGGCTTGTCGCTCTCGCCATAGCCGCGCGCATCCACCGCGACCACGGCATGCTTCGCGGCGAGCAGCGGCAGCACATGGCGCCAATGGTACCAGCTGCCCATCCAGCCATGCACGAGCAGGATGGGCAGGCCCGCGCCGCCCATCACGGCGTGATGCATGATGCCGTTCGCCGGCAGCTTGCGCTGGACGAAGCCTGAAGGCGGTGCCGCGGCCGTCATGACGTCCCTCGTTTCCGATGCCCGCGCGGGATGCGCCGGCGGGCTGCAATTGGGGCGTCAGCGTCACAGAATCTTGCACATGCTTGCGACAGCTTGCATACGCATGCAATTTCAGGCGCGCGCGATGCGCCGCCACGCACCGGGGCTCTGCCCGGTCTCGCGCCGGAACGCGTTGGTGAAGTGCGACTGGTGCGCGAACCCGCAGGCGAGCGCGATCTCCGCCAGCGCGAGCCGCCCTTCGGACAGCAGCCCCTTCGCGCGCTCGCAACGCCGGCGCATCACATAGCCGCGCGGCGTGAGCCCCGTCTCGACGCGGAATGCGCGCGCGAAGTGGAAGGGCGAGAGCCGAGCCGCCGCGGCCATTCCGCCGAGCGTGATCTCCTCGCCAAGCCGCTCTTCTACATGGGTCTCAGCGCGCCGGAGCGCAGACGGCGAGAGCGCATGGCGCCTCGCCAGCCAGGCGCCATCCCCGCCCGCGATCCGCAGTACCTCCGCCGCGCAGGCGAGTGCCGCCTGCTCGATCGCGAGCGCGTCCTCCGCACCCTCAGTCGGCCGCGCCGCCAGACCGGCGAGCAGTGCGCCGAGCCGCCGATCAGTGAAGCCGACACGATGCGGTGGTTTGGTGCGCGCGGCGGGCGCGTCGATCGACTCGGCGAATTCGACGAGCCAGGTGGGTGAAAGGTGCAGGTGCACCGTGGCCTGGCCTACGGCCGGCACGACCCAGCGGCGCGGCGCTCCGGCGGGCACGATGACAATGTCGCGCGGCCGGATCACGGCTGTCTGCGGCCGTCCTTCGGACGTCACCTCCGACTTTGTCGTCCCGTTAAGGCGCAGCGTCACGACATGCTGCGCTGCTGCCGGGACGACGATCTCGTACACATCGTCGCGGCGCCCGCGAAGTTCCGTGACCGTCGCCCCGAAGCGCGGACCCATCGGCAGGATCGGGCGCAGACCGGGCGTGAGCGAATAGTGCGACTGCTCGATGATCGGCAGTCCGCATCCGACGGCCGGCTTGGATGACGCCATGGCGGCCCCACTGGGCTGGATTGGCGCTTCCCCTCGCGCTGCCGGGATGTTTGGCGCCTTGTCCGGACTGCAAGGGCAGAGCGTTGCATACGATTGCGGTGCCGGCGCTTCCCCCGGGGCGCGCCAAGGTCCGTGCGATACCGGAGAAGACGACGCGGATCGAGAGAGAGTTTCGGCGAAACTTCGCCCGCGCTTCGGGATTTCGCGCCGCGCCCGATGGCTTGCTGCGCCTGTCCGATGACGGGAACCGCACCCATGCGCGCCGCGCTCATCCTGCTGCAACTGCTCGCCGCCACCGCGGCGCTCGCGCAGCCCACCACGCTGGTGCGCCTGTCGCCGCCGCTGGGCGTCGGCCAGATGATGCTGCCCCAGGCCGCGGCGCCGCCGCTTGTCATCCTCCTGCCCGACGCGCTCGGCAGCGATCGGCGGGAGGACGCCTATCGCGATGCGCTCTGGGTGCGCGGGATCGCCACGCTGCTGCTCGGGCTCGGCGAGGATCGCGAGATTCCCGACGCGGCGGTGGAACCCGCCGCCTCGGCCGAGGCCGCGCGCGCAGCGATCGCCTATGCGCGGGCCGAGGGTTTCGGCGCCATCGGGCTTCTCGGCTTCGGCCTCGGTGGGCGCGCGGCGCTGGCGTCGGGCGCCGAGGTCCCGGCGGTCGCGCTCTATCCACGCTGCCTTGGTCTGGCGGCGCCAGCCGCGCCGGCCCTGGTCATTCAGGGCGCCGAGGACGCCAAAGGCTGCGCCACGCTCCCGGAGGGGATCGCGCTTCGTCTGCTGCCCGGCGTGGCGCATGGCTGGGACGCCCCAGGGGCGATGTGGCCCGAAGCATCCGTCGTGCTCCCCGATCCAGCCGGCGGCGAAAGGCTGCGCGCGCGCGCCGACCCGGCCGCGACACAGGCCGCCGCGACGGAGGCCGCCGATTGGCTTGCGGCGGCGCTGCGCGCCGCAGCGGGCGCCACGCAGGTGGAGGCCCGACGATGAAGCGCGAGGATGATGCGACGGCCATGCGTCGCTTCGCTGCCACCGGCGATTGGCATTCGGCGGAGCGCCTCGCCGCGAGGCGCGGCCACGCTGCCCTCGCCGCGGCCGTCCGAGCGGCCCTGCGGCTGCTACGGACCGCCTTGGCGCGCCGCCCGGCGCGGCGATGAGTGCAAGGCAAGCAGCCCGGGCGCCGCGTGCCGCCGCCCTGCCGGAGGCCGCGCGCGGCATTTCGCCGGGCTGGTTCGTCGTGGCTGGTGCCTTCCTGGTGCACATGGTCGGCTATGGAGCCATCTACTCCTATGCCGCGTTTGCCGAAGCGATCGCGTCGACCTTCGGGGCGGCGCGGACCGACGTCGCCCTTGTCTACGCGCTGAGCGGCGCAAGCTGCTTCTTCGTCAGCGCACTGAGCGGCCCGCTGGCCGATCGCATCGGCGCGCGCATCCTCGCGCTGTGCGGCATGCTGCTGGTCGGCCTCGGCCTCATCATCGCCGCGGGCGCGCGGAGCCTGGTCGAGGTCTATGCCGGCTACGGACTGCTGATCGGGCTTGGCGCCGGCTTCGCCGTGGTGCCAGCGATGGCGGCGGTGCAGCGCTGGTTCGCGCGGCATCGGGGTCTCGCCTCCGGCATTGCCTCGGCGGGCGTCGGGATCGGCACGGCAGTCGTGCCGCTGGCCGCGGACCTGCTCGGCCGGCTCGGCGATTGGCGCTTCGCCTTCGCGGCCTGCGGCGGGCTGGCGATGTTCGTAGGCGGCGCAGGCGCGCTGCTGCTTCGCCCGGCGCCGATGTCGCGCCCGGCTGACGAGGGCGTCGCGCGCCTGCCGCGGCGGCCCGTCACGCTCGCCTATCTCGGCACCCTGCTCGTTTCCCTCGGCATCGCGCTGCCCTACGCGCTTCTCGTGGAGACGGCGCGCGACCTTGGGCTGCCGCTGCGGGAGGCGGTGGCGCTGCTCGGCCTGATCGGCCTTGGCTCCATCGCCGGGCGATTCGCGCTGGGCGCGCTGGCGGACCTCGCCGGACGGGGCCGCGTCTTCCTCGGCTGCTGCGCCGCTGTGGGGGCCAGCCTGCCGCTCTGGGCGATGGCGCGGGACGCCTTGGCGCTGCAGGCCTTCGCCCTGCTCTTCGGCGCAGCACAGGGCGGTTTCGTCGCGCTGCTGCCGGCCTTCGCGGCGGACCGGTTCGGCATGCCGCGCATTGGGGCGGTCGTTGGCCTGCTCTACACAAGCCGCGGCGTCGCGCTGCTGGCCGCCCCGGTCGGTGTCTCGCTGGCCTTCACGGCGAGCGGGTCGATCGCGCCGCCTCTCCTGCTGGTCGCGGCCCTGGTGGTGACGGGCACGATTCTGCTTGCGGCCGCCAGGCGGTGACGGCTCCGCCCGCCCCGGCCGATCGCCGGAGCGGGCGGCCGCCCCTACATCTCCGCGTAGGAGCCGTTGCGCCAGACGTAGAAGACGTAGTCCGGCACCGTCACGTCGCCCTTGGCATCGAAGCTGATCTCGCCGAGGACCGTCGGCCAGGGCCCGCCCGACTTCAGCCGCGCCGCGAGGCGCCGCGCGTCAATGCCGTTCTCGCGCTTCGCCGCCTCGGCGAAGATCTGGATCGCGGCGTAGGTGTAGAGGACGTAGCCCTCTGGATCGATGTTCTTCGCCCGGAAGGCCTGCACCACGGAGGCGGCGGTCGGGCGCCTGCGCGGGTCGGAGCTGAAGGTCATCAGCGTGCCCTCGCCGGCCGCGCCGGTGATCTGCCAGAACTCGTTGGTCACCAGCGCGTCGCCGCCAATCAGCGTGACGTTCATCCCGCGCTCCTTGGCCTGGCGCAGGATCAGCCCCGACTCCGTATGGTAGCCGCCGACATAGATGACCTGAATGTTGGCCTGCTGCATGCGCGAGACGATGGCCGAGTAGTCGCGCTCGTTCGGCGTGTAGGCGCTGAACAGGGCTTCCTGGACGCCGGCGGCGTTCAGGGCCTTCTTGGTCTCCTCGGCCAGGCCGCGGCCATAGGCGGAGTTGTCATGCAGGATGGCCACGCGGCGGTCGCGCATGTTCTGCGCGATGTAGCGCCCGGCCACCTGGCCCTGCTGGTCGTCGCGGCCGCATACGCGGAAGGTGTTCCACTTGCCCTCGTCGGTGAAGCGCGGGTTGGTGGAAGCGGGGCTGATCTGCAGCACGCCCTCCTCCGCGTAGACGTCGCGCGCCGGGATCGAGGAGCCCGAGCAGAAATGCCCCGCCACCAGCGAAACGCGCCGGCCCGCGAGCTGGTTGGCCACGCTCACCGCCTGGCGCGGATCGCAGGCGTCGTCGCCGATCTCCAGCGCGAGCTGCCGGCCGAGCACCCCGCCCGCCGCATTGAGGTCGGCCACCGCCTGCTCGGCGCCCGCACGCATCTGGCCGCCGAAGGCGGCGTACTGGCCGGTCATCGGTCCGGCGGTCGCGATGCGGATCGGGCCCCCGGCCTGCGCGAAGGCGCCGCGCGCGCCCAGCACCAGCGGCGCACCGAGCGCGCCCGCCATGATTGTCCTGCGCTTCAGCATCCCTTGTGTCTCCCTGAATCCGGTGCCTTGAGGCGCCGTGGCCGGAGGCTATGCGAGCCGGGGGCGCCGCGCCAGTGCCGCAACCATCACGCGAGCAGGCGGTTGATCGCCGCGGCGAGCCGCACATCGCGCGCCGAGAGTCCGCCCGCATCATGCGTCGTCAGGATGATCTCGACGCGGTTCCATACATTCGACCATTCGGGGTGGTGATCCTGCGCTTCCGCCAGGAGAGCAACCCGCGTCATGAAGCCCCAGGCCTCGGAGAAATCCGCGAAGCGGAAGGACCGGCCCATGGCGTCCCGGTCCGGCAGGATCGCCCAGCCCTCCGGCAGGGCCGCGCGCGCCGCGGCATCCAGCTTTTCCACCATCCCATCCTCCTTGCCGCCGGCACCCGGCGAATCTCGCCGTGCTTGACGGCGCTGCCGCGACGATGTGGATGCGCGCATGCCCCGCTTCCACCATCCCCCGACCCTCGAAGACATCGTCGAGCTGGCGGAGCAAGCCTTCGCCGCCATCCCGAAGGAATTGCGCGACCTGGTGCAGGGTGCCGCCATCGTGGTGGAGGAGGTCGCCGACGACGAGACCGCCGCCGAGGTCGGCCTCGATTCGCCCTGGGCCTTGACGGGCCTCTACCGTGGCACGCCGCTGACACGGAAATCCGTGCTCGACGCACCGATGGAGCCCGATACCATCACCCTCTACCGCGAGCCCATCCTCATGGAGTGGATCGAGACCGGCGAGGACCTGTTCCGCCTGGTCCGCAACGTGCTGATCCACGAGATCGCCCACCATTTCGGTTTCTCGGACGACGATATCGGCCGGCTCGAAGCGGATTGACGGGCTGGCCTCACTCCACCACCGCGCCAGCCGGCGCCGCATGGCCGAGCGCGATATCGGGTGCAACGGCGGCCTGGATGCCGATGATGGCCCAGGCGCCGTCCGGCCCGCGGGCGAGGAGCGGCGCGCCGGAGGCGCCGCGCGTGCCGGCGCAATCATGCACCAGGCTGCGTTCGCCGCCGGCGTGCCGCTGCAGGCCGATCAGCCGGCAGCCGGTATCGGCCAAGAGCATCTCGGGCCGGTCCTGCTGGTAGCCGCCGAGCATCACGGGCGTGCGTGGCGGCGGCGGCTCGCGGAGCAGGCGCAGCGTGCGGCCGGGTGTGCCGATCGGCCGATCCAGGGTGAGGATCGCCCAGTCCGCGCCGGCAGGGCCGCGGCCCGGCGTGTAGTCCGGCGCCGTCCGGTAGGCGGCGACGCGGGCATGGGCCACGCTGTTGCCGCGGTCATAGCCGAGCAGGAAATGCACCGAGCCGGGCTGCACGAAGCGGCCGCTGCGCGGAGCGACGAGGCAATGCGCCGCGGTGAGCACCGCGCTTGGCCCGATCAGCGCGCCCGTGCAACGCCCGCCGAGTTCCGTCTGCACGCGGCCCAGCGCGCGCCAGGGCGGCTCGGCGAGGTTCGCCGGCCGTCGCGGGTCCTCCGCCCCGATACCCGGCAGGAGCATGGCCGGCGGCGGGCGACGTGTCTCCTGCGCGGCGGCTGGCAGCGCGAGCAGGAGCGCGGCGAGGATCAGGCGCATGTCGAGAGCAGGTCCGCCACGAAGCGCGGCACGGTCTCGGTCGCGGGGCCGAGGCGCAGCTCGTCGAAGCGTCCGCCACTGCGTTCGAGGTTGAGCTCGATACTGCGCGCGCGACCCGCCACCTCCGCGACGAAGCCGGCGGCGGGATAGACCTGCCCGCTGGTGCCGATCGCCGCGAACAGGTCGCAATCTTCGAGGGCCGCGCCGATGCGATCCATTTCGAGCGGCATCTCGCCGAACCAGACGACATGCGGGCGCATCCCGCCGGCCGTGCCGCAGGCGGGGCAGGCCGTGGCCGTGGAGAGGTCGGCGCGCCAGGGCGTCACCGCCTCGCAGCGCTGGCAGCGCGCCTTCATCAGCTCGCCATGCATGGGCAGGAGGCGGCGCGATCCGGCGCGCGCGTGCAGATCATCCACGTTCTGGGTGACGAGCAGCAGCGCGCCCGGCCAGCGCGCATCGAGCTCGGCCAGCGCGCGATGCGCGGGGTTGGGTTGGATGGCGGGGTCGCGAAGCTGCGCGCGGCGGGCGTTGTAGAAGGCGTGCACGCGCGCGGGATCGCGCGCGAAAGCCTCGGGCGTCGCAACGTCCTCGATGCGCACGCGGCTCCAGATGCCGCCGGCGTCGCGGAAGGTGGCGAGGCCGGATTCGGCGCTGATCCCGGCCCCGGTGAGGATGACGAGCGACGGCGCGGTCATACCGCGCAGGCTGGCACCCCCTGCCGTTCGGCATCAAGCGCACGCAGCGCGATCGCGTCGCGTATCGCGGCAAGCGCCGGCCCTGCCTGGATCACCGGCGCGCAAGGCTCGGCCGGTTCCGTGCCGTAGGCGTCGGGCGTCGCCTCGACCCGCAGCAGGGCGGTGCCGGCATTCTCGAACCAGGCGCGGTTGCCGGCATCGAGCCAGCTTTCGGCCGCCGCACCCTCCGCCAGGACCACCTCGTGCCGCGGCAGTTCGAGATGAAAATAGCTGACCTCCGCAAGGCGCTTCTCGACCGTGATGCTGCGCCCGTTCACCAGCAGCCGCGCCGGAACGAGCGCGCCATCCAAGAACATGCAATGGTCCGGCGATACGAGCAGGTCGCGCCGCGGCGTTCCCGCGCCGAGCGCACCCGCGCGGATGCGAACCGGCGCCAGCGCCGCGGCGTGCGGGTTGCCAGCCAGCCGGATGCGCCGGCGGCCAAGGAACAGGAGCGGCGCGAGAACCGGACCGCGCCCCGCCACGGTGGCGATCAGATCGCCGGCACGCAGCGCCTCGACCGGCACCTCTCCGCGCACGGTGAGGATGCGCGTGCCGGCAGCAAAGCAGACCGCGTTCGGATCACTGAAGAAGCTGGCGCCATCGCCGGTGAACATGACGTCGCTGCCGGCGGTCTCGATGGTGATGACGCCGTTGGTCCATTCGGTGCCGTTCTGCGTCCAGCCGCCCGGACTTTCCGAGTAGCCGCTCATGTCAACGGTATCGTTGCCGCCGTTGGCGATCACGAGGCCGGTGCGGTTGCCGAGGAAGACGTAGTCGTCGCCGGCACCGCCATCGAGCGTATCGGCTGCGGGGGGCCCATCGCCGAGGCCCCAGAGCGTGTCGGCGCCGTCGCCGCCGATCAGAAGGTCGCCGCCAGTGCCGCCGATGAGGGAGTCGTCGCCATTCCCGCCATCCAGCGTGTCGAGGTCATTGCCGCCGCCGAGCGTATCGTTGCCGTCGCCGCCCGCGATGGAATCGTTGCCGGGCAGCCCGTTGATGAAGTCATCACCGGGCGTGCCGTTGATGGTGTCGTCGCCAGTCGTCGCCGACATGCCGGCCCCTCATTGGAATGTGCAGGCGCGGACGCCAAGTCCGGACAGTTCCGGCCTGACTAAAGATAGCGCCTTGCCTCCAAAAAAGTGTTAATGCTCGTCGTGAAGTCCATAATGACGGGCAACGCCTGGCTCAGCAAGTATTTTTTCCTGAATATGGTCTCTTTAAGAGCGTATCATCTTCAAAATTGGATTTCTGCGCGTGATGGCCCAGGTCGCCCCGAGCCACCCTCGTCCAAGCGCTTCCGCGACAAAAACCCATCAAGGCGCAGGCTACGCCCCCAACCCTGCCTCAATGCCGGTGGCTGCCGTCTCCGCTCGGGCCACGCGCGCCCGCCCTTTCGACAATGAGTTGCACCGTCACCTCTCCGGCGCGCTCGAAGGTCAGGGTGACCGGAACGCGCTCACCCGGGCGGAGCGGCGCAACCAGGCCGATCAGCATCAGGTGAAACCCGCTCGGCGCCAGCGTCGCCGTCTGGCCAGCCGGTATCTCGATCGCGGCGACTGGGCGCATCCGCATCACATCGCCGTCACGGATATGCGTATGCAGTTCCACGGTGCGCGCTGCCGCGCTGCGCGCGGCCACCAGGCGGTCGACCGCGCCCGCATTGCGGATCGTCATGAACCCGGCGCCCGTGGCATTGGCCCCGGCCGCGCGCGTCCAGGGTTGGATGATGGTGATCGGTCCGGCCTCCTGCGCCCACGCGGCGGACGCCATCAGCCCGTATCCCGCGCCCAGCAGGGCGCGGCGACTTGTTCTCGTCATGGCGTTCCCCTCAGGCCAGCGCGTCGAGCTCGGTCGGGTTGAGCCCGGCGCGGCCCTCGATTCGGCCTGCGATGCGCGCGAGGTTGGCCGCGATGCGCGCGCCCGCCACCGGATCGCCGTTGGTGCAGGTGGCGTTGGCCACGGTCAGCGCCCGCTGCATCGCCACCCGCTCTTCCGGCGTGGCATGCGGCAGGGCGGCTTCGAGCGCGGCCCTCGCAGGGGCCAGCGCGCCGTCGCAGACAGCGGTCAGGTGCGCGTCCATCGCGTCGGGGTCGCAGGCCGCTGCGGGCCGCGCCAGCGCTGCGGCAGCGGTGCCGGCCAGGGCGGCGAGCGGCAGGGCGCGTCGGAACTTGTCCATGCGGGCCTCCTCAGCGTGGTGCCAGGCGGATCGCCGGAGCGATCTGAGGATAGTCGGAAGCGCGGCGTCCGGCTTCGGGAATCTGCGTCCACGCCGTGCTCGCGCCGCCCTCGCAATCCTGAATCACGGGGATGTAGACCAGCTCGCCTGGCCGGTCCGGCAGGCGCAGGCGGATGATGAACTCGTCGTATTGGGCATTCGGCAGGTGGCCGCCCTCCCAGACGATCTC